>Ga0081539_10005707_pt1 | contig 12466 bp, 11 predicted proteins | sample TabmetS4T2R2_FD_71023 | JGI IMG/M metagenome (GOLD analysis project Ga0081539, IMG submission 71023) | Tabebuia heterophylla rhizosphere microbial communities from the University of Puerto Rico - S4T2R2 | ecosystem: Host-associated > Plants > Roots > Rhizosphere ...
CGACGACGTCGCGGCCGGCGTCGTCGTGTGCCCGATGGGCTACTGGCTCGGATCCTCGGCTGGTGGCGCCACGGTCAACAGCGTCACCGCTCATGCGTTCGCCGATCTCGGCCGAGCGCCCACGTTCTCGGACACGGCGGTGGAGGTGGCGCCGGCTTAGAGCTGCTCCTCCAGGAACCCGGCGATCGCCGCCATCACCGATGGGCGCGCAAACGCCGGGTCCTCGTGTCCGGCACCGGCGAGCAGGACGTACGTGGAGGTCGCTCCGACGGCCGACAGCGCCTCGTGCAGGAGGCGGCTCTGCTCGTGGTTGACCATCGTGTCGCGGTCGCCGTGGAGCAGCAGGTGCGGCGGCGCGCCGGCATGCGCGCGGTGGCGCGTGCTCGCCGCCCGCGCTGCGTCCAGGTCGTCCTCGATGCGCGTGAGACCCAGCAGGCCGACCGGCGGCGCCGTCGGCAGGATGCGGCTCTCCAGCGGGTTGCGCGCGGACGCGAGCACGAGGTCGCTCACCGCGAACAGCGCGACGACCGCGCCCACCGCGCTGGCCTGGTCGGCGTGGTCGCCGACGTCGCCCTCGAGCTCCGGGTCGCCGGCCGTGAGCCCGAGCATGGACGCGAGGTACCCGCCCGCGGAGGCGCCGCCGGCGGCGATCCGTGCTGGATCGAGGCCGTGCTCGGGCGCGTTCGCGCGCAGCCAGCGCACCGCGGCCTTGGCGTCGTGGAGCTGCGCGGGCCAGATGGCCGAGGGCACGAGCCGGTAGTTCGCGCTCGCGACGGCGAAGCCCCGCGCCACGAGCGGGACGAGTCGCTCGACGGCCATGTCGCTCTTGTCGCCCAGCGCGAACCCGCCACCGTGGAAGTACAGGAGCGTCGGCAGCGCCTGCTCAGCGTCGGCGGGCGTGTAGAGATCGAGGCGCAGCGGCTCCCCGCCGACGCGCGCGTACTCGAGGTCCGCCTTGATGACGGCCTGCACGGTCCCGGTGCTCGTGCTCGTGCTCATAGGGCGGGACGGTAACGGTCGTCGACCCCAGACCCCGTGGACCGTAGGGTTGGCACTAGATGGGCGATCCGCGCACCCCGGAGCACATGCGCGAGCCGCAGGGCCTCTCGCGGCTGTGGATCCGCTCGGCCCTCGCGCCGCCCAGCTGGTCGAGCCGGTGGGCGCTCGGCGCCGCCGGCATCGCGCTCGTCGCGGCCGTCGAGGCGCTCGTGGGACCGAACCCCGCGCTGGGCAGCGCGCTGGCGGCGGTCGCGGTCGTCGTCGGCCTGACCGGCGGGCGCGGCGATGCGATCGCGGTGTCGCTCGCCTGCATCGCCGCGGCGGTGCTCAGCGGCGTCTGGGACGGATGGGAGGCGGCGTGGACGGTGACGCTCGTGACCGTCGCCGCCTCGAGCATCGCCGCCGTCCTCGCCTCCCTGCTGCGGGCGACCGCCATCACGACCGCTCGCCAGCTCGAGCTGCTGCATGCGCTCGCGCGCCTGGCGACCGGGACGCGCACGGTGCGGGAGATCGCCGAGGCGGTCCTCGACCTCCTCGTGCCGGCGTACGCCGACGTCTCGATGCTCGATCTCGCGATCCCCGGCTACGAGCGTCGCATCGGCGTGCGCGTCGCCGGTCCTCGCAGCGGCCAGGCGGAGGACTGGCTGCGCCAGCGGCCGCCGATCCAGCCGCACCTCCCCGGCGCCCAGCGCGCGATCGCGACGGGCATTCCGGCGCTGGTCGAGGAGCTCGACGACGAGCTGCTGCGGGAGATCGCGGCCGACGAGGCCGACCTCGCCGAATTGCGCCGGACGGGCGCGCGCTCGATGCTCCTTCTGCCGCTGGCGACGCGGGGCGCGCCGTTCGGGGCCATCACGCTGCTCGCCGGCTCATCGGGGCGCCGCTACGCGCGGTCGGACCTCGAGTTCTGCCAGCTCGTGCAGGGCCGGATCTCGATCGTCCTCGACAACGCGGGGCTAAGCCATGCGGCGGCGCGCAGCGAGCGCCTCATGAGCGCCGCACTCGACACGCTCGAGGAGGCCGTCACGATGAACGGCCCCGACGGCTCGACGGTGTACGTCAACCAGGCGGCCGTCCGGCTGCTCAACGCGCAGAGCGCCGACGAGGTCGTCAACGCGGAGCCCGGCACGATCATGCGTCGCTTCCTCGTCTACGACGAAGCCGGCGCTCCGGTGTCGCTGCAGGACTTCCCCGCGTTCCGGGCGCTCGCCGGGGAGGAGCATCCGGAGGCGCTGCTCGTCCGCAACGTCGTGCGGGCCACGGGCGAGGAGCGGTGGCTGCTCAACAAGGTGAGCGTGCTGCGCGACGCCGACGGCCAGGTCGACCGCATCGTCAACGTCATCGAGGACGTCACCCAGGTCAAGCAGGCCGAGGTGCGCCAACGGCTGCTCGGCGAGGCCACGCGGATCCTCAGCGCGCCGGAGGACGAGGAGCATGCGCTCGAGCGCCTGGCGAGGGTCCTGGTCCCGGAGCTCGTCGACTGGTGTGCCATCGACCTCGCCGCGGAGGACGGGACGCTCGAGCCGGGCGTGGTCGCCTCCGCCGACCCCGCAGTGGCCGACGAGGCACGCGCCGCGCACGCTGTCCACCCGGTGGAGCGGGCGTTGGTCGAAGGTGCGACGCAGCGCGTCTCCACGGAGCATGGATCGGTCCTCGTCGTGCCGCTCCTGGGCGCCGGGAGCCCGCTCGGCGCCATCACGCTCGTGCGCACGGACCGGATGCGAGGCTTTCTCGACGAGGAGGTCCTCCTCGCCGAGGAGCTCGGCAACCGCGTGAGCCTCGCGCTGCTGAACGCTCGCCTGTCGACGGAGCGCGCCACCATCACCCGCGAGCTGCAGGAGGGCCTTCGTCCGCCCGCGCTTCCCGCCGTTGCCGGCCTGCAGACCGCCACGCTGTATCGGCCGGCGGGCGAGCTCAACGACGTGGGCGGCGACTTCTACGACGCGCTGCACACCGCCGGCGGGTGGACCGTCTGCATCGGCGACGTCGCCGGACAGGGCGCGCGTGCAGCCGCGCTCATGGCGGTCGCGCGCTTCACGCTGCGCTCGGTCATCCAGCACACCAGCGATCCCGAGCAGGCGGTCGCCGCGGTGAGCCGCGCCCTCTCCGAGCAGTCCGACATGGCGCTGTGCACGCTCGCGGTCCTGCGCCTGCGGCGCGCGAGCAACGGGTCGGTGGCGCTGGACTCGCTGTCCGCCGGCCACCCGTTGCCGATCCTCATTCGCGACGGCACCGTTCGGGAGCTCGGTGCGCCCGGCCCGATCGCCGGCGTCTTCCAGGACGCGAGCTGGGAGGTGACGACGACGCCCCTGCTCGACGGCGACACCGTCCTGCTCTACACCGACGGCGTCCTGGACACGGTCGGCAGCGACGGTCGGTTCGGCGAGCAGCGCCTCCTTGCGCTCCTGGACGGCGCGCCCGCCGACCCCCAGGGGCTCGTCGCACGCATCGACGGCGCGCTCGCCGCCTTCCAGGACGGCCCGCAGCGCGACGACACGGCGATCGTGGCGGTCACCGTGCGGGAGGCTGCCGCGTTCGTCGCCGCGATGGCCCAGGCGCACGCGGCGGCCTGAGCGGGTACGTGGTCGGGGATGCCCGCCGCGGCGATCCTCGACATCGACGGCACGCTCGTCGACACGAACTACCAACACGCGATGGCGTGGTACCTGGCGTTCCGCCAGCACGACGTCGTGCTGCCCGTGTGGCGGATCCACCGCCACATCGGAATGGGCGGCGACCAGCTCGTGGGCGCGGTGGCGGGGGAGGACGTCGAGGAGCGCGTCGGCGACGACATCCGCGCCGCGGAGGCGGCGCTGTACCTCGCGACGATCCAGTCCACGTCCGTGCTGGAGGGCGCCCGCGGCCTGATCGAGGACCTCAAGGCGGAGGGCCGCCAGGTGGTCTTGGCCAGCTCCGCCAAGGCCCGCGAGGTCGACCACTACCTCGACCTCCTCGATGCCCGCGAGCTCGTCGACGGCTGGACGACGTCGGCGGACGTGGAGCAGACGAAGCCCGAGCCCGATCTCGTGCATGCCGCGCTGGACCGGCTGGAGACCGACGACGCCGTCATGATCGGCGACACCCCCTGGGACGTCCGGGCGGCCGAGGCAGCGGGCGTGCCCACGATCGCGGTCCTCACGGGCGGCTTCTCCGAGCAGGAGCTGCGCGACGCCGGGGCCGTCTCGGTCTTCACCTCGATCGTCGATCTGCGACGGGATCTCGCCTCCACGCCGCTGGGAGCCTGATGGCCCCGACCGCGGGACCGGATGCCGTCCTCGGGATGCAGGCCGCGTACTACGTCACGACGGGCGTCGCCCCCTTCGTCTCCCGTCGGCTCTTCGAAGCGATCACCGGGCCGAAGCACGACTGGTGGCTCGTGCAGACCGTCGGCGGGGTGGTCGCGGTGCTCGGCGCCGGGCTCGGGTTCGCGATCGCCCACCGGCGCGTCACGCCCGAGGTCACCGGCATCGCCGCCGGCACCGCCGGCGTGCTCACCGCCATCGACGTCTGGTACGTCGCGAAGCGGCGGATCCGCCCGACGTACCTGCTCGACGCCGCCATCGAGACGGGCCTGCTCGCCGGCCTGCTCCGCGCGGCGCGCGGCTGATCGTCCGCTCCGGACGTGCACCGGTTCAGCCGCCTCGCATCCTGGCCGATAGCCGCTCTGGTCGTGAGCGGACAGGAGCCCACTTGCACAGGATCGTGACCATGGCGGACGTCGTCCCCGCGCTTGCGCGTGACCTCGAGCCGAACGCCATCCGGGCGCTGTCCCTGCGTCTGCGCATCACCACGGGAGTGAACGTGTCGTCGCCTCAGCAAGAGCACGTCTCCGATCCGCAGGCGATCCGGAAGGTGTGCGACGCGCTGCGCGCGATGGGATACGCGATCGACCAGGAGCCGGCATGACGACCACGAACACGCGCTCCGCGCTGCACATCACGAGCTCCGAGCCGGCCGTGGCACTGCGCGACCTGCTCGCCGGCCTGCACGTCGCCGACGCGACGGCCATCGTGTTCTTCTGCTCGCCGGTGCACGACGGCGCTCGGATCGCCGCCTCCCTGCACGAGGCTTCCGGAGGCGCGCCGGTCATCGGCTGCACGACCGCGGGCGAGTTCAGCGATGTGGCGACCGGCGTGCACGGCATCACGGCGATCGCCCTGCCGAAGGCCAAGGCGTCGCGCGCCGCCGCGGCGCAGGCGACCTACGAGGCCGGCGTCGAAGCCGGCGTCCAGGCCGCGGTCGCGTCGCTGGAGGAGCAGCTGGGCGCGTCTCTGCGCGAGCTCGATCCCGAGCGCTACGTCGGCGTCGTCCTCATGGACGGCCTGAGCAACAACGAGGAGCGCGTGAACGAGCTCCTCGGCCAGGCGGCGCCGTTCCTGACGTTCGTGGGCGGCTCCGCCGGCGACGACCTCGCCTTCGAGCGCACCAGCGTCTACGTCGACGGCGCGAGCTGCACGGAGGGGGCGGCGCTGCTCGTCCTCGAGATGGAGGTGCCGTTCGCGATCACGAAGACGTGCTCGTTCGAGCCGGCCGGCCGCACCTTCCGGATCACCCGGGCCGACGTCGAGAACCGGATCGTCTGGGAGCTGGACGGCCGGCCCGCCACGGACGTCTACGCCGAGGCGGTGGGTGTAGCTCCCGAGGCGCTCGACAGCTCCGTGTTCATGAGCTCACCGCTGGGCCTGATGATCGACGGCGAGGCGTGGATCCGCTCACCCCAGCGCGTCGTGGACGGCGGCATCAAGTTCTACTGCCAGATCCTCGAGGGCATCGACGTGGACCTGATGCGCTCCACCGACCTGGTCGAGGAGACGCGTCTCGCCCTGGACACCGCGGCGGAGCAGCTCGGCGGCAGGGTATCCGGCGCGCTCATGTTCAACTGCATCCTGCGGCGGCTGGAGATGGACCACAACGGCGCCGCACGGGAGTTCGTCGCCGCCGTGGGGCGGTTCCCGGTGTGCGGCTTCCACACATACGGCGAGTCCTACGTGGGCCACATGAACCAGACCCTGACGGGCCTGCTCATCGCCTGACGGCGATGGCCAGGAGCGTCAGGCCGGGGAACCGCAGCCCGTCGGCTGTGGCGTAGGGCGCGACCGCTTCGCGCACGCGCGCCTCCAAGGCATGTGCGCGCGCCTGGGGGAGCGCAGCGATGTGCTGGGCGAGCGGTCCGGCGATCGTCGAGGTCCGCGTCCACCACGCGTCGCAGGAGGGCGCGTGCAGCGGCACGGCGAGCTCGGCGACCTCGACCTCGTCGAGGCCGGCGTCCCGGAGCAGGCCAGCGAGCTCGCCGGCGTCCTCGAGCGAGAACGGTCCCGGCACCCCGGGCGGCGGGAACGGCCGGCCGAGCTCGGCGCTCGCGGCGTCGAAGACGGACGCGAGCCACGGGTTGCGCTCCCGCGGGCCCCAGACAGCCAGGGCGACACGTCCGCCGGGGCGCAGGACCCGGCGCACCTCCCGGGCAGCGCGGCCCGGATCGACGGCGAACATCAGCCCCTCGCGGCACAGGACGACGTCGTAGCTCTCGTCCGGCTCGTCGATCTGCTCCAGGTCGAGGACCCGGGCGCTGACGTTGGCGAGCCCGAGCGCCGCGGCGCGCGCCTGCGCGATCGCGACCATCTCCGGAACGACGTCCGAGACGACCACCTCGCCGGGAGCGACCCTTGGCGCCGTCGCGAGGCTCATGCCGCCCGGGCCGCTCGCGAGCTCGAGGACCCGCTCGCCCCGCACCGGGCGGGTCGCCTCCAGCAACCGGTCAGCGACGACGGCGCCGCGCGCGTCGAGCTCGTCGGCGCGCTCGCCCCACCGCGCCGCCACCGAGGCCCACATGCCGTGGATCCGGGCGCGTATCTCGTCCGTTCCCGCCGCGATCCTGCTGGACTGCATTGGGTCCCTCCCGGGTAAATAGTTGCCGAGCGCGATTATTGAAGTAACTCAGACTGTCACGAAATGCCCGAGCATGTCAAGCCGAGGCGTCGCTACGACTCCCCGCGCCGCCGCCAGCAGGCGGCGGAGACGCGCCGTCTGATCCTCGAGGCGGCGCAGCGGCTCTTCGAGCGCGACGGCTACGGGGCGACGACGATCGCGACGATCGCGCGTGAGGCGGGCGTGGCGCCGAAGACGGTCTACGTCGCGTTCGAGACCAAGAGCGGCGTCCTGCGCGCGCTCTGGCACCTGCTGCTCCGCGGCGACCTCCAGGACGTGCCCGTCGGCGATCGGTCGTGGTACCGCGAGGTGCTCGACGAGGCGGACCCCGAGCGCAAGCTACGGCTGGCCGCGCGCGCGTCGAGCCGCGTGAAGGGGCGAGCCGGGCGGCTCATGGGCGTGATCCGCAGCGCTGCTGCCACGGATCCGGACATCCGCGAGCTGTGGGACCGCATCCAGCGCGACTTCCTGGAGAACCAGCGCGGGGTCGTGGAGTCCCTCCACGCCCGCGGATCTCTGCGCGAGGGCCTGACGGTGGATCGAGGCACGGACATCCTGTGGACGCTGAACCACCCCGACGTCTGGCTGCTGCTGCTCGACCGCGGCTGGACGCCGGAGGAGTTCGAGGAGTGGTTCGCCGACACGATCCGCCGGCAGCTGCTCGACTGACGAGGCGGTCACCCGCGGACCTCTACTCGCAGGGCAGGCCCGGCGCAGCCGAACCATCGAATGTCCTCGTGCACCAGATCGAAGGTCACGCCATGCCGGCCACGTCGCGAGGGCGCCTCGATGACCGCGTCGACCACGACCGTCTCTCCCGGGCCGAGCGGGCCGGGCAGCATCGTGCGCCCCTCCGCTCCGTCGGCCCACCGGTGCCCGAGTCGCACGAGCGGCGCCCGATGACCTCCGCCCGGCCAGGTCTCCGTGCCGTCGTTGCCGACGCGCACCGGCACCTGGCAGCGCTCGCCGCGTCGCAGTCGCAGCTCGTCGACGAGCGGGAGGACGCGCGCTCGATAGGCCGTCTCGGGGATCGGCCGGTGCGCCCAGCGGCGCTCGACGTCGGCCCACGGCACGAAGGGCACGTCCTCGAGGACGCCGCGCGCGTCCGCGGCATCGTGCGACGCGGCGAGCACGTTGAGGATGAACGGGAGATCCTCCGGCGGGACGGGCGCCGGCGCTCCGTGCGACGCCACGTCGGGGCGATAGAAGGCGGGCACGTCCTGCTCGATGACCTCCGGCGCGTGGCCGCTGGGCATGACCAGGTAGTGCTCGACCTTCACCTGCAGCGCCTGCGGCGTGCTCACGAGCCACGACAGGTGGTAGAGCGGAGCGTCCGGGTAGGCGGCCGGGAACGCCGGCTCGGCCACCGTGTGGCACAGGCCCGGGAACCACATCGTGGCCGGGTCGTTGCGGACGAGGCGGTTCGTGTCGAACGACCACGGTGGCTCGGCCAGCCAGTGGCCCGGATCCGGGTAGAGCCAGCGGTACCCGAGCCAGAACTGGGCGACGTCGTGCTCGTGCTTCAGACCGGAGAGCAGTTCCAGGAGCCGCCGCGAGACCACCTCGTCGCCGTCCAGCCGGAGGATCCAGTCGCCCGAGCAGAGGCTGTGCAGCCAGCCGAGCGCCTGCTCGACGTAGTCGCGGAACTCGAAGCGGACGAGCCGGTCGGCGAGCGCGGCGACCGGCCCGAGCGTGTCCGGGTCGACGCGCGCGTCGTACGCGACGACGATCTCGTCGGCGAGCTCGCGCACCGGAGCCAGGACCCGCGCCACGCGCGCGGGCGGATCGGCGGTGGCGCAGCAGACGCTCAGGGTCACGCGGCCTGCACCGTCACGGGCTGCGCAGCCGCGGGCGACTCGAACCAGCGGTGGCGCTCGTGCACGAGGTCGAAGCGCAGCTCGTACCCGCCGGGCGCCGCAGGAGCCAGCACGCTGACGGGCATGCGGCAGGCGCCGCCCGGCGCGAGCGGGGCGGGCAGCGCCGTCCGGAGCCCGTCGAAGACGACCGTCGTCCCGCCCGCGTCCAGCCAGTGGTAGGAGGGGCGGATGAGCGGCTCGCGATCCTCACCACCGGGCCATGGCTCGTCGCCCTCGTTGTGGATCACGACGTGGTACGGCCGCTGCTCGCCGACGCGCAGCACGCGTGGCCCGGAGACGGGCACGACACGCGCGCGGTAGGCGCCGGGCCCGAGCGCACGACCTGCCCAGTGGCGCAGGACCGCCTCGGCGGGCACGACGGGAGGCGCGACGACATCGCCTACAGCGTCCGCGCGCGCGTGGAGCACGCCGCGCGCGGCGGCACGGTCGGCCTCGTCGAGCGCCGCCGACCGCACGCGCCGCGGCCGCCCGGGGGCGTGGCGCTCCGGGCGCAGGAGGGCGCCCAGGCTCAGGATCGGCTCCGGCACGTCACGCGCCGGGAAGCACGGCTCCGCTCCGGTCCCCTGCCGCCCGGAGAAGTGCAGCGCGGCATCCCGGCGGTACAGGCGTCGCTGCCGGTCCGTGCCCCAGGGATGGTCCGGGAGCCAGGACCCCTCATCGGGCCAGAGCCACCTCCGGCTGATGGCGTACTGGCGCACGTCGCGGCGCTCCAGGAGCGAGGGCAGCGCAGCGAGCAGCGCCGGGCTGCAGAGCTCGTCGCCGTCCAGGCGCAGGATCCAGTCGCCCGAGCACTGCCGGTGCAGCCAGCTCCAGGCCTGCGCCGCCCAGCCGAGCGGCGCAATCCGCTCCAGCCGATCGGCGACCGCGGCGACCGCCGCGAGCTCGTCCGGCGGCATGCCTTCGCGCACGGCCACGATCACCTCGCCGGCGACAGCGCGGAGCGGCTTCAGGGCCGCCGCGGCGCGCGCGCCGTTGTCGTCGCACAGACAGCACACCGAGAGCATCGGTCGCACCCTACGCACCCTGGTTACCGCCCACTTGGGCGGCTGCTTTCGCGCGCTCTGCCGGATACGGTCGGCTCACGCGATCCCCGTGCAGCGGCGTCCGACACTCTCGGTTTGCATGATCACGGCCGCTTCGCCCGCGCGCGTCGAGGCCGTGCTGGCGCCCGTGCGCGCGGCCGCGGACGAGATCGTCCTGGCCGTCGATTCCTGCATGGACGCCGCGTCGGTCGCGCGGCTCTCGGCGCTGGCCGACCGCGTGCTGCGGATCGAGTTCCTGCTCGTCGAGCGCCACCTCTCCTGGCTTCACGCCCAGTGCGGCGGCGACTGGATCCTCAAGCTCGACGGCGACGAGGTGCCGAGCGCGGCCTTCATGCGCCGGCTCCCCGAGCTCCTGCGGTCGCGGTCGATCATGCAGTACTGGGTCGCGCGGGCATGGCTGCATCCCGATCCCGAACGCGTGCTGGACGAGCTGCCGTGGTCGGTGGACTTCAACAACCGGCTCGTGCGCAACGTGGGCACGCTGTGGTTCGAAGGGGTGCAGCACGCGCATGCGGCGCCCGCGCATCCGGCCGCCTACGTCGAGGAGCCGATCTACCACCTGGAGCTGCTGACGGAGACCCGCGAGGCCCGGCGCGCGAAGGCGATCCGCTACGAGGTCGCCCGCCCGCACATGGTCGCGCACGGCGGCGGGCGCGTGAACGAGGCGTTCTACCTGCCCGAGCTGCGAGGGCGGGTTCGCACCCGTCCGGCACCCGGCGAGGACCGCGAGCTCCTGGATCGGGCGCTCTCGTCGCCGCGCCGCGGCTCCCCGGCGAGGACGGCTCATGAGCTGCCCGTCGTCTCGCTCGAGGAGCTCGACCGGCAGTGGATCGGCCGCACCTTCCCGCCCACCACCTACGCCTCCCGCATCGAGCTCTACGCGCAGCTCGATCGGTTGCCGCCGGAGCGGACCGAGATGGTGCTCGTCCGGGTCCACAACCTCGGCACCGAGACGCTTCCGGGCCTTCCCGTGCGCGACCCGCCGATCCGCCTCTCCTACCGCTGGCTCTCGCGTGACGGCGCCGTGCTCGTCGCCGACGGCGAGCGCACGTTCCTTCCCGCCCACCTCGGTCCGGGCGAGCGCGCCGTCGTGCCGATGACCGTACGCACGCCCGAACGCGGCGCGTACGTGCTCGAGATCGACCTCGTGCACGAGGACGTCCGCTGGTTCGAATGTCCGCTTCGCGTCGCGCTCGACGTCGGCGAGCCGCCGGGGGTCCCGCCGGTCGGGCCTCGGCTGGACGTCACGCGCGTGCCCCTGCTCCGCCGGCTCCGGCGGCAGAGGATCCCCCGGATCCTCCATCGCGTCGCGCTCGGGCGCGGCGACCTGACATGGGGCGACTCGTGGACGGGCGCATACGACGGCTGGACGCTGCGGACGTGGACGGACGCGGAGGTGGCGGACCTGGGGCTCGCCGAGTACGCGCCGCGCGCGGGCCGCACGTCGGAGCTCGCCCACGCCGTCCGCTTCGAGGTGCTGCGCCGATTCGGCGGAGTGTGCGTCGATGCGGACCCGGAGCGCCTGCGCCGGATCGATCCGCTGCTGCGCGGGATCTCCGCGTTCGCCGTGCTCGAGCGTCCGGGTCGCGTGGGTACGACGATGCTGGGATGCGTCCCGGACCACCCCGCCTTCGCTCGCGCCGCGCGCGAGGCTCCGCGCATGCTCGGGCTCGGCGCCGACGCGGCGGATGCCAGCGGCTCCTACTTCCTGAGCCTCCTCCTCGAGCAGGAAGGGGGCGTCGCGATCCTCGCCCCCGCGGACGAAGGGCGCCCGTCACGTCTCGGGACAGCCGCGGAGCCGCGTCGTGCGCGGCGCGATGCACCGGTCGCGGTCCACGATCTCGGCTGAGGTCGCGGTGAAGCTGCGCAGCTTCGTGGTGAGACCCGGGGCGCTCACGCGAACCTCGATCTTCATCCCGGGCCGGATCGTCGAGGGGATGCGGCGGAGCAGGTCGATGGATCGCACGCCCTCGCGGGTGACACGCACGTCACAGCCAGCGCCACGACACGTCAGGCGCACGCGTCCGTCGGCCGGGATGCCGGTCACCCGCAGGCGGGTGAATCGATAGCCGCTGCCCGCGTTGCGCCAGGTGAACGGGATGGCGGCGCCGACGACCGGCGCAAGCGGCGGCGCGAAGCTCACGACCTTGCGCGCGTAGCCGAGGGTGACCCAGATGCGGCGGTCCGGCCCGGTCACGAGGTTGAACGGGAAGCTGCTCTCCGGCAGGCCGTACTCGCTGACGACGCCGCCGGACGTCACGCGCCCGAGGCGCGAGCCCTCGTGCTCGGCGAACCACATCGCGCCGTCCGGGCCCTCGGCGATCCCCGACGGGTTCGATCCCGCGGACACGGGCCACTCCTCCACCTCGCGCGCCGGCGTGACGCGCCCGACGCGGTCGCCGTCGTCCTCCGTGAAGTACATCGAGCCGTCGCGGCTTCGCGCGATCGCCTCGGGTCCGGACTCGTTGGAGACGCCGAAGCCGCGCACGGTCCCGGCCGGGGTCAGCCGCACGACGCGATCGGCGCGGGGCTCGGTGAACCAGAGCGCCCGGTCGGGCCCGAGGGCGATGCCGAGCTGCTGGGCTCCCGGCGTGAGGCCCTGCGTGAAGAGCGTGACCTGCC
>Ga0081539_10005708_pt1 | contig 12459 bp, 9 predicted proteins | sample TabmetS4T2R2_FD_71023 | JGI IMG/M metagenome (GOLD analysis project Ga0081539, IMG submission 71023) | Tabebuia heterophylla rhizosphere microbial communities from the University of Puerto Rico - S4T2R2 | ecosystem: Host-associated > Plants > Roots > Rhizosphere ...
CTGGTCAGCGGTGTCGACGGTCGGCGGCCGGGCCGAATTGGGAGCGGCCACCGCCAGCGAGAGCGCGCTCGCGACACGGTCGCCCAGGTGGCCTTCGGCGTCGACGGCGATCGCCGTCTCCCCAAGACTCGGCCGCGCGAGCGCGGCAGCCGCGGCAAGACCCACGACGCCAAACAGCGGCAATGCGGCTCCCACGACGGGCGCCAACTCGATCGGGAAGAACCGCGCCAGCGTCCACAGGCCGAGCTCCGCCAGGACGACCGCGGCGATCGCGATCCAGAAGCGGCGCACGATGCGCCTGACCCAGAGCCGGCTGCGGAAGCCGCGCAAACCCGTCCGGATCCGCTCCAGGTCCGGGTCGAGCGGGCCGTCGACGACGAGCCGCGGATCCGGTGGTGCATAGCGCCGAGCGTCAGTGGGCTGGCCGCTCCGTGCGGTCCGAATGCGTCGTCGCAGCGACGCCAATGAGATCGGTGTCATGGAGCGGCGCTCCCACGGCTCAGGATCCGGGGCCGTCCGAATCGCCAGCGTCGGGTCGGGCTGACGAGCTGCACAGTCGCGACAATGAGGACGAGCGACAGGATCAACCAGGCGACCGCGGATTTCGGCCAGAAGCTGTCCCGGATCACCTCGAACGGCTGGACGGAGACATCGCCCGTGAAGTCGTCGACGGCCCGGCCGGGTCGGACCGCCGGCCCGACGAAGCCGCCCTTGTTGACTCCGCCCTGAACGCCGACACCCGGATCGGTCTGGAAACCGGGGTCGGTGAAGCCGGGGCCGCCGCTGAAGATCGAGCGGTCGCTGATGAACGCAACACGCTCGCACCAGTCACCGAAACCGTTCTCGACGCCGCACACGACGTCGGCCTGGGCGAAATACGGGTTGAGGTAGAGGAGCGCCTCGGGCGGCCGGCCCTTGATCGGACCCAGGCCGTTGCTGACGAGGCCGCCGCCGTTCGTCATCGTGTTCCAGAAGAAGAAGATGAAGAATGTCCCGAGCGTCGCGGCGCCAACCGCGAAATACGTGACGATCGTCGCTGCCTGCGTGCGTTTGATGAGGGCCGAGAAGAAGATCCCGACTGCGCCGAGACCCAGAGCTGTCGCGAGGACGACCGCGTAGCCGCGTATGACGTCGTCCGGGGCGACCCCGCCGAAGACGAAGACCATCGCTGTCAGCGGGATCGAGGCGAAGATCAGGATGAAGACGTAGGTCAGCGCGCTGAACAGCTTGCCGACGACGATCGACAGAGACGACACCGGCGTCGTCGCGAGCATGTCGAGCGTCTGCTTCTCGCGCTCGAGGCTGATCGCCCCCGCGGTGAACGCCGGTGCGAGAGCGACGACGAGGAGCGTCTCGAGCATGATCAGGGCGACGAAGATGCCCTGCCCGATCTGCGACGAGGCGTAGGCCGCCGAGTTCGCAACTGTGCCTGAGTACCGCCGCTCGAGGATGAGCTCCATCATCCACGCGAAGGAGCCCAGCAGCAGCAGGTAGATCGTCAGGATCACGAACGCCCGGCGGCCGCGCATTCGGCCGCGGAGCTCCTTGACGGCGACGGCCGTGAGACCGGCCATCGCCTCGGAGATCCTTTGCCGGACATCGCGGGGCGTCCGGATCAGCCGCCGCCGTGGTTGAACCATGGCCGTCGCGACGGGCGGAGTGACCACACCGTCCGACGGGCTCAGCGGCGGGGTGTCTTCGAGCACGGGCTGGCGCTCGGCGGGCATCGAGTCGCTCATTGGGGCAGTGCCCGCTGCTGGACGTCGCGAGCGGTGATCTGCAGGAAGAGCTCCTCGAGATCGCTCGCGGCACGTGCGAAGCTGGCCACCCGCACGCCCGCACCGATCGCGGCGGACAGGAGTCGCGCCGAGGCCTCGTCGTCGCCGCGGAACCCGATCTCGAGCATGCCGTCGTCGAGGACGGCGGCCGACGCGACCAACGGCTGCGCCGCGAAGTGCGCACGGGCCGTTGCGATCTCTGCGGCGTCCCCGAGGACGCGGACGTGCAGCACCGCGCCCACCCGCAGGCGGCGTTCGATCTCGGCGACCTTGCCCTGAGCGAGGACTTGTCCGCGATCGACGATCGCGACGCTCGTACACAGCTCCTCGAGCTCGGGCAGGATGTGGCTGCTGATGAGGATCGTCTTGCCCAGGCTGCGCAGCTCGCGGATCAGCTCCCGGAGCTCGACGCGGGCCCGCGGGTCGAGTCCGGAAGCCGGCTCGTCCAGCAAGAGGACCTGCGGATCGTGGACGAGCGTGTGGGCGAGGCAGAGCCGCTGCTGCATGCCACGCGACAGGCCCTGGACATAGGCGTTGCGCTTGTCCGCGAGGTCGACGAGGTCCAGCAGGTCGCCGATCATCTGCCGTCGTCGTGCGGCGGGGATGCCGTAGCAGCGGGCGAAGAAATCGAGATACTCCCAGACCTTCATGTCGTCGTACACGCCGAAGACGTCGGGCATGAAGCCGATGACGTGGCGGACACCGCTCGGGTTCCGACGCACGGACAGACCGCAGATCTCCGCCTCGCCGTTGGTCGGCGCAAGAAGCGTCGCGAGGATCCGCAGGATCGTCGTCTTGCCGGCGCCATTCGGTCCCACCAGGCCGAAGATCTCGCCCTCGTCGACGTCCAGGTCGAGACCGGCGACCGCGAGCGTGCCGTCGTAGCGCTTGACGAGACCCTCGGCACGGACGATCGCCGTCATCGGACGTCTCCCTCGATACCGACGTCGAACTGGAAGCTCGCGCCGTCCGAATCATTGACGAACCGGACGAGGACCGCACCGGTGCCCGGATCGACATAACGCTCCGGGTTCCGGAGGTCGTAGGCCCGGCCCATCGAGAGCTTCGTCAGTCGCACCCACGAGCCGTCCCCGCGACGGTCGAAGAGCTCGACCTCCGGCAGGTCTTGCATGAAGCATTCCTTGGTGTTGGGATCACATGGCTCCGGGGTGGGCGGCGGGGCACAGTCGGCGGGGTCCGTCTTTTCATCCCGGCAGGGCTGATGACGGGCCGGTCCGACGGCCTGGCCGCCCCCGTCTAGCTCGCCGAACGTGCCGCCGAAGTTCGGCGCGAGCAGAACCCGTGTCGGCGTCAGCGTTCCCTCGAAAGCGATCGGCCGGTAGCTCATGACCAGTTCGCCGCGGCCCATGTTGATCGAGAACGGGTCCTGCTTCCATATGCCCTGGTTCGCCTCGATGGTCGCCGAGCGGATGAGGTCACCCCGGAACGCGACGTGGCCGCGGACCTGCATCGACAGAGGGATGTAATAGAGGACGTTGCCGGTCCGGCGTGGCGTCTGTCCCGAGATCCGCAGATCCACGACCTGGCGCGTGCCCCACGCGAGCAGAACCGGGGTCTCGGCGGTGAGTCCGAGGTTGACGCCCATGTTCTGATCCATCGTCAGCTGGTCGATGATCGCTCGGCGGACAACCGCTCGCTGGTAGGAGTCGTTGCTGCGCGTCGGGTCGCCGAAGATGGCCTGGCCGATGACCCTGTCCGAGACACTCTGGCCGAAGCGGTCGACGCCGACCGTGCCGTTGACGTTCCGCGCCTGACCGGGCTGGAGATCGTCGAGCAGGACGACCGAGTTGCCGAGCACGATTGCCGCCCGTTCGAGGACCTGGTCGGAGTCGTTGCGCACAGTCCCGCTGAGCGATTGGTTGACGAGCTTCAGTTCGGCATGCACGCGAGGGACGAGCGCCTGGGTTTCGGCCCGCACCGTCCGCAGCGAGCCGAAGCCGACGACGAGGTTGCGGATCCGCGACGGGTCGCCTTGCAGGACGTCGAGCGCCTGGTTGTCGCCGCCGCCGATGAACTCGCCGCTGAGTGTCGAGGAGAGGAGGGCCCCGCCTGGGACCTCCACCTGGTAGGTCCCGCGCGATGGCGAGAAGACGCCGAGATAGACCTGGGCCGCACCCTGGCTCGCGTCGGGCGCGCCGCGCACGATTGCGACCTCGTTGACGATAACGTCGAGCCCGCGGAGAGCCGCCCCGAACCCGTACGCGCCGACGGCGAAGATCGCGATCAGCAGCGGCATCGTCACCCACGCCCATTCGCGGCGGTCGAGCCTGCGCAGGACGAGGTAGTTGATCGGGCCGATGAGGAGGATGTAGCCGAAGAGCAGAGCCAGCAGTCCACCGATGGGCGGCAGCGCCAGCGCCGGCTGCTGGCCGACGGCCCCGACCAGCTGGGCGTCGTTACCGAGGACGATGGCGCCGTTGGCCGCGGGTGGCAGGACGCGCCGCCACATCGACTTGACGCCGGGAGAGTCGGCAATCCAGCGCGTGCCGGGATCGAAACCGAGAAGCGTCACGGCGCCGCTGCCGAACGTTGCTTCGGCGGCGATGACCCGGTCGCCGCTTGTCGCGAGGGCCGTACCGTGGGCAAGCTCACCGGACAGTGCCGGCAGGTCGGTCGCTCCGGCCGGTTTCGCACCAACCAGTCCCGTGATCGCATCCGGCGCTACGTCGAGGGTCGCCGTCGGGCGATAGGGGAGGATGTCGTCCGGGAAGCCCGAGAGGACGCCCATGCCGGCAGTGCCGCCGGCGATGACGAGCCGTCCTCCGGACGCCAGCCAGGCCCGCATCGCCGTCAGTTGTTCGGGCCGGAGGCTACTCGAATCGATGTCCTGCCAGATCAGGCGATCGACGCTCGCCCAACCCTCGGCACGATCCGGCAACTCGGCCGGCGTGAGCTGGACGACCGCGGCGTTCTGACCGCTCGTCGTCGAGGGCAGGAGGTCGATGCGGGGCACGATGTTCTGGGGCTGCTCGGCGATGACTGCGACCATCAACTGACCGGCGTCATGGACCGTGAAGTCGACCTTCCGGGAAACGATCGTCTGGTCATTGCTGACGAGCTTGATCTCGAGCTGACCACCGAACGATGGCGGCTGGGCATACAGGACGAACGTCTTGTCGGATTGCGTTGGCAGGTCGACTGCCATGCCGTAGCGCGTGCGACCCTGGTTGCCGGCGTCGAGTCGGAGTTCGCCGACGACGGGCGGGCCCTCGTTCCTCAGCTCCACGGCAACGCCCATCCAGGATCCGACGCGTGCATGACCGGCCAGCAGGACGTGAGCGTTGAGCGTCGGAGGATCGGCGGCGATGGCCGGAGTGGCCAGCAGGCTACTCCCCGCTGTTGCGGCAACGACGAGCGCGAGCGCGATAGGAGAAGGCAGGCGACGGTGGGGCACGAAGCCTCCAGCTGACGGGTGCGGCCGGTGCGATCCCAGCATCGACGTCTTGCCTGGCGGAAAAGTTGCGCGCTCGGCCGAACGTCGGTGACGGTGGCCAACGGCTGCGGGCGCCGACTTCCGCCAGGATCGGCGCGCATTGGCGGCGGCTATCGTACGATGCCCGTCACCCCAGACCGACCGAGGAGCACGTGCCCGTCATCCGTTCGTTCCGCGCGCTCCGCTTCCGTCCCGACATGGTGCCCGACCTGTCGCTCGTCGTCAGCCCGCCGTACGACGTCATCTCCCCCGAAGAGCAGCGCGTGTTGCTGGAGCGTGACCCGCGGAACGTTGTCCGGCTCGATCTGCCCGAGGTCGAGGACGGTGACACTCCCGACGAGCGATACCGCAGGGCGGCCCGGACGCTGGCAGCGTGGCGGACCGATGGGACGCTCCAGAAGGATCCACGGCCGAGCATCTACGTCTACGAGCAGCGCTACGAGGTGCCCGGCACGTCCGTGGAGCGGACCCAGCGCGGCTTCTTTGCGCGGCTCCGCCTCGAGCCGTTCGGGGAGGGTGGCGTTCTGCCCCATGAGCGCACTCTCGAGGCGCCGCGGGAGGACCGCTACCGGCTGCTCCGGGCGACCGGCGTGAACACGAGTCCGGTCGTTGTGCTGTTCCGGGATCCCGAGGCTGCCGCCCGGACGATCCTCGGGTCGGTCGCGGCGGGTACGCCCGATGTGGAGGTCACCGACGACGACGGCGTGCGGCATTGCCTCTGGAGGGTCGAGGACGACGGTTCTGACGAGGGTGTCGCCTCGCGATTGGCGGCCATCGCCGGGGCGGCGCCGGTCACAATCGCCGACGGCCACCATCGCTACGAGACGGCGCTTCGCTACCGCGACGAGCGGCGGATGTCGCGCGCATGCGAAGAAGATCCCGCGTTCGACTACCTGCTGACGCTGCTCCTGGCCAGCGATGAGCCGCTGACAATCCTGCCGACCCATCGGGTCGCCCGACACGTCGCCGACGATTCCGGACTCCTCGACCGAGCCTCGGAGCTCTTTGATGTTACGCAGACGAGCCGTGAGGCATTGCTGACTGCGTTCGATTCTGTGATCGGCGAGGGTGGTCGCGGTCGTTTTGGCCTCTGGACGAGAACGGGCGGGGCGATCCTCGAGGCCCGCCGCGATGCCTTCGTGGGCCTCGTATCAGGCGGAGGCGAAGCGGCGCGCGCGCTCGACGTGTCGCTCTTCGGTGCGGCCATCGAGCGTATGTGCGGCATCGATGCTGCCGCGGTCGCATCGGGCGAGCGCGTCTCGTACACGAAGTCAGCCCTTGAGGCGGTCGAGTGGGTCGATACCTGCCGGGAGGGTGCCGACGCGGCTTTCCTGCTCGAGCCGACACCGGTCGCATCGGTCATCGATGTCGCGGCCCAGGGCGACGTCATGCCCCAGAAGTCGACGTACTTCTACCCGAAAGCCCTCACCGGACTGGTGATCAACCCTCACGAATGGTGACCGGATGACCGACACGACGCCCGATCAGATCCTCGCCCGCGCCCAACTGCCGCCGATCAACGGCCGGCCGGTGCGCAAGGACGAAATCGAGCTCCACGATCGGGGCCTGTACATCGAGTCGTGGCTGCCGGAGCGCCGGTCGCGTCGGAAGCCGCTGCTGTTCGTGCACGGCGAGCTCGCCGGGTCATGGCTGTGGGAGCGGTTCCTCGGCTACTTTGCGGGTCGCGGCTGGGAGGGCCACGCCCTCAACCTGCGGAACCACTTCTGGTCGCAGACGGCCGATCCGCTCGAGCTCTCGTTCGAGAGCTACACCGATGATGTCGTGGCGGCGATGGAGCGGCTGGGTCCGAACGCGGTCGCCATCGGGCATGGAATGGGCGGTCTCCTCGCGCTGAAGGCCGCCGAGCGTACGCCGGTCTCGGCGTTGATCCTCCTATCGCCCGAGCCGCCGGCCAATCTCCGGCCGCCGGCGCTACCCCACGAGCTCCGCGAGGTGCCCGACGTCTATGGCAAGGCGTCGATCGGCTGGGAGACGCTGCCCGAAAAGCTCCAGCGCGACCATCGCGACCTGACGATCGCCGATGTGCTCCGGATCCAACACCTGCTCGGACAGAAGCCGCACGAGGCCGGGGCTGCGAAGCGGTCCGTTCTCAAGGGTGTCCCGATCGATCGTTCGGCGGTCGCTGATGTCCCGAAGCTGGTCATCGGCGCCGGGCTGGACCGCTATGTCTCGGAGGAGCGGTCCGAGCAGGTCGCCGAGTGGCTAGAGGCCGGCTACGAGCCGTTCGGGGCGCACTCGCACTACGGGCTCGTCCTCGGAGAGCATGGCTTCCAGCAGGTCGCCGACGCGATCCGCAGCTTCCTGGAGGCGAACCGGCTGTAGAGGACCGCGCACCCACTCACGCTCCCTTGGCCGAGATACCACTGTCCGTGGTAAGGCGGTGTCAATTCGTCCGGATTACCACGGCAGGTTGTAGGTCGTACCGTCGGACGGCTGACTCACGCACGGATCGCCCGCCGGTGACGTCTCGACCCACACGGATTACCACCACCAGTGGTAAATCGGACAAAGCGCTGCCGTAACGGGCACGACGCGGCGGCTATTTGCCTCGTCGAGAATCGCCTTGGTACCATTCCGGCCGCCTGGCCTACGGCCAAAGCGCGTGCCGCATTCGTCTAGAGGCCTAGGACACCGCCCTCTCAAGGCGGAGATCACCGGTTCGAATCCGGTATGCGGTACCAACTCCCACACCACGACATCTTGTGGTTCATCGCCGTCCGGGCTCGCGAAGGGGTGGCGGCCTCCGCGCGAATGACAGCAGATGACTGTACCGACGTGTGCAGGCCGGGCCATTCGGTGTAGCAATCCGCAGCGCGGGGCGGGCATGATGGCGACGCGATGACCGAGACGTATACGCCGGGGTATACCGCGAATGCGACCGCTCTGATGGCGAGGCGGCGACTCGATTCCCATGGTGCGTTCCTGACGCAGTACCTTCGACCGGGACTCCGAGTTCTCGATGTCGGCTGCGGTCCGGGCTCGATCACGCTGGACATTGCGAGCGAGGTTGCCCCCGGCCATGTTGTCGGGCTCGACCAGGAACCTTCCCAAGTCGAGTTGGCCTGGGGTGCGGCGCGCGACGCAGGGGTCGGCAATGTGTCCTTTGAGCGCGGCTCGGTGTACGCGCTGCCCTTTGCAGACGGCTCATTCGACATCGTCTTCGCTCACGCTGTGTTCGAGCACCTCGCGGACCCGCGGACCGCGCTGTCGGAAATCCAGCGCGTCCTCGTCGCCGGCGGGCGTGTGGCCCTCCGAAGCCCCGACTGGGGCGGCTTCGTGGTCGCACCCAGCAATGCCAAGACGGAGGCGGCGATCGCGACCTATCGCGCGCTGCAAGAGCGCAACGGCGGCAACGTCCACGCGGGCCGACAGTTGGGCGCATCGCTTCGCGCGGCTGGCTTCACCGACGTGGTCGTCAGCGCCGCCTACGAGATCTATCCGAGCGCCGAACTGATTGGTGAATACCTTGCGCGCCAGCTCGAGGTTGTCGGCGACACCATGAGTGCGTCGACGCTCCGACGCTGGATGGTCGATCCCGACGCGCTGTTCGCGCAGGCCTGGTTCGAGGCGGTCGGGACCCGGTCATAGAGCGATCGGCGCGGGGCCGGGTCGTCCCTACGTCCTCGCTTCGATGCAGGCCATCGGGATGCTGAGCGCCAATTCGCCATTGGCATTGGCCGCCTCGTTCAGGGCGCGCTCCAACGTGGTGAAGGTCTCCCACGCGGCCTCGGCAGGGACGATGGCCTTCCACCCTTGCATGAAGCCAAGCCGGATGAAGTGATGGCGCAGCAAGGACGAGCCGTCAGCGAATCGCATGCGAATCGACTCAGTCGTCGCTTGCGTGACGAAGAACCCGGCCCGCTCCAATCGTCGACACGCGCCCTCCACGGTTGCGCGATGCTGAACATGTGCCTCGAGGGCCGGAATCTGCTCGCTCATGCCAAGGTTCTCGAGGGTCTCGTGGAAGATGTCGTAGAACTCACGCATGTGGCCGACGAGGTTGGTCGTCAGGATCAGTTGGCCGCCTGTCTTCGCGACTCTGCGGCAGGTCGCGAGCACGGCGTCAGCATTGTCGAAATTGTTCAGTCCGAGGTTTGACACGATGACGTCGACCGACGCATCGGCGACGTCGATCGTCGCCGCGTCCTGCTGCAGCAAGCGAATGTTCGACAGCTGGAGATGCGCGGCCTTGCGCGCCAGCTGGTCCATCGCGGCAGCCCACGGGTCAACTGCGATCACCACGCTCCCGGGGCCACAACGCTGCGCCAGCTCGAGGCTCATGAATCCCGTCCCCGCGCCCACGTCGAGGTATGTGAACCCAGGTCGCATCCGGACACGATCGAGCAGGCGCAGCCCGAACGGTGCGGACCACAGCGGCAGCTCGTCGTACATTCCTGCGATCGCGAGCCGGTCCACGTCCACCGGCTCGAGATAGTCGATCACGCCCGCATCCTTCGTCATTGCATCTCGCTTCGTCGACGGCATTCATCGGGGCGTACCGCCAGCGCTGGTAGACGGTAGCGTCTCCACCGATGGAGGCGTAAGCGCGACGGGCCCTCACGGCCGCGAGCGCTGCCACCACGCGCCTCGGCGGCAGGGGAGGGATGCCCACAGTGCCCGAGCTCGAGGCGGAGCTGAGGCACGAGGCTGGCAAGACTCTTGGCTGACCCAGCCCCGATCAGTCGGCCGCAGAGGGTGATGCGAGTCGCGCCACTTCTGCCTCGTGGACCCGACGAAGGAGTCGGAGGAGTGCCGTCTCGTCGCGTGGGCTGAGCGACAGCACCGACGGTCGATTCGCTGCGAAGCGGGCATGCACTGGCCTCCGCCGGCCGCGCTTGCGATGCCTACGAGCGGATCGCGGCATGGAGCGTCACCATTGAGGCGACGCCGCGTAGCTCTACCGGTCCGATCTCTCGAAACGTCGCAGCGACGCCGTCGGCGGCATCCACGACGGCCTGGCTGACGAGAACCTCGCCCGGTCGGGCGTACTCCGCGATACGGGACGCGACGTTCACGGTCTGCCCGTAGTAGTCGCCCTGTTGAAACACGACGGGGCCGGCATGCAGGCCGACGTGGGCGGGCGGAAGACCGGCTTCGACGACCAAGTCGACCATGTCGAGGGCCGCCACGACACCTGAACCGGGGTCCCGGAAGTAAAGCAGCACTCCATCCCCAAGCCACTTGACGGGTTTGCCACCGTGGGACGCCGACACCCGGTGGACGAGGCGCCCGAGCCGCTCCGCGAGACTCGCGGCGGCGGCGTCGCCTTGTTCCGCTGTCAGCCGGGTGTAGCCGGCGATATCCAGAAAGCACATCGCCGGTGGTCGCCGGAGCGCGTGACCGAGACCCGCTTCCGCCAGGAGCCCTTCGATGCTTTCCACGATATTGCCCGTCCAGGCACGGGCACGATGCGCATGCCACAGCGCGATGACGGAATCGTCGACGGCGGGAGGTGGCTCGACGTCCATCAGTTCGGCGCCGGACTTCCCGGCAGCCGTCAGCGGAGCGATCACGCCGGCTCGCCACCACTCCGCTTCCGATTCCGCCATCCGTCGCAGGCTGTCGCCATACGCCCGCAGCAGTCGCTCGATGGCGATCTGCGGGAACCCCGCATTGACCTGGTACTCGAGGAACGGCACGACCGCCAGCTCCCCCTGCCGAACACGGTCGTCGGGGCCCGGCTGGGCGGCGCCGCCGGCCTCGCGGATCAACATCAGGATCGACACCGGGACTCCGCTCCTCGCTGCCAGCTCAGCGAAGGTCACGTCCGAGAGGCCGGTGAAGACCGAGTATTCGGGCCGCTCCATGAAGTCGAGCGACATCGCCCGGCTGCGGAACAGGACGGCCATGTCGTCCAGCGACAGCCCCGCCGCCTCCAGGCTCGCCACGAACTCTGCCCCGCGAGCCTGTCCGTCGGTAAAGACGTCGCCGTCGTGCGGCGTCAGGATGCCAAGGTCGACGATCCGGTTGAAGGCATCGACCGACAGGCCCGCCATCGTCGCCGCCTCGCGACGAGTGTGAAGGCTTCCCATCCTCGGTACTCTACGCGCGGCTCCTGACCACCGAGCGCGTGGCCTCGCGCAGTTCCTCCATCACGGTCTCGACCATAGCACCGGAACAACGTCAGCGCCTCTCGCTCGCCGCGCGCAACGCGCGGTCCGTCCTCGCGCGTTAGTTGACGGCCTTCTTCACGAGCGCGGCGATGCGCTTCTCGTCGGCGGGCGTCAGCTTGGTCAGGAACCAGCCGGAGGGCCACATCGTGCCCTCCTCGAGGTTCGCCGCCATGTCGAATCCGAAGGTCGCGTACCGCTCGCCATACTTCGATGCCGCCTTGAAGAAGCAGATGACCTTGCCGTCCTTCGCATAAGCGGGCATCCCGTACCAGGTCCTCGGAACGAGGTCCGGCGCGGTGTCCTTGACGATGGTGTGGATCTTCTCGGCCATGACGCGATCCGCGGGCGCCATCTCGGCGATCTTCTCGAGGACGTCGCGCTCGCCATCTTCGCGCTCCGCGGCCGGGTCACGGCGGGACGCCCGCTTCCGCTCCCGCACCGTCTCCCGGAGCGCGGCCTTCTCGGCGTCAGTCAGGGCGCTCGACTTCTTCTTGCTGGCAGGCGTCGTCTTCGCAGGCATTTCGGCACTCCACCTTTGACAGCTTCCCGTGGTCCAAAGCCCTCGCGTTTTCGGGGTTGAACGTCTGGCCGGCCCTGCGGCGGGCTGACCTCTCCGGGATCGCAGAACGATGACCGAAGCTCAGCCTACGCGAGGCTCAGTGATCCTTGCTTCTTCATTCCTGCTCTTCCCATGCCGGCGGTTTCCCAGGATGCGGAGCCCAGCTCACGAGGTCGACGGTTCCGGCATTCCGCCATCAGCCCGCCGAGGACGCTAGAGTGGCGGTCGGACTCTCGGAGGACGGCGATGCGAAACGAGGCGCTCGAGAAGCTCGATGGTCTGGTCGGCGACTGGACGCTGACGATGACCAACGCCTGGTTTCTTGACCCGGAGGCCGAGTACGAGGGTTCGGCAACGATCGCCTGGCTCGGTGATGCGTTCATCGAGCTCCGTGCGATCTTCGGGATGGACAAGGGCAACTGGCACTGGGTAATCGGACGCAGCGACCCCAACGAGCAGTTCGTGCTCCTTTACCACGACGAACGCGGCGTGCTGCGGGTCTTCGACATGACCTTCGCCAACGGCCAGTGGACG
>Ga0081539_10005709_pt1 | contig 12457 bp, 8 predicted proteins | sample TabmetS4T2R2_FD_71023 | JGI IMG/M metagenome (GOLD analysis project Ga0081539, IMG submission 71023) | Tabebuia heterophylla rhizosphere microbial communities from the University of Puerto Rico - S4T2R2 | ecosystem: Host-associated > Plants > Roots > Rhizosphere ...
TCCCGCGCGACCAGATCCTCCACGTCGCCCAGAGCCTGTTCCACGACCACGTGCCGGCGAAGGAGCTCGGCCTGTCAACTGTCTGGGTCGACCGGCGGCAGGGCCGTGAAGGTTCCGGGGCGACAAAGCCCGCGGACGCTTCGCCCGACCTCGTCGTTCCCGATCTCCGGACGCTCGCGGAGATGGCGGTCGGCTGAGAGGCCGCAAGACGGCCGAATTCGGAGGCTTCCCAGACCGCAATCGAATGCATACCATGCAGCCGACCTCGCCTCGAGACCGGGGAGCCCTGCCCGGGCTCGGCGGGATGAAGGAGGAGGGTCCATGGCTGCGTCATCGCAGACCCTGGAGCGGAATGCGGTCGGCCTGACCGAGGTCCTGTTCCAGTCGATCACCCATATGGCGCCGGCCGTTGCCGCCGCGGTCTCGATCGGCTTCGCGACGACCTACGCCGGTGGGATCACATCCCTCGGCGTCGTCCTGGCGCTCATCGCCTGCCTGTTCACGGCCCTGTCAATGGGCCAGCTCGCCCGCCACCTGCCCTCGGCCGGTGGGATGTACACGTACGTCACCCGCGGTCTCGGGTCTTTCTTTGGCTGGCTCGTTGCGTGGGCCTTCACCCTTGCCGAGCCGATCGTGCCGTCCGCGCTGTTTGCCTCGTTCGGGTTTTTCGGCGCGCTGTTCATCACGCAGCTCACGGGCTTCGAATCGGAATACTTGTGGCTCGTGCTCGCGGTCCTCTGCGGCCTGGCTGTCTGGTGGCTGACGTATCGCGGCGTCCAGATCTCGACGCGGACAGGGGTGATCCTCGGGCTGATCGAGATCATCATCTTCGTCGGCGTCTCGGTCCTGCTCCTAGCGAAGGCGGCCAAGCCGGTCGACTCGGCCGCGTTCATCCCGCCCGACGGCAACTACCTGCCCGCGTTCCAGGGAATGGTCTTCTGCATCCTCGCGTTCGTCGGCTTCGAAGCGGCGGCACCGCTCGGCGAGGAGACCCAGGATCCACGGCGGACGATCCCGCGCGCGATCGTCTGGTCATGCGTCCTGATCGGGATCTTCTACACGTTCTGCTACTACGCAGCGACCGTCTTCTTCGGGCCCGACAAGATGAAGGCCGATTTCTTCGGCTTCAACGAGGGCAACCCGTGGGGCGGCATGGCCGAGCAGGTCCTGCCCGGGATCGGCAGCCTCCTCGTCACCTTCGCGATCATCAACAGTTCGCTGGCGAACGCGAACGCCGGCGCGACAGCGTCGACCCGATCGATCTTCGCCCTGGGCCGGGCCAGGCTTCTGCCCGCCGTCCTGGCGGAAGTCCACCCAAGCCATCGAACCCCCGTCAACGCTGTTCACCTGCAGGGCGTGATCGGGATAGTGCTCGCGGTCGGACTCAGCCTCCTCTTCAACGGCTATACGTCCGGTGGACCGCTGACGACGTATGGCTTCATCGGCTATGCCCTGGGCCTGCTGTTCGCGGCGATGTACGTTGCCGTCAACGCCGCTGCGATCGGGTTCTACCTGTCCGAGCGGCGAGACGAGTTCAACCCGCTCATGCATGTCATCGTTCCGATCCTCGGGATCATCGCGATGGTTGTCGGCTTCGTGTCGGCCCTTGGCGGCCTGACGATTCCCTTCATCAACCTCGAGATCCCGGCGCTCGCCGAGCCGTTCAACTACGCCCCGATCCTCGTCGGCGTCTGGATGATTGTCGGCATCGTCCTGTACTTCGCGCTCCGGATGCGTAGCCCCGAGGCGACCGCCCGCTTGGGCGAAGCCGTCTCCGAGGCCTGAGCGGGTCTTCCGGGCGGGCCGGCTTGCTGGCCCGCCCGCCTCAGCGGCCATCGCGCCTTTCGGCGCCCGGCCGCCGTCAATCGAAGAGCGCGAGCGGGCAGTGCGCCGTGACGACGACGTTCGGCATGTCGACGATCTCGCTGATCCGAAGGTCGACCGCGACGCTGCACAAGAGGTAGGCGTCGACGGCCGCCAGGCCGTGCTCGCGGCCCAGCCAATCGATCATTCGACGCGTCGCATCACGGGCCGCGGTCATCGGATCCTCGGCGACACCATCGGTCGCGTAGCGGCGACCGTTGCGGATCTCGGCGTTGGGGTCGGGGGCGGCGAGGAATTCGGGTGCCGTGACGTGCAGATCCTTCCGGACGGCGAGCCGGACGAGGGCCCGCATTGGGGTCTCGATGGCCGTTCCGCACACCTCGCCGTCGCCCTGTGTCGCGTGGCCGTCGCCGAGCGACAGGTTCGCGCCCGGCACGAACACCGGCAGGAACAGCGTCGAGCCGGCGATGAGGTGGCGGGTGTCCATGTTGCCGCCGTGGGTATCGGGCGGGATCGTCGAGCGCGGCCCTGTCACCGGCGCGACGCCGATTTCGCCACAGAACGGCGCGAGCGGGACGCGGATGCCGGGCCAGAACTCCGTCCAGCCACTCGATCCCGGCACGGGCGTGACCTTGTACGCCGGCTCGGGGAAATCGTCGGCGAGGAGCCCGAAGCCAGGGATCGCCGCCGTCCAGCCCCAGCTCGCCGGCTGGAACTCGAGGAGCTCGATCTGCAGGGTGTCCCCCGGTTCGGCGCCTTCGACCGCGATCGGCCCATTGACCTGGTCGACCCGCGCGAAGTCGAGGTTTCCGAGGTCTTCGACGGTCGAATGGGCCGTTAGCTGACCGCCGCTGGCGTCGAGGCAGTCGAACTCGACGATCGAGCCATCGGCGACGGTTTGCAGCGGCGGAATCGCGGGGTCCCAAGCGAGGTGGAACCGTTCGCGCGCAACGTGGATCGTCGGGATCGCGGTGGTCATGGCCCTCTCCTCGCGTGACGTTGGCGCGCGAGCGGATGGTACGACCGACGGTCGGGGACTATCGTGCGCGTCATGACACGTGTGTCACGGCCGTGAAAGGCGATCGCGTGGAGGCCGTGGTCGATACCGGTCAGGGCGTCCAGACGTTCGAGATCGTCGCAACGCGAGCCGGCCGCCGGATCGAAGTCGTTACCTCGCGCGGCGTCGTCGAGGTCCGCGAGGTCACCCGGACCGGCCAGACGGTGCGGACCGGGCGGTTCATCGCGAACCGCCTGATCGCCCTCGTCGAGCACCCTGCCGCCGACGAACGAGCGCGGGTCGAGGAGACGACACGGCATCGAATCCAGGCCCGCCGCTAGGCCCACGAGCGCGGCTGATCGCCGTTGGGACGGCGGTGTTGTCATCGAACCGATACACGCACGTCCTCCCAGAGCCTTCGCGGCCGGGTGTGATCGTGGTCTGATCCGCCGGTGAGCGAACGTACGAACGGTCGTGCCCGCCAGAACGGCGCGCCAGCGACGGCCCAGGCGACGGCCCCGGCTCCCCCGGAGAAACGGTCGACCGGTCTCAATGATCGATTCCGCGAGGTCGCCGACCACATCACGCGATCGGTGGGCAGCCCGTTCGCGCTCATCGCCGCGATCTCCCTCATCCTGCTGTGGGCCATCACCGGTCCGGTCTTTGGCTTCAGCGATAGCTGGCAACTGGTCATCAACACGACGACCACGATCATCACGTTCCTCATGGTCTTCGTCATCCAGACGAGCCAGAACCGCGACGGTCGGGCGATCCAGCTCAAGCTCGACGAGTTGATCCGCTCCAACGCCGACGCTCGCAACGAGCTCATGAAGACCGAGAAGGAGCCCGAGGAGATGCTGTCGGCGCTCGAGCAGGAGTTCGAGAGCAGCGCCGATGACAAGGATCGCCGCCGCCGCCGGCGACCATCGGCGACGCCGTCGAGCCGGTCTTCGCCACCGGGTTCGAGCGGGTCGTCGAGTCCGTCCTCGAAACCCACCGGTCAAGGCAATCGCTGAACCGGGCCCCATGGCTCCGGCACACGAACCGCAATCGTGCGTCGGGTTCACGGGAACGGCACGAACGCCGACCGACGAGCTGGGAGTAGCAGTGATCCGCATCCGCCGCGACCGGGACATCCATGACACCGAGGGCGGCTGGTTCCGGGCCCGCTGGCACTTCTCGTTTGACACATATCGCGACCCCGAGAACGACAGCTTCGGGGCGATGCGCGTCTTCAACGACGATCGTTTGGTCCCGGGTGCCGTATGGCCGCTGCACCCGCATCGCGATGTCGAGGGTCTGACGTACGTCGTCGAAGGTCTCTTCGGTCACAAGGACAGCGTCGGCGGCGCGTTCGGCCCGTTGCCGGCGGGCTCGGCCCAGCGGATGACGCTCGGTGCGGGTGCGCTCCACTCGGAGCTGAACGCGTCACAAACCGAGCCGATGCGCTTCATCCAGATCTGGATCCTGCCCGACACGGCGGACCTCGAACCCGAGGTCGAGCAGAAGGTGTTCACGAAGGAGGATCGGACCAACCGGCTCCTCGAGATCATCGGCCCTGGGGGCGGCCAGGCGGTCCGCGTCCACCAGGACGCATCGGTCTACGTCGCCGCGCTCGACCCGGGTTCCGAGGTGACCCACGCGCTGAACGCGGGACGCGGCGCATACGTGTATGTCATCGACGGCGCGGCCACGTTCGACGGAGAAGCGGTCGCCACCGGCGACGCGGCAAAGGTCATCGAGCAGCCATCGATCACGATCCGCGCCCGAGAGCCAAGCGAGCTCATCCTCGTTGACGTGCCGCTGAAATTCGAGGCCGTCGGCATCTGGAAGGGCCGGATCTGAGCCCTTTTTTGAACGTGAAATACACCCCGGAAGTATTGACAGAGGGGTTGCCAAGAAGGCCCGAATCGGGTAGGATTCAGTTCGCACGGCGTGTCAAGACTTGACACGCCTGTAGTCATGTCCGGGCGGACCAGGCGGACCGGCCGGGTGAGCGCAAAGGACGCGCGTCAGTGGTGGACGTCGACGGCGGGAGTGGCGGAAGACCCTCGCCGACCCTCGTTCATCGTGCCGTTCCCCGACGGCGAGCGGACGCGCGAGGATGAAGTGAAAGCCGGAGTTCTGTGGCAAATCTGATCGACCAGCAGCAAACAAACCAGACGAAGAGCCGTCGTCGGCGCGGCGAGGCGGACGCCGGCGCGCGCGTCGAGCGGGAGCGTGCACAGACGCCGGTCGCCGACGAAATCGTCGAGACGGAGGGCGCCGAGGACCAGGTCGAAGCCCTCCTCACCGGCGACGACCGGATCGCCGACGCCGTTCTCGAGGCGTCAGCGGCAGACAGCCTCGGCGACACCGACGTGACTGCCACTCGCTCGCTGCGCCCGTCCCAGGTGGACGCAGGTGAAGTCGAGGAAGTGGAAGCGGTTCCCGACGAGCTCGACACAGAGGATCCGGTCCGGATGTACCTGCGCGAGATCGCGCGGGTGCCGCTCCTGACGGCCGAGGAAGAGGTCGTGCTCGCGAAGGCGATCGAGCTCGGCGAGCAGATCGCGTCCGAGCCGTGGAAGGCGATCGTCTCGCTCCATGAGTGGACGCTTCACGAGACCGAGAAGAAGACACGCGACGCGAAGCCTCAATACCGGCTGCCGTTCGGCGATGAGGCGCACCGCATGGTCCGCGCCGCGATCCGCGCCAAGGCCGCGGCCGACCTGCTGGTCACCGCGCCCGCGTTCGGTCTGACCAAGGCGGTCAGCGAGGCTTCGAACGACAACGTCAAGGGCCTCCTTACGGACACTCGCAAGCTCCGCTCGATCTACAACGAGCGGCTCGACGCCGATTCGTTCATCGGCCTCCTCGACCACGCGTTCCTCGCGACCCACAACGGCGACTTGGAAGCGCGAGACAACGCGACGCTGAGGGCGGTGTACGACTGGACCCGCGACGAGATCGCGTTTCCGGCGCTGCGTCGCTGGATCGAGAGCGGCCACGACGCCGAACTCCTCGCCCGGATCGGCTACGACCCCGCGGTGCCGGTCGCGACAAAGCTCCGCGACCGCTCGGGTGAACTGATCCGGATGGGGCAGCACGCGCGTGACCATCTGACGAGCGCGAACCTGCGGCTCGTCGTATCGATCGCGAAGAAGTACATGAACCGGGGCATGAACATCCTGGACCTCGTGCAGGAGGGGAATGCCGGGCTCATTCGTGCCGTCGAGAAGTTCGAGTACGAGCGCGGCTTCAAGTTCTCGACCTACGCGACGTGGTGGATCCGCCAGGCGGTGACTCGCGCGATCGCGGACCAGGCCCGCACGATCCGGATCCCGGTCCACATGGTCGAGTCCATGAACCGCATGGTCCGCATCACCCGCGACCTGCTGGCCCAGCTCGGTCGTCAGCCGACGGTCGAGGAGATCGCCGAGCAGATGTCGATCGGGCAGGAGATCACGGTCACTCCGGAGAAGGTCCAGGAGATGATCAAGATCCGCCGCGAGCCGGTCTCGCTGGAGACCCCGATCGGCGAGGAGGAGGACGCAAGGCTCGGCGACTTCATCGAGGACACCGAGGCCATCGCGCCGCTCGAGGCCGCGACGAACCAGCTCCTCAAGGAGCAGCTCGACGCGGTCATGGACTCGCTGACGGGTCGCGAGCGTCGTGTCCTCGAGCTGCGGTTCGGGCTGGCCGACGGCCGAGCCCGGACGCTCGAGGAGGTCGGTCGCGATTTCGGGATCACGCGCGAGCGGATCCGCCAGATCGAGGCCCACGCGCTCCGCAAGCTCCGCCACCCGTCGCGCAGCCGGAAGCTCCGCGCCTACATGGAGTAGAACGGGGCGTCCGCGTCAGTCGCAAGCACACGGCGGCGGGGTACACCAGGTACCCGCCCGCCGTTCTGTGTCTTTGAGCGATCGCGGGAGCCCGACTGTCGCCGATCCTGTCAAACATGCACCAGCGGAGGCTTAGGAGAGGAGAGACGCCCCAAACGCGCTGGCCGACGGCGAATTCGCGGCGTCCGCGAGCTCGACCACGCTCAATGGGAGCCGTCCGCGGCGTCGGAGCATGCCGAATGTCATCCCAAGGGTCGTCTGGGTGACTGTTTGGCAGGATGCTGGGCGCGGCCGAGTCGGCAGGGACCCGCGCCCTGCCAAATTCCACTGACGAGCGCATTAGGCCCAGCACGTCACCGCAAACGCCTCGCCCGCAGCACCGCTGGCCGTCTCTCGCAGCTTCGCCACGCTCGAGAACTGCCTGCACGCCGCCCTGGGCCCTCCGTTGCGAACTGCCATCAAGTCCTAAGGCTTATCTGGCTGCGCACTTGGCAGGAAACGGCTGCGCGTGCAGCGCCCGTTCAGGCGAACAGCCAACTGGGCTATGGCGCGCGAACCGTCGGCGGGTACAGTTACCGGCGCGCCGCTGATGAAACGCCGCGGCCATCGCTGTCGAGGGGGACGATGACCGTCACCGCGCGCCGCCTCATTGCCGCGACCGCCATGGCCGGGTGCGTCGCGCTCGGTGCATTGCCCGCGCCGATCCTGGCTCAGCAGTCTGATGCCGCGCACATCGCCGGCCACCGCGCGGCGCTGACGCCATCCGCTCACTCGCGGCCTGCCGACAAGATCATCGTGAAGTTCCGCGAATCGACGTCCTCCACGAAGCGCGGCCAGAGCCGCAGCGCCGCCGGTGTGGACCTCAAGGGCAGCCTGCGATCGATCCGCGCCGAGATTGTCCGGCCGAGTGGCAGGACCGTCGACCAGGCCCTCGCAGCCCTGCGTGCCGATCCCACGGTCGAATGGGCCGAACCCGACCGCTATCTCGAATTGGACGCGGGGCCCACGACGGAACCCCTGTACCCCTATCAGTGGGGCCTCGAGAACGATGGCGTCGACCGCATCGGCGGTGACGTCGAGCACAAGGTCGACGTCGATATCGATGCCTCGGCAGCCTGGCCGGTCGCGACCGGCGAAGGCGTCACGGTGGCCGTCGTGGATGACGGCGTCGACTTCGGTGTTTCCGACCTCGCCGGTCAGGAGTGGATCAACCCGGGCGAGTCGGGACCGGATGGCCTCGGCGGCGACAAGGCGACGAACAATCTCGACGACGACGGCAACGGCTACGTCGATGACGTCAACGGGGTGAACGTGTGCGAGGACGCCAGTTCGGAGACACTCCACGTCCCGAATGTCGACTTTCACGGCACGTTCGTCTCGAGCATCATCGCCGGGTCCGTGAACGACAGCGGCATGGTTGGTGTCGCACCCGACGCGCGGATCATGGCCGTGCGCTTCCTCGAGGACTTCGACGACTGCGCCGACACGGTCCACGCGATCCTCGGGATCGAATACGCGGTCGCGAACGGCGCCAAGATCATCAACGCCTCGTGGGGCGGTGCCGAATATGACCAGGCCCTGTTCGATGCGGTCGAGGCTGCCTCCGATGCCGGCGTCCTCTTCGTCGCCGCGGCGGGCAATTCGTCGAGCTCCTCGCCCCACTATCCAGCGGCATTCGACCTGCCAAACGTCATCTCGGTCGGGGCGATCCAGGCGGACGGCGAGGTGGCCGGCTTCTCGAACTACGGCAGCTGGGTCGACCTGGCGGCGCCGGGTGCCTACATCGTCGGTGCGCTCGCCGATGACACTGATCTCGCTGTCGCGGACGGCACCTCGTTCTCTGCACCGCACGTGGCAGGCGTGGCCGCGCTCATGGCCGAGGCGCAGCCCAGCTTGCTCGGGGATGCTGCCGCGATGAAGTCGAAGATCCTGCTCAGTGGATGGCGGGACTCGCAGACGAGTGGCTTCACGTCCACGGCGCGCGTGCTCGACGCCCGCTATGCCCTGGACTTCATCGCGCCGGTGCCGCCGACATTTGTCAGCGGGGCGGCGGCAACGGGCCTGACCCTGCCGACATCGTCGGTGACGATGCGCCTGACGTGGCCGGCTGCAACGGACGCAAATGGCATCGATTCCTACCGCGTGCGCTATCGAAAGCACGGGACGTCGAGCTGGTCCACGATCGTCAGCTCCACAACGAGCACGTCGGTGAACAAGAGCCTGACCGTCGGCACCCGGTATGACATCGAGGTCAGCGCGCGCGATCGGGGCGGTAATTCGGCGATCCGGACCACAACTCTCAAACCGACCCGCTACCAGGAGTCGAGCTCAGTGGCGACGTACCACGGCACGTGGCACGCCTCCTCGTCGAGCTCGTATTCGGGCGGCCACACCCGTTACGCGACCGCGGCAGGCGCGTACGTCAGCTTCGGGATCACTGCGAGATCCCTGGCACTCGTCATGCCGAAAGGCCCGACCCGCGGCTGGTGCAAGGTCTACGTCGATGGCAGCCACGTGAAGTCGATCAACCTCAACTCCTCGAGCGTCAAGAACCGCCAGGTCGTCTACGCGCGCAACTGGTCGGGCCTCGGCGCGCACACGATCAAGGTCGTCGTGTCTGGCACCAGCGGCCATCCAAGGGTCGACATCGACGCGGTCATCGCCGGCTTGTAGCGCGCTCCTCCCGGCGGCGGATACCCTACGGGAGTATTGACAGAATCGACCCTTGTCAAGGGGTCGTGGCGGGCGTACCGTTCCCCGCGTCGGCGTGTCAAGACTTGACACGCCAGCAGTCATGTCCGGCGCCTGAGGGCGGCGGTGGGCGCACGGGACGCGGGGAGGTTTGCCCTTGGCGGTCGGCGTTGCGGCCGAGGTCAAGAACCGGCTGAGCGTCGTCGACGTCGTCGGCGAGACGGTTCAGCTCCGGAAAGCGGGCACGACCTTCAAGGGCCTGTGCCCATTCCACGGCGAGAAGACACCGTCGTTCGTCGTGACACCGGCCCGCGAGAGCTGGCACTGCTTTGGGTGCGGTCTCGGCGGTGACATCTTCTCGTTCGTCATGCAGCGCGACGGCGTGCCGTTTCCCGAGGCCCTCCGCCAGCTCGCCGGCAAGGCCGGCGTCGAGCTCGACGAGCGAACGCGCCGCGACGACGCCCGCAAAAGGCGACTGCGAGACGCGATGGAGGCGGCGATCGCCTTCTATCACGCCGTGTTGACGTCATCGAAGCTCGGTCAGCCCGCGCTCGACTACCTGCGCGGTCGCGGCTTCAGCGACGAGACGATCGAGACGCACCAGCTCGGCTGGGCGCCGGGAGGCTGGGACACGCTCGTCCGCCAGCTCCAAGAGCGGCGCCAGATCCGGGCCGAGGAACTCGCCGAGGTCGGACTCGCCAGCCCGCGCCAGAACGGCCGCGGCTTCTACGACCGGTTCCGGGAGCGAGTCCTTTTCCCGATCCGGGACCAGAATGGCAGCCCGACCGGACTGGGCGGGCGCGTCATGGACTCCACACCCGACGATGGCAGAGACCACGGTCCGAAGTACCTGAACTCGCCGGCGACGCCGCTCTTCGACAAGAGCCGGACGCTCTACCTCGTCGACAAGGCCAAGGGCCCGATCCGCCGCTCCGGCCAGGCGGTCATCGTCGAGGGCTACACCGACGCCCTCATGGCCCACCAGGCCGGCTTCGACAACGTCGTCGCGTCACTGGGAACAGCGCTCACGCCCGGTCAGGTCGCGCTCCTGACCCGCTACGCGAAGCGGATCGCGCTCGCGTACGACGTCGATCCGGCCGGAGAGAAGGCCGGCACGTTCGGCGTCCAGGCGCTCGAGGCGTTGATCGGTCAGCTCGCGACATCCGATAGCGGGGTCGAGCTCGACGAAGTCCGTGTCGTCCGCCTGCCGGAGGGCAAGGACCCCGACGAGGTCCTGCGCGACGAGCCGGATCGGTGGCGCGAGGAGGTCCGCACCGCGCAGCCGATCGTCGACTACCTGATCGACTACCAGGCCCGCCAGGTCGACCTCAAGACGCCGGGTGGCAAGTCGCGCTTCGTCGACGCGATCCTGCCGACGATCCGGGCCGTGCCGAACCCGGTCATGCGTGACGCCTATCTCGGTCGCGTGCGTCAGGTGAGCGGGGTGGAGGAGCGTGTCCTGCTCGAGGTCCTCCATCGACGGCCGGCGCCCGCGGGGCGCCCGGGTAGCGACACGTCCCGGATTACGGCCGAATCCGTCACGGCCTCCCCGGACGCGTTGCCCGTGACCGAGATCCTGCGCTCGATCACGAAGGGCGAGCGCGACCTCCTGAGGTTGATGCTTCTGCGGCCCGAGGAACAGCTCCGGATCGTCGATCGGCTGGGTCCCGATCAGCTGACGTCGACTGTGGCCCGCGAGCTCTATCGGGCGATCGTCCTCCAGCGTGAGCCGAATGAGCAGGGTGTGCATCCGCCGTTCGATTCGGCCGCCCTCCAGGGGGCCCTCGATGACGAAACAGCCGCGCTCATGGGCGCCCTCTACGCACTCGATGGGCCGAGCCCGCGCGACCTCGATCAGCGCGACGTGGACTACGAGATCGAGCGACTGCTCCTGGACCTCGAAGAGGACGGCCTCGAGCAACGCCACGACTACACCCAGGAAGCTTTGGCCGAGGCCGAGCGTGCCGCCGACCGCGACGCGGTCGACCGGCTCCTGCTCGAGCTTCGGCATTTGAACGAACAGCGCCGCTCGCTTGATCGGCGCCGCGACCAGACCCGGTACCTCGGTCGTCAGCTGGCGGCCCAAGCCTGATGAAGATCACGGAGGGCACTCGTGACTGACCCGCTCGACAAGCAGCTCGTGGAAGCCGTTCTGACCCGACCGCGCCGGGCGAAGGCCGATCTGGAGGAAGCGAAGCTCGCGAACCTGCGACCCGGACGAGGCACTCTGGCCCCGGTCGAGGTCGAGGTCGAAGACGAAGACGAGGACGGCGAGCTCGACCTCGGGCCCGACGGCGAAGCGGAGGCGGACGGCGACGTCGGCGTCGAGGTTGTGGGCACCGACGGCGAGGTCGTCGACGGCGGAAAGCTCCCGGTCGAGGGCCCGGCCAAGCTCGATGCGGCCGAGCTCGAGGAGCCGACGGCGGAAGAACTCGAAGCCCTGTCGGCCGACATGATCGGTATCGACGATCCGGTCCGGATGTACCTCAAGGAGATCGGCAAGGTCGCGCTGTTGACCGCCGAGGAAGAAGTCGTCCTGGCAAAGGCGATCGAGCTGGGCGAGCAGCTGGTCGACGAGCCGTGGAAGGGCATCGTCAGCCTTCATGAGTGGACGCTCCACAACACCGAGTCGAAGACGCGGACGGCCAAGCCCCAGCATCGCCTGCCGCTCGGCGAAGAGGCGCACAAGTTCGTCCGCGACGCGATCACCGACAAGGCCGCCAAGGACCTGCTCGTCGCGACCCCGGACTTCCATCTCGTGAAGGCCTCGCGCGACGCCCAGTCCGACGGCACGAAGCAGCTCATCAAGGAGGCCCGCAAGCTCCTGGAGGGCTACAACACCAAGCCCTCGCCCGATACGTTCATCGAGCTGCTGGACTGGGCCTATTTCGCGGTCCACAACGGCGATCTGGACTCGCGCGACAACCCGGGATTGCGGGCGATCTATGACTGGACGCGCGACGACGTCGCGTTCCCGGCCCTGGAGCGCTGGATCCGGTCCGACCACGACACCGACCTGCTGCGCCGGATGGGCTACGACCCGTCGGTGCCGGCGAACACGAAGCTGGCCCATCGCAAGGGCGAGATCGTGCGGATCGGACGGGACGCCCGGGAGCAGCTG
>Ga0081539_10005710_pt1 | contig 12454 bp, 11 predicted proteins | sample TabmetS4T2R2_FD_71023 | JGI IMG/M metagenome (GOLD analysis project Ga0081539, IMG submission 71023) | Tabebuia heterophylla rhizosphere microbial communities from the University of Puerto Rico - S4T2R2 | ecosystem: Host-associated > Plants > Roots > Rhizosphere ...
CCGCTCGTGGTCGACCCCGCCGACCACCCCTGGAGCTGGGCGGCTCTCACCGACCACCCGCCCGAAGGCGGAAGCCGCTGGAACCCGAAGAAGGACCTCTCGTTCGTGCCGCTGCGGCCCGAGCGGGTCGTCGAGGTGCGCTACGACTACCTCGAAGGCGCCCGCTTCCGCCACCCACCCCAGTTCGTGCGCTGGCGCCCGGACCGCGATCCCCTCTCGTGCGGCTACGCCCAGCTCGACCAGCCGAGCCCGTTCGACGTCGCCGACGTCCTCGCGGGCCGAATCGCCTAGCGCCAAACGCCTGCTACTGTTCACCCAGTGGTTAACGATCCATTCAAGGCCCTCTCGCACCCCATCCGGCGCGGCATCGTGGAACGCCTCGCCGAGGGACCCGCGACGGTCGGCGTCGCGACGCAGGGGTTCGGTGTCTCGAAGCCCGCGATCTCCAAGCACCTCAAGGTGCTCGAGGAGACCGGCGTGGTGACGCGGACCGTGGAGGGCCGGACGCACCGGCTCGAGCTCCAGCCCGGAGTGCTGACCGAGGCCGCCGACTGGATGGATCGTCAGCGCGCCGTGTGGGGGCGGCTGTTCGACGTCGTCGACGAGTACCTGAAGGAGGAACGCGCCCGATGAACACCCCGCCCGTCGTCTCGCCCCAGGAGTGGGAGGCCGCCCGCCAGGAGCTGCTGGTCAAAGAGAAGGAGATCACCCGCGCGCGCGACGCGCTCGCCGCGCAGCGCCGCCGCATGCCGTGGATGGCGGTCGACAAGGACTACAGCTTCGACGGTCCCGACGGCCCCAAGAGCCTCCTCGACCTCTTCGAGGGCCGCCGGCAGCTGATCGTCTACCGGGCCTTCTACGCGCCGGACGTCACCACGTACCCGCCCGGCGGCGCCTACCCGGAGCGGGCCTGCGTCGGCTGCTCCTTCGTCGCCGACCAGGTCGCACACCCGGCCCACCTGAACGCCCGGGACACGACCCTCGTGTTCGCCTCGCGCGCGCCGCAGGCCGAGATCGAGGGCCTCAAGGAGCGGATGGGCTGGGAGCTCATCCCCTGGTACACGATCACGGACGACTTCGACAAGGACTTCGGCGTCGACGAGTGGCACGGGCACAACGCCTTCATCCGCGAGGGCGATCGCATCTTCCGCACCTACTTCGTCGACGCCCGCGGCGACGAGCACATGGGCAGCACGTGGAGCTACCTGGACATCACCGCGCTCGGGCGCCAGGAGGAGTGGGAGGACTCGCCCGAGGGCTTCCCGCAGACCCCGCCGTACCAGTGGTGGAACTACCACGACGCGTACGCATGAGCGCGACGCTCCGCATGGAGCGCACCTTCCGAGCGCCCGCCCAGGCGGTCTTCGACGCCTGGACCAGCGAGGAGGTGATGCGGCGCTGGTGGCATGTCGGAGAGGACTGGGAGACGCCCGTCGCCGAGGTCGACCTCCGGGTGGGCGGCGCGGTGCGGGTCGTGATGCGCGACCCGCACAAGGGCGCCGACTACGGCGGCGGCGGCCACTACACCGAGGTGGACCCGCCGCACCGCTTGGTCTTCACGTGGCTGTGGGACGACCACCCCAAGCGCCAGCTCATCGAGATCGACTTCGAGGAGCACGACGGCGTCACCACCGTCCGCTTCACGCACCGCGACCTCTGGGACGAGGAGGCGGTGCGCAGTCACGAGGACGGCTGGAGCCGCTGCTTCGAGCACCTCAGGAGGGCGCTGGAGGGCTAGCGTCCAGGATCGCCAGCAGGAACAGCGGCTCGCCCCGACCTGCGCTTACGACATCTCGTCTCCTCTGTCGGTCACATCGCCCCCGGCTCGCGGGTCTAGTTCCATGATCCCTGACGACGGAGCGCTGCGACCCATGACCGAATCCGAGTTCCTGGCCGGGCAGTTCGAGGAGCACCGCACGCGGCTGAAGTCGGTCACATCGCCCCCGGCTCGCGGGTCTAGTTCCATGATCCCTGACGACGGAGCGCTGCGACCCATGACCGAATCCGAGTTCCTGGCCGGGCAGTTCGAGGAGCACCGCACGCGGCTGAAGGCGGTCGCGTACCGGATGCTGGGCTCGTTGAGCGAGGCCGACGACGCCGTGCAGGAGGCGTGGCTGCGCCTCAGCCGCTCGGATGCCGCCGCGATCGAGAACCTCGGCGCCTGGCTGACGACCGTGGTCGCCCGCGTGTCGCTGAACATGCTGCGCGCGCGCAACTCGCGCCGCGAGGAGCCGCTCGGCGTGCGTGTCCCCGAGCCGATCGTCGACCGGGTGGACGGCGTCGACCCCGAGCACGAGGCGCTGCTGGCCGACGCGATCGGGCTCGCGCTGCTCGTCGTGCTCGAGACGCTCTCCCCGGCCGAGCGGCTCGCGTTCGTGCTGCACGACATGTTCGCGATGCCGTTCGACGAGATCGCGCCGATCGTGGACCGTTCGCCTGAGGCGACGCGCCAGCTCGCCAGCCGCGCGCGCCGCCGCGTGCAGGGCGAGGGCCGGGTCCCCGACGCCGACCTCGCGGCACAGCGGCCGGTGGTCGAGGCGTTCTTCGCCGCCTCTCGTGCCGGCGACTTCGACGCGCTCGTCGCCGTGCTCGATCCCGACGTCGTCCTGCACGCCGATTTCGGGACGGGCAGCCAGGAGGTCCGCGGCGCGGAGCACGTCGCCCGGCGGGCGCTCGGCTACTCGCGGATGGGCCTCGTCATGCGGCCCGCGCTCATCAACGGCGTCCCGGGCGGGGTGGCGTTCCTGGACGGCGAGCCGTTCTCCGTCGGGGCCCTCACGATCCGCGGCGGCCGCATCGTCGAGCTCGACTTCCTGGCTGACCGCGAGCGGCTGCGCCGGCTCGACCTCACCATCCTCGACGAGTGAGGACTGGGGAATCCCCCGATGCCGCGCAGCGTCTAGAGGGGGATGCTGCATCTCTCTCCCCTCTCCCCTTCTGATCCGGAGCCGTCTCCCCAATGAACATCCAACGCTGGACGCTCGCGGTGGTGTGTGCCGCCACCGCGATGCTGATGCTCGACATCGCCGTCGTGAACACGGCGCTGTCGCGGATCGCCGAGGACCTGCACACCGGCCTGAGCGGCCTCCAGTGGGTCGTCGACGCCTACACGCTCGCGCTCGCCAGCACCGTGCTGACGGCGGGCTCGCTCGCCGACCGCCTCGGGCGCCGGCGCGTGTTCACGTTCGGCCTCGCGCTGTTCACCGGCGCGTCGCTGGTGTGCGGCCTGGCCCAGGACATCACGATGCTCAACACCGCCCGCGCGGTGCAGGGCCTCGGCGCGGCGGTCATGTTCGCCGTCTCGCTCGCGCTGCTCGCGCACGCGTACCCCGGCGCCCGTGAGCGCGGTGCGGCGCTCGCCGCCTACGGCGCGACGATCGGCGCCTCGTTCGCGGTCGGCCCGCTCGTCGGCGGCCTGCTGACCAGCGGCCTGGACTGGCAGTGGATCTTCCTCGTGAACCTGCCGATCGGCCTCTTCTGCCTGTGGGGCACCCGCGCCAAGGTGCAGGAGTCGCGCGACCCGAACTCCCGCGGCATCGACTGGCCCGGCCAGATCACGCTCACCGCCGGCCTCTTCCTGCTCGTGCTCGCGCTGCTGCGCGGCAACGAGGTGGGCTGGACGAGCGGCCAGATCGTCGCGGAGCTCGCCGGCGCGGTGGTCGCGCTCGTCGCGTTCGTGATCGTGCAGTCGCGCGTGAGCGAGCCGATGCTCCCGCTGCGCTTCTTCCGCAACCCGTCGTTCACCGGCGTGCAGATCGCCGCGTTCTCGATCTCGGCCTCGTTCTTCGCGGTGTTCCTCTACACCACGCTGTACCTCCAGCAGATCCTCGGGCTGTCGGCGATCGAGGCCGGTCTCGTGTACCTGCCGGGCACGCTCGCGATGCTCGTCGTCTCCGGCGCGACCGCCCAGCTCGGCGCGAAGGTGCCGGCGCGGACGATGATCGGCGTCGGCCTGGCGCTCGTCGGCGTCGGCATGATGCTGTTCACGCTGGCCGGCGCGACGTCGTCTTGGTGGATCGTCCTGCCGGGCGAGCTCGTCGCGCTGATCGGCACGGGCCTCTTCAACCCGGCGGTGACCAACGTCGCCCTGAGCTCGGCCCCGGCCGAGCAGAGCGGCGTGGCGGCCGGCGTGCACGACACGTTCCGCCAGGCGGGCATCGCCGTCGGCGTCGCCGCCCTCGGCGCGCTGATCCCGGCCGAGAACGCGCTCGGCGGCGGCTCGCCGGAGGCCTACGTCAACGGGCTCCAGAACGCGCTGTGGGCCGGCGCGGGCCTCGCGCTCGTCGGCGCGCTCGCCGCGTCGATGCTGATCTCGCGCAAGTACGGCGCCGCCGCCGCGGCGCCGGGCCCGGCGCCCGCCCTGGCCGCCGCGCCCGCCTAGCCCACGTCACGTCAGCTCGCTCGCGATCAGCTCGGCGATCGCGAGCGAGGCGGTGGCGGCGGGCGACGGCGCATTGAGCACGTGCACCGCGCGGCCGGTGCGGGCAACGAGGAAGTCGTCGGCGAGCGTGCCGTCGCGGCCGACCGCCTGCGCGCGGTAGCCGCGCGGGCCGGGCCGGACGTCGCCGGGGCCCAGGCCGGGGACGAAGCGCGCCGCCTCGCCCAGCAGCGCGCGCCGGCTCCCGGCGTGGACGAGCTCGGTGAGCCCGGTCCGCCACCAGCGGCGCACGACGCGCCACGTGCCCGGCCAGCGCAGCGTCGCCCGCAGGTCCACGTGCGTCGGCGCGAGCAGCGCCGTCGGGCCGACCAGCACCTCGCCGGCGACCGTGCGCGAGAGGTGCACGCCGAGGAACGGCAGCGCCGGGTCGGGCACCGGGTAGATCTGGCCGCGGACGAGCGCGGGACGGGTCAGGCGCAGGTAGGCGCCGCGGAACGGCACGATCCGGACGTCCGGGCGCGCCCCGGACGCGAGCGCGAGCCGGTCCGACCACGCGCCCGCGCAGGCGACCGCCCGCGCGGCCGCGACGGGCGGGCCCACGCCGACGACCGCCTCGACGCGGTCCTCGCGCTCCACCAGCGCGCGCACCGGCGCGCCGCGGCGGATCTCCCCGCCGTGCGCCGCGAGGTCGCGCGCGTAGGCGGCGGCGACCGCGCCGAAGTCGACCATCCCGGTGTGCGGCGAGTGCAGCGCCGACAAGCCGCGGGCGGCCGGCTCGACCGCGGCGATCTCGCCCGCCCCGAGCCGGGCGACGTCCGGCACGCCGTTGGCGCGGGCGCGGCGCTCGAGGTCGTCGAGCCGCGGCAGGTCGGCGTCGCGCACGGCGATCACCAGCTTGCCGCAGCGCACGGCCTCGATCCCGTTCGCCGCGCAGTAGTCGTACAGCCGCGCCGCGCCGTCTACGCACAGCCGCGCCTTCAGCGAGCCGGGCGCGTAGTAGATGCCCGCGTGGATGACGCCGCTGTTGTGCGTGGTCTGGTGGCGCCCCAGCTCGCTCTCGCGCTCGAGCAGCACGACCCGCCGGCCGCGCAGCGCGAGCTCGCGCGCAGCCGCCAGCCCGACGATGCCGCCGCCGACCACGACGACGTCAACCAAGTAGATCCAGGGCGGCGCCGATGACCGACTCGGCGTCGATCTGGTGATGCTCGTAGAGCTCGCCGAGGTCGCCGGACTGGCCGAAGCGCTGGACGCCGAGGCACGTGATCGGGACGCCGTGGACGCCGGCGAGGAAGCTCAGCGTGTGCGGGTGCCCGTCGAGCAGCGAGACGATCGGCAGCGGCTCTCCGAACAGCACGTCGAGGATCGACGGGTCGCCGTCGGCCAGCCCCGCCCGCGCCTGGACGGCGCGGAACAGCAGGTCGGCGCTGGTGATGCACACGACCGACGCGCCGAGCTCCTCGGCCGCCTCCATCGCCTCGGGCACGAGCGCGCCCATGACCGCGATCGTGACCCGGGAGCCATCGCGCAGCCGGTAGCCGCCGGCCAGCACGTGCTCGCGATCGGCGTCGCCCGCCAGCGCCTGGTCGACCGGTCGCGTCGAGAGGCGGAAGTAGGCCGAGCTCCCGTCGGGCCGTCCGAGCTGCGAGAGGGCGTGCAGGAACGTCCACTCGAAGTCGCGCCCGAAGGCCGGCTCCCACGCCACGCAGCCGGGCTGCTCGATGCCGATCGACGGCGTGATGACCGACTGGTGGGCGCCGCCTTCGGGCCCGAGGGTAACGCCGCTCGGCGTGCCGACGAGGATCGACTGGCCGCCGGCGTAGATCCCGAACGACCACGGCTCGAGCGCGCGGGCCACGAACGGGTCGTAGATCGTGCCGACCGGCAGGAGCGGCTGCCCGTCGCGCGACCACGTCGCGCCGAGCTCGCCGAGCAGGCCGACGAGGTTGACCTCGGCGATCCCGAGCTCGATGTGCCGGCCGTGGTCGCTCTCCCGCCAGCGCACGAGCGTGTCGGTGTCGTCGGCGAACCAGTCGATGCGCTCGCCGAGCGACCAGATCCCCGCCTTGTTGATCCAGCCGCCGAGGTTGGTGGACGTGCCGACGTCGGGCGAGACGGTCACGACGCGCGCCGCCACCTCCGGCGCCTCGCGGTCGACGTCGACCCAGAAGCGGCCGAACGCCTGCTGGGTGGACTCGCGGCCGCGGTGCTCGCGGCCGAGCGTGGCCGGCACGGCGGGCGGCTCGACCGCGGTGACCGGTTCGCGCCGCAGCCGCGCCCCGGCCGCCGCGCACAGGTCGGCCTCCGGCGAGCCGTCGTCGAAGCCCGCCCACGGGTCGTCGGGGTCGGTGCCGAGCGCCGCCGCCAGCTCGGCGAACTGCTCGGCCGAGAGCAGCGCCGAGTGGTTCGCGGGGTGGCCTTCGGTGGGCAGCCGCCAGCCCTTGATCGTGTAGGCGAAGACGACGGTCGGGCGGTCGCGGACGGCGTCGGCCGCGCGGAAGGCGTCGATCAGCGCCGCGAGGTCGTGCCCGCCGAGGTCGCGGAACGCCGCGAGCAGCTCCTCGTCGTCGCCCGGCAGCACGTCGACCTCGAGCCGCTCGCGCAGCTCGCGCGCGTCGGCCCGCAGCAGCCGCTGATACTCCTCGTTGGGCATCGCGTCGATGCGGGCGCGCAGCGCCGGCAGGCGCTGGAGCCGCGGCCCGTACTTGACCATCTCCACGTGCCAGCCGGCGGCCTCGAACATCGCGGCGAGCCGGCCGGCGGCGATGTCGGGCACCACGCGATCGAGCGACTGGCGGTTGAGGTCGATCACCCACATGACCTCGCCGAGCTTGGCCACCATCGGGTCGGCGATCGCCTCCCAGCAGGCGCCCTCGTCGAGCTCCGCGTCGCCGATCAGCGCGATCTGGCGGCCGCCGACCGGCACGTCGAAGTGCCCGGCGACGTAGCGGTGCGCGAGCGCGCCCCAGATCGGCGCCGTTGCGCCGAGCCCGACCGAGCCGGTCGAGTAGTCGACCGGGTCGGGGTCCTTCGTGCGCGACGGGTACGACTGGAGCCCGCCGAACTCGCGCAGCGTGGTCAGGTACGCGCGGTCGAGGCGCCCGAGCAGGTAGTTGATCGCGTGCAGGACCGGCGAGGCGTGGGGCTTCACGCTCACGCGGTCCGGCGCCTCGAGGATCGCGAACCACAGCGCCGTCATCAGCGTCACCATCGACGCGCTCGACGCCTGGTGGCCGCCGACCTTCACGCCCGACGCGTTCGGACGCACCCGGTTGGCGTGGTGCACGATCGCGGTCGCGAGCCACAGGACGCGCTGCTGGACGCGGTCCAGGACCGCGAGGTCGAGCTGCGGCTGGGCGGGCGCGACGGCGATCCAGCGAGTGTAAGCGTCGCATCGCCGCCGAGCCGATCGAGGCCCGCGCGGGCCTACGCCGAGCCGTGCAGCAGCGGGACGACGCCGCGCCAGCCGGCGCGTAGGACCGCGACGAGGGTCGGGGCGGTGATGACGGTCGCGAGGCCGTCCGGGCGCGGCACGCGTTCGGCGTAGCCGGCCGGCGTCCACCGCAGCAGCTCGCCGCCGCGCACCAGCCACGCCTCGCCCGCGCGCTCGACGAACGCCCCGTCGGGCAGGTCGCTCGCCCGGTGCCGGCGCCCCCGCTCGGCGTGCAGGCGCGCGTCGATCGCGTCGGCGCCGGGCGCGCCGGTCAGCTCGAGGAAGCGCCGGTAGTCCTCTCGCCGGCACAGCGCGCACGGCCGGTGGCCGGCGGCGAACGCGGTCGCCTCGTCGAGGAAGAACAGCTCGGTGAAGCGCCCGGGCTGGAGCAGCGGGGAGCGATGCCAATCCTTGAAGCGCAGCCGGCAGGCGATCCAGCGGCGGCCGTCGTGATGGCGCCGGATGCGGCCCGCGTCGTCGTGCAGGCAGCCGCGGTTGCCGTACACGAGCCCGCGCGCCGGGTCGGCGACGAGCTCGCCGAACGGCGTGACGCGGTTGCGCAGCGGCATGCCCGTAGTGTGCGCGCTGATGACGCTCGTGCACCGGCCGGCGACCGTCGAGGAGGTCCAGGAGATCGTCGCCCGGGCGCCGCGCATCCGCGTGCTCGGCTCCCGGCACACGTTCAGCGACATCGCCGACTCCGACGAGCTGGTCTCGCTCGACGGGCTCCCGCCCGGCGTCGAGATCGGCGACGGCACGGTGTCGTGCAGCGGCGCCGTGCGCTACGGCGAGCTGGCCCGCGCCCTCGCCGGCGAGGGCCTCGCGCTGCACAACCTCGCGTCGCTGCCGCACATCTCGGTGGCGGGCGCGGTGGCCACCGCCACGCACGGTTCCGGCGACGGCAACGGCAACCTCGCGACCGCGGTCGCGGCGCTCGAGCTCGTCACCTCGACCGGCGACCGCGTCACCGCGCGCCGCGGCGACGAGGACTTCGACGGCATGGTCGTGGCGCTCGGCGCGCTGGGGGCGGTGACGCGGATCACGCTCGACGTCGAGCCCGCTTACGACGTGGCGCAGCGCGTGTTCGAGGACATGCCGTGGGAGACGCTGCTCGGGCACTACGACGCGATCGCGGCCGCGGGCTACAGCGTCAGCGTGTTCACGCTCTTGGGCGAGACCTCGTCGGTCTGGGTCAAGTGCCGGGGCGACGCCCCCGAGCAGCTGTTCGGCGCCACGCCCGCGCCGGACGAGCGCCACCCGATCCGGGGCATCGACCCGGTCAACTGCACCGCCCAGCGCGGCGTGCCCGGCCCGTGGTGGGACCGCCTCCCTCACTTCCGCATGGGCTTCATGCCGAGCGCCGGCGAGGAGCTCCAGTCCGAGTACATCGTCCCGCGGACGCACGCCGTGGCCGCGATCGAGGCGGTGCGCGCGCTGGGCACGCGGCTGCGGCCCGTGCTCCAGGTCTCCGAGATCCGCACGATCGCCGCCGACGCGCTGTGGATGAGCCCCCAGTACCGGCAGGCGACGACCGCGCTGCACTTCACCTGGAAGCGCGAGCCCGCGGCGGTCAAGGCGGCGCTCGCCGAGCTCGAGCCCGCGCTGGCGCCGTTCGCCGCCCGCCCGCACTGGGGCAAGCTCTTCCTCGCGAGCCCCGGCCACCTGTACGAGCGCCGCGAGGACTTCCTCCGGCTCGCCGGCCGGCTGGATCCCCGCGGCGCGTTCCGCAACCCGTGGCTGGAGCGGGCCGTGCTAGACGCGGGCGCCGCGTAGCCCGGGGCGCACCTGGCCGCCGAGCACCTCGATCGCGCGCTCGACGTTCGCGGCCTAGCGGCTCCAATCCGGCTCGGTCGCGCGGCGGACGAGCACCGTCGCCTTGCCGCCGCGGTAGGGCATCGTCACCACGTTGTGCTTGCGGCCCGGGTCGACGCCGCCCGTCTGGCCCAGCACCGTGCGGCCGTTGGCGCTCAGCGCGGCGGCGACGAACCCGTGCTCCAGGTCCTTGCCGAGCAGGTGCGTCTTGCCGGTGGCCGGGTTGACCGTGAAGCCGGCGCTCGTGTCCGTGCCCTCCAGCCGGGCGACCATGCGCCTGCCGCTGGCCGAGATGTCGAGCGGGACGAGCCCGCTGACCGGCGGCGGGTTGTGCAGCGACGTGATCCGGCGCAGGCTGCCGCCGTCCGGCTGGATCTCGAAGATGTTGTAGGAGGGCGCCTCGTTCGGCCGCCGCTTCTGGCGGTCGTGGATGATCCCGTTCGGGCCCCACAGCGGGTTCAGCGACTTGCGATCGCGCGTGATGCGCTGCCGGTGCTTGGCGGCGATGTCGAACCAGTAGAGGTCGGCCGGGGCGTCGTACGCCTCGTTGCGGCCTGCGGTCCCGAACGCGATGGCCTTCGAGTCCGGCGAGAACGAGAAGCCGCGGATGTTCCCGGAGGCCGCCCTGACGCTCTGGCGGTCGTGGATGTCGTAGACCCACAGCCGCCGGCCGATGACGAACGCGAGCTTCTTCGCGTCCGGCGAGAAGCGCATCTCGCCCACGGACGCCGACCGAGCGACGGTGCGCGCCTTGCGGCTGCGGTCGACGAGGCGCATGCGCACGCGCTCCTTGTTGCCCGGCGCGATCCAGGCGACCCAGCGGCCGCCCGACGAGACCAGTGGGGCGCGGCCGTTGCCCATCCGGTGCGGGTGCTTGCCGTTGTCGTCGGCCGCGTAGACGCGCGGCGGGTGGTCGCCGGTGGGCGTCTTGACGTAGGTCAGGGTGGCGTGGGCGGGCGCCGCCATCACGAGCGCGACCGCCGCGCCGAGCGGGAGCGTGATCGTCCGATTCACCAACGGGGGCCTCCTTGGATGCGGCGATCCTAACCCCGCAGCGGCCCGAAGGTTGTGGTCTTTAGTCCTCGCCGGACGGCCGCCGGCGCGCCCGCTTGACCTCGGCGCGGCGGCGCTTGCCCTCGACGCGCTTGCGCCGGGAGGCCGTCGTCGGGCGCGTCGCGTGGCGCGGGCGCGGGGTCTCGAGGGCCTTCCCGAGGCGCTCGGCGAGGCGCTGGAGCGCCAGCTCGCGATTGCGGGCCTGCGAGCGCGTGTCCTGCGCCGAGGCCGTCACGCGCGGGCCGAGCCGGGCCGCGATCCGTGCCTTCTGGGCGTCGGTCAGCGACGACGAGGGGACGTCGAACACCGCCTCCACGCGCGAGGCGGTGACGTTGGCATGCTGACCTCCGGGCCCCGACGAGCGGCTGGCGCGCAGCTCGATCTCGCCGAGCGGGATCCGCACGCCTGGACGGATCGGCAGGTCGTCGGCCATTGCACTGACATTCTCAGCAACTCTCCGTCCGCTCGGAAGTTAGAGTCGCCGGTAGTGGAAGCGTCCGCCGTCCACGTTCCGGCAGGTATCGGTCGTCCGTCGCTCGGCCTGCCGTTGCTGCGGCTGCGTTCCGACGAGCAGCTTCTCGCGCTCTTCCGAGCCGGCCACAACGAGGCGTTCGGCGCGCTGCACGACCGCTACCGCCAGCGGCTGTTCGCGTACGTGCGCCAGATGCTGTGCGCCGGGCCGCGGCAGGACGCCGAGGACGTGCTCCAGGACGTCTTCGTGCGCGCGTACGGCGCGCTGCGCGCCGACGCGCGCGACGTCAACGTGCGCGCGTGGCTCTACCGGGTGGCGCACAACCGCTGCATCGATCACCTGCGCCGGCCGGTCCCGCCTGCGGCCGACGTGTTCGACCTCTCGCGCAAGCCGCTGCACGATCCGATCGAGGAGGCGCAGCGGCGCGAGGACCTCGCCCGGCTCGTGCACGACATCGGCCGGCTGCCGGAGCAGCAGCGCTCGGCGCTGCTCATGCGCGAGCTCGACGGCATGTCGTACGCCGAGCTGGCGAGCGCCCTCGACGTCACGGTGCCGGCCGTCAAGTCGCTGCTCGTCCGCGCCCGGATCGGCCTGGTCGAAGCGGCCGAGGCGCGCGACGCGGACTGCCACGACATCCGCTGCGACCTGCTCGACGCCTACGACCGCGGCGTCAAGGCCTCCAGCCGCGCCCGGCGGCACCTGCGCGGCTGCGAGGCGTGCACGGAGTACCGGACGGCGCTGCGCGGCATGCGGCGCTCGTTCGCGGCGCTGAGCCCCGTCGGCGCCGGCCCGCTGGCCGTGGCCGCCGCGAAGCTGCTCGGCCTCGGCGGCGCGGGTGGTGGCGCGGCCGCGGGCGGCTCCGCGGCCGCCGGGAGCGGCGCCGCCGCGGCGACCGCGGGCAGCGTGGTCGCCTGCAAGGTCGCGGCCGTCGTCTGCACCGCGGCGCTGACCGCGGCCGGCGGCGCGGTCGAGGTCGACCACCTCGCCACGAAGCACCGGCGGCACGCCGCGGCGCGCGCGGCCGCCCCCGCCAAGGCGCCGCCGCCCGCGCGACCACGCGTGCAGTCCTACGTCGCGCCGCGGGCGCCGGCGACGTACGCGTCGGAGCCGCCGGTGGTGCGATCGGTGCCGCCGCCGAAGGAAGAGGTCGAGCCGGCCGCCGAGGACCCGGCGACGACGACCGCGCCGCGGCCGGAGGCGACGCCCGACGACGGCACGCAGGCGCCCTCCGACCCCGGCACGACCGGCGACGCGCCGCCGCCGGAGGCCACGCCCGACCCGTCGAGCGTGCCGTCCACGGGCGCTGCCG
>Ga0081539_10005711_pt1 | contig 12453 bp, 14 predicted proteins | sample TabmetS4T2R2_FD_71023 | JGI IMG/M metagenome (GOLD analysis project Ga0081539, IMG submission 71023) | Tabebuia heterophylla rhizosphere microbial communities from the University of Puerto Rico - S4T2R2 | ecosystem: Host-associated > Plants > Roots > Rhizosphere ...
GCCGCCATCCTCGAAGGTGTACATCTCCTTCTGCACGATGTCGGTGGACTCGCCGACGCCGCGTGCGAACAGCTCGGTGACCTCGAACGCAGGCGTCTCGATGCGCCCGTAGCCGGCGGGCTCGAGGATCTCGGCCGCGTACTCCTCGAGCAGGCGGCGGCCGCGCGCCTCCTCGGGCAGCACGTCGAACGTCCCCCTCGGGGCCTGGATCTTCTCCGCCATCGGGTTAACCGCGGAGAAGCTCGGCGAGGAAGGGGTTCGTGCGACGCTCGGTGCCGAGCGTCGTGAGCCCCATGTGCCCCGGATGCACGCGCGTGTCGTCGTCGAAGCGGTCGAGCAGCTCCGCGATCGAGCGCAGCAGCGTCAGGTAGTCGCCGCCCGGAAGGTCCGTCCGTCCGATGGAGCTCTGGAACAGCACGTCCCCGGAGAAGATTGCGTTCGCGCCGCGCGGTGCGTAGGTCACGTGCCCCGGGCTGTGGCCGGGGGTCGACACGACGTCGATCTCCAGCTCCGCGAGCTGCAGCGTCTCGCCGCCCGCCACGGTGTGCTCCGGGTCGTAGGACTCGTAGGGCCCGAGGTCCGGATACGGCATGTACGTCATGAGGTCGGTCAGCAGGTCGGTCTCGAGCTGGGGACACCAGACCTCGGCGCCCGTAGCCCGGGCCACGGGAGCGACCGCGCCGATGTGGTCGAAGTGGCAGTGCGTGAGGAGGATCGCCTCGAGCGCGACGCCGGCGTCCTCGATGGCGGCGATGAGACGCGACGCCTCCTCCCCCGGGTCGACCATGACCGCGCTCGTCGCATCGGCGTCGGCGCGCACGAGGAAGCAGTTCTCCTGGAGCGGCCCGACGGTGAGCATGCGTACGTCGAGATCCACTACGTCGAGCCCTGCGTGCGGCGCTTGCGGCGCCGGTAGATCGCCATGTCCATGTAGTAGCCGAGCGGGATGTACAGGACCAGCATGAAGGCGGCGATGATCGCGCCCTGCGCGACCGTGCGGCCCATGAGGACGACGACGAGGACGGCGAAGATGACGGTGGCGAACAGCGCGCGGTTGATCGCGCTGCGCCAGGTCGGCGGCTGCTCCCAGCGCTGCGCGCGCAGCTCCCGTGCGGACGGCTTTCGCTCGCCGGCCGTCGGCTTGCGGCCGGTGCGTCCGCGCGCCTCGATGATTCCCGCTGCGTTGCCGCGGTGCTTGGACCGCCGTCGCTTCCTCGTCTGCGCCATGTGCACTCAAGCCTACGCCACGATTTTCTCGCTCGCATGGAGGGTGTGGGAGGTCTCCACCCAGAGCGGGGGAGCGCCGTGACCGGCGCGGCGGCGTTCCCGTCGCCCGCCGCCCCGAGCTCACCCGGTCGACGTTCTGCATCGCATAGATGCACGCGGGCGACCGCGTGGCCGAGAGGGCCGGCAACGCCCGAGCCCCAGGCACCTCGGTGTCCCCTCGGCGCCGACCCCACCACGCCGGGCACGCCAGCCACGGCGGCGCTGGGCGATGCAAGCGCCGAGACAACCACGAAGGGTCCAGTGGTGCGCGGGGCGTCGTGTCACAGCTCGCCGAGTCGCTCCGACAGGCGTCGCACATCCTCGCGCCGGCCCGTGAAGAGCTCCGTGCCATAACGGAGGTCCAGACGGGTCCGCCGGACGACGTCCGCCATCGTGGCGTCGCACGTAACCCAGCCGCAGCGGGGCAGCGCGACGGCGAGTGCGCGGACGTCGGCCGCGTCCCCCGTCCGCGGCGCGCGGAGGGGCAGCTCGCGCCGCAGCGTGTCCTCCAGCCGGCGAGCGATCTCACGCGCCTCCGCGTCGGGCTCCACCGGCAGCCGTAGGCCGCCCGACAGCGACCGCAGCAGCTCGAGCAGCCGCAGGTCGGGCCGCGGCGCCGATTCCTCGACGTGCACGGCGCTCTCGGGCACCGCGACCCGACCGGCCGCCACGACGGCCCGCAGCACGGGCTCGAGCTCGCGGAACGCGGGTTTGCCCTTCGCGATGCCGCTCAGGTAGTTCTGGTCTAGGTAGAGGAGGAGGACGCTCACCCCTCCGCAAGCGCCTCCTCGAGCGTCCGGCGGTTGCGCAGCGGCACGTCGTCCGGCCAGCCGTCGAACGCCGCCCGCGGCGGCAACCCCACGACCTCGCCCGCGGTGACCCGCGCGAACTGCGACACCGCCGCCAGCAGCCTCGCCAGCGGCACGGCCTCGTGGTTCTCCACGTTCACCGAGAGCTGCACGAGGCCGGTGCTCTCGAGCCGCAGACCGAGTGCGCGGACACCCGGGAGGCCGTCCGCTCCGCCCTCGCGGACCGCGCGGGCGGTGGCCTTCGCGACGTCGAGCGACGCGTCCAGCTCGAGGTTGAAGGCGATGAGCGGCGGCCGCGCCGCGACGAGCGTCGCGCCCTTGCGTCCGTCCATCTCCCCGGGCCCGAAGTCGGGCTCGAGCTCCCCGGCGGCCAGCCGAGCCGCGAGCGCCGCCGGCCCGCCGCGACGCAGCTCCGCGCGCGTGCGGCCGTCGGCGAGCACGCCGTAGAGCAGCACGGGCACGCCTAGCCGGCCGATCTCCTCCGCCGCGACGAGCGCCTCCGCGGCGGCCGCGCCGCGCTCGCGGGGCGTGCGGAACACTACCGGCACCACGTCGACCACGCCGACGTGGGGATGGATGCCGCGCTCGGTCTCGAGATCGATGCGCCGCAGCGCCTCCGCTGTGCCCGCCGCGAGCGCCGGACCCAGGCGGCCGGGCTCGCCGGCGAGGGTGAACACGGATCGGTGGTGATCGACGTCCGCGTGCACGTCGAGCAGGCGCGCGCCGCCCGCCACGAACGCGTCACCGATCGCGTCCAGCGTCGTGCGGTCCCGCCCCTCCGAGACGTTCGGCACGGCGATGAGCGGCGTCACGCGGCCAGCCTCACCCTTCCGCCCGCCGCCGGCGCGACCGCGACCGACCGGCGCCGCGCGCGCTCCGGATGCGGATGCGCAGCCACGAGCTCGTGGCGCGCGGCGACTCGCAGCACCTCCGTGATCTCCATCGTCGCGAACGCCGCCCCGGGGCAGCGCCGCGCCCCGCCGCCGAACGGGATCCAGGCGTACGGCGGCAGCTCACGGCCTTCCAGCCAGCGCTCGGGACGGAACGCATGCGGGTCGGGATACAGGTCCGGCCGGCGATGCAAGAGGTACGAGCATGGCGAGAAGTGCGTTCCCGCGGGCAGGTCGTAGCCGCCGACGTGCAGCGGCTCGCGCAGCTTGCGCGGCGCAAGCACCAGCACCGGGCGGACGCGGAGGAGCTCCTTGACCGTCGCGTCCAGGTACGCGTCGTCGCCGTCGCGGATGCGCTGCACGAGCTCCGGATGGCGGCTCAAGCGCTCGAACGCCCACGCGAGCGCGCTGGCCGTCGTCTCGTGCCCGGCGGCGAGCAGAGTGACGAGCTGGTCGCGCAGCTCGCCGTCGGAGAGCGGCGAGCCGTCCTCGTGGCGCGCGGCCAGCAGCAGGTCGAGCACCGAGCCCTCCTGCGGCTCGGCCCGCCTGCGCGCGATCGCCCGAGCGACCTCCTGGTCGAGGACCTCCACGGCGCGATCGAACATCTGCCACGGCCGGCGCCAGCCCTGCGCCAGCCCGATCAGGCGGGGCAGCGACGACGTGATCTTCAGCGGCCGCTCGATCGCCCGGCGCAGCGGCTCCACCTCGGCGCGGTCGCGAGCGCCGAACACCAGCCGCGTGATCACCTCGAGCGTCAACGCGCGCATCCGCGGCAGCGTGGCGACCGGCTCGTCGCGCGGCCAGGACGCGAGCTCGCGCTCCGCCAGCTCGGCGACGAGCGACGCCTGGCTGCGCATCTTCTCGCCGTGCAGCGGCGGCAGGATCAGCCGGCGCTGGCGGAGATGGTCGGGCCCGTCGAGGACGATGACCGAGCGCGGGCCCACGAACGGCTTCAGCGCGGTGATCGCCTCGCCGCCGCGTGCGACGTCGGCCCACTCCGTGAAGATCCGCCGGACCACGTCCGGCTCCCACGCGAGCACCGTGGTCGCGCCGATGGTGGAGACGTGGATGCTGAACAGCTCGCCGTAGCGCTCTGCGCAGCGGCGCAGGAACGCGGTCGGCCGTGCCATCCACTCGAGGGTCTGCAGTGCCTCGGGGATGCGCGGACCGGGCGGCAGCATGGCGTCAGCGCTGGAGCGCAGGCATGACCTCGGCCGCGAACAGCTCGAGCATGTCGAAGTCGCGGTGAGCGAGGTGCTGGAGGAACAGCCGCTCGATCCCGGCCTGCTCGTACTCCCGCAGGCGCCCCACGACCTCCGGCGGGGTTCCGACGATCCACGCCTCGTTCAGGTCCCCCAGCGCGTCGGACCGGCGCTGGACCTCGTCTCGGTCGCGCCCCACCACGACCGCGTTCATCATGGACACGACGATCGACCCGGGATCTCGTCCGGCGTCGCGACAGGCCGTGTGGATCGCCTCGCGCTTGGACGCGGCGTCCTCCGGCGTCACGTAGAGGACGTTGTACTCGTCGCACCACCTGGCCGCGAACGCCGAGCCGCGCGGGCCGGCCTGGCCGCCGGAGATGAGCGTCGGATGCGGCTCCTGGACCGGCTTGGGGAGCGCGTCGAGCTCCTCGATCGCGTAGTGCTTCCCGGAGAACGAGAACGGCCCCGGCTCCCACGACCGGTGGACGATCTCCAGCTGCTCGCCGAGCAGGTCCATCCGGTCGCGCATGGACGGGAACGGGAAGCCGTACGCGCGGTGCTCGCCGTCCCACCATCCGGTCCCCAGACCGAGCTCGACGCGCCCGCCCGAGACGTGGTCGGCCGTCGTGGCGAGCTTGGCGAGCACGCTCGGGTGGCGGAACGTCGCGGGCGACACCATCGTCCCGAGCCGGACGCTGGACGTGATCGCCGCCAGCGCGTTGATGGTCCCCCACGCATCCAGCGAGCCGCGGTCACGGTCGTCCATGACGGAGAGGTAGTGGTCTGAGCGGAACAGCGCCTCGATCCCGAGGCGCTCACAGGTTTCGGCCAGGGCGACCCAGTCTTCCCAGGTGACGTCCTCCTGGCCCTCGATCATCAGGGCGAAGCGCACGCCCGCGAGGATATTGTCCGCGCCATGCCATCGCCCGTATGGGAGGACGAGCGCGTCGTCCGTGGAATGCGCGCGCACCCGCAGGCCGGCCGCGATCGCGGCGGCCGCCGGATCGGCTGGAAGATGGGCCTGGGCCTGCCCGCCGCCATGGAGCGGCTGGGGACGACCGGCTCCCTCATCGCGGAGCTGCGCGACGCGACGTTGGTGGAGTCCGGCAGCGACCTGAGCGTCGACGGCTGGGCGAGGCCGGTGTTCGAGCCGGAGGTCGCGGTCTTCTTCGGCGCCGACGTCGAGCCGGGCGGGGATCGCGAGGCGGCAGCAAGCGCCGTCGAGGCGATCGCGCCGGCCATCGAGATGGTCGACCTGCCCGCGCCGCCGGCGGATCCGGGCGACGTGCTCGCCGCGGGCTTCGCGCACCGCGCGGTCGTCCTCGGCCCCCGGCGCGACGGCTTCGACCTCTCCGGCATCGCGACGACGGTCACCGCGAACGGCGAGGACTTCGCCAGCGAGAACGATCCCGAGTCTGCCGTTGGGGGCGACATCCTCGGCCTCGTCCGGCACGCGGCGGACTACGTCGGCGCATTCGGGGAGAAGCTGGCGGCCGGGGAGTTCCTGATCACCGGCTCCACGATCGCGCCGCCGCCGCAGGTCCAGGCCGGCCAGCACCTGGTCTACGAGCTCGCCGGCGTGGGGACGGTGGAGGTGCGTCTGGTCTAGTCGGCCGCGGTCGCCTCGAGCTCCACGAGCAGCTCCGCGTGTGAGTATCCGCGTGCCGGGTCCGCCGGCGAACCGGCGCGCCGGCACCGCGATCGGATGTAGACATTCTGAGTGGCGCTTGCGCGCCCGCGACGGTCCCTGCCCCCGACCGACGAGGCCACACATGATCGCCGATCCGCTCACCGTCTCCGACCCCCGCCCACGATGGACCAAGGCTCAGGTCACCGACGTCCAGCGCTTCTGGGAGGTCTACGACGCGCACTTCGAGGAGATCAACACGGCGCTCGCCGAGGAGCTTTCCGCCGAGCCCGAGCTCGGCCCGCTGATGGCCTCCATCACCACGGATTGGATGGACGCCCAGAATCGCGAGCTGCTCCGCGACGCCCTGATGCACGACCGGTGGAAGCCGTACCTGGAGGCGCTGCGCCGTCGTGGGCAGACGTACGCGCTCCAGGGGATCACCTTCCGCCAGTGGATCAGCGTCGTCAGCGCGTTCCGCGTCGCGCTCGGGCCGTTCGTGCTGGAGGAGCAGCGTGACGACCTCGACCGGCTCTCCATCGCACGCGGCGTCACGTTCTACACCGACATCGCGATGGCGGAGATCGGGCAGGCCTACCTGGAGACCAAGGAGCGCCAGATCCTCGATCAGCAGGAAGCGATCCGCGACCTCTCGACGCCCGTGCTCCAGCTTTCCGAAGAGCTCCTCCTGATGCCGATCGTGGGCATGATCGACACCGACCGGGCGCGGCGGCTGACGGAATCGCTGCTCGAGGGCATCGCCGAGCTGCGCGCGCGTGTCGTGGTGATGGACCTGACCGGGGTTCCCACAATGGACACCGCGGTCGCCAACCACCTCATGCAGACCGTCTCCGCGGCGCGGCTCATGGGCGCGACCGCGCTCGTGACCGGGATCTCCGCCGAGAACGCGCAGACGCTCGTCCGCCTGGGCGTCGACCTGAGCCAGCTCGACACCATCGGCAGCCTCATGGTCGGGCTCGAGCACGCCGCTCGCCTGCTGGGACGCGCGCGCGAGGGCTAGCTGTACGCGCATGCGCGTCCCCATCCTCAAGCAGGGGGAGTACCTCATCGCCACGGTGCAGGCGGGCAGCGGCGACGGCGACATGACCCAGCTCATGCACGACGTCAGCTACCAGGTCGGCAGCACGCGCGCACGGGGCGTCGTCCTCGACGTGAGCGCGCTGGACGTGCTCGACTCCTACAGCACCCGGACGCTGCGCACGATCGCGCACACGACCCGCCTCCGCGGGGCCACGACCGTGATCGTTGGCATCCAGCCCGAGGTCGCGTTCGCCATGATCCAGCTCGGTCTGGGCCTGGACGGCGTGCCCACAGCCCTCGACCTGGAGGCCGGCCTGCGCGTGCTGCGCCTCGAGCTCGACACCAGGGACGCAGCGGCGCCCAGCTGATGGAAGCCCTGGCCGTCCCCATCCGCACGGAGGCGGACATCGTCAGCGCTCGCCATACCGGTCGTCGCATGGCCGCGGAGCTTGGGTTCTCGAACAGCCAGCTGACGATGATCGCGACGGCGATCTCCGAGCTCGCGCGCAACGTGATGACCTACGCCGGCAGTGGCGAGGTGCTGCTGGAGCTGTGCGACAACGGAGCGCGGCGCGGGATCCTCGTGATCGCGCGCGACGAGGGGCCGGGGATCGCCGACATCGATCTGGCGATGCAGGACGGCTTCTCGACCGGGCGCAGCCTGGGCCTCGGGCTTCCGGGGGCGCGGCGGCTCATGGACGAGTTCGAGATCGTCTCCGAATTGGGCCACGGCACGACCGTCACCGCGAGGAAGTGGGCGAGCCGATGACCGCGGCGCCGCTGCAGGTCGCCGTGGCGTCCACGGTCTATCCGGGGGAGACGGAGTCGGGCGACGCCGCCGTCGTCCGCGATGTCCCGGGGGCGACGCTCGTGGCCGCGATCGACGGCCTCGGTCACGGACACGACGCGGCTGGTGCCGCACGCGCGGTCGTCGCCGCGCTCGAGGCGACCGGGGCGGAGCCGCTGCAGACGGTCGTGCAGCGCTGTCACGTCGCGGCGACCGAGACGCGCGGCGCGGCGCTGACGCTCGCGTCGTTCGATGCGCAGCGACCGCGCATGGCGTGGCTCGCGGTCGGCAACGTCGCCGGCGTGCTGGTGCGTGGAGCCGGCGCGCGATCGAGCGTCGTGTCGCGTCCCGGGATCGTCGGCAGCTCGCTCCCGGCCCTGCATCCGTCCGAGGTCGCGGTCGAGGACGGCGACCTGCTGGTCCTGGCCACCGACGGACTCGCCGCCGGATTCGCGAAGGAGGTCCGCCACGGGGAGCCGCCCCAGGATTGCGCCGAGCGATTGCTGGCCCGGTTCGCGACCGGCGGGGACGACGCGCTCGTGGTCGTCGCCCGCTACGCGAGGGCGGGGTGACGGTGCTGGCGGACGCCACGGCAGCGCGCTACACACGGCTCGTCACGCGTCGCGGGCCGGTCAGCGAGGAGGACCTCAACGCCGCGTACGAGTGCGGTCGCTCGCTCGCGGCCGGCGGTGGCGGGGTCCTCGACGCCGTCGCCATGCACGAGGACGCCGTGCGTGCGCTCTGCGGTGAGTGCGGCGGCGTGCTCGACGCTGATGCGACCGACCGGGTCAGCGGGCTCCTGGCCGAGATGCTCGGGCCGTTCGAGATGGCGCTGCGCGGCTACAGGGAGTCCAACCGGCAGCTCGTGGAGGCGCGCGGCGAGGCCGAGCAGGCCAACAGGTCCAAGAACGAGTTCCTGTCCCGGACGAGCCACGAGCTGCGCACGCCCTTGAACTCCATCCTCGGCTTCGGCCAGCTCCTGGAGATGGACGAGCTGCCCGACCACCAGATGGCGTCGGTGCAGGACATCCTCAGCGCCGGGCGCCACCTCCTGAAGCTCATCGACGAGGTCCTCGACATCTCCCGCATCGAGGCCGGGCGCCTCGCGCTCTCGATGGAGCCGGTCATGGTGGGCGACGTCGCCGACAGCGCGATGTCGGTCATGCGCCCGCTCGCCCAGCAGCGCGGGATCTCCCTGAACCTCGAGATCGGCCCCGCCCGGCCGCTGCACGTGATGGCCGACCGGCAGCGCCTGCACCAGGTCCTGCTCAACCTCATCTCCAACGCGGTCAAGTACAACGCTCCGAACGGGTCGGTGACGCTGCTGTGCGTGCGCGCGGGCGAGCGCATGCACTTCGAGATCGTCGACACCGGCCCGGGCATCGCGGAGGACAAGCTCGAGCGGCTCTTCTCCCCCTTCGACCGGCTCGGCGCCGAGGAGTCGCAGGTGGAGGGCACGGGTCTCGGACTGGCGCTGTCGAAGAGCCTCTGCGAGGCGATGGGCGGCTCGCTTCAGGTCAAGAGCGTGGTTGGCACCGGCAGCCGCTTCTGGGTAGACCTTCCGGTTGCGGAGGGCCCGGCCGAGATCGAGGCGCCGAGGCTGTCCGACGAGCCGATGATCTCGAGCGAGGACGACGCGGAGCTGAAGGTCCTCTACATCGAGGACAACCCGTCGAACCTGAAGCTGGTGCAGCGGATTCTGGAGCGCTGGCGCCACGTGGAGGTGATGTCCTCCATCCAGGGCGCGCTCGGCATCGAGCTCGCGCAGCGCCATCACCCGGACCTCATCCTCCTCGACCTCCATCTCCCCGATCGGCATGGCGCGGAGGTGCTCGACGCGCTCCGCAGCGACCCGGAGACGGCGCACATCCCGGTCGTCGTGGTAAGCGCGGATGCGACGCCGGGCGAGATCCAGCGCCTGCGCGACAAGGGCGCGGACGACTACGTCACCAAGCCGCTGGACGTGAGCCAGTTCCTGGCGTCGCTGGAGCGCGTGATCGAGGGCGAGAGCCCCTGACGCCCCGGCGTCGACGCTCCTTCCGGCCCAGACGCTACGTTCTGGGTCCGCCTCCTGCCACCGGCGAGGCGCTCGACCGGCTCATCGCCGAGGGTCGCGTCGCGCGCCCGAAACGGCGCGCGCTGCCCGAGCCGCTGCCTCACCGGCGACCCACACGCGCTCAGCGGCGCGCTCGACGAAATACGCGGCAACCGCTGACGGGTGGCGCTGTTCGACGTCGATTCGTCGGCGTCCTGAAGCTTCGTGCGCGAGGAGCCGGAGACTGCCGCGCTGCACGCGCTTCTCGCTGGCGCTGATCTCGTGTCCTGCGAGCTCGTGCTCACCGAGGTTCCCGGGGCGATCCGTCGTGCCGCTGCGCCCGGGGGTCCTGCCCGCCGCTAGAATCCGCCGTCCCCGCCGGAGTAGCTCAGTCGGTTAGAGCAGCGGAATCATAATCCGCGTGTCGGGGGTTCGAGTCCCTCCTCCGGCATCCGATTCGCCCCGGTAGCGCTTGATGTTCTCGCTTCCGGTGCGTCGGAGATCCGTCGAGTGTGTCCCCAAATTGCCCCGAGAGGGACCTAGATTGTGGTGCGCTCATGGCACCACCGGTCCCCCGCTCGATCTCCGGTCATGTCTTCCGCGTGGAGCGGCGGAAGGGGCCGGTCTGGTACGCGAAGTACCGGCTCGACGACGGGCGCCAGGTGCAGAAGTCGCTGGGGCCGGCGTGGACGGAGCGCGGACGCCCGGCTGCCGGCTACTTCACGAAGCGCACCGCGGAGGCGTGGCTGCGGGACACGCTCGACGCCGCGCGCCGTGGCACGCTGCCGGGGTTGGTCCGCACTGGCGTGACGTTCGCCGACGCCGCCGAGGACTACCTCGCGTGGCTGGAGTTCGAGCGCGACCGCAAGCCGTCGACGCTGCGCGGCTACCGGACGATCGTGCGCGGCCACCTCCTGCGGGAGCTCGGTCCGCTCCGGCTCGAGGACATCACGCCCGACGTGTTGGAGGACTGGAAGAGCCGCCTCGGCGCCGACCGACCGCTGAGCAACGCGTCGAAGATCCGGATCCTCACCGTGCTCTGCGGCATCTGCAAGCGGGCGACGCGCGTCCACAAGCTCCCGGTCAATCCGGCAGCGACGCTCGAGAAGCCGATCCAGCGCCGGCGGACCGCGAGCCTCGACGTCTTCTCCCCTGCCGAGGTGATGGCCCTCGTCCGCGCCGCCGATGACGAGCAGGACGCCGCGATCTTCCTGACCGCGGCGTTCACCGGCCTGCGCCGCGGCGAGCTTGTCGCGCTGCGCTGGCGCGACGTGAGCTTCGCCGGCCAGTACATCCGCGTCACCGCCAGCTACACCGAGCGCGAGCTGTCGACGCCGAAGTCAGGCAAGGTCCGCTCCGTGCCGCTGGCGCCCGAGATCGCGCAGGCGTTGGCCCGGCTGAGCCAGCGCGAGCACTGGACCGCCGAGGACGACCTCGTCTTCGTCGGCCTCGGCGGCGGCTACCTCGACGCCTCGGCGCTCTTCCGCCGCTACAAGCTCGCGCTCCAGCGAGCCGGGCTCCGCAACCTGCGCTTCCACGACCTGCGCCACACGTTCGGGACCAGGGCGATCACGAAGGCGTCGATCCTGCAGGTCAAGGAGTGGATGGGGCACGCCGACGTGCAGACGACGATGCAGTACCTGCACTACTCCCCCCGACCGCAGGACGCGGCGCTGCTCGCGGAGGCGTTCCGCGACGACGCCGGCGGTACCGCGGTGCTCGCACCGCTGGGGCTGGACGAGCCGCGATAGCGGCGAGCGGGCCCGCTGCCACGGTTCCTCGGGCAGCCGCGACGTCGGAGCTCAGCCGGCGATGGCCGCTCGAACCGCGGCGTCCTGCTCATCGTCGAGGTCGAGGTGCGGCATGACCACCAGCTCTGGTACCTCACGCACGCCTGCAAGCTCTGCGCTGATCCGTCGCGCCAGCACGGCGAGGCGCCGCGCGAGTGCCGGCGATTCGACGAGGAACAGCACCCGGCGGTAGTCCGACAGCGCGTACGCCTCGACGATCGCGCGCAGCCGCTTCGTCGTCTTCGGCGCGCGCTCGAGCTCGATCGCATTCCGCACGCGCGCGTTGTAGAGCACGAGATCGGGCCAGCGCAGCTGTTCCTCGGGGCCGAGCAGCCGCACGCTGAAGCCCTTCTCGCCGTCGGCCTCCCGACGTCGACACTCGCGCTCGGTGAAGACGTACATCTCGCCGGGACCTTCGGTGAGCTCAAGTCGCGCGGCGAGCGTCGCGATCGCCAGCTCGTGCGCGCGCTGCATGTCCGGCCGCGGCGCCTTCCGCGGCCGCTGCCCCAGGAACGTGCAGCCGGCGCGGCTTAAGTAGATCGCCGACGCCTGCCCGACGAACTCGCGGTGCACCACCACCAGCCCGTCGTGCGCGAACCGCGCCACACGGGCGTTCGCCTGCCGGACACTGACGCCGAAGCGCAGCGCGAGCACCGAGCTCGTCACGAACCGGAAGCGCCCGATCCACTCCAGCCACTCCCGATCCCGCGCCGCCTCAACATACGCGCGCCGCCGCCGATCCGTCCCGCGTGACCGCCGAGGCTTCGCCGGCGCCGTCACGGCCGCGGACGCTCGCGCTGGGCGACGACCCACGCCTCCAGATCCGAGCGCAGAAACCGCACGTGCCGCCCCACCCTGACGCATGGCAGCCGACCCGCCCGCACCGCCTCATAGACCCACGACTGAGCCAGGCTGGGTTTCACGGAGGCCTCGATGCGAGGATTCTGTCCTCGTGAGAGGAGACGCTCCGTCGTCATGGGCCGTCCACGCAAGTATCCGCCAG
>Ga0081539_10005712_pt1 | contig 12453 bp, 9 predicted proteins | sample TabmetS4T2R2_FD_71023 | JGI IMG/M metagenome (GOLD analysis project Ga0081539, IMG submission 71023) | Tabebuia heterophylla rhizosphere microbial communities from the University of Puerto Rico - S4T2R2 | ecosystem: Host-associated > Plants > Roots > Rhizosphere ...
GGACCGAACGTCTGGTCGCGGTCGATGAAAACCCGGTTTCGACGACGCGGCGTCGTATCCTCGTCAGGGGCAACGATTGCAGTGCGCCCGGAAGGCAGACGCAGGATCAATCGTCCATCCGATGTAATCCCCGTTACGCGACTGCGCACCGTACCGGTGCGGCCTCGCGCGGAATATGGACTCGAAGCCGGGTTGGCTCGTTTGGATGCTGAGGCAACAGATTTCTTTTTGCTCTGAGCAGTGGACCGGCTGGCGGTAGCTGGCGACGATTCAGTTTTTGCGTCAGTCGATGCGTTTGCCTCGGTGTCAGTAGAAGTAGAGGTGTCAGCCGTTGCGGGCGCGGCATTTTCCACTGAATTCGTGGAAGCAGTGGGGTTTGTTTGAGCACTCGCAATTTGAGCCTGCTGAACATCGGCCGGAGCAACCTGCACCGAATCCGAAGTTGTCCCGGCGTTAGTTGGCGCGGGACTTTGAGGCAGGGCAGCCGAGGTGACCGGTTGCGATGACACAACCGCGGGGGGCGTGGACGAGATGTTGCCCGGCACCTGAGGCATTGCGTTTGGCGCACTTGCGGGTGATAAGGAGTCCGGAACACCAACCAGAACGCCAACTTCCTTTGGCTTTTGGCTGTTACGAACCAGCTTGCGAATGGAGTCCGGGAAAACCACGGGCGCAATTACCGCCGCCAGCAAGACCAGGACGCCAACGACCGCTACAGCTCGCACCAGGCGGCGGGGCGTTGCTTCTCTCGGTCGCGGGACCGTTGTCCTTAAAGGAATACCGTAACGATCCGACAGTGCGCGTCGGCGTTCAATTTTCCCCAAAGATGCACGGATCAATTCCGTGACGACGAGCAAGTCCTTTGGACGTTGATCGGGGACGCGGTGCAGGATTTGGCCTAACAAATGCCGCAATGGCTTTGGAAATCCTGCAAACTTTGGACCACGCTGCAGTGCTTCAGCTGAGAGTGCAATGCCGGTGAGTAAAAAATACAGAGTCACACCAAGTGTGTAGATTTCCGAGCGGATGTCGGGCGATCGCCCGAACGGGCGATCACTGGTTACCTGGTGAGCTCCGGCCGTTTGCTCATGGATCTGTGACTGGGTTACCTGAGGTTCCGGAGTCACAAGGGCCGGCAAACCGAAGTTCGTGACTTTAATTAATGGCCAGGTGCCTTCCGCCGTTTGACCTGGCACCAGCATAATGTCGGAAGGCTGAATGGGCGGATACGGCAGTTTGTGAAAATCCGCCGAGGACAGCACACTCACGATTTGTTCCGTGACGCGTAGTGCAGCGTCCGGCGGCATTGATCCGTGGCTGCGCACCCAGGACGCAAGTGACTCACCGACAAGCCGCTCCGATACGTAAATGTAATCGTCGCCTTCACGTCCAAAATCGAGTACCTTCGCAACATTGGCGTGTCGAAGCTTCTGCGCAGACGATACATGCTCCTCGAATTTCTGCCGCTCCGCGGGATCGACACTCTCTGTGGGGATCAGGGTTACCGAAACTGGCTCTCCAGTCCTCTCATCTACCGCTTCGTAGCTGATTGCTGGTCCGTTGCGATCGGGTTCATACGGGGTGCCGTCATATTTTAGACGGAGGCGGTAGTTTTTTAGGAAAGTCGTGCGCTCCATAACGGAAATGTTTGCCGCGCCACCACCATGATGTGGCTATGCCGCATTGATTCAACCTAAGTTTCCACTGCGAGTTGCTCCCCTTTAGATTATGCCACGCAGTCGTCTGATGCTTCATCAGACCGAAGAGCGCTTTGGAGGCCAATTTTGCTTTCCATTCAAAACAGGTTCTGTGACAGTTTCGCGATGTCGCGTCTGGCGAGTATTCTCGTCATCATTGCAGTCTGGGCAGTGACTTATCTGACGAATCTGGGAAGCTCCGAATTTCGAAGCGAAGAAGGTCATCGTGTGATTCCGGCCGTACAAATGCTTCAGAGTGGCAATTACCTGCTGCCATACGTGGGGACAGAACCATACCTGCGTAAACCCCCTCTTATTAATTGGATCGTCGCTGGTTCATTCAAGCTGTTCGGGGTCCGTAATGAATGGACCGCGCGGCTGCCATCGGCGCTATCTCTGCTGGGTGTGGCTTTGCTGCTTCGGACGATCGCCGGCTCAACACCTGGCGAAGTTGCAGCAACGCTTGGCGCGCTTTGCTGGCTAACGAACCTGGGTCTGATCGAAAAGGGCCGGATGATCGAGATCGAGGCGATCTATGTTTCTCTTTTTGGGTTAGCATTCTTCTCCTGGCTAACGCTATGGCAATTTAAACGTTCTCCCTGGCTGACCTTCGTTGTTCCCTGGATTTTTCTGGGCCTCGGCATCCTCGCCAAAGGACCAGCACACATCATCTTTTTTTACGTGCTCATCTGCTCGGTATTATGGAAAAATCACCGGCTCGGCGACCTCTTCCACCCGGCGCATATCGTAGGTTTAGTTTGCGCGGCGGGAATCGTCGCCGCCTGGGTTATTCCCTGTTTGGAGGCGTTGAACTCGCAGTCGCCCGTACGTATTTGGGCACACGAAGCCGCGCTAGCGTTTCACGGTGAAAAAAGCCGATCCGAAAACTGGTGGCTCAATTTCCCGCACGGCTTTGCTTATTTTCTTCCGTGGATCCTCCTGGTACCATTCATTCGGTTCCACAAAATAGCTGACCCCCTTCAGCGCGAAACTGTTCGTGGCCTGGCGTTCGGATCGATCTTGCTTTTCGTGATCATTCTCGTGATTCCGGGAACGCTTCCCAGATATGTGCTGCCGCTGATGGCGCCATTTTCCTGGATCATCGGTGTTGCCTGCGCCAACAACGCGTTTGAGTGGAGCATTCGATTCAAGCGATTTCAGTTTCCTGTTCCCAGGATACTCGTTGCGTCTTCCGTCGCGGTTGGGGTAGTCGCAGCCATGATCATTTTCCCGGTGCGATCAGTGACCTATTTGAAAAGGCACGAGCGACTAAAACCTGTCGCAGCGAAAATCAACGCGGTCGTCCCGCCAGACCAGCACCTTTATGCAATCGACCTGCCTTTTCTGCCGTACCTCTTTTACGTCCGCGCGAACGTGAGCTACCTTAGAACGATCGACCAATTGCCGCCCGACGCGCGGTTTTTCCTGGTAACACCGAATTATCAGAAGAAGATCAGGAAAATTTACCGGCTGGCGCACGCCCGGCCAGTTGTGTGGACGCCAAAGTATCCGCCGACCTTTCGCGGGGGAGAGAGTGTTCTGTTTGTGATCGATGGTTGAGACGTTACCGAACCCTCTTTTGTCGATTGCGGTTTGATTCAAAATGGTCAAGCTACAGTCGCCGTTTTCCATACCCCGTGGTGTAACGGTAACACAGCGCCCTTTGGAGGCGTTATTCTTGGTTCGAATCCAAGCGGGGTAGCCACGTAAAAGCGCCCTCGACGCTCACCAGGCTGCGTGCCAGCGCATGCGTTAAAGTGCGCCATTGATTGATTTCATAAGAGAACCGTTAACGTTGAACCATGCCGATGAGCAGCGAAATGGGGGTCCTTCTCAAGTCATTCGATTCTCCAGACGAAGTGCGCGTGATGGAGAAAGGCAAATTCGAGCTAGTCCACATTGGCGGAATCACAATCGGTCGGGCCACGTATGAGCCCGGCTGGAAATGGAGCGAGCACGTCGGCCCAAAGCTTGGCGCGACGCGCTGTTCCGTTGAGCATGTCGGACTCGTTCTTTCCGGAACGGCGACAATTGCATTCGATGATGGCCGCGTAATTCCACTAAACGCAGGCGATTTGTTCTACGTTCCAGCGGTGCCCCACGACAGCTGGGTCATCGGTGATAAACCGTATGTTTCGCTGCACTTTCTCGGGGCTGAAAAGTACGCGACTGAAAGCGCACGCTGAGGCCGATTTTACACCCGAGTTCATCGGGCTGAAGCCCAAATTTCAAGGCCTCCGTATGGCTCGACTAAGCGACGGCTTTGTTCTAAAACCGGCGTATGACCAAGTGCATCCCGATACTTTTGCTCGCAACTGCGGCACCATTTTCGGCACAGGCCCAGCCACCCGGCGGGACACTCGCCGGCGCACTCGCCAGCCAGGGACTTGCCGGAGCGAAGCTAGAGCGACGGTATGGCAATCATCTGTTCGTTCCGGTTTCGATAAATAATCGACGCGGCACGCTGATGATCGATACAGGCTCCCCGAATACGCTCATCGATCGCAACAGCGTGAATACATTCGGTCTCACGGTGGAAAAGACCGACACCAGCGTTGGCGGTTTGTTTGGCCGCGCGTGGGAACGTTACGGGGCAAGCAAAGTGAAAAGCATCGCAATGGGCAATTGCATGGTGACAAATGTTCCTGTGGCGATCGCCGATTTATCCGGTATGAATCCGGAGCGCAGTGCTGCCGCAACCGGATCGCACATATCCGATTCCAAAGCCATGGCACATCTCAATGGTGTGCTCGGTGCGCGCGAGATGGTCAAATTCGGGATGATCATCGATTGCACGCGGCAGATGCTTTACATCAATCCTAACGGCGCAAGTTCTGCGGTCAGCCAAAACCTCGCGAGTTTCCTTGCCGGCCGCAGCTTTACGAAAATCCCAATGCGGCTCAACGCGAACGCTCACTTCGATGTTGAAGGCGCGCTGAACGGACACGCGACCCGGTTCCTCGTCGACACCGGCTCGGCGAATACGTTGATCGACACACAAGTCGCGGTGAAATCTGGAACTGGCGTCACCGCGCTTAGCGGCTATGGCGCGGGCGGCGCCGGCAACACAGTGGAAGGAGTCAATCGCACTGGTGTGAAGGAATTGGCGATAGGAAATTTTAAACTGGCAAATACCGAGGTGGTCGTGGCGCACGTTTCCGGCGACGTTCTGCTCTCGAAATCTGAGGCGGAATCCAATGCAGGCGTGCTCGGCCAGGATTATCTGGCGACGAATTTCGGTGTGATCGACATGGGCGGCAGAGCGCTATACCTGCGTCGCCCCGATTCGCGCTAAGAGCAGCGTGCACGGCCAACGGAGTTAATGACTGAACAAGCAGTTCCGCGGCTGGCTGAGAGTCGTTAAGTCCAAAGAGCGGTCTTTTGCCGTGTTTCCCTTTCCGGATGGCGTACCGCGACCACGCCCCGTCACAAAAAGTAACAGAAATGTCTCTTTTAACGCCGGAAATTCGTTTGAAAGATAGGGAGGAAGATAAGACGAATGGAAGCTATGTGTCCCGAACAGAGCAGCCCAGTATTGAACGCCGGCCACGACCATTATGAGGTTCGTCCACGCAAGGACAAAGATGGTTTTGATCTAATGAGTAAGCGATTTCGATCTGGCCCGATCTGGTATGCGGGGCCGGACGCGGTGCGTAACGCAGTCGCCTACGCTAAGTATTGTTCCCAATCCCGATCGCAGCGGGCAATTATCCGCGTGTTGGACGACTCCGGCGCCGTAATCCAGACGCATGGATAGGATATACGTCGGCATTCCCAACGCGATACAGCTGTACTTCGTCCATAATTTGTGATTCGTAACGCGGTTTTGGCGTGTGCTTTCCAAAAGCCTCGTATAGCCTCGCATTTTCCGGGGGGAACTCAGGATGCGAAAATGGATCATCTTTTTCAGTCGAATCGCACTGGCGGTCACAGTTCTATCAACATCAATCGCGGCTTCAGATACGCAATGGGATCGAACCGTTTTGCCGCGTCCGCCGCAGCCCTTTGAAGGTGTTGCCAAACGAACGCTCGAAGGATCTGTAGCCTCCTTTACTCAACCGGTTAAGGCGCCACCAGATGCGCCGAACATTCTGCTCGTGTTGATCGATGATGCGGGGTTCGGAAATCCCTCCACCTTCGGCGGGCCCGTCGCGACATCGACTTTCGACAAACTGGCGGCCGAAGGCCTGCGTTACAATCGGTTCCACGTCACGGCACTTTGCTCGCCGACACGCGCCGCGTTGTTATCAGGACGAAATCATCATGCGGTCGGATTCGGATCGATTGCTGAAATTCCCGGCGGTTGGCCAGGGTACAACACAAATTGGCCCACCAGCGCTGCGTCCATCGCCAAGATTCTTCAGGGCAACGGCTACAACACCGCTGCGATCGGCAAGTGGCACATGACACCCGACAACCAACAGGGACCAGCAGGGCCTTTTGATCGCTGGCCAAACGCGCTCGGCTTCGATTATTTCTGGGGATTTCTTGGAGGCGAAACCGGCCAGTTCGATCCGGTGTTGACTGAGAACAACACGATCATCGGCGTACCGACAGACAAGAATTTCTATTTTAATGACGCAATGGTCCAGCATTCGATCAATTGGATCCGCGATCAGAAAGCGCAGGCCCCGGAGAAACCGTTCTTCCTATATTTTTCAACCGGTGCGACGCACGCGCCACATCAGGTGCCGAAGGAATGGAGCGATAGATACAAGGGCAAATTCGATCAAGGCTGGGACAAATTGCGCGAACAAACGTTCGCGCGTCAGAAGCAACTCGGCGTGATTCCCCAAAACGCCAAACTCACGCCGCGCGACCCGGCGTTCCCCGCGTGGGACAGCGCCCCGCCTGATGTGAAGAAATTGTATGCGCATCAAATGGAAGTTTATGCGGGCTACCAGGAGAACGCGGACAACGCTGTCGGCCGCGTGGTGAAAGCGATCGAGGACATGGGCCTCGCTGACAACACACTGATCTTTTACATCTTCGGCGATAACGGCGCGAGCATGGAAGGGACGGAGACCGGGACGTTCAACGAAATGACCACGCTCAACGGTGTCCCGCTCACAGCCGATCAACAGTTGAAAGCGATCAAGGCCTATGGCGGCCTCGAAAAATGGGGAGGCCCAGACATGGCGCCGCATTACGCGGCGGCATGGGCGTGGGCTGGCAACACACCGTTTCAGTGGGGCAAACAAGTCGCCTCACATCTCGGCGGTATTCGTGACGCGATGGTGATTCGCTGGCCAAAACGCATCACAGATAAGGGCGGCGTGCGCAGTCAGTTTACGCATTGTACCGATATTGCTCCAACCATCCTCGAAGCCGCCGGCTTGCCTGCGCCAAAGCAAGTCAATGGCGTCCCACAAATGCCGATGCATGGCGTCAGTTTCGTTTTCACATTCGATGATGCCAAAGCACCCTCCCGGCACACGCAACAGTATTTCGAGATTTTGGGAAACCGCGCGATGTACAAGGACGGCTGGCTCGCCTGCTGGCGACTGGACCGGATCCCATGGAAGATCGATCCCGAAACACTCTCACGCTTCGCGCCAGGCAAATGGAACCCCGACAACGACAAATGCGAGCTATACAACCTCGAAGAAGATTTCTCGCAGGCAGACAACGTTGCAGATAAGTATCCCGACAAAGTACGCGAGCTCACCGCGCTCTTTTGGTCGGAGGCCGAGAAATATCAGGTGCTGCCGTTACTCGGAGAGATGGCGACCGTGTGGGGTTTCCCAAAAGGTTTACCGGACCAAACTAGATTCACTTACTACAACGGGACCGAAAACATTTCTTCCGGCCTGATCCCGCCGATCTACAATCGTTCCTACAGCATCAGTGCCGATCTCGATAATCCGGGCCGAGCAGGCGCGCTTGGATTGCGGCCCGGTGTAGCCGGCGTAATTGTGGCTGAGTCGAGTTTCCTAGGTGGCTTTTCACTGTACGTCGAAAACGGGCATCTCAAGCACACCTACAGCTTGCTTGGGTTGAAACTCGACACCATCAGTTCGCGCGACTCGATACCCGCCGGAAAAGTGAACGTCCGCTACGAGTTCACCGCTGATAAGTCGGGCGAGTTCGGCACCGGCGGCACCAGCAAGCTTTTCATCAATGGCAAACAGCAAGCCGAGTTGAAAATGGAGCATAGCGTGCCCTTTCGGTTCGCCTCTTACGAAGGCATGGACATCGGGACCGACAACGGTCTTCCAGTTGTCCCGAAACTCGAATACGCCAAAGTGCTCCCGAAATACTTTCGAGGCACGATTGAAAAAGTAGAATTCGATCTCGGCCCGGCAAAACTCAGCGCCGAAGATTTGCAACGAATCTATCTTGCACGCTTCGCCAGCGCATTGCGCAATTAGCCTTAACCGATCGGCAATTGGCAATCGGCAGTTCACTGAGCCGGCAGTCGGATTCGAACCGACGACCTGCTGATTACAAATCAGCTGCTCTACCAACTGAGCTATGCCGGCAAAAAAAGGCCGCGAAGGTTACCGCACAGTTGATGATCTAACAAGCGGCGCGCTACGGACGCGACCGCGTTGTGACGCTGAGCGGCTCGGCCGTTTCGAGATTTTTGATCACGGTGCTGAGGTAGACCGATTGAGGGTAGAACGCCTTGTACTTGGTGATCTCGGCGCGGTTCAGAACCTTGAATCCGTAGCGCTCGAACATTTTTTCGCCGCGCCGGCTTTCGAACGTGACGATCTGGCCATAGACGCGTTTGTCCCCGCGCCGGTAGAGATAACTCAGGTACGCGCTCATCAATGCGCGAGTCGTCGCAACCCGCCGCGCGTCGGCCAAAAGATTAATGTGAAAATGCGGGACCCGGCGGGGCGCGGCCGGGACCTCGCGCCAGCCATACATGAGCAACCAGCGGATGAACCGGCGCGAGCGCGAGTGATAGCGCGGATAGCGCAGCAGCGCGCGAAAGAACAAAATGATGTTTTGGAAAAACGAGTAGACCTGGTTCTGAAATGGCCGGCGCGAGCCTAACAAGTAGCCCCGCAGTTCGCCGTTCACCTCGAGCACGAAGCACGATTCGGGTTCGTGGTCGGTGTAGTAGGTCGTGAGGAAATCGGCGAACAATTGTCGATCTTCGTAGACCGGATCGATAGGCGCGCCGAGAAAGCCGGTTTCGCAGCAGAGGTTGCGAACCGCTTCACGGTCAGACGCGCGGTAACTGCGGATGGTGAACGGCTGCCCGTTCGGTGATTCCGTCATGGGCGGCGGTATTCTGCGCAGAGCTCCCGGTAAATGCAAAACAGTTGTGCAAACACCTGGGCCCAGCGGTGATTTTGATAGGCCAGCCGGGCCGCTTCCCGGCCGAGCGCCTCCAGGTCTCGCGCGCCCATCGCTTCGATCGCATCGGCCAGCGCTTCGGGTGTTTCCTCCGCGGCCCATGAATCCTGGTCATACAAAATAACCGCGTCCATGCGGCTGCCGCGGATTCCCACCACAGGCGTGCCGCAGGCCTGCGCTTCCAGCGCCACGAGGCCGAAAGTTTCCTGCATGCCGGGATGGACGAGCAGGTCGGCGGCACGGTAGTAACGCGCCAGCTCGGTGGAATCGGCGCAGTACTGGCGCCAGCTGATTTCGCCACCGGTCCGTCGTTGCGCTTCACGCAAACGCTGCCGCTCGGGCCCGTCGCCAATTACAAGAAGGTGAAAATCGCCGGGCCGACGGCGATGCAACAACTCGAACGCGTCGAAAAGCAGCGCCGTGTTTTTCTCTTTGGCGAGTCGGCCGACGTAAAGGAGAAGCTGTTGGTCGCTGCCGACGCCCAATGCGCCGCGCGTGCTGGCGACACCATCCGCTCGCCGGTAAAAAACATCGGTATCGACGCCAAGCTGCACGACCTGCACATTGTTGACGCCCCAGTCGCGCAGCACTGCGGCTAATTGTTCCGAGGCCACAATCGTGGCCGCGAACGCGTTGTAGAGATCGCGCACGTAGCGCGTCGAAAAATTCATCACCGCGTCACCGACCCGGTCGCCAAAACGTTTCGAGGCACTGCGGAGATATGCCTCTGGAAAATGCGAATGGTAAAAACCGACGACCGGGATGCCGAGTGCGTGTCCATTTCGAATCGCCCTCCACGCCACCTGATACGGGTCGCTTGACTCGATGAGGTCGGGCCGCTCGCGCGCAATTATTTCGTCGATGGCACGAAGATTAAGCAGCGCGCGGTAACGCGACGCGCGTGAGACCAGCGGCGAATGCACCGAGTAGATGCGGGTGCGCCCGATCGAGCGCACGTTCGTCTGCGCGCCGGGAACAATCAGCACGTGCTCATCGCCCGGCGCGCACCTGTCGATGTAAGCGGCCTTTTCGTGCACGTAACGTTTCACCCCGCCGCTGAGCGGCGAGTAAAACTGCGTTACGTCGCAGACTTTCATCTAATTGCCGATTGCCGATTGCCGATTGCCGATTTGCGCGACGCAGCCATGATCGCGACCAGCTCGCCTGCTTCTCGAAGCAGCGGTTCAAGCTGCCTCCCGCTTCGAATGCCTGAGTCCATGATTAGTTCGAGCCAAAACGCGGTTTCATCCGCTTCTTCTTCAACTACGCCAATCTTAGCGATGAATTCGGCCCGGGAACGCGCGCGGCATGCAGCGCGGTAGTTCGCGGCGACCGAAGTTGACTGCGAATGATCTGGTTCGCGATCGCCCGGCCTTTAACGTCCCGCGGTAAGGCGTCGACCAAACGGATCACGCGCAATGCAAAATTTTTGGTGCGGCTTTTCAGTTCGTCGGTAGTCACGACCCTCCTTCAATTGGCAATCGGCACTCGGAAATTGGCAATTACTTCTCGCGTCCCGCGAGATAGCGCTCGGCTTCAATCGCAGCCGCACAGCCGGTGCCGGCGGCGGTGACCGCCTGTTTGTAAACGCGATCCGAGACATCGCCGGCGATGAACACGCCCGGGTGCTTGCTCTCGACCAGATGTCTCGCCAGCAGATAACCATCCGGGTCGGTCTCCAGTTTTCCGCGATACGCTTTGGTGTTCGGATCGTGCCCGATGGCGACAAACACGCAGGCCACCGGCAGCTCGCGTTCGTCGCCCGTTTGCACATTGCGCAACATCACCGCGCTCATCTCGCCTTTCTCGTCCGGGATGTATTTGGTCACCACCGTGTTCCAGATCGGCTCGATCTTTTTGTTCGCGAACACGCGCTCCTGCATGATGTGCGAGGCGCGCATCTTGTCGCGCCGGTGAATGAGATACACCTTCGACGCGAACCGGGTGAGAAAGAGCGATTCTTCCGCCGCTGAATCCCCGCCGCCGATCACGCACACCGGCACGTTCTTGTAAAACGCGCCGTCGCACGTCGCGCAACTGGTCAGGCCGTGTCCGATGAGTTTCTCCTCGTTTTCGAGGTTCAGGTAACGCGCGGAAGCGCCGCTCGCGATGATCAACGCCTCGGTTTCGAGCCATTCGTCGTCATCAGTTTTGATACGGACGTGCTCGTTGCTCCCGTCGAACTCGGTCACCTCCGCGTAGGAAAAACGGGTGCCAAACTTCTCCGCCTGCTTGTGCATGTTGATGATCAATTGCGGCCCATCGATTCCCTCCGGAAACCCGGGAAAATTTTCCACCAGCGTGGTGGTCGAGAGCTGTCCGCCGGGTTGCCGGCCTTCCAGCACGAGCGGATTCAAATTGGCGCGCGCGGCATAAATCGCAGCCGTCAGGCCCGCGCAGCCGCTGCCGACGATGATGACTTTCTCCACCCATTAACCTAGCACGCGACGCAAGGGCGCAAATCAAGGCGCGACGGCTTCCCAGCCGTCGAATCCATACCGGACGGCTGCCCAAGCGGTCCCTCCTTGTATAGTTGCCCATGCCGGAGCTGGCCGAGGTCGAGTGGTACCGCAAGCAGTGGGACGCCGGGCGCGGTGAAGCGATTGTCGATCTTGCCTTGCACGCGCGAAAACGCGTTTTCCGCGAGACGAACACCCGGAATCTCAAGCGGCAACTGTTGGGCGCGAATTACCTCGGCTCACAGCGGCGCGGGAAACGTATGCTGTTCAGGTTCTCCGGCGACAACTGGCTCGGCATTCACCTCGGCATGACCGGCAAAATTTATGTCGCGGCGCCGAATTTTCGTCCGGCGAAACATGACCACCTCGTTTTATATCAACACGACCGCTCCCTCGTTTTCAGCGACTTCCGCCAGTTCGGCCGCGTCCGGTTTCACCACGGCCACGATGAACCGAGCTGGTGGAAAAGTGAGGCGCCCGAAATCCCGTCGCCGCAATTCGATCGCGAGTTTCTCAACGAGTTACTGGATCGACATCAACGAGCGCCGATCAAAGCCGTGCTGCTTTTGCAGACCGGTTTTCCGGGAATCGGCAATTGGATGGCCGACGAAATCCTCTGGCGCGCCAGGATTCTGCCCTCGCGGCGAACGAATGCGCTACGCGACGACGAACGAGTCGCCCTGCTGCGCGAAACAAAGTTCGTTGTTCGCCGGTCGCTGGAAACGCTCGGTAGAGATTTTTCCGATCCGCCGCGCGGCTGGCTCATTCATCAACGCTGGAGCCGCAGCGGCATCTGCCCGCGCCACCGCATACTTCTTCGCCACGCCACGATTGGCGGCCGCACCACCGCCTGGTGCCCGCGGTGCCAGAAATAATTGTCGATCTTATGCCGTGATGTGCACCACGATTTTGTGGAAACCGGTCGCGCCGGAGAAGGGGCTCCGGTCCGGCTCCCATTTTTGGACGGCGCCTTCGCCGTCGGTGGC
>Ga0081539_10005713_pt1 | contig 12447 bp, 7 predicted proteins | sample TabmetS4T2R2_FD_71023 | JGI IMG/M metagenome (GOLD analysis project Ga0081539, IMG submission 71023) | Tabebuia heterophylla rhizosphere microbial communities from the University of Puerto Rico - S4T2R2 | ecosystem: Host-associated > Plants > Roots > Rhizosphere ...
CGAAAATCCTCTCGGAGCCTTTTCGCCCTAGACCCCGGACGGTTTCGCCCCCGCATCCAAGCCGCCGGACCCCCTCCGCCATCCACGCCCCCAAAAGCTCCCACGCGAGCCGCAGTCCGAGTCGAACCATACGTTCGACGCGCGCGCCCTCAGCCAAGTCCGCGACCCTATACCAGTCGAAGCGCGCAGTCGAGTTAAGAAGCTCAGCCACGTCGCAGACCCAAGCGAGACGCTCCCAGAGATGCTTCGTTCCGTGGACGCAGAGCGCGACCAGCAGCTCCTCCGGCGAAAGACTCCGAACCTCGCCGCCGCGAAGCGCGACCGCGACGGCTCGTCTCCAGCTTCCTTCATCAACGGCGACGGATGCGAACTGCCGCGCGGCCACGTTCCAATGAACTTCGACGATCATCTTCCCGCCGTCGCGCGTGAACGCTAGGTTGTGCTGCGTGCGCAGCAACATCTCCTCTTGCGACTCAGTTAGACTGCACGCCGTCTCGTAGCCGAGCGCGTGAAGTAGTGCGCCCGCGCGCCGCACGTCGGCCTTGCGCACGATTACGTCCAAGTCAACGAAACGACGCAAAGCGACATCGCCGTATGCGACGGCTGCGAGCGCAGGCCCTTTGTACGCGAGAACAGCGACGCCTTCATCCTCGAACAGCTTGACTATCTTCAGAAGCTCCGCCGTCAGGAGTATGTTTCGCGTCGCGTTCTCACGGAAACGCGTGGCGAGCTTTTGACGGAAGGCGCGCGGAAGAGAGTCCGGCGCGCAGGCGTTCAACTGTCTATGAAGGAGCGGGAGGACTGCGTGTCGCTGCGCGAGTTGGAAAATGTAGTCCCAGTCAATCGCTTCGGCGGCCAGCGTCTTTATACGCCGCGCCGCGTCGTCCGAGACTTTGACGCGCGAGCAAAGCAGAAGAAGCTCATGCTCCCTTCGCGCCGTTGCCGTCTTTAGCAATTCGGAATCTTCCGTCTGTGAACGCATCGAAGTCCGCTCAGCCGACCTTAACCGCGTAGCCGAGGCCGTCGCCGAAAGGAAGAATCACGGAGAGGAGTTGCGGGTGGCGCACGAAGACTTGATTGAACTCGCGCAGCGCCTGCGTCGTGACCGTCTGATCCGCCGAACGAATCTCGCCCGCGACTTGACCGCCCCAAAGTAAGTTGTCTGCAACGACAACGCCGCCCGTTCGCAACAGTGGAAGCGAAAGTTCGAGATACAGCGCGTACTCTTCCTTCAACGCATCGAGGAAAACCATGTCGAACGTCTCGTTCAAACGCGGCAGAACGTCGAGCGCCTTTCCGCGTTCGATTCGCACGCGCTCTCGAAGGCCCGCGCGGCTCAGATAGTCTTCGCTACGCGCAATCATCTCCTCGCTCGGCTCAATCGTGACGACGAGGCCGTCCGCCGCGAGTCCGCGCGCGAGATGGACGACCGAGTAACCAATTGCCATCCCGATTTCGAGGATGCTGCGAGCGCCCGTCGAACGCGCGGTGATTTCGAGAAAGCGCGCGACCTCTCTATCGGCGATTGGAACTCGGTGCTGCGCCGCGTAAGCCTCCATCTCCGCCAGCAGCCCGACGTTTTCCGGCAAGAGTCGCTCAAGATACTCGGCCTGTTCGGGCTGGAGGATTGCGTCAACGCGTGCCTTCATTTTCGACACTCCGAAAAAGATTTTGGACGGCGTCGAGAGTCTAACCCCGCGCGTTGAGGATGGGCAAATCGCTGGATGGTTTTACCTGACTGCGCTCCCGACACTCCCGACGCGTGTTCCGCGCCTTCGCCGCAGTTATTAAACCGCGCACAACTTCGCCAGTGCATCAGCCCACTTGCCCCTCACCGGCTCACCGTACATCTGCCGCTCCTTTTCCCGCCGGATTGCGCACGCCATGCGGAACGCTTTCAACTCTCCATGCTTCCTGATAGACACGCAAGTCCGACCGCGTCGCTCGCGCCCCGCGTTCCACGTTACCTCATAAACTTCGTTGAAGTAGATGACGCCATTCTTGCCCTTGTACTTCCTCACGGCCCGCCGTACTCCAACCACACCGGCGACGTTGCGAGGGCTGTTGCCAACCACTTGATGGTCGGTGCGTGGTCTGCCCAACTCCCGCTCGAACTCATCTCGTAATTCGACGGCCTTCGACAGCGCAGACTCCTTCCCGCCGTGAGACTTGTCGGGGACAAATCTCGCCTTCGATTGTTTGTTGAATCTGACCCTCACGTACCAACCGTGCATCTTCTTCGCCGGACTGTCTATCCGGCTAACACCTCTGTGACCAGACTTAGCCATAGATTCAATAATTCTACCTTTAAGATTGAAATATGTGGGATGTGAGAGAAGTTACTGCCTTATGGCTCAGATGTCAAAGCGTCGCACGCATACCAGCAGTCTAAAGCCCGGCTAATCGCCCCAAGTCTTTCGCGGAGCATGAGAGCCGTCGTGTCTTCGGTCGGGTACATTCCGTTGTTATGCCGCGCCGCAAGTTTCAACCTTCATCCCATTTTATGGAATCCGCTTTATCTCCTCTGAGATAAACTTCAGACTTTTGATTGGGCTTATGAATAGAGACCTTCGACACGGATTTATTGATAACACCTTGCCGGTGGGAGTTAGCATCAAGTTCGAGTTGAACAGACGCTCATGTTGAGTGTTATCCGCGCGAAGGGCTTTGATCTGAGCCGAATCGCGGTCTTGGTGGAACGAAGATAAGCTTTCACTCGTCGGAATTATCTTGCGCCTCGTCGCCGCCGACCGCGACGTAGCGGCGCGCGAGGCCGAGTTCGCGCAGCTTGTGTTGAAGCGATTGGCGGTGCATTCCGAGCACGGCGGCGGCGCGCGTCACGTTCCCGCCCGACTCCTCAAGGCAGCGCGCGATGTAGCGCCGCTCGAACTCGCGCCTGTCCTCGCGGAAGTCGGACGTGAAAGGCACGGCGAGTTGATTCCCTTCCACGACGAACACCGCCGCCTCGTCTTTCGGCGCGCGCGTCGTCCCGCCGACCTCTTCGGGTAAATCGCGCGCTGTAACTTCGTCGCCCTCCGCCATGATCATCGCGCGCTCGACGGCGTTGCGTAGCTCACGCACGTTGCCCGGCCAGTCGTACTCGACGAGCCGGCGCAAAGCGGCGGGCGCGATAACGCGCGGCGGCAAGGCGTAACGCTCGGCGGCCTGACGCGCGAACGTCTCCGCGAGTTGTGGAACGTCTTCTCGACGTTCGCGCAGCGCGGGGATTTCGATTGTGACGACGCGCAGGCGATAGAAGAGGTCTGCGCGGAAGTTTCCCTTCTCGATGTCTTGTTCGAGCGGGCGGTGCGTCGCGCTCACGATTCGCACGTCAACGGGAATTGAGTCGCCGCCGCCCAGACGCTCGATGCGTCGTTCTTCGAGCGCGCGCAAAAGTTTCGCCTGCACGTTCGCGCTCATGTCGCCGATTTCGTCTAGGAACAGAGTGCCGCCGTCGGCCTGCTCGAATTTCCCGCGCCTGCGCGCCGCCGCGCCCGTAAACGCGCCCTTTTCGTGGCCGAAAAGCTCGGATTCGATCAACTCCGAAGGCAGCGCGGCGCAGTTGACGGCGACGAACGCGCCGCGACGGCGCAAGGAACTACGCTCGTGAAGCTCGCGCGCAACAAGCTCCTTGCCCGTGCCCGACTCGCCGCGCACGAGCACCGTCGCGTCGGTCTCCGCGACCTTCTCAATCATCCCGCGCACGCGCTGCATCGCCTCCGAGTTTCCTATGAGCGCGCCGCGCTGCGTCGCCTCTATCTCGATGCGTTTGCGTAGCGACTGGTTCTCGCGCCGGAGACTTACGGTCTCAAGCGCGTTCTTGACGACGAGACGCAGGTCGTCAATCTCGAAAGGCTTCGACAGGTAATCGTACGCGCCCGTTTTTATCGCCTCGACCGCCATGCGCTCCGAGCCGTAGGCCGTGACCATTATGACTAGCGGCGACTTGTCGGCCTCGCCCGCGAGTTCGCGCAGGAATTCAACGCCGCTCATGCCCGGCAGGTTCACGTCCAAGAGCATCAGGTCGGGAGTGCGCGAGTTGATGAGCGCGCGCGCCTCCTCCGCGCTCCCCGCCTCCGTTATGTCGTAATCGCCGCTGCCGAGCGCGCGGCGTATGCCGTAGCGCGCCGCCTCCTCGTCGTCAACGACGAGCACCCGCCACTTCTCGCTTCTGCTTTTCGCTTCGCTCATAAATGTTTCCATGCGCCGACGAGTTGCACGACGCGTGCCACAAAGCGACTAATGATGAATGATGAATGCGGAATGATGAACTAAAAACAGCGCCCTTGTCTTCATTCATCACTCATCACTCCGCACTCATCACTTCCTGTCGGAGCGGGACAGCCAACTCGAAGCGCGCTCCCTCGCCCGCGCGCGACGCCGCGAGTCGCGCCTCGCCGCCGACCTCCTCGACCCGCTTGCGTACGATTGCGAGGCCGAGTCCAGTTCCGCGCTGCTTCGTCGTGAAAAACGGCTCCCAGATTCGCTCGCGGTTCTCCACTGCAACGCCTGCGCCGCTGTCCGCGACCGAGATAAAAAGCCTTCCGCCTTCGACGCGCGTCGAGAGGCTGACGTAGCCGCCCGCGGGCGTCGCCTGTAGCGCGTTGAGAAGTAGATTCGAAAGCGCGTCGCGCACGGCGGCGGCGGTCGCGCCGTCGAGCGTGATTGACGAGGCGGATTCGATTTCAGTTCGCAGAGAGACGCGACGCCCCGCGGCCTCTTTCAAGAAAAGCTGCGACAGAGAATTTAACAACTCCTCGGCGCGGCGCGGCGCGTCCGCCTGCGGAGGATTGCGCGCGAAGCTGAGCATCTGCGTGACGCTCTGCGACAGACGGTCGGTTTCGCCGACGATGAGTTCGAGGTCGCGCGCGTACTCGCGTTTGAGGTATTCGTCTTCGCGCATCACCTGCGCGATTGATTTAATCGCGGAGAGAGGGTTCTTGACTTCGTGCGCCACGGTCGCCGCCATCTGTCCGAGCGACGCGAGCCGCTCGCTCTGCGCGATGCGACGTTCGAGTCGCACGTTCTCTTCGACCAGTCGAAAATCTTCGACGGCGATTGCGACCTGCCCGGCGAGAAGTTCGAGAAGCGCGCGTACTTCGTAAGTCAAAGCGTCGGGCTGCGCGTCAACGAGCATCAAACCGGCTTCCCTGTCCTCACGTCTTAAAGGGAACGCGATCTCCCAACCCGCGCCGTTCAAAATCGGCTCGTCCTCGACGGGCAGCCACTCACGCGCGCGCGAAATCTCAAGCACGCGCGCGACCCAATCCGACTCCAACACACGCTCGTCAGTCTCCGTCGCGCCTTCGGTCTCCATCAAACCCTTTTCAGACGCCAAAACCCCTTCGCCGTTTCCGCCGCTCGACTCAACGCGAATTCCCCGTCCGACTAACGCCTGTTCCCCTTCGGAGTCTCGCAAGGCTTTCTTATTCAACGAATGACCACTATCGTTATCGGATGCGGGGGCGAGCGTCAGGAGTCGGACGCGGCGCAGGCCCAAGCCTTCGGCGGCGCGTTCTTCGACGAAGCGCAGGAGTTCGGGCAGTTGTCCGTAGCGGCCCGCGTTGTTACCTATGCGCGCGACGACATCGCGGAAGAGTCCGGCCTCTTGCTCGAAGAGTCGCCGGAAGCGTTTGTCGAGCCAGCGTCGCAAGGGCGCTGCGACGAGCGCGAGTAGAAGTATCAACAAGCCTTCGACCGCGCCGGGCCGGAGTTCGTAACGCGCCGTGAGCCAAACGGCGATTGTGCGTATGCCGTAGAGATAGACGACGAGCACGACCGACGCGAACGATGCGAGGATGAGGCTCTCTTTGAAGATGAGTTCGAGGTAGCGGTAGCGATAGATGTGATACGCGAGCAGCGCGGTCGGGAGAAGCGAGCCGAGGTTCGCGATTGTTTTTAGATACTGTTCGACGGGCGTTCCCTTGCCCAAGCCGAGGCCATAGACGGCGAGGATGAGCGCGGCGATTGCTAGAAACGATGCGGCGAGCGTCTGCAAGAGAACTCGTTCGGTGCGCGACTTCGAGAGGCGCGCGATGAGAAAGTCAGTCCCCGCGACGAGACACAGAACGTAGCCCGCCCAAAGCGCGAACGGCAGAAGCAGGTGCGACAGGCGCACGAACATCGGCGCGTAAGCGCCCGTCCACAACTTGGGCGCGGCATACACGAGGAAGACCGCCGGGAGATAAGAGAGATAGACGCGCGCGCGCTCAGACCAAGTCAACGTGCGTTTGCGCGCATCGGCCCACAGATGCAAGTGGACGTGCAGGAGCATCGAGTATGTGAGCGTGACGCTGATGACGGCGAGCGTGTCGGCGAGTCGGAGTAGAACAGTCCAGCGGTCAACCGCGAGGCCGAGCATCGCGTGAAGTGCGACGAGGAGGTTCGACGTGTGCCAAACGCCGAGCGTGAGGGCCAGAACCATCAGCACGCGCTCAATCTTGCCGAGCATCCTTCGACGCTTGACGAGCAGCGCGCCAATCCAAAGATGAAGGGCAGCCGCCGTGCTGTAGCCGATGAGTTGAAGGACTTCGAGGAGCGCCATAAGAAGAAGAGACTAGAGGCTAGAGACTAGAGGCTAGTTAAGAAGTGTGCTTCCAACTAGCCTCTAGTCTCTAGCCTCTAGCCTCTCTTTCACTATTGTGTGCTGCCGGCGGCGGCGGCGTCGCCTGTCGCCGAGGGCATTAGAGTTATCTCTACGCGGCGGTTGCGTTGGCGACCCGCGGGCGTCGTGTTCGCGGCGACCGGGTTAGTCGTGCCGAGGCCGTTGGCCTGTATGCGCGAGCCGTCAACTCCGGCGGAGACGAGGCGTCCGGCGAGCGCTTCGGCCCTGTCTTGCGTCAACCTCTGCAACGTCGCTTCGTCGCCTCGACTGTCGGCGTAGGCTTCGATGCGTATGCGCAGGTCTGGATTGTTTGCGAGCAACGCGGCGAGCGGGTCAACCGTCGCGGCGACGGCCTTCGGCGTCAACTCCGCGGCGCGCGCGCCCGACCAGAGCGCGTCGGGCAGAACTAGGACGATGCCCTGCGACGTTTCGCGCACCGTGCCGTAGCGACCGAGCGCGAGCTTTAGATTATTAAGAGCCTCGCGCTGTTGCGCCGCGCGTCGCTCGGCGTCGGCGCGCGCGCGTTCGGCGGCGCGCTCGCCTTCGATGCGCGCGAGTCCGAGACGGGCCTCGTCGCTCTGCGCGCGAACGGTCTGCAACTCGTCGCGCAGGCGCGTGTTCTCCGCGCGCAGTTCGCGCAACTGCTGATTGGCGCTCGCGGCCTCGCGCTCCGCGATTTCGCGCGCAGACTCTTCGCGCCTCAACGACTCGCGCAACTCCTGAATCTGCTGCGTGGCCTCGGCTGCCGCGTTCTCCGCTTGACGCACTGCGCTGTCGCGCGACGCTATCTCCTCGCGGCGCTTGCGCGCGGCTGCGTGAATCTCCGCCGACTCCTCGGCCTTCACGCCGAGACGAATCGCCGCGCGCGCCTTCACGTCAACTCCGTCCTCCGCTTGATTCAGACGCCAAGCGTTCTCCGCGTCTTCAAGAGCGGCGAGTGCGTCGCGGAGTTCCGTCGGCGCGTCGCGCTCCGCGCCCGCGTAGCGCGCGAGGTTAATGGCCTGACGCGCGCCGAGAAGCGCGGTGGGCGTGCGTATGAATTCGCGGTCGGCGAGGTCGGGCACGCGCGAGTCGCGGAAGTAGTCGGAAGTGTTGCCGAGATACTGAACGGGGATGGTCGCCACCTGCGCTTCGCCGGGCGCGCGCGGCGGAAGGTTTTCGAGTACGACCATGCGGCTCGGCGTGCGAACCATGAAGTGCGGCTCTGCCGTGACGATGAGCGCGAAGGTCTCGAAGGTCGTCGTCACGTCAACCTTCGTGTTGACGAACTGGCTTCCGCTTCGCTTAATCTCGCCGAGGCTGTCGGCGCGCCCTTCGGGCGAGATGGCCCAGAGCACGTAGGTCGTATAGACGCTCCCCAACTCGTATGCGCGCGGAAGATTCTCGATGTCCAACTCGACGCGCGTGTTCCGACGCCCCGTGCGCTTCACTTTCGCCTCGCCCTTGAGGCGCGGCAGGCGCGTCGTGCCGACGAACTTGACCGTGACCTGCTGGTCGAGCGGGTAGGTTATTGCGACGGTTTCGCGCCGCAGGTCTGTCTGCGCGCGCGTGGCCGCGAGGCCCAAAGTGAGCGCGAACACCAACGCCGTCATCACGCGGAAAGGAGAGCCGGAAAATCTCATAACTCGTACTCCTTCTTATCGGATGAAGTTTTGCGCGCTTCGGGGACGGCCAACGGCGGCAAGCGCGAAGTTTTCAAAATGATTGATGCGGCATCCGCGCGGTTTGTTGCCGCTTTTTATTGATTCATTGATTCAACGGTTCATTGATTCATTGAAAGACGAAGTCGGTTTTTTTAATTCAATCAATGAACCGTTGAATCAATGAATCAATCCCTCAACGACGCACAGCGCGCCTGTCGTGTATGAATTGCACGAGCGCGGTCGCAATCGCGCAGAGGAGGAAGATTTCTATGAACCCTCCCTTGCCGAAAACGAATTTGCCGACGAGCCACGCGATGAAAAGTCCAGCGGCTAACAACCACACGAACAAAAGTCTTCCCTCGCTTCGATGAATAATTCTCTTCGCGCGCCGCGCTTCGACGGACGGTTATCTCGACGCGGCCCTCACAGAGCCTTTCGGCAGTTCGACCGCGCGAATGCCGACTCGCGCCGTGTCGCCGCCGACGAGCATCGCGCCGCCGCCGAGCGATGGCGCGACGACGAGCGAACGCAGACCGCTGCCCTTCTGTTCGACCGCGCGCGAGCCTCCCTCTTCGACCTTCATCACGAGTGACCCGTCGCGCCCCGAAAAGCCGAGCGCGAAGGCGTTGCCTCCGGCGACTATCACGTCGAGCACGCCGTCTGCGTTCACGTCCGCGAACGACGCCGACTCAGCGTCGCTCGCGCCTTCGGCGAACCAACGGACGACGCCGTCGGTCGTCGTGATAAGCGCGACGCGCCCGCGCTTCGTAACCATAACGATTTCGGTCGAGCCGTCGCCGTCGAGGTCTGCCGCGGCGAGTGTGCCGCGCACGGAATCCCCTTCGGCGCGTATGACGCCGAGCGGCTTCATTTCGGGAACGCTCAAGGCCCAGAGGCCGCTGTCAGTCCCGACGACGAGGAAAGGCACTGAGTCGCGCATGACGACCAACGGCGGCGTCGTCACGTCGCCCTCTATCTTCGCCTCACTAATGCGGCTTCCGTCAGCGCCGCGAAGCTCAACTCTCCCCTTCTTCAACGCGACGAGGACGCCGCGTGCGCTCGCGTTTGCAAACGGAAACGGCGCGCCCGCCGCTTCGCCGTCGAGTTTCTGATTGGCGCGCGTGCGTCCCGAAGCCGCGTCGAGCACGTAGAAACGGTTGGGGTCTTCGGTTACGACGACGACCTCCGCGCCCCCGTCGCCGTCCATGTCGGCGGCGACGCCGCTCGCCGCGCGCCCTTCGAGATTCGCGCGCCACAATTCGCGCCCCGTCTCGGCGTTGAGCGCACGCACACCGCCTTGCGTCGCAACGACCACGCTCGAAGCATTCTGCTGATTCTTAACGACAATCGGTGCGAACGACGCGTTCTTGTCGCCCGCCGTCTGCGCGGTCGGATTGAAGCGCGCAGTCCACAGGGAGATTCCGCTCGCGCCGTCAACTGCGAACACGCGACCGTCTGCGCCGAGTCCTAAGAAGTCAACGACCGCGCCTGTGCGTAGCTGCGCGGGAACTAGACGCACGACCTCGCCCGTCGCCGTTCGCCAGCCCGTCGTGTCGGCGGGAAGAACGACGCTCGCCACGGCGACCCTTTCAGTCGAGCCGGTCAAGGAAACGCGCTCTGGCCGCGTGTAAGCCGCGCTCGTCTCGGAAGCCGCCGCCGCTACGCGCCAGTAGTAATTCCCCTTCGGCAAATCCTTCACGACGTACTGACGGCCTTCGACGGCCTGATCGAATACGATGTCTTCAAACTTTTCGTCGCGCGCGAGTTGGAGGCGGTAGCGATTGACGCCGGGCTTGCCCTGCCAACGTATCAGAATCGAGGGCGTGACCTCCTGCGCCTGCGGTCTCGGTTCGATGCCGGTCTTCGACGCGGGCTGTATCCCGGTCTCGACGGGCTTCGACGGCGCAGTAATCTTCCACGCTCCCGCCTTCTTCGACGCGGGCTTCCGCTTCTGCGTCGAGGGCTTCTGCGCCGACGCCGTCGCTAAAAGCGCGGCGGAGAGGGCCAGCAGGAAGAGCGCCTTCACGAAATTTTTTGGAAGGTTGTAAGTCATGGGGCCTCGTTTAGTTTGTAGCCGACGCCGCGCACGGTCAGAACGTAGCGCGGGTTCTTGGGGTCTGCTTCGATTTTGCGGCGCAGGCGGTTAATGTGCGGGTCAACGTTGCGTTGGTAGCCTTCATACTCGGTGCTCCAAACTTCGTCGAGCAGGTCGTTGCGCGACCAAGCGCGCCCCGGCTCGCTCGCCAAGCGTTCGAGTATGTGAAATTCGAGCGGCGTCAGGTCAACGCGGTTGCCTGAGACGGTGACTTCGTGGCGTCGCTTATCAATCACGAGTTCGCCAATCTCGAATCGGTCTTTCTTCTCATCGTCGCCCTGCGACCACTTGCCCGCGCGCCTCATCAGAGCCTCGACGCGAACTTCCAATTCGCGCGGGCTGAAAGGTTTTCCGAGGTAGTCGTCCGCTCCGGCCTGAAATCCCGTCACCTTGTCGTCAACGGCGTCGAGCGCGGTGAGAAACATCGCGGGAGTGTTGATGCCGCGGTCGCGCACGCGTTTGAGAAGCTCGAAGCCCGACATGCCGGGCATCGAAACGTCGAAGATGAAACAGTCGAAGCGGCCTGAGACGGCGGCCTCAAGTCCGGCCTGCGCGCTCTCATACTCTTCGACGCCGAAGCCCAGCCGTCTGAAATACTCGGCGAGCAACATACGCATGCTCAGATCGTCGTCAACAATCAGAATCTGAAGGCTCAAATTTACCCACCCTGACGTTTTTCCGGGTAGAGCTTTTCGGTCAAACACTACGTTCGCCGGAGATTATAACGCAACCCGCCCGAAGTTGCGCCACTCATTCACGCGCGAGTGGTGTCCTAAGTTGATTAACTCTGTGCTCCCTCAGTGTCCTCTGTGTCTCTGTGGTTAATTCTTAGACTGGGAAGACTTAACCACAGAGACACAGAGGACACTGAGATTGCACTGAGATACTCGAACTTAGGACACTACCCACACGCGCGTCGCTACATTTGTCGGCGCGTGTCGAAACCCGACCGAGACGAGTCCGTCTCTCCTTCGCCTTGACGCTTTAACCGCTTGCTCCGTATAGTTTTGCTGTACCGACGGCGGTTCAATTTTCCTCTCCGACTGGAAGACTTTAGCAGCGTGCTCGCGGGCGACGGTTGATGCGCGATTTAAGGCGACTCTTATTCTATCTCAAACCGCACGGTGGGAAGTTCGCCCTTGCCACTGTTGCGATGTTCGCCGTTGGCCTCCTCCAGAGCGCAATCGGCGCGCTCATCGTCCCCATCTTCGACCAAGCGTTGCGGCAAAGCGGCGCGACCGGACAACGCACGCCGACGCTCTTCGGACTCCAACACTTCATCCCCGACTCCGGCTTCGCCGCTTGGCGCACAATCGCAGTCCTACTAATCTTCTTCACGCTCTTCAAAGGTGTCGCCGAATATTTTTCGACTTACCTGATGGCGCGCGTCGGCCAAGAGTCAGTTCTTAAACTTCGCACCGACATGTACGCGCACTTGCATGCGCAGTCGGCTGACTTCTTCGAGCGACATCGTACGAACTACTTGGTCTCGCGCCTCGTCGGTTCAGCCGCCGCGATTGAGACAGCCGTTTCGCACACGCTGCGCGACATGCTCCGCGAAGGCTTCACGCTCGTCTTCTTCCTCGCCGCATCTTTCTACTACTCTTGGCGACTCACGCTCGGCTCGCTCATCATCGCCCCCATCATCGGTTTCCTCACCGCGCGCTTCGGACGCGCGCTCAGAAATCTCGCGCGCGAATCCTTCGAGGGCGGCCAGCGCCTCGTTGACACCGCGCAGGAGGCTCTGTCGAATCAAACAATCGTCAAAGCTTACGTCGCCGAGGAGCACGAGCACGGACGCTTCGCGCGTGTCGCGCACGACATCCTGCGCGCCAGCCTGCGCACGGCGAAGATTCACGGCGTCGCGCCGCCGACGATTGAAATGATTGGCGTCGCGGCGGTCGCGGTGCTTCTCTTCTTCGCTCAACGCGAAATCCTCGCGGGCCACATGAACCCCGCGCAGTTCATCACCTTCCTCTTCTTCCTCTTTTCAAGCTACGACCCGATGCGCAAGCTCTCGCGCCTGCACAACGGCATGGAGCAGGCGCTCGCCGCCGCGCGCCACGTCTGGGAGGGGATGGAAGAGCGCGCCCAGATGGCTGAAA
>Ga0081539_10005714_pt1 | contig 12444 bp, 10 predicted proteins | sample TabmetS4T2R2_FD_71023 | JGI IMG/M metagenome (GOLD analysis project Ga0081539, IMG submission 71023) | Tabebuia heterophylla rhizosphere microbial communities from the University of Puerto Rico - S4T2R2 | ecosystem: Host-associated > Plants > Roots > Rhizosphere ...
GCGGCGGCGCCGTCTTGACGTTCAACGTTCGCGACATCGACGCCGCGCGCCGCTACCTCGAGACGCGAGGCGACATCCGGTTCGACGGTGAGACGTGCACGATCGAGGGCTGGGTGCGCCTTGCGACGGTCTTCGACCCCGACGGGAACGCCTTGATGCTGGCCGAGAGCCTGCTGGACGAGGTGGCGCCGGCCGTCAGGGCAGAAACGTGACGTCGTCGACGGCGTGGGCGGCGCTGTCCGAGGATGGTGCTACCGTGTTTGCCGAGAGGCAACACGGGCGCGGCTCTTTTGCAAATCTTCCAGGATGCGCGGAACCGCGGAACCGCGAGGCGATCAGATCCGATGCTTGGCGCGCATCTCGGCTTTGTGCGCCTTCTTCTTCGCCTGGTAGTCCTCGAGCGCCTGCGGCGAGTCCACGTCCCCGAGCGTCGGATGGTTCGGGACGAGATCCTGCGCGACGGCGACGTCGAAGCGCTTGGCGAGCACGGCGCCGAGCGCCTTGATCTTCATCTCGCCGAAGCCGGGCAGCGCCGCCAGCCGGCGGCGCAGATCGTCTGCGTCGCCGGCCTCGCGCCAGATGCGCGAAGCGTCGCCGCCGTACTCGTCGACCACGACCTGCGCGAGGTCGCGAACCCGTTCGGCCATCGCACCGGGAAAGCGGTGGATCGCAGGCTTCTCGCGGAACGCCTCGTCGAGGTCGAGCTGGGCGAGACGGTGCGGGTCGAGCGTGCCCACGCGCTCCGCGATCACGCGCGGGCCGACGAACGCCTTCGGCACCGGCACCTGCTGGTCGAGCGCGAAGCCGACGAGCAGCGCGAACGGATCCTCCGCGAGCAGCCGGTTCGCCTCGTCGTCCGGAGTGAAGTAGAGGCGCTGGGGCGTGCCGGTCGTCGCCATGGCGAAGACGATACTGCAGCGGCGGTGATTCGTTCTCGCGGGGCCGGGTAGAGCGCGGCCATGAGCGAGCCCATCCGCGACACGGCGCGCGGGCGCGACGAGGCAACTCCGGCGCGGGCGCTGACGGGTGTCACGTTCGTCGTCGCCGTTGTTGCCGCCGCGGTGATCGCGGTCGCGCTGATCCTCTGGATCGTCCTCAAGTAGACCCGCTCGCCATCGGTACGCTGGGCGCGTGAGCCCGCTGGACGTGTTCAGCGCGAGGACGCGTGCGTGGTTCGAGCAGGCGTTCGACGCGCCGACGCCCGCCCAGGAGCGCGGCTGGCCGGCGATCGCGTCCGGCGAGCACACACTGATCCAGGCGCCGACGGGCTCGGGCAAGACACTCGCGGCGTTCCTGTTCGGGATCGACCGGCTGACCGAGCAGGGCTCCGGTTTCGGGACGCGCCTCCTCTACGTCTCGCCGCTCAAGGCGCTCAACTACGACGTCGAGCGCAACCTCCGGGGGCCGCTCGCCGGCCTGCAGTCCGATCTTCGCGTCGCCGTGCGCACGGGGGACACGCCGCAGCGCGAGCGCCAGGCGATGCTCCGGGAGCACCCGGACATCCTGATCACGACTCCGGAGTCGCTCTACCTGCTGTTGACGTCGCAGGGCCGCGAGCTGCTCAAGTCCGTGCGGACGCTGATCCTCGACGAGGTGCACGCCGTCGCGGGCACGAAGCGCGGTGCGCACCTGGCGCTGAGCGTCGAGCGCTTGCAGGCGCTCGTGACCGAGCCGATCCAGCGGATCGGCCTTTCGGCCACGCAGCGTCCGCTCGAGGAGATCGGTCGCTTCGTCTCCGGCGGTCGTCCGATCGAGCTCGTCGACGCCGGCGTCGCCAAGGAGCTCGACCTCCGCGTGGTCGTCCCGGTCGACGACATGCGCGAGCTTGCGTCGACGGGTTCGCTCTCGTACCCGGTGCCCGCGGACGGCCAGGAGATGGATGCCGGCACGGAGCGCAACTCGCAGTCGATCTGGCCGTCGATCTACCCGGAGATCCTGCGGCTCGTCCGCGAGCATCGCTCGACGATCGTGTTCGTCAACAACCGCCGGCTCGCGGAGCGTCTTGCGCTGCGGCTCAACGAGCTCGCGGCCCCCGACGGCGAAGGCAAGATCGCGCGCGCACATCACGGCTCGATCGCCCGCGAGCAGCGGCTCGAGATCGAGGAGCTGCTCAAGCGCGGCGCGATCCCCTGCCTTGTCGCCACGTCGTCACTCGAGCTGGGGATCGACATGGGTGCGGTGGACCTGGTGATCCAGGTCGAGTCGCCGAAGTCCGTGGCCCGTGGCCTGCAGCGCGTCGGCCGCGCGGGACACGCGCTCGGCGAGGTGTCGCGCGGGCGGATCTTCCCCAAGTACCGCGCAGATCTGCTCGAGGCGACGGTGGTCGCGCAGCGGATGCAGGAGGGCCTGATCGAGGAGACGGTCATCCCGCGGAACCCGCTGGACGTGCTCGCCCAGCAGATCGTGGCCATCTGCGCGGACGAGGAGGTCGCTGTCGACGAGCTGTACGAGCTCGTTCGCCGCGCGTACCCGTTCCGCGACCTGCCGCGCACGCAGCTGGACAACGTTCTCGACATGCTCGCGGGCCGCTACCCGTCCGACGAGTTCGCAGAGCTGAAGCCTCGCATCGTCTGGGATCGGACCGCCGGCGTCATCCGCGGCCGCCCCGGCGTGCGGCGGCTCGCGGTGACCAACGCCGGCACGATCCCGGACCGCGGCCTCTTCGGCGTGCACCTGGTCGACGGCGGCGGCCGTGTCGGCGAGCTCGACGAGGAGATGGTCTACGAGGCGCGGGCCGGCCAGACGTTCCTGCTCGGCGCCTCCACCTGGCGGATCGAGGAGATCACGCGCGACCGCGTTTTGGTCTCGCCCGCACCCGGCGTGCCCGGAGCGGTCCCGTTCTGGAAGGGCGAGGGTGTGGGCAGACCGTACGAGCTCGGTGAGGCAATCGGCGCATTTTCGCGACAGGTCGCGAGTTGGTCTAGTCAGACCGGCCTGACCAACTTGACTAGAGCAGGACTGGATCAGAGAGCTGCGGAAAACCTGTTGCGCTTTCTGCACGAGCAACAGTCCGCAACGGGCGCGCTTCCTTCGGACCGGACCGTCGTGATCGAGCGCTTCCGTGACGAGATCGGCGACTGGCGCGTCTGCATCCTCACGCCGTTCGGCGCCCGCGTGCACGCCCCGTGGGCGCTCGCGCTCGCCGCCCGGGTCCGCGATTCGCTCGAGCTCGAGGTGCAGTCGATCTGGTCCGACGACGGCATCGCGCTCCATTTCCCCGATGCGGACGCCACGCCGCCCACCGACGACCTGGTCCTCGCACCCGAGGACGTCGAGGACCTCGTCGTCGAGGAGGTCGGGACGAGCGCGCTCTTCGGCGCGCGGTTCCGCGAGAACGCCACTCGCTCGCTGCTGATCCCGCGCCGGCGTCCCGATCAGCGCACGCCGTTGTGGCAGCAGCGTCTGAAGGCGCAGTCGCTGCTGCAGGTCGCCCGGAAGTACGGATCGTTCCCGGTGATCCTCGAGACCTACCGCGAGTGCCTGCAGGACGTCTTCGACCTGCCCTCGCTGAAGCGCCTGCTCACGGGGATCCGCACGCGCCGCATCGATCTGGTCGACGTCGAGACACCGTCGGCGTCGCCGTACGCGGCCGCGCTGCTCTTCGACTACATCGCGACGTACATGTACGAGGACGACACGCCGCCGGCCGAACGCCGCGCGCAGGCGTTGTCGCTCGACCGCGACCTGCTCCGGGAGCTGCTCGGGCAGGACGAGCTTCGCGACCTCCTCGACCCAGGCGCACTCGTCGAGGTCGAGCGCCAGCTCGCGCCGATGCCGCGCACCCCGGACGAGCTGCACGACCTGCTTCGCCTGCGCGGCGACCAGCGCACGTGGGAGGCGGAGCTCGCGGAGCCGTTGCTCGCCGAGCGGCGCGCGTTCGTCGCCCGCTTCGCCGGCGAGGAGCGCCTGATCGCCGCCGAGGACGCCGGGCGCTACCGCGACGCCCTCGGTGTGATGCCGCCGTCGGGGCTCCCGGAGGTCTTCCTCGAGCCCGGCGACGCGCCGCTCGGGTCGCTCGTGCTCCGCTGGGCACGCGGCCGCGGCCCGTTCACGACGCGCGAAGCCAACGAGCACTTCGGTCGCGACGTCGAGCCGCTCCTCGCGCAGCTCGAGCGGGACGACCGGCTCGTCCGTGGCGAGCTGCGGCCGGGCGGCGTCGAGCGCGAATGGTGCGACCCGGACGTGCTGCGACGGATCCGCCGCGCCTCGCTCGCCGCGCTGCGCCGCGAAGTCGAGCCGGCGGAGCAGGTCGCGTTCGGCCGGTTCCTCCCGAGTTGGCACGGGATCGACCGCCGCGCGACGCTCCGCGAGGCGCTCGTGCCCCTGCAGGGCCTGTCACTTCCCGTCTCGCTCTGGGAGTCCGAGCTGCTGCCTCGCCGTGTGCCCGGCTATCGGCCGGAGATGCTCGACCAACTCTGCGCGTCGGGTGAGGTGGTCTGGGTGGGAGCGGGCCTCGACCGCGTCGCAGTGTTCTTCCGCGAGGACGCGCCGGTCCTGGGCGCCCCTTCTGCCGCGGAGCCGCCGACGACGGAGGTGCACGAGCGCATCCGGACGGCGCTGAAGCAGAGCGCGCTCTTCTGGTTCGACCTGCTCGACGCGACAGGCCTCGAGGCCGAGTCGGCGCTGCCCGCGCTGTGGGATCTGGTCTGGGCCGGCGAGGTGACGAACGACGCCTGGACGCCGCTGCGCGCGCCGCGGCGCTACCAGGCGCCGCGCGCCGACCGGCGACCGCGCCGGTTCTCGCGTCGCCGAACGGCCGCCGTTACCGCGACACAGGGCCGCTGGTCGCTTGCAGCGCGGCTCTTCCCAGGCCGTCCCGACCGCCGGGCCCTCGCCGAGCTGCTGCTCGAGCGCCAGGGAATCGTCACCCGCGACGGCGTCCGCGGCGAGGGAATACCGGGCGGCTACAGCGCGGTGTACGGCGAGCTGAAGGCATTGGAGACGCTCGGCAGCTGCCGGCGGGGCTACTTCGTCGAGGGTCTCGGCGGCGCGCAGTTCGCGCTTCCCGGCGCCGTCGAGCGTCTGCGGGAGCTACGTCCCGCCGACGACGACGAGCCCGCGCCGCTCGTGCTCGCCGCGGCTGACCCTGCGCAGCCGTACGGCGCCGCGCTCCCGTGGCCCAAACGAGCAGGTGCGCGCGCGGCGCGCATCGCCGGTGCGCAGGTCGTCCTCCTCGGCGGGGAGGCCGCGCTCTTCGTCGAGCGGGGCGGTCGCACCCTGGTTCCCCTGCGCGACCCGGCCGAGGAATGGCTGCGGGAGGCGATCGGTGCGCTCGTGGAGCACGTCCGCCGGGGCGGTGCAAAGCGCCTCGCGGTCGAGCGCTTCGACGGCCGTCCGGTGACGGAGACGGAGGTCATGCCGATCCTCCTCGAGGCCGGGTTCCTCGCCGGCCCACGGCGCGCCGTCCTGCGTCCCTAAAAAGGGGGACGCGTCCGCGGGCGGGCGCACGCATCGTGTGATCGGCGCAGTCTGCGGCCGCCGGAGGGAGGCACGTGGACGCGACCACACTGAGGGCACTGACCGCAATGTTCTTCGCCGTACTCGCGCTGCTCGCGCGCGGCGCGAACGCAGGGACATTCGACAAGCCGCCGAAGCCGCCGAAGCAGCCGCACGCGGGCGCCTGCACGATCATCGGGACCGCGCGCTCCGACGTGATCGTCGGCAGCGACGGCGACGACGTCATCTGCGGCTTGGGAGGCGACGACATGATCAGCGGGCTCGGCGGCGACGATGTCATCGACGGCGGCCCGGGAAACGATCTTCTCGAGGGCGGCCTCGGGAACGACACGCTTCGCGGCGGCCCAGGCAGCGACACGCTGTCGGCCTGGGACGGCTCGCGGGACACGCTCGACGGCGGCCCCGGACGCGACCGCGCGTTCGTCGACCGGTCGCTGGATCGCGTCAAGAACGTCGAACGAATCGGCTAGCCCGCGCGACGCCTACGATCCGCGCATGCCCGAAGGCGATGCTCTTGCGCTCGCCGCGCGCCGGCTGCAGGTGCTCGTCGGCGAACGCCTCGAGGTCGTGGCGCCGAACCCGCGCGCACAGGTGAAGCGAATCGCCGAGCGGCTCGACGGCCGCCGGCTCGAGTCCGTGGACGCCGCCGGAAAGAACGTCTTCCTCACCTTCGAGGACGGGCTCGTGCTGCGCAGCCATCTCAAGATGAAGGGACGCTGGTGGGTGCACGAGCGCGGCCGCAACATCGGCGACGGGTTGCCGTGGCTCGTCCTCCGTGGCGCCACGCACGAAGCGGTGCTCTGGCACGGGCCGGTGCTCGAGCTCGGCGACTCCGCGCGTCGCCGCCTCGGACCCGACATCCTCGCGAGCCCACCGGACTTCGACGCGATGCTGGCGAACCTTCGGGCCTTGCCGGCCGCGACGCTGCTGGGGGCCGCGCTACAGACCCAGCGAGCAGTTGCCGGAATAGGCAACATGTGGATGTGCGAGGCCCTCTGGCACGCGCGGCTCTCTCCGTGGGTACGTCTCGCCGAAGCGTCCGACCACGACCTCGGGCGCGCGTTGCGCTCGGCTGCGCGGCTGATGCGGGACGCGCTCGACGGAGCGGGCCGAGTAAAGCGCGTGCACCACCGGGCCGGCCGTCCCTGCCCTCGTTGCGGGACCGCGATCCGCTCCTGGCCGCTCGGTGAGGCGGCGCGGACCGCCTACTGGTGTCCGCACTGCCAGCACGGAGGAGAGGAACCGCCGGCGCAGTAACGAGGCGCGTGGCCCTGCGCGCTCCGCATCTCCATCGCTCGCTCCGAGCGTTTTGCCTCGGCGCGTTCCGTCTCTTCGTCGACGCGCAGCTTCCGTTCGCCTTCGAGGAGCATGCGTCGTTCGGACGGCCGGCGCTCTACGAGTACCGGCCGCTCGTGCGCGGCTTCCTCGAGACGCAGGCGCGCGAGCTGCAGGTGCGACCGGATGCGCTCGACGCCGTCGAGGATCTCCGGCGCGAGCCGTCGGCGCGAATCTTCGCCCAGGCGCACGCCGGCCCGCGCGCGTCGGAGGGCGAGGCGCTCTTCCGCACGGTGGTGCTGCCGCTCCTGATCTCGACCGCGGAGGCGTGCGGGGGATTCGATTGGGACGACGCGGCGTTCGAGCGCGCCTACGCGGAGCTCGAGACGTCGCTGTTCGGCGAGGGTCACGCGTACGGTGCGGTGTCGCCGCTCGTCGGCCTTTCGGCCGGCTCGACGATCGAGCTCGGCGACGGGATCCGCGTTCGGGCCGCGGCGACCGGCGAGCTCGCCGCGCACTGGCCCGAGGCGCAGGGCTTGCTCCCCCAGGGCTTCGGGCGCGAGCCGGACCGACTCTGCGTCCTCGAGCTCGAGCGCGACCTGCGCCGCGGGGACGCCGAGCCGCCGGATGCGCCGGCAGAGGTCGCAGATGCAGTAACGGCGTTGAGGCTGGCGACGGCCGGACCGATCGCGGCCGGGCCGGTGCTGTTCGAGCGTCTGGACTGGCGGCCGTACGGCATCCGTCCTGTGCTGCCGATCGCGGCGACGCAGCCCACCGGCGAGCCGACGCGGCTGGATGCGTTCCGCGGCGGCGTCGCTGCCGAGCTGCGTCCGCGGCTGCCGCTGGCCGACGAGGATCCCCAGCTCGGCGAGGCCCTCGACCGCTGGGAGCTCGCGCTCTTCCAGGAGGATCCGTTTCGCGCGGAGCAGCTGCGCGGCGCGCTCTCCGCCCTGCTCGGCGGCGACGACGGCATCTGGGCGGCATGCGTGCGCGCCGCGGTGCTGCTCGGGGAGTCCGCGCGCGAGCGAGGAAGCCTGCTCGGACAGCTCCGCGGCGATTCGCCGTCGCCGGAGATCGTCCGTCGCGCTCTCGTGGAGGTCGTGATGCACGGCGAGCGCTCTGCCCTCGTCGCGCTGCTCGACGAGTCGATCCTCGGCCTGCGACCGCGGCCGGCCGGGTACTACGCGCTGCGTGCCGCGTCCTGAGGCGTCTTCCGGCGCACAACCGGCACAGACACGTCACACGGTTCCGCGTACCGTCCCGGCATGGACGAGGCACGCGCGGTGATGCGACGGCTCGACCGGATCGAAGCGCTCGATCGCGAGCGCGCGCATCCGGCGGCGCTCCTCGCGGAGCTGCGTGCGCTCGTGCACGAAGCGGAGGCGTGGGCGCGGGTCGAGGGAGACGAGCGCGGCGCGGAGGCGGTCGACGCGGTGAAGGAGGCGATGACGCATGAGATAGTCGGCGCGTGATCGCGCACTGGGACGAGGTCGAGTCGCATCGCCGTGCGAAGGGCGAGATGGATGCGGAATGGCAGCGTCTGGGCGACGCAGCGGGAACGCGCGGCGTGGGCGTGAACCGCGCGCGCATCGCACCCGGCAAGCTGTCGACGCCACCGCACTCGCATGGCGCGTCGGAGGAGATCGTCTTCGTGCTGGGCGGTTCCGGGCTCTCGTGGCAGGACGAGCAGGTCTATGCCGTGGGGCCGGGCGATTGCATCGTGCATCTCGCCGATCACGAGGAGCACACGCTGCGCGGCGGCGACGACGGCCTTGACGTGCTCATCTACGGAACGCGGCATCCGACCGAGCTCGGCTGGCTTCCGCGCTCGAGCGCGATCCGGCTCGGCTGGCCGTGGGTGCAGGGCCGAACGGACGACCCGTGGGACGTGGAGGCGCAGTCGCCGCCGCTCGATTTCGGCGAGCCCGCCGACCGTCCGGCCACGATCGTCAACGTCGACGACGTCGAGCCCGAGTTCGGCGGCACGGCCCGACCGCTCGGCGCCGCGGCGCAGTCGCGCGCGACGGGCCTCTGGCACGTGCGGCTGACGGCGGGCGCGAGCGGGGCGCCCGCGCATTGCCACTCCGCCGAGGAGGAGGTGTTCGTCGTGCTCGAGGGCACGCTGACACTCGAGCTGATCCCTTCGCCGAACGCCGCCCGCCTCGGCGGCGCCGAGCCCGAAGAGCACGAGCTGCGCGCCGGCCATGTGGTCGCCCGCCCGCCGGGCACGCGGATCGCGCATCGGTTCGTCGCGGGGCCGGAGGGCGCGGTGTACCTGGCGTACGGCACTCGGCAAACCAACGACATCGCGTACTACCCGGACGACGGCAAGGTCGTCCTGCGCGGTGTCGGCGTCACCATCGACCTCTAGCCCCGCGCGAGGGCGGCCCGTGTTCCAGCCGACGCCCCTGCGACGATCCGCGTATCGCAGGAGGACTCCGGTAGCTTGACCCGAACCGAGCAAGCCATGGGGCTTGCGCGCCTGCTTCCGCGTCCGAACCCACGGACCGCAAACGGTCAGAGCCCGAGCATGGGCAAGGTCATCGCATTCGCGAACCAGAAGGGGGGCGTCGCCAAGACGACCTCGACCCTCAACCTCGGCGTCGCCTTCGCCGAGCAGGGGCATCGCGTGCTGCTGGTCGACCTCGACCCGCAGGGCAACCTGACGATGAGCCAGGGGCTCAACCCCGACGAGATCGAGCGCTCGATGTTCGACGTCCTCGTACACCGCGTGCCGATCGAGGACGTGATCGCGCCGCGAGAGGTGGACGTCGCGGTCTCCTCGATCGACCTGGCCGGCGCCGAGCTCGCGCTCAGCTCGATGATCGGTCGCGAGCGCGCGCTCGAGAAGGCGGTCGTGGCCGTCAAGGAGCGGTACGACTTCATCCTGATCGACACGCCGCCCTCGCTCGGCCTGCTCACGATCAACGCCTTCGTCGCCGCCGACGGTGTCATCGTCCCGGTACAGACCGAGTACCTCTCGCTCCGCGGGCTGGTGCAGCTGGAGAACACGCTCGCGATGGTGCGCGAGAACCTCAACCCGCGCGTCGAGATCATCGGCATCCTGGCGACGATGTACGACAAGCGTCTCCTGCACTCGCGCGAGGCGGTCGACATCCTCACGGAGAACTTCGGCGACCTCGTCTACGACACGAAGATCCGCAAGACGGTTCGGTATGCGGAGGCGCCCGTGAAGGGCGAATCGGTGCTGAAATACGACCCGGGCGGCGAGGCCGCCGCCCTCTACCGCGATCTCGCGAAGGAGGTGCTCGCACATGGCGCGAAAGCGCGCCAGCATGCGTGAGGGTCCGCTCGCGGAGCTCTTCCGCGCGACCGAGGCTGCGCAGCGTCAGGGCGAGCAGCCGGAGGCGCCGCCTGAGACCGTGCACGAGCAGACCGTCGAGCACGTCCCGACGTGGGAGGAGTCGGCCGAGAACGTCGTCCCGGTCTCGCCGGAGCGCGCGTCGACGCCTCTACCCGAGGAGCCGCCGCCGGCGCCGCGGAAGCTCGAGGCGGTCCGCGAGACGCCGCCCGCGGCGCGCTACGTCGAGCCCCTTCCCGAGCCCGCGCCGCGGCTGAACCGCGCGCCGCGTCCCGAGTCCGCGCAGTACCTCGCGGTCATCCGCGTCGTCGGCGTCGGCGGCGCCGGGCTGAATGCGATCGACCGGATGATCGACGCCGGCATCTCGCAGGTCGAGTTCGTCGCCGTCAACACGGACATCCAGCAGCTGCAGACCTCGGACGCGCAGACGAAGCTCCACATCGGCCGCGAGCTCACGCAGGGGCTGGGCAGCGGCGCCGACCCGGACGTCGGCCGTCGCGCCGCGCACGAGAGCTACGACCAGATCAAGCAGGTGCTGCGCGGGAGCGACATGGTCTTCGTGACCGCGGGCGAGGGCGGCGGCACCGGCTCCGGCGCCGCGCCGATCGTCGCGCGGATCGCGCGCGAGGTCGGCGCGCTGACCGTCGGGATCGTGACGATGCCGTTCAAGTTCGAAGGCACGAAGCGACGTGCACAGGCCGACGCCGGCGTGGACGAGCTGCGCGCGGCGTGCGACACGACGATCGTGATCCCGAACGACCGGCTGCTGCAGGTGCTCGACAAGTCGACGTCGATGCTGGAGGCCTTCCGGATCGCCGACGACGTCCTGCGCCAGGGCGTCCAGGGCATCTGCGACCTGATCACGATGCCCGGCCTGATCAACCTCGACTTCGCGGACGTGCGCACGATCATGAGGGACTCCGGGACAGCGCTGATGGGCATCGGCTACTCCTCGAACGGCGAGAACCGCGCACGCGAGGCCGCCGAGCGCGCGCTGCGCTCACCGCTGATCGACACGGAGATCACGGGCGCGCGCGGGATCCTGCTCTCGATCGCCGGTGGCGAGGATCTCTCGTTGATCGAGGTCAACGAGGCCGCCGAAGTGATCCGCGAGGCAGCCACGGACGACACGCACATCATCTTCGGCGCAACCGTCGACGAGTCGCTCGCGGGTCAGGTGTGGGTGACGGTCGTCGCCACGGGCCTCGGCGCGCCGCGCCGGCGTGCGTATGCCGCGGCGGCCGCAGGCGGCGGCGGCGACGTGCTCGAGCCGCCGAGCTTCCTCAACGGCTGATCCCCGGTCGCGCCGCCCGCGGCTTCGAGCGGTGACCGCGCGTTAGGGTACGCGCGGAAGCTCAGGAGGAGGGGGAGATGAGCCGGAAATCGGTATACCTGCGCGTCGCCGCGATCGCTGCGGCCCTCGCGCTCGTGCTCGTAGTCGCTGCGTCGGCGGCGGTCGCGCCGTCAGGCCCGCCGACATCGGTCGGCACCGGCGGCGCTGCGGCGTCCGTGGAAACGCTGGCGACGCAGGCTGCGATCAACACGCTCAAGGCCGGTGGCAACGCGATCGACGCCGCGGTCGTCGCCGCCGGCGTCCTCGGTGTCACCGAGCCGTTCTCGTGCGGCATCGGCGGCGGTGGCTTCATGGTCATTCGCACGGCGGGCGGGCGCGTCACCACGATCGACGGCCGCGAACGGGCGACGGCTGCGATGACGCCGACGTCGTTCTGGGAGAACGGCGTGCCGTTGCCGTTCAACGACGCCCGCTTCAGCGGCATGTCGGTCGGCGTCCCCGGCACGGTCGCGACCTGGGCTGATGCGCTCGAGAAGTACGGGACGATCTCGCTCGCCGAGGCGCTGCAGGCCGGGATCGGCGTCGCGCGCAACGGCTACGTGATCGACCAGACCTGGTTCGACCAGGCGAACGCGGTGCGCGACTGGTTCGACGACGTGCCTGCGACCGCGAAGCTGTTCCTCGATCCGGACGGAACCGTCAAGGACGTCGGGACGGTCTTCACGAATCCGGAGCTCGCCGCCACGTACGAGCGAATCGCGCACCTCGGCGCGAAGGGGTTCTACCGCGGAGCCGTCGCCGACGCGATCGTGAACATGGTCCAGCAGCCCGTGATCTCGCCGACTGCCAACCACGTCTGGCGGCCCGGTCTGATGACGATGCAGGATCTGCACCGCTACGTGGCGCCCGAGCGCGCGCCCACGCACGTCACGTACCGCGGGCTCGACGTCTACTCGATGGGCCCGCCCTCGAGCGGCGGCTCGACCGTCGGCGAGGCGCTGAACATCCTCGAGGGCTACCCGCTCTCGGCGGTGTCTCGCGTCGACGCGCTGCACTACTTCCTCGAGGCGTCGCGCTATTCGTTCGCCGACCGGAA
>Ga0081539_10005715_pt1 | contig 12441 bp, 8 predicted proteins | sample TabmetS4T2R2_FD_71023 | JGI IMG/M metagenome (GOLD analysis project Ga0081539, IMG submission 71023) | Tabebuia heterophylla rhizosphere microbial communities from the University of Puerto Rico - S4T2R2 | ecosystem: Host-associated > Plants > Roots > Rhizosphere ...
GGACATATTTTTGCTCCTCAAAATATTTTGGGAGGGGGGGGGTTTGCCCCGGCCCGTTTTAACAACCAAAGCGCGTTATGTAACACGCGGGGGGCGGGGACAAGCCCCGCCCCTACAATTTTTATGCGCCGCCTTTCGCTTTTTCAATCTCGCGTTTCGCCGTCTCGACTACGTTGTCAACCGTGAAGCCGAACTTCTTCGTCAGTTCCTTCAAAGGCGCGCTCGCGCCGAAGGTCTTCATGGCGATGATTCCGTCGGTTGAGTTCGTGTAACGCTGCCAGCCGAAGCGCGCGGCCTGCTCGACGGCGACGCGCGCGCGCACGCCCGTTGGAATCACGCTCTCCTTGTAGTCGTCCGGCTGGTGCTCGAAGACCTCCCACGAAGGGATGCTCACGACGCGCGACTTAACGCCTTCCGAGACGAGCCGCTCGTGCGCCTCGACGACGAGTCCGACCTCCGAGCCTGTCGCCAGAAGAATCACGTCGGGCTGCGCGCCGTCCGAAGAGTCGGCGAGGACGTAGCCGCCGCGCTGCGTGCCTTCGGCGCTCGCGTAACGTGTGCGGTCGAGCGTCGGCAAAGCCTGACGGCTGAGAATCAACACCGCAGGTTCGTGCTTCAGCTTCATTATGTAGCGCCAAGCTTCGGCGCACTCGTTTGCGTCGCCGGGCCGGAAGACTACGAGGCCGGGTATCGCGCGCAAGGAAGCAAGGTGTTCTACGGGTTGGTGCGTCGGGCCGTCTTCGCCGACGCCGATGGAGTCGTGCGTGAAGATGTGTATGGTTGGGATTTCCATAATCGCGCCGAGGCGTATGCCTGCGCGCGCGTAGTCTGAAAAGATTAGGAAGCCCGAACCGTATGGACGAAGTTTCGAGAGCGCGAGGCCGTTGAGAACGGCGGTCATCTCGTGCTCGCGTATGCCGAAGTGGAAGTTGCGCCCGCCGTACCAACGCTTCTTCGCCGTGTCGTCGTCGGCTGTGAAATCGCCCGCGGCGTCGAACGTTAGACGCGTCTTCGTTGAAGGCGCGAGGTCTGCCGAGCCGCCGATGAGCCAAGGGACGTTTGCGGCGATTGCGTTCAAGACTTTGGCCGACGCGTCGCGGCCCGCGACTCCTTTGGCGTCCGCAGGGAACACGGGGATGTCTTTGTCCCAGCCGTCGGGAAGCTCGCGCTTCTGCATCCGCATAAGCTGATCTGCGAGGTCTGGGAAAGACTTTTTATACTCGTCGAACTTCGCAATCCACTCGTCGCGGAGTTGTTTTCCGCGCGCGCCGATGCCTGCACGGAAATTGTCGCGCACTTCGTCGGGGACGAGAAACTTCTCGTCTTCGGGCCAGCCGTAGGCGCGTTTAGTCAACTTGATTTCTTCTTCGCCGAGCGGCTCGCCGTGCGCGGCGTGCGTGTCTTGCTTGTTGGGCGCGCCCCAAGCGATGTGGCTGTCAACGATGATGAGCGTGGGGCGTTCGCGCTCCTTGCGCGCGACTTGGAAGGCGCGGCGGAGCATGTCGAGGTCGTTTGCGTCGCCGACGCGCGTTACGTTCCAGCCGTAGCCGACGAAGCGCGTCGCAACGTCTTCCGAAAAAGCCCAAGCGGTGTTGCCTTCGATTGTGATTTTGTTGTTGTCGTAAATCCAGCAGAGGTTGTCGAGTTTGAGGTGTCCGGCGAGCGAGGCGGCTTCGTGCGAGATGCCTTCCATCATGCAGCCGTCGCCGCAGAGCGCGTAGGTGTTGAAGTTGAACATCTCGAAGCCTTCGCGGTTGTAGTTGGCCGCGAGCCACTTCGAGGCTATCGCCATCCCGACGCTCGTTGCGATGCCTTGACCGAGCGGGCCTGTGGTCGTCTCAATGCCGGAAGTCCAACGATATTCGGGGTGGCCGGGACAGCGGCTGTCGAGTTGACGGAAACTCTTAATATCGTCGAGCGTGACCGAAGGGTTGCCGGGCATCTCGTATTCGGCGTTGACGGCCTTGACGCCCGTCAGGTGAAGCATCGAGTAGAGAAGCATCGAGGCGTGGCCCATCGAAAGCACGAAGCGGTCACGGTTGGGCCAGATGGGGTCGTCGGGGTCGAAGCGAAGTATCTCGTTCCAGAGCAGGTAGGCGACGGGTGCCATAGCCATCGGTGTGCCGGGATGGCCGCTGTTTGCGGCCTGAACGGCGTCCATTGCGAGCGTGCGAATCGTGTTGACAGAGAGAGTTTCCAGTTTCGGGTCGGTTTGCGGGGCGAGTTTTGCATCCATTTTCGGACAAAGCCTCCTGTGTTTCGCAGGATATAGCCTTCCGTTCGGGCGGAATATTCCGGCTGTAAGAAAAACACCGTCCCGGATAGGACAACTGACTTGAACCGGGAGCGACCGTAAGAGTCAAAAAAAACCCGTAGATCGAGCAAGAAGTTGGTGCGGGGCGTGGGGTCGCAATCTGGCGGCCACAGCGCCGGGGCAGAATGCCCGACAGAATTTTCAAACGCGTCTGCTGAAGTGGCGGGATACTATCACAGTAGTTCCGAAATCGTCCATAAATGTTTTTTAACTCTCGACATAAAGTGTTTTTGAAACCTTTGACTTTAACTCCCGGCCCGCCTTTCATCCGACGCTCCCGACATACTCGCAGCGCGTGGCTCGACGAAGAAAAAGCCGCACGCGTTCTTGTCACGCGTGCGGCTCGACTCAGGACTTCAAAGCTGGTCGGACGATTCGGTCTTAAGCTTTAATTCTCAACAATCTGACGATTTCAGTCTCGCGGTCTCAGGGCTGCGACGCCGATTCTGTACTCTGGAACACGGAGTCTTCCATCTTCACGCCGTAGGTTACGGTCATCAACTGCGACTCCTCGACCTGCCGGTCGCCCGCGAAGAGTACGGAGCGATATGGAACGAGCGTGCCTTGAACGGCGCGGTAGTCGTGGAAGCTTCGCTTGTACTTGACGGGCGCGCTTTCGCCCTCGGCGCGCTCCTCGTATTCGAGCCAGAGGACGCGCCAAGTTTTCGCGCTGATGAAGTAGCGCGTCGTTTTGTTCTGCTTGTCGGTGAGGTCGAGAATGTGCAGGTCGAGTCCCTTCTGCGTGTCTTTCCCGGCATACTTGATAGTCGCGCCGTTCTCCTTGTAGCCGAGCAAGGCGTCGAGGCCGTGTGCGCGTTCGAGCAGAACATTGGCAACGTCCTGCTGCTTCGGGGTGAACGGCGTGCCTCGGAAGATGCCCGTCACGCGTCCGTCGCTCAAAATCAGAGAGTATTCGAGCGACGGCAGACGCTGGTCAATCCGCACCTTATCCTTATCGAATGTCTCGCCACGTTTGAAGGCGCGTTCGTAACTAATCTCCTCAAGCTTTCCCTCGCCGTTCGTTCGGAAAATCTTTCCGCGCTCTATCCCGGTGCGTCTAATCTGCTTCAAACCCTCGCGCGTGCCGTAGAAGAGTACGACCAACTCGGCGATCTGCTCGGCTGAGAGATTGTTTTTGTCGAACTTCGCGGGGGGCGGCGTCTCCTTTTTGGACTGCTCCGCCTTCTCTTTCTTCTGTTCGTCCTTCTTCCGCGCGTCCTTTTGCGCCGCCGTGGACGCCGCAGGCGTGCCGGCGAGCAGGAGCGCTGCCAGCACACACACGAAAAAGCGTCGAAACACTGGGGTATTCTCCATTCTTGAGTTGAATTCCGGGCGACCTGCCCGAAGGCTCTGTCGCGTCGCGGGAGAGGTCGGCCAAAATCAAGGCCGGATTGTAACACATGAGCGCGCGGCTTACTCAGCCCGTGAGCGTCCCGAAACTGCAAAATAACTGATGCCAAAAGCCTTCCGGGCGATGCCCGCGCGGCGGCGTTGACAATCCGTCGCCCGAACGGTTAGAGTCCAGAGTTTTCATAAAACAGTGAAAGTCTGGAGTCTGGAATCTGGAGTCTGATGTCAAAGCAAGGCGGCTTTGGTTTTGACTCCAGACTCCAGACTTGATTTGAAAGGACACTTAAGTCGTGAAAAAAGTAGGGCTTCTGGTCGGGCGCGAGAGGACTTTCCCGGTCTCTCTCATCGAAAGCATAAACGAGCGCGGCGGCGGCGACGTGGTCGCCGACTTCGTCAAAGTCGGCGGCGTGCGGCACGAGTGGGCGAAAGAGTACGACCTCATCATTGACCGCATCTCGCACGAAGTTCCGTTCTACCGCGCCTTTCTCAAGCGCGCCGCGCTCGAAGGGACGATTATCGTTAACAACCCCTTCTGGTGGTCTTCCGACGACAAGTTCTTCAACTACTCGCTCGCCTCCAAGCTCGGCGTCGCCGTCCCCAGAACCGTCCTGCTGCCGCAGAAGGAATACATGGAAGGCATCACGAGCGAGTCTTTGCGCAACCTCGAATTCCCGCTCGACTGGCAGGGCATAGCGGACTACATCGGCTTCCCCGCCTTCATCAAGCCCTTCGACGGCGGCGGCTGGAAAAACGTCTCGAAGGTCAACAGCCTCGAAGAACTCTGGAGCGTCTATGACACGACCGACACGCTCTGCATGACGCTTCAGGCGTCGGTCGAGTGGGATCAGTTCGTGCGCTGCTACTGCATCGGCCAGCAGGACGTGATGATAATGCCCTACGACCCGCGCAAAGGTTATCTTTCGGGCGAACAGTACATACACGACCCGACCTACCTTTCCGGCGAACTCGCCGCGCGCGTCGCACGCGATGTCTTGACGCTCAATCGCGCGCTCGGCTACGACATCAACACCGTCGAGTTCGCCATAGAAGGCGACACGCCCTACGCGATTGACTTCATGAACCCCGCGCCCGACGCCGAACTCGCGTCGGTCGGAGAGTTTTACCACCGTTGGCTCACGAACGCCGTCACAGACCTAGTCTTCCGACGCCTCTCCGAGCCGCGGCCCGAGCGCCTCTACCGTTGGGACGCGCTGCTCAACCCGCCGCCAGCCGACGAAACGACGGCGCAACCCCTCGCAGCCGCGGCTTCGGCGGCACAATCAGCCGCCGACTCCGTGCTCCCGCAGTCAGTACGCGAACTGCCCTCCGACGTCGTCAACGCTGTCAGCGGCATCGTCGAAGGCGCGACCGACGTCGTCTCCGGCCTAGTCGAATCCTTCAACGAAGGCATGGCCGAGGAGTCCAAACCGAAACGCACGCGCTCGACAGCCAAAAAAGGCGCGTCCGCGGCCAAAAAGAGCGCCTCAACCCGCACGAAGAAGTCCGCCGCCGACAAAACCGGCGAATAAAACACGCGGGCCAAGTTCTAACGCAAAAAAGAAGGGCGACCAATCAAAGTCGCCCTTCTTTTTTACACTCCTCAATGGCCAGGGACGGAATCGAACCGCCGACACGCAAATTTTCAGTCTGCTGCTCTACCAACTGAGCTACCTGGCCGGAAATTGTCTCGCGCGGTCGGTTGGCAGAGTATAGGTTCTCGAAGCAGAACTGTCAAACGCGATTTTGGCGTGAATTTCAGACGCGGCGGGCGATTTTGGACGCAAAAATGGCAGCTCGAAGGTAGCGACTGTGGGGGGCACGATCGGCGTTCGAGCTGCCACTGGCGGGCACTGTCAAGTTCGGGCCTCGGATGGCTGTCCCTCGCGGAACGTGCAAGCTGTTTGGCAACCAGCACCACCCTCAGACGGCACGGATTATACACCCCTCCGCCAGACTGTCAACGATTTTTTGTCAAATCAGTTACAAAAAATGAAGGGCAAGCCTCAACGCATTACAAGTTTTCTTTCATTAACGTGACTTGACTCCCGTTTTGAAATACCAAAGTCGTCCCCCCGACGCTCTTCAAAGCGTGACTCCGGCGCGCGACCTTACGAGTTCGTACTGCTCGCGCGCCTCCTCAATCACTTCGCGCTCGACGAGCGTCGTCAGTTCCCCGTCTCTCAAAACGACGCGCCCGTCAATCAGAACCGTCCGAACGTCCTGAGCCTCGGCGGCATAAACAATCGTCGAGACAAGGTCGGGCCGCGGCGTTGTGTGAAGACGCTCCAAGTCAACGATTGTCACGTCGGCGCGCTTTCCCGTTTCGAGGCTTCCGACTTCCGCATCGAGGCCGAGCGCGCGTGCGCCGTCGGCGGTCGCCATCCTGAGCACTCGGCGCGCTGGCAAGACTTCCGCGCCGCGCGCGACCTTCTGCATGAGCGCAGCCGTTCGCATCTCCGTGAACATGTCGAGACGGTTGTTGCACGGCGCGCCGTCCGCCCCCAGAGAGACCGAGACGCCGCGCATGAGCATCTCCGCGACGGGCGCGACGCCGGACGCGAGTTTGAGATTTGAAGATGGACAGTGAGCGACGTGCGTGCCCGTCTCAGCGAGCAGACGCATCTCGCCTTCGCTCAGGTGTACGCAGTGCGCGAGAAGAACGTGCGGGCCGGAGACGCCGACCGTGTCGAGGTATTCGATGTTGCGACGCCCGGTCTCGCGCGCGACGAGTTCAATCTCCGTGCGATTCTCGGAGGCGTGCGTGTGAACCATCACGCCGCGCTCGCGCGCGAGCGACGCGACGCGTTCGAGAAGCTCGCGCGTGCAACTGACCGCGAAGCGAGGCGCGAAGCAGAAGCGTATGCGACCGTCGGCGCGTCCGTGCCAACGTTCAAGAAGCGCGAGCGACTGCGCGATTGAGTAGTCCGCCTCTTCTTGAAGCGCACGGGGAACGCCGTCGCCCTTGTCCATCATGCACTTGCCGACGGTTGCGCGAAAGCCCGTCTCCTCGACGACGCGGAAAACCTCTTCCGTGTGGCTCACGGTCTCCATCGTGAGCGCGCAGGTCGTGCCGCTGCGAATCATTTCGGCTATGCCGAGACGCGCCGAAGCGCGCAACGAACGCGCGTCGTGCGCGGCTTCGAGAGGCCACACGCGCTCTTTGAGCCAGTCAATCAACTCAAGGTCGTCAGCCGCGCCGCGAAAGAGCGTTTGGCAGAGGTGTATGTGAGTCTGCACGAAGCCGGGCAGCACCGCGCAGCCGCGCGCGTCAATCGTTAAGTCGGCGGTTTCAGACACGCGCCCGACGGCGACGATGCGCCCGTCGCGGACGAGCAGGTCGCCTTCGAGCACGCTGTCTTCGCGGTCAATCGTGACGATATGGCCGCCTCTGATGAGGACTGACTGTGTCATCGTAAACGTATGAAAGTTGCGTGGATTGCCGCGAGATTATGTCCGCACAACGCGGCGACTGTAAAGGGTGAAAACAGTACCGCGAGCGGAAGCCTCGCGGGTCGCATCCTGATGAAAGGCTCGACCCGCGAGGCTTCCGCTCGCGGTACTGTTATGCTTGCGTTATTACTTCTTGCCGTCGGCCTTCGCGGCGGCGGCCTCTTCCGTCTCGTCGCCCGCGACGCGGAAGCCGAGAGCCTTCTTCACGTCGGTTTCGACGCGTTGGAGAAGCTCCTCGTTTTCGCGGAGCGTCTGCTTCGAGTTTTCGCGGCCCTGTCCAAGTCGCTCGCCGCCGTAGGAGAACCACGCGCCCGATTTTTCGACGACGCGATTGGCGACCGCGAGGTCGAGCACGTCGCCCTCGCGCGAGATGCCTTCGCCGTACATTATGTCGAACTCACACTCGCGGAAAGGCGGCGCGACCTTGTTCTTCACGACCTTGACCTTCGTGCGGTTGCCAACGAAGCGGTCGCCGTCCTTAATCGCGCCGATGCGCCGGATGTCGAGTCGCAGCGACGAGTAGAACTTGAGCGCGCGCCCGCCCGTCGTCGTCTCAGGGCTTCCGAACATAACGCCGATCTTCTCGCGAATCTGATTGATGAAGATGAGGCTTGTGTTCGTCTGCCCGACGATTGCCGTCAACTTCCTTAAAGCCTGCGACATCAAGCGCGCCTGAAGACCGGGAAGACTGTCGCCCATCTCGCCGTCCAACTCCGCGCGCGGAACGAGCGCCGCGACTGAGTCAACGACGATTACGTCAACGCCGTTCGAGCGAACCAGTGCTTCCGCGATTTCCAGAGCCTGCTCGCCCGAATCGGGCTGCGAGATGAGAAGGTCGTCAATGTTGACGCCGAGTTTGGCCGCGTATTCGGCGTCCATCGCGTGCTCGGCGTCAATGTAGGCGGCGACTCCGCCCGCTTTTTGTGCTTCCGCGACGATGTGGAGCGCGAGCGTCGTCTTACCCGAAGCCTCCGGCCCGAAAATCTCTATGACGCGACCGCGCGGGATGCCGCCGATGCCTATGGCGGCGTCGAGCGAGAGCGAAGTCGTCGAAATCGCCTGCACGTCGGCCACTTCCTTCTCGCCGAGGCGCATGATCGAGCCTTTGCCGAATTTCTTTTCGATGTTGAGGAGCGCCGCCTCGACCGCCTTGCCGCGATCCGCGCCCATTCTGTCAGCCATTTGTGCTACCACTCTTTCTCGTCCCCTTTTCTCACGCTGTTAAAATTTTCCGACCCAAAGACCCGTAGAGTCTAACACAAACGGCGCGAGAATGGAACACTGTTTCACGCTTGCAACAAACTTTTTTTCACCGACGGGCGGTGAGGCCCGATTGCCTTGAAAGGCGGGCGCAAATATACGACGGAGGGCGAGTGAGTGTCGAGCGACGACTGAAAAATTTTTCTTGAAGGAAAACTTGCATCACCTTCGTGGGAGAATTTGGGCGAATTTTGATTGGCGCGGGTGTTCGGGAATTAACCACAGAGCCACAGAGGACGCAGAGGATGCACAGAGGGATTCATTCTCTGTGCCCCCTCCGTGTCCTCTGTGGCTCTGTGGTTATCTTTTGCCGCAGGGTCATTCGGGAATCAGCGAGCGCGCGAACTGGCCGACGCGTGCGACGAGGTCGGGGCTGGCGGCGTGCTTCTCAATCTCCGCGACGAGCGCGGAGCCGACGACCGCGGCGTCGGCGTAGCGCCAAACGTCCGCGACCTGTTCGCGCGTCGAGATGCCGAAGCCGACGGCGACGGGAAGCTCTGAGACGCGGCGCACGCGCGCGACGAGGCGTTCGGCTTCCGCGCTCAACTGCGTGCGCGCGCCCGTCACGCCCGCGCGCGAGACCGCGTAGATGAAGCCTCCGGCGCGCGAGGCGATCATCCGAAGGCGCGCGTCCGAGGTGGTCGGCGCGACGAGGAAAATCTGTTCGAGGCCGTGGCGTTTGAGCATCGAGTTAAACTCTTCAGACTCTTCCGGCACAAGGTCTGTAACAAGCACGCCGTCCGCGCCCGCGCGCGCGGCCTCCGACGCGAGTCGTTCGACACCGAATTGAAGAAGCGGGTTGAAGTAGCTGAAGAGGACAACTGAGACGTCGGTCTCGCGCCGCGCGTCGCGGAGAGTTTCGAGCACGTCGCCGACGCCGACCGCGTTTCGCAGTGCACGCTCCGAAGCGCGTTGAATCACGGGGCCGTCGGCGACGGGGTCGCTGAATGGCACGCCGAGTTCGACGACGCTTGCGCCCGCGCGCGCGAGTTCGACGATGAGAGAGCGCGTTGTCCCAAGGTCTGGGTCGCCCGCCGTGATGAAGGGCACGAAGCCGCTACGCGCGCCGCCGAGATTCTTGAAGGCGTCGGTGATGCGAGTCACGAAAGTTCCTCGCCGGGTTTGCGCGAAAGTTCGTCGCCGGGTTTGTCTGAAAGCACCTCGCCTGATTCGTCAAACTTCTCGCCGAGTTTGCCGGCGACCGTTTGCACGTCTTTGTCGCCGCGCCCGGAGAGGTTGACGAGTACTACTTGTTTGCGCGTCAACTCGCGCACGAGTTTCAAGGCGTGAGCGACGGCGTGGGCGGATTCGAGCGCAGGGATGATGCCTTCGAGTTGTGAAACGAGTTGGAAGGCTTCGAGCGCATCGTCGTCCGATGCGGAGACGTACTCGACGCGGCCCGTGTCGTGAAGGTATGCGTGTTCAGGGCCGATTGAAGGGTAGTCGAGTCCGGCGGAGATTGAATGCGTCGAGGCAATCTGTCCGCGCTCGTCTTGGAGGACGTAGCTGAGTGTGCCTTGAAGCACGCCGGGACGACCGCCGCCGCGCGTGTTGAAGCGCGCGGCGTGTTGTCCCAACTCCGCGCCAGTCCCGCCTGCTTCGACGCCAATCATCCGCACGCCTTCATCCTCAAGGAAAGGATGAAACAGACCGATTGAGTTTGAGCCGCCGCCGACGCAGGCGACGAGCGCATCGGGCACGCGCCCCGTCGCTTCGAGAATCTGCGCGCGCGCCTCGCGCCCGATGACGCTCTGAAACTCGCGCACCATGAGCGGGTAAGGATGCGGCCCAAGCGCGCTCCCCAGAAGATAGTAAGTGTCCGCGACGTTCGTAACCCAGTCGCGCAGCGCCTCGTTGATTGCGTCCTTGAGCGTGCGCGCGCCCGCGCCGACCTCGCGCACTTCCGCGCCGAGCAGGCGCATTCGGAAGACGTTGAGACTCTGGCGTCGAACGTCCTCCGTCCCCATATAGACGACGCAAGCCAACCCGAAGAGCGCGCAGACCGTGGCGGTTGCGACGCCGTGCTGGCCCGCGCCGGTTTCAGCGATGACGCGCGTTTTTCCCATGCGTCGCGCGAGGAGGACTTGGCCGAGCGCGTTGTTGATTTTGTGCGAGCCTGTGTGCGAGAGGTCTTCGCGTTTGAGATAGAGGCGTGCGCCGCCCGCTCGTTCGGTGAGACGCGCGGCGTAAAAGAGCGGCGTCGGTCGTCCCGAATAGTCGCGCAGGAGCGCTTCAAACTCTCTCCGAAATTCTTCGTCGCGTCGCGCCGCGTCAAACGCCTCGGTCAACTCTTCGAGCGGCGCGACGAGCGTTTCGGGCACGTAGCGACCGCCGTACGCGCCCCAGTGGCCGCGCGCGTCTGGATTTGTGAATTCTGCTTCGCCCATCTTTCACCGTCGAGACCGATTTTCGGGGGAGACAGTTCGACACAGAGAACACAGAGTCGCGGAGTTTTATTTCCGTGTACTCCGCGACTCTCTGTTCTCTGTGTTAACCCTTTCCCGGCAATGTCATCCGCAATCCGCTTAAGAGATAAAACATCAACTCGTCTTCCCGCGAAGATAACACGGCTGCAAGTGTTAACTCTAAGCGGACGCGCGCACCGAAAGGTTTCGACCTTCGCGTTTCGCTTGGTAGAGCGCCTTGTCGCTCGCGGAGAAAAGCTCGCGCTCCGACCTCGCGTCTGACGGGCACGTCGCAACTCCTATGCTCACCGTCACCGCGCCGGCCTCTTCGAGCCGCAGCATTGAAACGTCTAGGCGAAGTCGCTCAGCCGCCGCGAAAGCCTTCTCGCCGCCGACGCCCGCCAGAAGCAGTGCGAACTCTTCGCCGCCGAGCCGGGCCGCCGTGTCGTTGTCGCGCGAATGCTCGGCGAGCGCGGCGGCGACCGCTCGAATCACACGGTCGCCCGCCGGGTGTCCGTGCGCGTCGTTAATCTTCTTGAGGTGGTCTATGTCAACGAGCAGCAGCGCACACGGTATCTCGTAACGACGCCAACGCTCAACCTCCTGCCCCAGAGCCTTTCGGAAGCGTCGCCGGTTCGCAAGCCCCGTCAGATAATCGCGGTCGGCCTCGGCGCGCAGGCGCTCGAACGTCAACTGATATTCGACGAGTTGCCGCGTGCGTTCAAGCAGCAACGGAAGCTCCGCCGGAAGTTGAAAGTAGTCGGACGCGCCCGAAGCCATCGCGCCCGCGCGCCGCTCAATCGTCGAGGGCTTCTCGCTGACGAGCGCGACCGGGATAGAGTCTTGTGCCTCGGAAAGCATACGCGCAAACTCGGCGGCGCTGATGCCCTTCAGTCCCGCGTCCGCGACGACAACGTGCGGGCGCGCGCGCTGCAAAGCGACGAGCGCTTTCGCGCCGCCCGCGACGCCCGCGACGACGAAGCCGCCGCGTTCGATTGACTCGGCGTAGGCGATCAGGCGCGGGTCGTCGCTAACGAGCAGTACGCGGCCTTGGTCGCGCGTCGGGGTGCTGCAACCGTTTTTAGTTCGAGCTGTTGCGCTCATGCTTTAAGGCTCAAAGGGTTTGAAGTTTCGGCTGCGAACTCGTTCGTTTCGTTGAGGACGAGGGCTTCGGGCTTTCCTTTTGACCAACTCAAGAACCCCGCACGCGTTCTACGCCAGCATAACCGAAGTCGTATGCGAGCCGTCAAGTTTTTGGGTCAACTTTCCGAGTCAGCCGCGCGCACGGCCTCGACGAAGCTTCGCATGAGTTGAAAACTCTTTCGCCCCGGCGCGCTCTCCACTCCACTGCAAACGTCAACGGTGTAAGGCATTACAGTTTCGACTGCTTCGCCGACGTTCTCAACCGTCAAGCCCCCCGCGAGTATGAGTCGCCCGACGACCTCACGCGTCCGACGCGCGACGCTCCAATCGAACGTGCGCCCCGTCCCGCCCCAAATGTCGCGCGCGTAGGCATCGAGCAGCACGGCATCCGTCTCAAACCGCGCCGCGGTCTCCACACTGAAATCGTCGCCCACTCGCAAAGCTTTGACGATGAAGTTCACGCTTGCCTTCATCTTCAACTCGCGCCGCACACGCGCGCAAAACTCCGGCGACTCGTCG
>Ga0081539_10005716_pt1 | contig 12441 bp, 11 predicted proteins | sample TabmetS4T2R2_FD_71023 | JGI IMG/M metagenome (GOLD analysis project Ga0081539, IMG submission 71023) | Tabebuia heterophylla rhizosphere microbial communities from the University of Puerto Rico - S4T2R2 | ecosystem: Host-associated > Plants > Roots > Rhizosphere ...
CCACCCTTTTCTTGTCTTTGCGTCTACCCCTGGTTGTCATTTGCAGAAGTGGTGTTCACTCGCCATCTTGTCATACCGCCCTATTGAACTTGTCTTTTGGTAACGCCCTTTACCACTACTCCTGTTCAATGCGATAATAGCCAACTAGAAGACGTGTTCAGTGAAGGATCTGTCATGACCATCTCCCCTTGCAGTCCCGAGACGATGGTGCCGGAACACGGCCTGGTCACACTGTCGGCCCAAGCCTGGGATGAAGCCAAGCGCCGTGCTCACGTGATTGCCCCGTTGGCGGCACAGGCTGTGGTCCCAATAGCCGCCGCCGAGACAGCGGCCGAGCAACTGGGCGTGTCCACGCGTTTCGTCTATACATTGATCCGACGCTACCGGACGAGCGGAAGCTTATTAAGTGCGTTGGCCCCCCAGCCTCCCACCGGAGGCCGGGGGAATACGCGGCTGCCCCAGCCCGTGGAGCGGGTCATCACCCAAGCGATTGAGAGCGTATATCTGACACGCCAGAAGCGTCGCATCGAAGCGGTCGTCTTCGAGGTGCGCAAGCAATGTCGAAGGCTGGGCTTACAGGTCCCAGCGGCGAATACGGTCCGCGCGCGGGTCCGTGCTGTCCGTCCTGAGATTGTGCTGCAGCAGCGCGAAGGCACCGCTGCGGCGCAGACCCTGCGCGCGGCGCCAGGCAGCACACCCGAGGCGAGCGCGCCGTTCGAGGTGTTTCAGATCGATCATACCCTGGTCGACCTCATCGTGGTGGATGCCTATCAACGCCTGCCGATTGGCCGGCCCTATCTCACCGTCGCTATCGACGTGTTCAGTCGGTGTATCGCGGGAATATGTCTCACCCTCGACCCGCCATCCGCCACCTCGGTAGGGCTCTGTCTGACGCATGCGGCCATGCCCAAGCAAGCCTGGTTGGAGCGGCTGGGCGTGGAGGTCTCCTGGCCTATCCATGGCAAACCCAAACGCCTGTATGTCGATAACGCCAGGGAATTTCATAGCGAGGCGCTGCGCAAAGGCTGTGAACAGCATGGGATTGCCCTGACGTATCGTCCTGTCGCACGGCCGCATTTCGGTGGGATCGTGGAGCGGGTCCTGGGGACGCTGATGGACCTGGTGCATCAGTTGCCTGGGACGACCTTTTCCAATATCCAGGACCGTGGGACGTATGATGCCGAGGGCATGGCAGCGCTCACCTTAGCCGAATTGGAAACCTGGCTCGCCTTGGCTATTGCCGGCAAATATCACCAGGACATCCATGCGACCTTGCTGCAGTCGCCGCTGCAGCGGTTTGCAACAGGGCTGTCTGAGTCCCCCGTCCCCCTCAGGGATCCCAAAGCGTTCCTGGTTGATTTTCTCCCGCTGTTCCGGCGTCGTATCCAGCGACGCGGCTTTGTCCTCGACCATATCGCCTATTTCGCACCGGCGTTGCGGCCCTGGATTGCCGCCCGCCAGACCACGCCGCCGTTCCTCATCCGTCGCGATCCACGCGACTTAAGTCGGATTTGGGTCTTGGAACCTGGGGCGCAGTTCTATATTGAGGTGCCCTATCTGACGATGCAGCACCCGGCGATTACCTTGTGGGAGCACCGTCAGGCCATGGCGCGGTTAAAGGAACAAGGGCGCACGACGTACGACGAGCACGCTATCTTCCGCACTATCACCGCGATGCGCGGTCTGGCAGAAACCGCCAGACATCAGACACAAGCAACGCGACGGATGCAGGCGCGCCGGGCCAGGCTGCCGTCGGCACCTGCTCCTCATGTCGCACCACCTCCAGCGGTGGACGACGCGTCCGTCCCTATTCAGCCCTTTGAGGTTGAGGAATGGTCATGACCGCTGAACTGTGGGGTACGGCCCCAGATTTGTCGCATTTGACGCCAGCGGCGCAAGCGGCAGCCCTGTTGCCGACTGCCGAACGCATCGCCCGCATCCGTGCGGAGCGTTGGATTGGGTATAGCCGGGCACGCGCGGTCTTAGCCCAGTTAGAAGACCTCCTCACCCATCCCGCCCGGCAGCGGATGCCCAATCTGTTACTCATCGGCCCCACCAATAATGGCAAATCGATGCTGATCGAGAAGTTTCGGCGGACGCATGTGGTCGAGCCTCCCCCACAGGCCGAGGCAGAAATCCTCCCGGTGGTGGCGATGCAAATGCCCTCCGATCCCAGCATCTCCCGCTTTTATGCGCTGTTGCTCACGACGCTTGGCGTTCCGCTGGCTGGGCGTCGCAAGGTGGTCGATTTAGAGGCGATGGCCCTGCGGGTGCTCCGGGCCGTGGGGACGAAAGTGCTCGTGATCGACGAACTGCACAATCTGTTAGCGGGCAATAGCAGTGTGCGGCGGGAGTTCCTGAACCTGCTGCGTTTCCTGGGCAATGAATTACGGGTCCCGATCGTCGGCGTCGGGACCCGCGAGGCGTACCTCGCGATCCGGTCGGATGATCAGCTCGAAAACCGCTTTGAGCCCGTCCCGCTGCCCGTATGGCAGGAAGGCCCGGAGTTGCTGGCCCTGCTGGCCAGCTATGCCGCGTCCTTTCCCCTGCGGCGACGTTCGGCTCTTGATCAGCCTGCGTTGGCGGCGTACATCCTCGCCCGGACGGAAGGGACGATCGGCGAAATCACCAGGTTCCTGACCCAAGCCGCGATCGCGGCGATTGACAGCGGCGAAGAGGCCATCACCCGCAAGACCTTGCTGCTGGCGGAGTATGCGTCCCCGTCCGAACGACGGCACACGTTCGAGCGCGAACTCCTATGAGCTGGGAGCCACGTTTTCCGCTCCGGCCGCCACCGTTGCCTGAGGAAGCGCTCTCCTCGTGGATGGCCCGCCTCGCAGCCGCCCTGGGGGTCCAGAACGACGACATTGTGGTGGCAGGCTTAGATATGCCGGTGCTGACGGACGATCAACTCGATGTCCAGCCCCCTCGGACACTGCTGACGCGGTTGGCCGCCCGGACCACGGTCTCTGTGGAGGCCCTCCGGGCGATGACGGTCGAGGGCTATGTCCCCTTGCTCATCGATCAGCTCACCCCGGCACCGGACCTCATGCAGATCTATACGAGCCAGTATTGGTTCTTCGTACGGCCTGAACACCGCGCCCTGCGCGGCAGCCCGGAGCTGGTGCCCTGGCAGGGGAGTGGCCCCCCGCGTCGGTGGACCTGTCCGGGGTGTCTACGCGACGATGCACGCCTGTATCGCCGGCTGCACTGGTGCGTCGCCTGGATGGGCAGTTGCCCGGTGCATGGCATCCTGTTGGACGAGCGCCCCGGCCTCCTGGGGGCGCAGGACTCTGCGCAGACGCCGACGAGGGTCGCCCATTCAGACTTGCTATTCCTGGATGGGCTGACGTTGCAGGCGATCACAGACGGTACGGTCGTCCTGCCCAATGGACGACGTCTGCATGGCGGCAGCTGGGTACGGATGGTCCGCGCGGTGCTTGAGGAACTGGGCCTCACGATGCAGGAGGCCCACCAGGCGCGCAACACGCTGCGCGTCTTTTGGACCACCCATGGCCTCGGGTATCGTCAAGGGCTGGGGAGGCCGCGGCCGTTTGAGTTGTATTCCCCCGAGCGGCAACGCCTGCTCCTGACGGTCGCCGGCACGGCCCTCCGCATGCTCTGCGCCGGACAGATCGCCAGTCGCAGCCCATGGGCCATGCTGTTGGCGCCCTGTGTGCCCCAGGATGATCTGGGGTCCCGCCCTGTCCAGCCCGGTGGAGGGGAGCACAATCCCTGGGAGAGCCCCTCGCGGCCGACGCTGGGCGTGCTCCTCCAGCAGTGGGTCGAGGTGTGTCGCAGGGATCCGACCAGTGCCGCGCACATGCGGCAGTGGCTGCTGGCGGGGTCCCAGCGCCATGCCGATCCGGCCGCGGCTGTGGATCAGCTCCTCACCGAACTCGGGATCCCTTTGCCCCCCGTTGTCACATCTATGCCTGCCTTACCCCTCTAGAAGACATAGAATAAATGACGTATTATGTGACCGATGAGGAGGGTGAGGAGCCTTGGTACAGGTGTGTCACATAACCGAGCGTTTACAAGACAAGGAGAGCTATGCACCTGGGCTACATGCGCGTCTCGAAAGCGGATGGGAGTCAGGCCCTCGATCTGCAACGCGATGCGCTGCTAGCGGCGGGGGTCCGACCGCAACACCTCTATGAGGATCTGGCCTCGGGCCGGCACGACGACCGCCCTGGCCTGGTGGCCTGCCTCAAAGCCCTCCGCGCGGGGGATGTGCTGGTCGTCTGGAAGCTCGATCGCCTCGGGCGCGACCTGCGCCATCTCATCAATACCGTGCACGACCTCACCACGCAGGGTATTGGCCTCAAGGTCCTGACCGGCCATGGGGCCGGGTTGGACACCACGACGGCAGCGGGCAAACTGGTCTTTGGGATTTTTGCGGCGCTGGCCGAATTCGAGCGGGAGCTCATTGCGGAGCGGACACGCGCGGGCCTGGCCGCGGCGCGGGCCCGGGGCCGCACAGGGGGCGCCCCCTTCAAGATGACCCCTGCCAAACTCCGCCTGGCCATGGCTGCTATGGGTCAGCCGGAAACGCGGGTCGGGGCTTTGTGCAAGGAATTGGGCATCACCCGACAAACGCTCTACCGGCATGTCAGCCCCCAAGGCGCGTTACGGCCGGACGGCCAGAAACTGCTCGGCGCGCACGGGGCGCGGGGCGGAAGGGCGGAAGGACGCTAGCTATGAGAGGTCAGTATGTTCCTATTGGGCTCTCTGGCCATGGCTGTTGAACATTACTTCTGCAATCATTGAACGCCACTTCTGAAAATGACAAGCCTCCAATGTGCTATAAAGCGTTGCACCGTGCACAAACCTGTTGCATAATCGGCCGCAATGGCAAGAGGTTTCTGCACGGTACATCCAGCGACGGTCAAGTGCCTGCTTGCAGCGCATTGCTAGCAGCAGGTGTAATCGAATCGTATTACTAAGTGATTGTCACGCCCCCTAACGAAAAGCCCAGAGGGTAATCTCTAGCCCACGGACGCCTTGCGCAGCTTGCTGGTATTGGATGAGAATAGGACTTTGATAGAGCCCTTGCATAATGCGTTCTCCTCCCGCTTCGCCACCCCCAGAGATCAATAGCTGAATACCGCGCTTCAAGCGAAAGAAACGCGACGCCGGGCCGGACAAGAAGGACAGCCCCTTCTCCAGGAGCGCGCGGCCAATCTGGACGCTGTCCATTACCTCATTGTACAGATGGATCAGGTCATAGAGAGCATAGTCCCGCATTTTCGCCGGAATGGCCGCGGGATGGGCGAGCAGGGCTTTGCTGTGCCGCAGCATATACCGGAGGGGGTCACGCAGGACGTCGGGAAGGTCGTTACTCATCAGCAGGGTTTCGTACTCGTTCACCGTCAGCCCCGCATGACGTTCCCGAGGGGCCAGGCGAATATCGATACGCCCATACTCAATGCCATGAACCTCGATCAAGTGATGCAGGTGTGCAAACAGGCCATACTGCGGGTCGCGCAGGTTGAAAGCCTCGATCGGATGCCCTGTCTGGGTCGGAATGGCAAAGGTGCCACGATACGCGACGGTTTCCTGGTTGTAGAGCAGCATCGTGGTCCGGCGTGTCCGGCGCGCGTGCGGCGAGATGCCATCGAGATCAATAAAGTAGATGGGCACTTGCACCCTATTGGTATAGGTGACGCAGTTTTGGAGCCCCGCACTGATGAACGTTAAATGGGAGTCCGCATTGGCGGGTTCGTGCGCTTTGGCACTCGCACTCAGTTCGGTGCGCAAGCGCATACAATCGTGGCCATAGCCGGCATTCGGGGGGAATAACTTCTGGAAGATCAGCAGAAATTGCCTGAGGCGTGTCTCACTATAGCCAAGAGCGGCGCAGAACGGCTGATCCAGGTATCCAGCCGTGGTATGGAAGGAACAGCAGAGCGTTTTCCTATAGGTGGTGAAGACATCGCCATGTTGCGCATGGACGCTCGCTGCGACATCGATTAGATCGAAGCGGGCGCGGGGGGTGAGGTGCAGGAGCATTTCTCTGGGTAGCGCCGACATCGTGTCTCTCCAAGGATAGGTGAGGTGCAACGCTCTCCCTCGTTGTCCCTGAGGTCGAGTCACAGGGGCCTGGGAACGGGGGAGGCATGTCTGTGAAAAAGATTGCGCAGCAGGGGCAGGCTCGCTGGGGAGAGGCACCCGGGACGTACCACTGGTTGCTCTGGCACACCACGGACGCGGGTGCCTGCCTCGTTGCCTACCTCTCCGTGCCCTTACGTCGTAGCTGCTTTCTCCGTGCCGGGGGACGGCAGGAACACAATCGTGCCCGACAGTGGGACCGCCAGGAGCGTCACGGTAAAGCCGCCCTGGTCATTGGGAGACGGCCACGCTGTGGCGACGCGGGTCCAGATGTTCCCTGCTGCCGTCTCTTGTACGTGATATCCCATGTAGTACGCTAGCGTGTCGCTGGTGTTCATGGTGTGCCCTCCCGGCTCTGTGCGCGAGATGCCCCGGCCAGATGGCGTGGGAAACAGAGCCATCTGAGTCCTATGAGTCTACCACGAAATCCGCTGGAGTATGTATGGTTCAATGACGAGTAATTGAAAGCCTTCCGGCGCGCACTAATATGGCAGTCTGACGTCGAGCATGATGGCTCCTCAGCGATGCCTCTCAGCCTCCCGTTATCCCCGTCTATTGACAAAGACGTGATACGTGGCGGCGTCCCAGGCATTGTGAATGCCCACAAAGAGGAGCAGCAGCGTCGCAGCGCCAACGACGAACAGGGCTGGGCGCACATGGGAGTGCGTCACGTATGCCGATCCAGCCAGCATGGCATACGCCGCACATGGAAGCAGCACATGAAACAACCAGTCCTCACAGACGAGCTGGTAGGTGGTTTGTACTCTCAGACGCCGAGCCACGACGACGGCGTATGCTGTCCCACTGAGACCCACTACACCCCAAACAACTGAGACGGTGCCGGTCTCGTGCCACGGCACGCTGACAACCGCTGACAGCAACAGCACAACTCCGAAATGAATGACGCTCGGCGTCGCAAAGGCGGCGCCAGCCTCCGGCGTACGTAGTGCCGGCCTGTCGGCAATGAGCGTCATAACGACGAACTGCAGTCCAATCAGGGCACCCGCAGCTGAGCCGACGATGACGTAAAAACTGTTCCATGCGGCGAACTCTGACATATTGTCACACTCATCTCTCGTCTGTGCTGCGTGCCAGCCACACAGGCCAGCATGCGTGTTCACAATACCCGTCCGTTGCCTCGAACCCCTTTTGCGGTCTGGCTGATGGCGAAGGCGACGGCCCGCGCGAATGATGCAGCAGGAATCGCGATCTCATAGGCCTTGCGGACTTTCTCGGCCATATCCGGCTCGGTCACGCTGTTCGGCAGTTCCGTGGCGACCGCGCCCGGTGAGATCACCGTCGTGCGGACGTTGTCAGGCTTCCTGGCGCATCACTTCGGAGAACCGCCTGCCGCTCGTGCGTGCAGCCTTCAGCGCGCCGTATAGCCGCCGTCCACGAGGAGCGCGTGACCAATCACATAGCTTGCACAAGATATATGCTCCCTTGGGGATGATCATATCATACCCCTGCAAGCACAAAGGCCGGTAGACCATTCCTGCACATTTCTTGCCTAATCGTCCGAACTCTTCGATGCACGGGTTGTACAGCAAAGCGGGGGCTGGTAATGTTAGATAGGAGGTATCTATGCGTCAGCAGGCCGTCAATCAGGCGTGTGAGAATAACAGCATGGACGTGGCGCTCGAAGCTTTGGGACAGAGCATTGCCCGATGGACTGAGACAGACACCCAGCTCATGACCGCGATCCCGGGCTTGTCACTGTATCGGCGAGACGCACCGACCCGGCCGACGAGCTCCATGCAAGAGCCGAGCCTTTGCTTGATCGCCCAAGGGGTCAAACGCGTGCTGCTCGGAGACGACACGTATGTGTTCGACGTGCACCATTTTCTCATCACGTCCGTGGATCTCCCCACGGTGGTGCAGATTATCCAAGCGAGCCGGGAGCAGCCGTACCAGAGTCTCCTCTTGAAATTGGATCAGCGCGAGATTGCCCAGCTGATGGCGGATAGCCATCTGCCCCCGCCTCGTGCGCAGCCATCCAGCCGTGGCATGGCGATCGGCGCAGTCACGTTGCCGCTGCTCAGCGCCTGTCAACGGTTGCTCGACCTGCTGACTGCACCGCAGGATATCCCGATCCTGGCGCCACTCATCCAGCGGGAAATTCTGTACCGTTTACTGGTGGGCGAGCAAGGTACGCGTCTGCGCCAGATAGCGTCGGCGGGCAGTCAGAGCCATCAGATAGCGCAGGCCATCGAGTGGCTAAAGAGTCACTACACCCTCCCGCTACGTATCGATGACCTCGCAGCGCACGTCCATATGAGTCCATCGACCTTCTATCATCATTTTCGGGCACTGACGGCCATGAGTCCGCTGCAGTACCAAAAATGGTTGCGGTTGAACGAAGCGCGGCGGTTGATGCTCACGGAGCGCCTGGAGGCAGCGACCGCGGCGTTTCAGGTCGGCTATGAGAGCCCCTCCCAATTCAGCCGCGAGTACCGCCGTGTGTTTGGCGCGCCGCCGTTACGCGATATCACGTACTTGCGTCACATGGCTGGATAAGTAATACAAGCGGCCTTTTCGCGCCGCCCCGCCGTGTGTTTGGCGCGCTGCGGCCGCCCCGCCGGCGCGGCCCCTAGCCAGGCGGAGGCTTAGGCAGCAGCGATTGGATGACTGGAGTTAAAAAGCAACCTGCAAGGAGGCCACTATGCGCGCTTACAAAGCAATGCTGCAGGCAACTTCTGTGATTCTGGTTGCATGTGCGGCATGGTCAGCGTCAAACCCCATCAGTTCGGCACGGGAAGGCGTTGCCCAGAAAACTACTGCCCGGGCATCAACACGCGCGGAGGGTCTCGCCGCCTGGCAGCAGGTCTACTCCGTGTTGACCCATGCCCGCTGTGTCAACTGCCACACCGCTACGAATTATCCGCAGCAAGGCGACGATCGGCATCGCCACTTCGCCAATGTGGTGCGCGGGCCGGACGGCAAAGGTGTGCCTGTGCTTCAATGTGTTACCTGTCATCAGGAGTCCAACGCCGACAGTACCGGAGTTCCGGGCGGGCATAACTGGCATCTGGCGCCGTTGTCGATGCAATGGCAGGACCTGAACGACAAGATCTTGTCGAGTGCCGAGGTCTGCCAGGCTGTCACCGATCGTTCGAAAAATGATCATCTCGATGGACAAGGTCTCTTGAGGCACCACGAAGAAGAGCCCCTGGTCCTTTGGGCCTTTCAGCCCGGCCGGCGGATTGACGGCACCCCGCGGACTTTGCCCCCGCTGACGCATGAGCAATTCGTCGCCGCCACACGCACATGGGTCGAAGCTGGAACACCCTGTCCCCAAAATCGCTGAATCCGGAGGTTGTCATGGAAACATATACGCTCACCGTGAATGGTCAGCCGAAGGAAGTGACTGTCGATCCCGGCACTCCGCTGCTTTGGGTCCTGCGCGAAGACCTGAAGATGACAGGCACCAAGTACGGCTGCGGCATCGCCGCCTGCGGTGCCTGTACCGTGCATGTCGGCGGAGTAGCCACCCGTTCCTGTGTGGTTCCGGTCTCTCTCATCGGCGATCGTCCGATCGTCACTATCGAGGCAATGGCAGAAGATCCGGTCGGGCGCGCTGTGCAGGACGCCTGGGTCTCGCATGATGTCGTCCAGTGCGGCTACTGTCAGAGCGGACAGATCATGAGCGCCGTGGCTTTGCTCAGGAGCACGCCCAAACCAACGGACACCAACATCGAGGCATCAATGGGTGGGAATCTCTGCCGCTGCGGGACCTATGTCCGCATTCGCGAGGCGATCAAGACCGCTTCGCAGCAGCTTACATAAGGAGGCACGACATGACAGCCGCACCTCATTCTGCCAACGATGTGCTGCTGAGCCGGCGCAGCTTTCTGCGTGTCTCCGCGACCGTTGCCGGCGGCCTGATCGTTTCTCTCTATCCCGATATCCCGCTGCATGCGCAAGAGGCAGACCAGGCGGCGCCCAAGCCAAAAGTCTATCCGCCTGACGCCTTCGTCCAGATCAGGCCCGATGGCAAGATCCTCATCACGGTGAACCGGCTGGAGTTCGGTCAGGGAGTTCAAACTTCCCTGCCTATGATCCTGGCTGACGAAATGGATGCCGACTGGTCTCAGGTCATCGCGGAGCTCGCGCCCGCCGCTGATGTCTATAGAGACCCGGTCTATGGCATGCAGATGGTGGGAGGCTCGGGCTCTATCGCACATTCGTTCCAACAGTACCGTGAATTGGGCGCCAAGACTCGAGCCATGCTCGTGGCCGCCGCCGCCGCACAGTGGAACGTCGCGCCCACGCAATGCCATACCGAAGCCAGCGTCGTTCAGGGCCCGTCCGGCCAGTCAGCCAGATACGCTGAACTGGCGGAAGCGGCCGCACAGCAACCCGTGCCTGCCACGGTGCAGCTCAAGGATCCTTCACAGTTCCGTCTCGTGGGCAAGAGAGTTCGGCGGCTTGACAGTCGCTCCAAGTGCGATGGCTCGGTCAAGTTTGGCCTCGACCTCGACCTTCCCGGCATGCAGACGGCCGTCGTGGCGCATCCGCCCGTCTTTGGAGCGCGCGTCAAGAGCTTTGACGATAAGGCAGCTCGCGGTGTTGCAGGCGTGCACGAGGTCTTCGAGATTCCCCTCGTGAAAGGTACCGGCGTTGCCGTGATAGCCGACAAGTTCTGGCCCGCGAAGCAGGCGCGCGACCGGCTGAAGATCGATTGGGACCTCTCCGCGGTGGAACACGCCGACAGCGCACAGCTGTGGACGCAGTACAAAGCGCTGGCTCGCACTCCCGGCAACGCTGCCGTGAGCCGCGGGGACCAGAAGAAGCTCGATACGGTCGCCGCTTCCAACCGGATCGTCGCCGAATACGCCTTCCCCTACCTCGCCCATGCCCCAATGGAGCCTTTGAACACGACGATCCGTTTCGATGGCGACCGTGCAGAAGCCTGGGGCGGGTCGCAGTTCCAGACGGTTGACCAGGCGGCCATTGCCGAAGTCCTGGGTCTGAAGCCTGAGCAGGTCACCTTCCACACCGAGATGGCAGGTGGCGGCTTCGGGAGACGCGCCGTTGCCGACTCCCATGTGCAGCGTGAAACCGCTGCCATTGCCAAGCGTCTGCGCGGCACTCCGGTCAAGCTTATCTGGACACGAGAGGATGATGTCCAGGGTGGCTACTATCGCCCGATGCATGTGCATCGAGCCGAGATCGGTATCGGCCCGGACGGCATGCCGTTGGCATGGCGTCACGTGATTGTCGGCCAGTCCATCGTCGCGGGCACACCATTTGCCGCCATCATCGTGAAGAATGGCGTTGATGCAACTGCCGTCGAAGGCACTGCCGATACCCACTATGACATTCCCAACTTCCATGTTTCGGCACACCATCCTGTGGTGAATGTCCCAGTGTTGTGGTGGCGTTCGGTCGGGCACACGCACACTGCTTTCGTGATGGAGACACTCATCGACGAGCTGGCGACCCGCGCCAAGGCTGATCCCATCGCCTACCGGCGCAAACTCCTCAAACCGGACGCCAAGAAGCTGCGCGCTGCGCTGGATCTCCTGGAACAAAAGAGCGCGCCGTGGCGCACCACGCTGCCACAGGGGCACGCGGTCGGGATTGCCTGTCACGAATCATTCGAGACCGGCGTTGCCTGTGCTGTGGATGTCTCCATCGAAAACAAACGGCCCAGGATCCACCGTGTGACCATCGCTGTTGACCCGGGATTGGCCGTGAATCCGCTTACCGTCGAAAGCCAGTTCCAGGCGGGAGTGGCGTTCGGAGTCACACAGCTGATGGCGCAGGGAGCAATCACGCTCAAGGACGGCCGCGTGGAACAGCGCAACTTCGACGGCTACACGCCGCCCTACATTGTGGATGCACCTGTAGCAGTCGATGTGCACATCGTGCCGAGTGCCGAGGCACCGTCCGGATGCGGCGAGCCGCCGGTTCCGGTGATCGCACCGGCCGTAGTAAACGCGTTGGCGAAGCTGACCGGGAAACGCTATCGCAGCCTGCCGCTCGTCACCGTGTAATGAATGGCGCGAACCCCGAAGGGGTGCCCTGGGGGGACTGCCGCGGGACGGGCACCGTAGGACGGCTGGATTCTGATTTTATTCGATGGGACGATGCACAAGCTCTCTGTCCGCGCATCGCTGTCGCAGCGTGACAGTGATCTGCTCCAGGAAGGGACGGCGATATGATACAATGCTCGTCACATCCTCTAGGCCCGACAACCGAGCCTATTGGCAGGAAGAACAGCAGCCATGAGCAATCCAGCTTTCGAATTTGATCACATCCACATCAGGAAGGGGTCGGGGGGGCGATTGCTGTGTTATGTCGCAGCACCTGACGGTGTCAGTATCG
>Ga0081539_10005717_pt1 | contig 12440 bp, 9 predicted proteins | sample TabmetS4T2R2_FD_71023 | JGI IMG/M metagenome (GOLD analysis project Ga0081539, IMG submission 71023) | Tabebuia heterophylla rhizosphere microbial communities from the University of Puerto Rico - S4T2R2 | ecosystem: Host-associated > Plants > Roots > Rhizosphere ...
GGCCATGTACGAGGACGCTTCGACCGACCACCATAGCCTCGTGCCGGACCGGACCTCGGCTGTCGATGCCGCAGCCCCCGCAGCACCGCTCGCCGACCGGCTGCCCCCGCACCTCTTCTTCGTCGGGAGCGCGGTCTTCCACTACCTCGGGCCGGCGTTCGCCGTCCTCCTCTTCGCGAGGATCGACGTCCTCGGCGTCGCCTGGCTGCGGATCGCCAGCGCGGCCGTCGTGCTCGGCCTCTGGCGGCGTCCGTTGCGGCTGTGGTCGAGGCTGGACACCGGGACGCGGCGCCTCCTCGTGGGCTGGGGCACCGTGCTGGCCGGGATGAACGCCTGCTTCTACCTGGCGATCGACCGGCTGCCGCTTGGGACCGTCGCGGCGATCGAGTTCCTGCCCGTCGTCGCCCTGGCGGCGCTCGCGGTCCGCACGGGCCGGAACGCGCTGGCGCTGCTGGCGGCGGTCACCGGCGCGTCGGCGACGCCGCTGCCGCTCGGCGGTCCGCCGGCACCGGAGCGTGGGCTCGTAGCGGCCGACGGCGACGGCGAGCGGCTGGTGCTCGCGGAGGGTCCCCCGGCGCGTCCGGCGGCGCGGGCCGCGCTGTGGTCGGCGGACTACCCGCCGCTGCGCGACCCGGTCGTGCGCCGCGACGTCCCCGTGGCCTGGCGGCGTGACGAGCTTCGCGACGCCGCCGGCCGCCCGGCGTCGTGGCTGCGGCCGATGCTGGACAGCGAGGAGGACTACCGCGCGGTCGGCGCCGTCCGGCATGGCGCCGGCTGGTCGCTGCACGCGTGGATGGTGTGGGACACCTGGCGGCCGCTGGACCGCGGCGAGCAGCTCTGGGTGCACGGCGCGCCGGAGGCGCTGCTCACCGCGACCACCGAGACCACCGTGGTGGTGGCGGGCGCCGTCTCGGACTCGCCCGGCGGGCCGGCGAGGCCGCAGGCGTGGTCGCTGCCCGACACGCTCTTCGAGGAGCCGGACGCGCCCGGCCGCTGGACCCCGCTGCCGATGCCCACCCCGCCGGACGCGCTGACCGACGTGGCGTCCTGGAGCCTGGGCTGGTGGGTGGCCGGGCACCGGCGGCTGCGGCCGGTGGTCTACGACTACGACTCCCTCGCCGGGCCGCCCGGCCGCGAGCTGCCGGTGCCGGACACGCGGCTCGACCCGCGGCATCCGGTGGTCCTCGTCGCCGGCACGCCGGTGACGAGCGCGATGGTCCTGGCCACGCAGTCCGTCGAGGGGCCGGTGGTCTGGGTGGACAGCGGCGTCCCGGGCACGCGTCGCTGGACGCGCGTGGCGGCGCCGCCGGGCGTGCTCAGCGCCGCCGTCACGGTGCCGGGCGGCGTCTACCTCGTGCTCGACGGCGCGCTCTGGTACCACCCCGTGGAGGTGCCGGCGATCCGGCGGGGATGATGGGTCCGTGCGGCTGCTGCTCAACCTGATCTGGCTGGTGTTCTCCGGCTTCTGGCTGGCGGTCGGCTACGCGCTGGCGGGCGTCCTCATGTTCCTGCTGATCGTGACGATCCCGTTCGGCATCGCGGCGTTCCGGCTGGCCGGGTTCGTGATCTGGCCGTTCGGCCGGACGCTCGTGCCGAAGCCGTCGGCCGGCGCGCCGTCGTTCGTCGGCAACGTGATCTGGTTCCTGCTCGCCGGGCTGTGGCTGGCGATCGGGCACGTCGTCACGGCCGTGGCGCTCGCGCTCACGATCATCGGCATCCCGCTGGCGCTCGGGAACCTCAAGCTCGCCGTCGTCGCGCTGGCGCCGCTGGGCAAGGAGATCGTCGACACCGACGACCCGCGGGCGGCGTTCGTCTGAGCCCCCCAAACCCCGCGTTGATCATGCAAGTTTCGGCGATCCACTTCCGACGAAGGTGCACCTACGTGACGAAGGGATCGCCGAAACTTGCATGATCAACGCCCTGGGGTGGTGGTGGTTGTGGTTGTGGTTGTGGTTGTGGTTGTGGTTGTGGTTGTGGTGGTCACGCGCTCCGCGCCCGCGTAGACCGTGAAGCGGTCGCCGCGCGAGAAGCCGACGAGCGTCATCCCGGTCTCCGCCGCCAGGTCCACGGCCAGCGACGACGGCGCCGAGACGGCGGCCAGCACCGGGCAGCCGGCGACCGCGGCCTTCTGCACGAGCTCGAACGAGGCGCGCCCGCTGACCTGGAGCACGTGACCGGACAGCGGCAGCGCGCCACCGGCGAACGCCCAGCCGACGACCTTGTCGAGCGCGTTGTGGCGCCCGACGTCCTCGCGCAGGCAGAGCAGCCGCCCGTCGGGCGTGAAGAGCGCCGCGGCGTGCAGGCCGCCGGTCCGGTCGAAGCCGCGCTGCGCCGCGCGCATGGTCTCCGGCAGCCGGGCCAGCGTCGTGGCCGGCACCGGCGTCGCGTCGACCCGCAGGTCGTGGGGCGACCGTGCGCGGATCTCCGCGACTGTCGCCGTCCCGCAGACGCCGCAGGCGGAGCTCACGTGCCGGTGCCGCTCGCGGGCCGGGCGCGGAACGCCGGGCGCGAGGTCGACGGTGACGACGTTGTGGCTGCCGTCGTCGTCCGCGCAGTGCGCCGCGCGGGTGACGTCGTCCGGCTTCACGACGACCGCCTCGCCGACCAGGAAGCCGAGCGCCAGGTCCAGGTCGTGGCCGGGGGTGCGCATGGTGGTCGTGAACGGCTCGCCGTCGATCCGGATCTCGAGCGGCTCCTCGACGGCGAGCGTGTCCTGCCGACGGACGGGCGTGCCGTCCGCGGCCATCCGGACCGCCTGCCGGCGTACCGTCGCATCAGCCATGCCGACAGTCTCCGGCCCGGTGCTCCCGGCGTCGACAGCAGGGCCGGTTCGCGGCCGATACTCGAGTGGTGGACGTTCTCTTCAACCGCCCGGACGGACGTCCCGTGGTGCTTCGGCGCCAGCCGGTGCTGGCGCGCGTCGACGCCGGCCTGGAGCCGGCCGAGCCGGCCCCGCAGCCGGAGGTCGGCGCGTACCTGGACGGGCTGGTCGCCGACCTCGAGTGGACCCCCCGCTCCGGCGACCACCTGGCCCTGGAGCTCGACGTCGGCCTGCCGAGCTTCGTGCCGCTGCTGGCCCGCGGGCACGACCTCGACGACTACCTGTTCCCGATCGTCAGCCGCCTCGGGACGATCCGCTTCGACGCCGTGTTCGCCGTCAAGCGGCGGGGGATCCGGTCCACGATCCGGGTGGGGCCGGCGGTCGCCGCCGACCGGCCGCCGCCCGAGCCGCCCGTGTCGGTCCTGACGACGGCGGACGCCACGAGCATCGACTGGAAGGAGCAGGTCCACGAGGCCTGCCGCGCCGTGACGCCGGCGCCGGCACCGCCCGGCGGCGTCGCCGTCGAGCTGCGGTTCACGCTGTCCCGGCGGCGGAACTGGGCGGCGCTGTGGCAGCCGGCGCTGGACTCGCTCGGCCCGATCCTCGGCGTCCCGGACCCGACGCGCCCGTTCCGCGCCGACGACTCGCGGGTCACGGAGCTGGCGCTGCACCGCCGCCTCGACGACACGCTGGGCCACCGGGTCCTGGTCGAGGCCTGGTGGCACCCGGACCGCTGACCGACTTCTTGCACACGGGGCGGCGTTGCGATCGATAGAAGCGCACAACGCCGCCCCGTGTGCAAAAAGTCGGGGGCAGCGGGCGGGTCAGCCCGGCCAGGCCGAGGCTCGCCAGGCGCCCGGGCCCGGCGCCACCGGCGCGCGCATCACGCGACCGCGGTCGTTCCAGGCCGCCGCCGGGCGCGGCCGTGCCTCCGGTGCCGCGGCGGCCCTGGCCGCGACGACGGCGAGCAGCGCCGCCACCTCCTCCGGCGTCGCGTCGCCGCGGATGACGCGCAGCACCGGGCGCTCGCCGGTCGTCCCGCCGGTCACAGCGGGATGTTGCCGTGCTTCTTGGGCGGGAGCACCTCGCGCTTGGTGCGCAGGGCCCGCAGGGCCTTCACGACGTGCGCCCGCGTCGTCGCCGGCTCGATGACGGCGTCCACGTACCCGCGCTCGGCGGCGATGTACGGGTTCGCCAGCGTGTCCTCGTACTCGGTGACGTACGCCCGGCGCGCCGCCTCGACGTCCTCACCCGCCTCGGCGGCCTGCCGCAGCTCCGTGCGGTAGAGGATGTTCACCGCGCCCTGCGCGCCCATCACCGCGATCTGCGCCGTCGGCCAGGCGAGGTTGACGTCGGCGCCGAGGTGCTTCGAGCCCATGACGTCGTACGCGCCGCCGTACGCCTTGCGGGTGATGACGGTGACCTTCGGCACCGTCGCCTCGGCGTAGGCGTAGATGAGCTTCGCGCCGCGGCGGATGATGCCGTTCCACTCCTGGTCGGTGCCCGGCAGGAAGCCCGGGACGTCGACGAACGTCAGCACCGGCACGTTGAACGCGTCGCAGGTGCGCACGAACCGGGCCGCCTTCTCCGACGCGTCGATGTCGAGCGTGCCCGCGAACTGCATCGGCTGGTTGGCGACGACGCCGACCGGCCGCCCCTCGACGCGGCCGAAGCCGACGATCAGGTTCGGCGCGAACAGCGGCTGCACCTCGAGGAACTCGCCGTCGTCCACGACGCGCTCGATGATCGCGTGCATGTCGTACGGCTGGTTCGCCGAGTCCGGGATCGCGGTGTTCAGCCACTCGTCCGGGTCCAGGGACGCCGGGTCGCTCTCGAACACCGGCGGGTCGGAGAGGTTGTTGCTCGGCAGATAGGAGAGGAGCGCCTTGACGAACTCGAGCGCGTCCTCCTCGTCGCTGCCCATGTAGTGCGCGTTGCCGCTGCGCGTGTTGTGCGTGCGCGCGCCGCCGAGCTCCTCGAACTCCACCGTCTCGCCGGTGACCGTCTTGATGACGTCCGGCCCGGTGATGAACATGTGCGACGTCTGGTCGACCATCACCGTGAAGTCGGTGATCGCGGGGGAGTAGACCGCGCCGCCGGCGCACGGGCCCATGATCAGCGAGATCTGCGGGACGACGCCGCTCGCGTGCACGTTGCGGCGGAAGATCTCGCCGTACAGGCCGAGCGAGACCACGCCCTCCTGGATCCGCGCGCCGCCGGAGTCGTTGATGCCGATCACCGGGCAGCCGATCTTGATCGCCAGGTCCATGACCTTGACGATCTTCTCGCCGAACACCTCGCCGAGGCTGCCGCCGAAGACCGTGAAGTCCTGCGCGAACACGCACACCTGGCGGCCGTCGATCGTGCCGTGGCCGGTGACGACGCCGTCGCCGTACGGCCGCTCCCTGTGCAGGTCGAAGGCGCGGGAGCGGTGCCGGGCGAGCTCGTCGAGCTCCTCGAAGGAGCCCGGGTCGAGCAGCGCCTCGATGCGCTCGCGCGCCGTCTTCTTGCCCTTGGCGTGCTGCTTCTCGACCCCCCGGGCGGAGCCGGCGTGGAGCGCCTCGTCCACTCGGCGGCGCAGGTCGGCGAGCTTGCCGGCGGTGGTGTGGATGTCGATGTCCGCCGGCACCTCGGTGGCACCGATCGGGGCCGGATCAGTCATGACACCCGAACATAGCCCGCGACCCGCCACGCCACGACGCCGATGCCCGGGACGCAGGTCACACCCCGAAGCCGCGCGAGTGTAGGGCAAATGACGGTGATAAGGAGGCCAATACCGCCATTTGCCCTACACTCGCGCGGTCAGGGGCCCGGCCTAGGCTGGTCGGCGTGACCGGGCCGTGGGAGCGCCTCGACAGGCCGCCGCTGAACGCGGCCGCGCTGCGCCGGGCGATCACCACCGGCGACCGGCCGGCATGGCGTGCCCTCGAGGTCATCGCCGCCACGGGCTCCACCAACGCGGACCTCGCCGAGCGCGCCCGCGCGGGCGAGCCCGAGGGCCTCGTGCTCACGACCGACGACCAGCAGGCCGGCCGCGGCCGGCTGGACCGTCGCTGGACGGCGCCGCCGCGCTCGTCGGTCGCCGTGTCGGTGCTGCTGCGGCCGCCGGTGCCACCGGCCCGCTGGGCGTGGCTGAGCCTGCTGGCCGGCGTCGCCGTCACCGACGCGCTGCAGCGCACCTGCGGCCTCGAGGCGCGGCTGAAGTGGCCGAACGACGTGCTCGTGCCGGTCGACGGCGAGCCGCGCAAGGTGGCCGGGATCCTCACCGAGGTGCACGAAGATCAGCAAGCTGCGGAGCATGCGCGGGCCGCCGTCCTCGGCGTCGGGCTCAACGTCCACCAGGACGGCGGCGAGCTGCCGGTGCCGACGGCGACGTCGCTGCGCCTGGCCGGCGCGGCCACCACCGACCGCGACACGGTCCTGCGGGCGCTGCTGCGCGCGCTGTCCGACCGGTACGCGGCCTGGTGCGCGGCCGGCGGCGACCCGCGGGCGGGCGGCGTCGCGGCGCCGTACCGGGAGCGGTGCGCGACGATCGGCGCCGCGGTCGAGGTGCACCTGCCGGACGGCGGGCGGCTCCCCGGCGTCGGCGAGGGCGTGGACGACGAGGGCCGGCTGCTGGTCCGCGACGGCTCCGGGACGCTGCACGAGCTGGCGGCCGGCGACGTCGTCCACGTGCGGCCGGGCGCGCCGGGGGCACCCGGCGCCAACGGCTGCCCGCCGGTTGTGCACGCGACTCCGGCCGAACGGGCATGATCTGCGCATGGGAATCCCGCAGCGCCTGCTGGCCGAGGACGAGCGGCTGGTGCTCGTCCTCCGCCGCCACGTCAAGGCGCTCTTCGTGCCGTTCGTCGTGTTCGTCGTCACGGTGGCTGCCGCCGTCGCGCTCGCCCTCGTGGCGCCGTCCGGCGGGGCGCAGCCGTGGCTGCTGGGGCTGATCGCCCTCGTGGCCGGCGTCATCCTGGTGAAGTGGGCGATCTGGCCCTTCCTGGTGTGGCGCTACACGCTCCACATCATCACCACGCGGCGGCTGATCCTGCGGTCCGGGGTCTTCAACCGCCAGGGCCACGACATGCCGCTGACCCGGCTGAACGACGTCTCGTTTCAGCACACGTTCTGGGAGCGGATCCTGGGCTGCGGCACGCTCGTCGTCGAGTCCGCCGGCGAGCGCGGCCAGCTCACGCTGATCGACATCCCCAAGGTCGAGCTCGTGCAGCGCACGCTCTACCGCCTGTCCGACGACATCCGGGGCCGCCGCGGCCCGGACCGCGTCGACGAGGACCTGGCGGAGGCGCTGGACGACCAGTTCGACGACGAGTACCAGGGCCCGCAGGGCCGGCGGGAGGACGACGCCACCACGTGAGCCGCCCGGTGAACGCCCGGTGAACCCGGTCACCGCACGCCAGGACCTGGTCGAGCGGCTGCTCGGCGGCCCCCGGACGCTGCGGCGGCGCGAGGTCGCCCGGGCTGTCGGCATCTCGCTGCTCTCGGCGCGGAAGCTGTGGCGGGCGCTCGGCTTCCCCGGCGTCGACGACGAGGTGCGGGCGTTCACCGACGCCGACCGCGAGGCGCTCGAGCTGACTGTGCGGCTGGTGCGTGACGGCATTCTCGACGAGGACACGACGAACGCGATGGCGCGGGCCCTGGGGCAGACCACGGACCGCCTCGTGAGCTGGCAGACAGAGGCGCTGCTGGAGCACCTGCAGCGGCAGTCGGCGAACGGCGTGCGGGTCAACCCGGTCGAGGCCGTCGACCGGCTCGTCGACGACTTCGAGAAGCTGCTCGTGTACTCGTGGCGGCGGCAGATGGCGGCGACCGTGACCCGCCTCGCGGACTCGGCGGAGAGCAGCGGCGAGCTGACCGTCGGCTTCGCCGACCTCGTGTCGTACACGCGGCTCTCCCAGCGGCTGGAGCAGCGGGAGCTGAGCGTGCTCGTGCAGCGGTTCGAGGGGCTGGCGGCGGACCTCGTGACGGTCGGCGGCGGTCGCGTCGTCAAGACCGTCGGCGACGAGGTGCTGTTCATCGCCGAGGAGCCGGTGGCGGCCGCCGTCATCGCGCTGTCGATCTCGGAGCGGATGGCGGTGGACGACGTCGTCCCGGACGTCCGCATCGGCATCAGCCACGGGCCGGTGCTGCGCAGCCTCGGCGACGTCTACGGGCCGACGGTCAACCTCGCCAGCCGCCTGACCGCCATCGCCCAGCCCGGTACGGTGATCACCGACCCGCAGACCGGCCGGGCCCTGCAGGACCACCCGTCGATCGTGCTGGTGGCGCAGCGCCGCCGCCAGGTGCGGGGCTTCGGCTCGCTGCAGCCGCTGCTGGTGGCGCCCTCGGGCCCGTCGAGCCAGCTGATCACGGTGGACTGACCAGCCCCCGGAGCGCGTGAGTACCGCTACTCAGCCGAATGGGTAGCGCGCCGCTGTCGCAGCGGTGGGGAGATCGAGATCCTTGGCACATGTACGCCTCCGGTGGTGTGACCAGAACGGTCGACCGCGAGCTGCTCACCGACGCCGCACGCTGCCCGGCCTGCGCGGCCCGGCTGTCCGCGCCGCGGTGCGACGCCTGCGGCGTCGACCTCTCCGGCCCCGAGGCCGGCCGCCTCTGGCAGGTGTCCGGACAGGCAGCGCGCCTCCTCGACCGCCGCGACGAGATCCTCGACGGCCTCCGCGCCGCCGCCCGCGCCGCGGCCGCTCCGGCTCCGGGCTTCTCCTGGACGCCGGGCATGACGCCACCGGCCGCACCGGCACCGGGCTCGACGACGCCGCCCGCGCCCACGGCCTGGACGCCCACGACGCCGCCCCCCGCGACCCAGCCCCCCGCGCCCCGGCCGCCCGCGCCCCGGCCGCCCGCGCCCCGGCCGCCCGCGCCCCGGCCGACCTCGGGACCCGGCGTCCACGGGCTGCTCCTCGGCCTCGGCGCGCTCCTGCTCTCGGTCGCCGCCGTCGGGTTCCTCGTCTTCTCCTGGCGCGTGCTGCCGCTCGGCGGCCGCGCCGCCGTCATAGCCGGCGCCACGCTGGCCGTCCTCGCGCTCGCCACCTGGCTGCGCCCCCGCTTGAGCGAGACCGGCGAGGCCGTCGGCGCGCTCGGCGCCGTCCTCGTCGTCGCCGACGCCTGGGCGGTCCGCCGCACCGGCCTCTTCGGCGCCGACCAGGGACCCGGCCTCACCTACGCCGCGGTCGCCGCCGCCGTCTGCGCCGCGCTCCTCGGCGCCTGGGCGGTCGTCGGCCGGGTCCGCGCCGGCTCGGTCGCCGCGTCGCTCCTCGCCCCTGCGGCCGTCGTCCTCGCCGGCGGCCAGGTCGCGGACCAGAGCGAGACGACCGCCCCCCTCGCCCTCGGCCTCGTCGCCGCCGCCGCGCTGACGACGGCGCGGCGCGCGCTGCCGTCGCCCTGGCGCCTCGAGCGCGTCGTGCTGACGGCGGTCGCCGGCGTCGCCCTCGGCCTCGCCGCGGTGCTCGCGACGCCGTCCCTGGGCCAAGGCACCACGGTCTCCGCCGTGACGCTCCTGCTCGCGGGCGCCGTCGCCGCCGCCCAGACCCTGGACGCTGTGCCCAGCCGGGCGAACACCACCCACCGACGGGCCTGGTCCGCCGTGGCCGGCGGGTTGACGGCGCTGGCGGCCGTACCCGCCGCCCGCGTGCTGGCGTCGGCCGCCGACCTGGACTCCGAGTGGTACCAGGCCACCCTCCCGACGCTCGCGGCGGTCGTGCTGCTCGCGGCCGCGGTCGTCGCCGGCACGACCACGCGGACCACCCCGCGGCCCGCCGCCGTCGCCGCCGGCGCGGCCGTGGTCACCGGCCTCCTCGGGCTCTACGCCGGGACGATGGCGCTCCGGGGCGTCGTCGCCGCCGCGGCCCTCGCCGAGCACCCCTGGCAGGCGACGCCGGGCGCCGCGGTCGGCGACGCGGTGGCGACCCTCGTCACGTACCCCGCCGACGCCGCGACCGACGGCAGGGCCTGGGCCGCCGCCGTCCTCGGCGTCCTCGCCGTCGCCGTCGCAGCCGCGGTCGGCGCCGGCCTCGTCGGCCGCCGGTCGACCGACGTCGCGCGCCTGCTGCGCCTCGCCCTCGCCCTCCCGGCCGGCGCGACGCTCGCGCTCGCCGCACCCCTCGCGCCGCGCCTCGCGGTCGCGAGCGCCACGACCCTGGAGGCGCTCGCCGCCGTCGCGCTCGGCGTCGCCGGGTACCGGCTCCGCGACCGCGCGGTCGCCCCCTGGGTCTACCTCGCGTCCGGCGCGCCGGCCCTCCTCGCCGTCGTGCTGGCCTGGTCCACGCGCCCGCTCTCGGTCCCGGTCACACTCGTAGCCGCCGGTGCGCTGCTGCTCGCGCGCCGGCTCGTGACCCCTGGCCGACCTGGGCTCGAGCTCCGCGCCGCGCTCGGTGCCGCTGCCACCGCCGCCGGGCTGGTCGTGGCCGGCGCGGTCGCCGGCCTCGCCGGTCACCCCGGCGACGCGCGTGTCGCCGTCGCCGGCGCCGCCGGCGCGCTCCTCGGCGCTGCGCTCGTCACCGCGCCCGCCCTCGGCCGCACCGCCGGCCCCGCCTGGACGCCGGCCGAGCGGCTGGCGGCCGCCGGCGTCGCCGCAGCGGCCGCCGTCGCGGGCGGGTTCGCGGCGTTCGGCGGCGACGTGCTCGGCGCCGACGGCGTCGCCTGGCGCGCCGAGACCGTCCTCGGCGCGCTGCTGGTCGCCGCACTCGCGATCGCGGCCACGCTCCGTCGCGACGTCGAGGCCTTCGCGGACCTGCGGACGGCCGCCGCGGCGGCGGTCGCCCCGCTCGCGGCCGGCCTCGCCGTCGTCGTCGCGGACGACGTCGCCACCGCCCGTGACGCGACCGTCGACCTGCCGGTCGTGGCCGCCGCGACCTGCGCGGTCGTCGCGTGCGCGCAGGTCGCCCTGCTCCTGCTCGGCCGGGTCGGGTCCGCCGGCCGCTCACGCGTCGCCGCCGAGGTCGGGACGGCAGTCACCGGCGCCGCGGTGCTCGCCGCGGCCGCCGGCGGCGACCTCGACCTGATCTGGCTGCCGCTTCTCCTGCTCGGCGTGGCGGCCGCCGCCGTCGCGGCCGCGCCGGACCGCCACCGCGCGGGCTGGCTGGCCGGCGTGCTGCTCACCGCGTCCACGTGGGCCCGGCTGTGGGTGGCGGACGTCGGCACCGTCGAGGCGTACACGCTGCCGCCCGCGGCCGCGCTGCTCGCCGTCGCGGCCCTCCGGCTGCGCCGCGACCCGAGCGCCGACGCCGTCGTCGCCGCGCGCGCCGTCGCCCCCGGCGCCGGGCTGGCGCTGCTGCCCAGCGTCGTCGCGAGCGTCGACGGCCCGCCGCTGCGGCCGGCCGTGCTGCTCGTGGTCGCGGCCGGCCTCGTCGCCGTGGCCGAGCTGGCCCGCGACCGGCAGGCGACGCTCGCCGGACAGCGCCTGGTCCCGGCCCTGCTCGGGGCCGGCACGCTGACCGCCGCCGGCACCGCCGTCGCCCGCGGCCTCGTGCGGTTCGCGCCCGACGCGCCGGTCGCGCTGTCCTGGACGTCGGTGGAGACCTGGTCGCTGCCCGCGGCCGCCGTCGTCGCCGGCGCCGCGCTCGTCTCGCGGGGGCGGGCGGCGGGCCCGCTGACGCAGCCGCTGCAGGTGGCCGCGGTCCCGACGGCCGCGGTGCCGTCCCTCGTCGCCGCCGCCGTGCCACCGGCCACCGGCGTCGCCGCCGGCGCCGCGGACCCGTGGCGCGCCGCCGGCGCGATCGCCGCGGGCGCGGCCGTCGCGGTCGCCGCCACCCTCGCACGCCCCCGCCGGGACACCGTCGCACGCCCCCGCCCGGACGCCGTCGCGCTCGCCGGCCTCGCCGTCGCACGCCCCCGCCGGGACACCGTCGCACGCCCCCGCCCGGACGCCGTCGCGCTCACCGCGCTCGCCGTCACCGCCGCGGGCACGCTGGTCGGGGTGGCGCTGGGGACCGGCCCGGTCGAGGCCTGGACGCTGCCGCTGGCCGCCGCGCTGGCCGCGGTCGGCGCCGTCCGCCTGGTGCGGACGGCGGCCGGCTCGTGGCCGGCGCTCGGCCCGGCGCTCGGCGTCGGGCTGCTGCCGAGCCTGGTGCTGTCGCTGGACGGCGAGGGGACGGCGCCGCGCGCGGTCGGCCTCGTGGTCCTGGCCGGCGCCGTCGTGCTGGCGGGCGCGCGGTTCCGGCTGCAGGCACCCGTCGTGGCCGGCGCTGGAGTGCTGGCGACGCACGCCGTCGTCCACCTGTGGCCGTACGTCGCCGCGTTCTACGGCGACGCCGGCCTGTGGGCGACGCTCGGGACCGTCGGTGCCGTCCTGCTCGTGGTCGGCGCGTCGTACGAGCGCCGGATCGCGCAGCTGCGCGGCGTGCGGCTACGGCTCGCGGCCCTGCGTTGAGCCGGCGCGGGCGGGCGGCTCGTGCTCGTGCTCCTGCTCGGGGATGACGAGCAGGTGCCGGGCGACGGCCAGCTCGTCCGCGATCAGCTCGGCGGCCAGCTCGTGCGGCGTCGCGTCCGGGCCCTCCGCCGTCGGCTGGTCGAGGTCGCCCAGCGTGCCGTGGGTGAACACGAACGACTTGTACGCCCAGAACCGGAACAGGGTGCCGAGGCCGAGGCCGACGACGTTGGCCGCGATGTTGTCCGCCAG
>Ga0081539_10005718_pt1 | contig 12440 bp, 11 predicted proteins | sample TabmetS4T2R2_FD_71023 | JGI IMG/M metagenome (GOLD analysis project Ga0081539, IMG submission 71023) | Tabebuia heterophylla rhizosphere microbial communities from the University of Puerto Rico - S4T2R2 | ecosystem: Host-associated > Plants > Roots > Rhizosphere ...
CGGCCGTCCGTCGCGTAGAGATAGTTGCCCTCTCCGCGTTCGAACACGACGTCCTTGCGACCGTACGTCGGCATCACAGCCGTAATCACGAGACCCTCCATGAAAGAAAACACCCGCTCGGCGACCACGGCTCCAGGACGGACGGACCGGGGTTGAGCGGGGTCGGGCACTATCTTACCGGGGTCGGGGTGTGTCAACTTGGCCCACAGGTTGCGGGTCGTGCCTTGAGGGTGCCCCACCCCTCTGCTAGGAGACCGCCCTTCCAATGACCCTGCCCACCCGTAATTCCCTGCTGGCCTTGCGGCGCGCCGATTTTCGCTCGGTGCCCGAGATGCTGGACTATGCGGCGAAGGGGGAGACGGGGGTCACCTTTTATAGTGTCCGGGGTGAGATTCTTTCGGCCTTGCCCTGGCGCGAGATCCGCGAGCGCGCCCAGGTCACGGCCCGCCGCCTGATCGGCGCGGGGTTCGCACCCGGCGAGCGCATACTTGTTACGGCGGACACCTGGCCCGGCTTCTTCGATGCCTTCTTCGGCGCCCAGTATGCCGGGCTGCTGCCGGTGCCGGTGTCGGTGCCGGTCGGCATCGGCGGCAAGGACGCCTATCTCGACCAGCTGCGCCGCCAACTCGCGGCCTCGGGCGCGGTGGCGGCCGTGGGCATCGAGGACCTGGCCGGCTTTTTAGCCGACGCCGCCGCTGAGTTTCCGGCGGTGCGGCTGCACGGTGGGATGTCGGTGGTCGACGCCCTGCCGGAGAAGCAGGTCGACCTGCGTCCGCTCGGGCCGTCGGATCTTTGCTACATCCAGTTCTCCTCGGGCAGCACGCGCCATCCGCATGGCGTGCAGATCACCCAGTCGACCCTGATGGCCAACCTCGCCGGCATCACCGGCCCGGCCGGGCTGGAAGTGGTGCCGGGCGATCGCGCCGCGAGCTGGCTGCCGCTCTATCACGACATGGGTTTGATCGGCTTCTTGATGGCGCCGCTCTCGACCCAGCTGTCGCTCGACTACCTGACGCCGCGCGACTTCGCGCGCCGGCCGACGCAGTGGCTGAACCTGATCTCGAAGAATCGCGGCACCATCGCCTACAGCCCGAGCTTCGGCTACGACCTTGCCACCCGCCGCGCGTCCAACCAGCCGGCCGATCTCGACCTGTCGTCCTGGCGCCATGCCGGCATCGGCGGCGACATGATCCGGCCCGACGTGCTCGATCGCTTTGCCGCGACCTTCGAGAAGGCGGGCTTCAGCCGCAAGGCCTTCATCCCGAGCTACGGCATGGCCGAGGTGTGCCTCGCCATCACCTTCAGCCCGCACGGCACAGGCGTGCGCACCGACACGATGGCGACCGACGACGGCCGCCGCACGCGACGCTTCGTGCTCTGCGGCAAGGTGCTGCCGGGCCACCGCCTGGAAGTGCGCGACGAAGCCGGCAAGGCCTTGGGCGACCGCGAAGTCGGCCGCATTTTCGTCGCCGGCCCCAGCATCATGCCGGGCTACTTCGGCGAGCCGGAGGCCACGCGCGAGGTCCTGTCCGAGGGTTGGCTCGACACCGGCGATCTCGGCTACACGCTCGACGGCGAGGTCGTGGTCACCGGCCGCGCCAAGGACCTGATCATCGTCAACGGCCGCAACATCTGGCCGCAGGACATCGAATGGGCGATCGAGACGCGCCGCGTCGTCAAGAATGGCGATTCAGTGGCCTTCTCGGTCGATGGTCCCGACAGCGAAGACGGCGGCGAGCGTGTCGTGGTGGCGGTGCTGGCGCGCGTCTCGGGCGAGGAGGGCCGCAAGACCCTGGCCAGCGACGTAGCGCAGGCGGTGCGCGAGGCGATCGCCGTCGACTGCGAGGTCGTGCTGGTGCCGCCGTCGATGGGCCTGCCGACGACCTCGTCGGGCAAGCTCTCGCGCTCGCGCGCCAAGGCCAACTACCTGGCCGGCCTCTACACTCCCAAGACCGCTGCGGCGTGACAAAGCTGGTCGCAGTCACCGGCGCCACCGGTTTCGTCGGCCCCCATCTCGTCGCCGCCCTGGCCCGTCGCAGATTCAGGCTCCGCCTGCTGGTGCGCCGCTGGTCACCGCTGCCCTCGCTCGATGGCGTGACGGCCGACATGGTCCTGGGCGATCTTTCGGACGAAGCCGCGCTGAAGCGCCTCGTCGCGGGCGCCGACGCCGTCGTCCACGCCGCTGGACTCATCAAGGCGCGCCGGCCGTCCGACTTCATGACCGTGAACCGCGACGGCACGGCACTCCTGTCGGCGCTCGAACCCGGGGCCCGCTTCCTTCTTCTGTCGTCATTGGCGGCGCGCGAGCCGCAGCTCTCGCCCTATGCCGCGAGCAAGCGCGCGGCGGAGGAGGTAGTCGCCGGCCGCTCCGGACCTTGGCTCACGGTGCGTGCACCGGCGGTCTACGGCCCCGGCGACCGCGAGACGCTCGCCTACTTCAAGGCCGTCGCCCGCGGTCTCGCGCCGCGACCCAAGGTCGCCAACGCGCGGCTGTCGCTGATCCATGTCGCCGACCTCGCCGAGGCGCTGGCGCTCGCTCTCGAACAGCCGCCGTCCCCTTCGACCTACGAAATCGATGACGGCAAGGAAGGCGGCTACACCTACCGCGACATGGCCGACGCCGCCGGCCGCGCGCTCGGTCGCAAGCCCCTGTCGCTCGCCGTGCCGCGCGCAGTGATGACGGCCCTCGCTCAGGTCAACGCGATCGGCCATTCGCTGGGCGGTTCCGTGCAGATCCTCACGCCGGGCAAGGTCGGCGAAATTTTTCACAGCGACTGGACGGCCCACGATCGGCGGCTCGCGGTGGGCCTGGGGTTCCGTCCGCGCTTTGATCTGGCAACCGGCTTTGGCGAGACGATCTTGTGGTACCGCCGGCAGGGGTGGCTCTAAAGCTGGTGAAATACGGCGTAACAAATTGTCATTTCACAAGGAATCGCCCTTTCTGGCACTCATGCGTTGTCTTTCCCCGAGACCTTTGGAGCCGCTTTTGCGCACCGCCCATGAATTGACCGTCGAAAACGACGGCATCGCCGATACCCTCACCCTGACGCGCGGCATTTCGCGGGCCGAGGTGATTCGGGAGATCTGCGTCCATCTCGAACCCTATCAGGCCGGCGAGAAGCCGATCACGGGCGAGACGGTGATCGCCAAGGATCTCACCATCGATTCGCTGGCGATCATGGACATGGTCATGGAACTGGAAGATCGCTTCGACGTCTCCATTCCGATGAGCGTCATTGCCGAAATCCATACCGTCGACCAGCTCGCCGACACGATCCGGGACCTCCGCGCCCACTCCTAACTGACAAGGAGGCCTGGTCGCATGGGCCTTTTCGACCGCCATGCCGGCTTGCTCGAGGCGTATCGTGACGTCCGCACGACCGGCTACGACCCGTTCCAGATCCGCATGGAGCGGGTGCTCTCGCCGACCAAGGCGATCATCAACGGCCGCGAGACCCTGCTGGTCGGCACCAACAACTACTTCGGCCTGACCTTCGATCCGTCGTGCATGGAAGCCGCCATCGAGGCGATCCGCGCCGAGGGCACCGGCACCACCGGCTCGCGCATCGCCAACGGCAGCTACTCCGAGCACGTGGCGCTCGAGCGCGAGATCGCCGAGTTCTACGGCAAGAAGCACTGCATGGTCTTCACGACCGGCTACCAGGCCAACCTCGGCGTGATCTCGACCCTGGCCGGGCCTGACGACTTTCTGCTGATCGACGCCGACAGCCACGCCTCGATCTACGACGCCTGCAAGATGACCCAGGCCGAGGTCGTGCGCTTCAAGCACAACGATCCGGCGAGCCTGGAAGCCCGCCTGCGCCGTCTCGGCGACAAGCCCGGCAACCGCGTGGTCGTGCTGGAAGGCATCTATTCCATGCTGGGCGACAGCGCCCCGCTGCGCGAGTTCGTCGACGTCTGCAAGAAGTACGGCGCCTACGTGCTGATCGACGAGGCCCATTCGCTGGGCGCGCTCGGCGAACACGGCCGCGGCCTCTGCGAGAAGGCGGGCGTGCTCGACGACTGCCATTTCATCGTCGGCACCTTCTCCAAGACCCTGGGGGCGATCGGCGGCTACTGCGTGTCCGACGACCCGGACTTCGACATCCTGCGCGTCACGGTGCGCGCCTACATGTTCACCGCCTCGCTGCCGCCTTCGATCGTGGCCTCGGTGCGCCAAGCGCTGCGCGTGGTCAAGGCCCGGCCCGAGCTGCGCACCCAGCTCTGGAACAACGTCGCTACGCTCTATGACGGCCTGAAGGCGCAGGGCTTCACCTTGGGGCCCGAACATGGCCCGGTGGTGGGCGTGCACCTGCCCGACCGCATGACCGCCATCGGCTTCTGGCGCGCCATGCTGGATGCCGGCATCTACGTCAACGTCGCCGTGCCGCCGGCCACGCCCAACGGCGTGTCGCTGCTGCGCTGCTCGCTCTGCGCCGTGCACACCAAGGAGCAGCTCGACCACATGGTCGAGGTCATGACCGGCATCGGCCGCCAGTTCGGCGTCCTTCCCGACAAGCAGCTGCGCGCCGCCGGCGCGCGTTAGCGCCCGTTGACGCAGCCCGTGTTCACGCTCGCTCATCTCTCCGATCCGCATCTGCCGATGCCGCCAGCGCGCTTCGGCGAGCTTTTGGGCAAGCGCGTCACCGGCTACGTCAACTGGTGGCGCCATCGCGCCCATCTGCACGTGCCCGAGGCGCTCGCCGGCATCGTCGCCGACATCCGCCGGCAGCAGCCTGACCACGTCGCGCTGACCGGCGACCTTATAAACATCTCGCTCCCCACCGAGTTCGCCCGCGCCGCCGAATGGCTGCAAAGGCTCGGCGGGCCGCTCGCCGTCACCGTCGTCCCCGGCAACCACGACGTCTATGTCGCCACCGCCTGGCCGGGAAGTCTCGGCCTGTGGGGCGCCTATATCGCGGGCGACGGCCAGCTGCCGGCGCGCGACTTCAACGTCTTCCCGACCGTGCGCCGGCGCGGGCCGATCGCCCTGGTCGGCCTGTCGAGCGGGGTTCCCAAGCCGCCCTTCTTCGCCACCGGCACCCTGGGCGAGGCGCAGATCGCCAAGGCGGAGACGCTGCTGACCGATCTCGGCCGCCAGGGCCTGTGCCGTGTCGTGCTGATCCATCATCCGCCGCTCACGACAGAAAGCCGGTTCAAGCGCCTGACCGATGCCGCGGCGTTCCAGGCCATGGTCGCCCGCGTCGGCTGCGAGCTCGTCCTGCACGGCCACAACCATCGCAGCGAAGTGGCGCGCATCACGGGCCCTGCCGGCCCGATCCCCGTGATCGGCGTCACCTCGGCCTCGGCGGCGCCCGACAGCAAGTACGGCCGCGCGCGCTACCACCTCATTCGCATCGAGCGTGAAGCGGCGGGCTGGCGGTTCGACGTCGAACTGCGCGCGCTGAGCAAGGACGGCACGGGCTGTGAAGCTGACGGCAACCTGTCGTTCCACAGTGGCCAGGCGCTCGCCATGGTAGCCTGAGCAGCAATGGCCTCTTCCGACATCGTCGTGACGCCCGCAAGCGGCAAGTCCGACCTCAAAGCTTTCATCGACCTGCCCAAGCGCCTCTATGCCGGCCACAAGGGCTATATCCCGCATCTCGACGCCGAGCGGCGCGAGGCCTTCACGCCGGGCAAGAACCCGCTGTTCGGCCATGTCGAGGTCCAGTTCTTCCTGGCCCGCCGCGGCGGCCGCGTCGTCGGCCGCATCGCCGCCCAGGTCGACCGCGCCTATCTGGAGCGCTACGCCGACGACACCGGCCATTTCGGCTGCCTCGCCGCCGAGGACGATCCGGCGATCTTCGCCGCTCTGTTCGCCGCGGCCGAGACCTGGCTGCGGGGCAAGGGGCTCAAGCGGGCGACCGGGCCCTTCAACCTCTCGGTCAACGAGGAGGTCGGGCTGCTGGTGTGGGGCTTCGAAAGCCGTCCGGTGCTGCTGGTCCCCTACGACCCGCCTTACGCGGGCGCGCGCGTGGAAGCCTGTGGCTACGCCAAGATCAAGGACCTGTTCTCCTACGACTACGACGTCCAGAACGCGCCCGAGACCATCGGCGCCAAGCTGATGGCGCGCGCCGGCATGGCCGGCCGGGTCAAGGTGCGCACGGCCAACATGAAGATGTTCGACGCCGAGGTGCGGACCCTGGTCGGCATCTTCAACGACGCCTGGAGCGACAACTGGGGCTTCGTGCCCTTTACCCAGGCCGAGATCGACCATGCCTCCAAGGCGTTCGGCCCGGTGATCGTGCCCGAGCTCGCGGTCTTCGTGGAAGTCGACGACGAGGCGGTCGCCTTCATCGTGGCGCTGACCAACCTCAACGAGGCGATCGAGGAGTTCAACGGCAGCCTGAACCCGATCAACCTTATAAAGCTCGTGTGGCGGCTGAAGATCGCCGGCGTCGGCAGCACGCGCGTGCCGCTGATGGGGGTGAAGAAGAAGTTCCGCAACCATCCGCTGATGGGGGCGGGGCTTGCCATGATGGCGATCGACCACCTCAGGGCCAACGGCAAGCGGCTGGGCAAGACCAGCGCGGAGCTGGGCTGGATCCTCGAGGACAACAAGGCGACCAACAACATCATCCGCTCGGTCGGCGGGGTGCACTACAAGACGCACCGCCTCTACGAGAAGGTCTTGTGAGCCACCCGGCGGCGTTCGCGCCGCTCGCCAACCGCGCCTTCCTCGCCCTGTGGATCGCCAACCTGCTCTCCAACACCGGCGGCTGGATGGCCTCGACGGGTGCGGCCTGGGAGATGACCAGCCTCACCTCCGAGCCGATCTTCGTGGCCCTGCTTGCGGCTTCCGGCACCTTGCCGATGTTCCTGTTCTGCTTCTTCGCCGGCATCCTGGCCGACCGTTTCGACCGGCGCCTCTACATCATCGTCTGCCAGTTCTGGATGATGGCCGTAGCCGCCGCCTTGGCCGTGCTGGCCTTCTTCGGCCTTCTGACCCACTGGAGCCTGCTCGGGCTCACCTTCTGCATCGGCCTCGGCAACGCCATGAACGCCCCGGCCTGGCACGCCATCGTGCCCGAGATCGTCTCGGGCCCGCAGCTGCGGCCGGCCATCGCGCTCAACAGCGCGGGCTTCAACCTCGCCCGCACCGTGGGGCCGGTGATCGGCCAGATCCTGCTCGGCCTGGTCGGCGTCTTCCTTCTTTTCGCCATCAACGCCGCCACCTACATCGGCGTCGTCTTCGCCATGTCGACCTGGAAGCGCAGCGCCGAGGCCCGCGCCAGCCAGCGCCGCGAGGGCTTCCTGGAAGCCGCCCGGTCCGGCATCGCCTTCGTGCGCAACTCGACCGAGCTCAAGGCCGTTTTCGCCCGCGGCCTCTGCTTCTTCACGCCGGGCATTGCCATCGGCACCTTGCTGCCGGTGATCGGCCGCTTCGAGCTCGGGCTCGACGAGTTCGCCTTCGGCATCCTCTACGGCGTGTTCGGTGTCGGCGCAGTGGCCGCTGCCATGATGATGCCACTCATCAACCGCCTGCTCGGGCCCGATCGTGCGAACATCTGGGCCATGGGCGTGCACGCCTTTGCCACATTGGTCGCTGCCCTCGTCATGACTCCTGGCGTCGTCGGCGCCTGCGTGGCGCTCTCGGGCGCCTGCTGGATCACCGTCATCGCCAACAACGGCGCCTCCGTGCAGATGATCCTCCCCAACTTCATGCGGGCGCGAGGCATGGCGGTACACCAGATGGTGTTTTTCGGCTCGATGGTCGTGGGCTCGCTGCTGTGGGGCAAGATCGCCACCTTGCTCGGCACGCAGGCCGCGCTGATCCTCTCGGCGGCCTCGCTCGTGCCCTTCACGGTGCTCGCCGCCTGGATCCGACTGCCGCGCTCGACGTTGCCTCGCACGTGACGTGTGGACTCCCGAGCACAAGACACACAAAAATTTGCCAGCGGGGGCAGAATCTTCTTGTAACCGCGTCGATTAGTTGTATTTACGGATTCAAGACGCCCAACGCACGTGCCGCTGGCCCATAGTGGTTACGCAACGACGGAAAGTGTTCTTTTTGGCAGCGCCGGCTTCGAGCCGGGTCCGGGAAGGAGCTTCTGATATGTTTGCTTACCGCGCGGGGCGTGCTCCCCGCTATTCCGTCATTTGCCCGGTGAGTTCTGACCGGGCCGCTTCGTTCGCTCTTCCGCTCCTGCGGACCAAGACCCTGTCGAGTATCGGCTGACGCACGCCGCCCGTTTGGCGCCGTACGTCCCGTTCGACATTCCACCGAACCAGCCTTTGACCTGAATTGACGGGGAACCCCCCAGCGATGACCGAGCGTATTTTCCGTTATCTCCGAGAGCAGCAGCCCGAGACGCCGTGCCTGGTGATCGACCTCGACGTGGTCGAGAACAATTTCCGGCGCATGAAGGAGCTGCTGCCTGCGGCCCACATCTTCTACGCCGTGAAGGCCAACCCGGCCGCGCAGATCCTGTCTCGCCTCTCCAACCTCGGCTCCAAGTTCGACACCGCGAGCCGCGGCGAGATCGAGCTCGTGCAGGCGACCGGCGTGTCGATGGACCGCGTCTCCTTCGGCAACACCATCAAGAAGGAGAAGGACATCGCCTGGGCCTACCAACAGGGCGTGCGCCTGTTCGCCTTCGACAGCGAGGCCGAGCTGCAGAAGCTCGTCCGCGTCGCGCCGGGTGCGCGCGTGTTCTGCCGCGTGCTGGTCGATTGCGGCGGCGCCGAGTGGCCGCTCAGCAAGAAGTTCGGCTGCGCGCCGGAGATGGCCAAGGACCTGCTGCGCAAGGCCAAGGACTGGGGCCTCGACCCCTACGGTATTTCCTTCCATGTCGGCAGCCAGCAGACCGACCTCGAGCAGTGGGACAAGGCGCTGGGCCAGGTCTCGCAGATGTTCTTCGCGCTGGCCGAAGAGGGCGTCGACCTGCGCATGGTCAACCTGGGCGGCGGCTTCCCGGCGCGCTATCGCGCCGAGGTCAACCCGATCGAGGCCTACTGCGAGGCGGTGACCCGGGCGCTGGTGCGCCACTTCGGCAACCGCATGCCCGAGGTCCTCATCGAGCCGGGCCGCTCCATGGTGGGCGACGCGGGCGTGATCCAGAGCGAGGTGGTCCTGGTCTCGCGCAAGGCGGCCAACGACCGCAAGCGCTGGGTCTACCTCGACATCGGCAAGTTCTCCGGGCTCGCCGAGACCATGGGCGAGAGCATCAAGTATCGCCTGCGCACGGGCCGTGACGGCACGCGCGTGGGGCCGGTGGTGCTCGCCGGCCCGACCTGCGATTCGGCCGACATCCTGTATGAAAAGACCGAATACAAGCTGCCGCTGTCGCTGAAGCCCGGCGACAAGGTCGAGATCCTGGCCACCGGCGCCTATACGACGACCTACTCCTCAGTTGCCTTCAACGGCTTCGCGCCACTCAAGGCGATCTGCATCTAGCCCTTCGTTCTGTAACGGAACGACGTTAACGGGGCCTTGAGAAAGGCCCCGTTGCCGTTTATCGACCACTTTTGGACAAGGCCAATGGGCCGGACAGGGACGCTGAAATGGCGAAGAAAGCTGCGCGCAAGGGCAAGAAGAAGCTCTCCAAGAAGTACGTATCGTTCTCCGGCCGCATGGTCATGATCGGCTTCGGCTCGATCGGCCAGGGCGTGCTGCCGCTGATCTTCCGGCACATCGACATCAAGCCCGAGCAGATCACGGTGATCTCGGCCGAGGACCGTGGCGGCCTGAAGGAGCTGAAGAAGTTCGGCGTGACCTTCATCCGCAAGCGCCTGACCCGCGAGAACCTGCGCCAGACGCTCGACAAGCGCCTGGGCAAGGGCGACTTCGTGGTCAACCTGTCGGTCGAGGTCGCGTCGACGGCCCTGGTCGAACTCTGCCAGGAGAAGGGAGCGCTCTACATCGACACCTGCATCGAACCCTGGCCGGGCGGCTATACCGACCCCAGCCTGTCGGTCTCGCTGCGATCCAACTATGCGCTGCGCGAGAACATGCTGAAGCTGGCGCCGCAGTACCGCGGCGGTCCGACGGCGGTGATCGCCCACGGCGCCAATCCGGGTCTGGTCTCGCACTTCGTGAAGAAGGCCCTGGTCAACATCGCCAAGGACACCGGCAAGGGCGTGGTCAAGCCGACCACCCGCGAGGGCTGGGGCGAGCTGGCGCGCGACCTCGGCGTGCAGGTGATCCACATCGCCGAGCGCGACACCCAGGTCTCCAAGAAGCCCAAGAAGGTCGGCGAGTTCGTCAACACCTGGTCGATCGACGGCTTCGTGTCGGAGGGCAGCCAGCCCGCCGAGATGGGCTGGGGCACTCACGAGAAGGGCCTGCCGCCGGACGGCGCGCGCCACGAGTTCGGCTGCGACGCCGCGATCTACCTCAATCGGCCGGGCCTCGTCACCCGCGTGCGCACCTGGACGCCGATTGAGGGGCCGTTCCACGGCTTCATCATCACCCACAACGAATCGATCTCGATCGCCGACTACTTCTCGCTGCGCCAGGGCCAGCACGTCGTCTACCGGCCGACGGTGCACTACGCCTACCATCCGTGCGACCAGGCGATCATGTCCATGCACGAATGCGCGGGCAAGAACCTGCACCAGCAGAAGAGGCAGCGCCTGATCGTCGACGAGATCACCGATGGTCGCGACGAGCTCGGCGTGCTGCTGATGGGCCACGAGAAGGGCGCCTACTGGTACGGCTCGCAGCTCGACATCCATGAGGCGCGCGAGCTCACGCCCTACAACAACGCGACCTCGATCCAGGTCTGCGCGCCCGTGCTGTCGGGCATCATCTGGGCGCTGGAGAACCCCGACCGCGGCATCGTCGAGGCCGACGAGATGGACTTCGAGCGCAACCTCGAGATCTGCATGCCCTATCTCGGACCCGTCGTCGGCAAGTACAGCGACTGGACGCCGCTCAAGGACCGCGACGGGCTGTTCCCCGAGGACCTCGACCGGACCGATCCCTGGCAGTTCAAGAACTTCCGGGTGACGTGACATGGCAAGACAAGTGGCGTGACGCGCCCGCGCGCGCCTCATGTCCACTTTCCTTTGCCGATGTGTGCTAAGTCACAGTTCCTGGCGCCACGGTGACGGAGACTTGGCGACCGGCATGGCGGGCTTGAACGGAGGATCCTATGGGCCGGCTGATCAGCCAGGGCTGCAAGGGCGCGGACGTCCGTGCCGTTCAGGATGTGCTGAACTTCCACATCCGACGCCTTCTCCCCTTGGCGGTAGATGGCGACTTCGGGCCGCTGACCCACGCACGCGTGGTCGAGTTTCAGAAGGTGAACGCGCTGAAGGCGGATGGCATCGTCGGACCGCGGACGATGGTCAAGTTGTTCGAGGAAGAGCAGCTGCCCATCACGGTCGCCCTGGTACCGCAAGCGGCGCCTAAGGTTGGGGGGCCGCCACGAGGCATCCAGCCGCCTCGTCTGATCCCGCCATTGACATTGCCGCCGCTGACGCCGCCGATACTGACGCCATTTTTTCTTCCTCCGGACTCGTCGGCCCGCATTCCCGTCCTGACACCCGCCGGCCAGACCGTGAGCTTCCTCACGACGGTGCCGGTACGCAATGATCCGGTCGATCCCGCGACGCGCAGCTTCGTCGAGATCATGCGACTCCTCGATCACCTGCCGCAGTCGTTTCCCTTCCGCGGGACGATCATCGGGGCGGTGCCGCGACCCGTTCCGAAAATCGGCCCTCTCGGGCTCGACCCGGTTTCGCCCATGAGTTTTGGCTTCCAGTGGGGCGTCAAGCCGGTGTTTGACCTCAAGACGATCGGCCCGCCCATCCAGTTCGCGGTCGGTGGCGCCGTGAATGCCCGCTACATCCTGAAGCTGGTCGACAAGCCTGGTGCAACGGTGCCCCAGCTCGGCCTGTTCGTGCAGGGCGACTTCCGAGGCACGATCGACTGGACGAGCCAGGCGGCAGAATCGCGACCGCAGATCGACCTCAAGGGCTCGATCGTCGGCGGGCTCCAGGGGCGCTTCTAGGGTGAAAGCTCACATCTAGTCGCGCCAGCGACATCGCTCCAAGTCCAGGCGGTTCTGGGCATCGAATTTGATGCCTTCCTTTTCGAGCAAGCGCCGCTGGAGGATGTCGCCGCCATTGCGGGACAGGCTGTAGGACACCTCGCCCTTGGCGTTGACGACACGGTGCCACGGGATCTTGGTTTCCGGGGGAAGGCGCTGAAGGACACGACCAACAAGGCGGGCGCGCCTCGGCATGCCCGCCATCGTGGCGACCTGGCCATAGGTCGCAACCCAGCCCTTTGGGATGCGCCGGATGACGGCGCAAATGGCTTCGACTGCCTTGTCGCCTTGGAGATTGGGCGGCATCGGCAGTTTACGTCGCTCTCCAGTCGCCCAGCGTCGCAGCAGTCTCGGCGCTGTCAGCCCGAGGCCCTTGTCAGGACGACGCATCGTGCGGTTTCCCTCGTGTCAGGCTTTGCCGTCGAGCGAGAGGATAGACCAGTC
>Ga0081539_10005719_pt1 | contig 12440 bp, 14 predicted proteins | sample TabmetS4T2R2_FD_71023 | JGI IMG/M metagenome (GOLD analysis project Ga0081539, IMG submission 71023) | Tabebuia heterophylla rhizosphere microbial communities from the University of Puerto Rico - S4T2R2 | ecosystem: Host-associated > Plants > Roots > Rhizosphere ...
CAGGACCGTCGAGACCCTCGACGTCGCGATCGCAGATGCCTTCAACGCCTTCACACCGCAAGAATGCGCCAACTACTTCGCCGAAGCCGGATACGCTTCAGCCTGATCGGAATCTGCTCTAGACGGTAGCGACCGAGGCGCTCGTCGACACCGAAGCCGACATGGACTGGATCAGCTGCGCCTGCATCTTGATCAGCTGCTCGAGCAGGTTCTGCTGCGTCTTTGAGGTATTCGCGCTGTTCGACGTGTCGCTGGCGGTCGAGACCGGGCCGGTCATGGTCACCTTCGAGCCATCCGCATAGGTGATGGTCATCGTGGTCGAGCCGTCCGAATTGCTGCTGCTCGTCGCGCTCGCGCCGTCGGCCGACAGGAGCCGCGACAGCGGGTCCTGCCCGCTCTGCGTGTCGTCCGGCGGAGGCGGCATCTGATGATGGCGGCCCATGCCGCGCGTCGTGCCGGCGGCGAATTCATCCTTGCTGATCGACCCGTCGTTGTTCGTATCGAGCTTGCCCATCACGTAACTGGCGATGTCCTTGTTCTCGGTGCCGAACGCGTTCTGCAGCTCGGTGCCCGTAACCGTGCCGTCGCCGTCGGCGTCGAGTTTGCCGAACACCCGCTGCTGATGCCGCGACAGGCCGCTGCTGCTGCTCGCCTGCTCTTGTGCATCGATCAGCGCGCTCATCGCGCCGAGGCTGAAGGGCATAGCCGGTCCGTTGCCGTTTCCGGAGGACTGTGTCTGGCCGCTGACGCCGGAGGACGGGTCGAGCCCGAATGCCATCGGATCGCCGGAGCTCGGCTGCAGCAGCGCGTTCGCGTCGGAGGCCTGTACGCCCTGCAGATACTGCCACTGGCTGGCATAGGATGCGATTGACGCGCCGTGGATGTGAGACATGAGCACACCTTGCAAGAAGCCTGACTGGCCGATCGCCCGAAATCCTTGCTTCAAGTTCCGTGCCGCCCGGTTCGACCGCATAAATACTTGAAATCACGTGGTTTCTTTCGCACGTGTCGCGGCAGATTTTGCGCGCTCCGGGGATATCCGGCAAATCTTGCCGCACGTTTTTGCCTGTGGACGATCGTGTTTGCGGCGCCTGCATCGACATGTTAGGCGAACGTCTCAACGGATCGGACCAAACCGATGCGCCCTCTCCTGATTGCGCCATCCATTCTGGCGTCGGACTTCGCCAAGCTCGGTGACGAGGTGCAGGCGGTCGACACCGCGGGGGCCGACTGGATCCATCTCGACGTGATGGATGGGCACTTCGTGCCGAACATCTCGTTCGGGCCCGGCGCGATCGCGGCGATGCGGCCGCATTCGGGCAAAGTGTTCGACACGCATCTGATGATCGCGCCGTGCGATCCCTACCTCGAAGCCTTCGCGAAGGCCGGCTCCGACATCATTACGGTGCACGTCGAGGCCGGCCCGCATATCCACCGCTCGCTGCAAGCCATCAAGGCGCTCGGCAAGAAGGCTGGCGTCACCCTCAATCCGGGCACGCCGATCGAGACGATCGAGCATGTGATCGACCTTGTCGACCTGATCCTGATCATGTCGGTGAACCCGGGCTTCGGCGGACAAGCCTTCATCCCCTCGGCGCTGGAAAAGATTTCGCGCGCACGGGCGCTCGCGGGTGCTCGGCCGATCGACATCGAGGTCGATGGCGGCATCACGGCGGAGAATGCCGCGGCGGTCGCGCGCGCTGGCGCGAATGTGCTGGTCGCAGGCTCGGCGACCTTCAAGGGCGGTGTCGGCGCCTACGCCAAGAACATCGCGGCCATCCGCAATGCGGCGGCCCTCGCTCGCGGAGAAGCCGCATGATCCCGCGCTATTCCCGTCCCGAGATGGCTGCGATCTGGGATCCGCAGACGCGTTTCCGCATCTGGTTCGAGATCGAGGCGCATGCCTCGGACGCGATGGCCGAGTTGGGCATCATCCCGAAGGAGGCCGCCTACACGATCTGGGAGAAGGCGCGCCACGCGACTTTCGATGTCGCGCGCATCGACGCGATCGAGCGCGAGACCAAGCACGACGTGATCGCGTTCCTGACGCATCTCGCCGAGATCGTCGGTCCCGAGGCGCGCTTCGTGCATCAGGGCATGACCTCGTCGGACGTGCTCGACACCTGCCTGAATGTGCAGCTCACCCGCGCTGCCGATATCTTGATCGGCGATGTTGAGAAACTGCTTGGAGCGCTCAAGCGCCGCGCCTTCGAGTACAAGATGACGCCGACGATCGGCCGCTCGCACGGCATCCATGCCGAACCGGTGACCTTCGGGCTCAAGCTCGCGCAGGCCTATGCGGAGTTCGCACGCAATCTCGAGCGGCTCAAGACCGCTCGCCGTGAGGTCGCGACCTGCGCGATCTCCGGCGCGGTCGGCACCTTCGCGCAGATCGATCCGCGCATCGAAGCGCATGTGGCGGCGAAGATGGGGCTGTCCGTCGAGCCGATCTCGACGCAGGTCATTCCGCGCGATCGCCACGCCATGTTCTTTGCGACGCTCGGCGTGATCGCCTCCTCGATGGAGCGGCTTGCGATCGAGATCCGCCATCTGCAGCGCACTGAGGTGCTGGAGGCCGAGGAATTCTTCTCGGCCGGCCAGAAGGGCTCGTCGGCGATGCCGCACAAACGCAATCCGGTGCTCTCGGAAAACATCACCGGACTGGCCCGCATGGTGCGTGCCTACGTGACGCCGGCGCTCGAGAACGTCGCGCTCTGGCATGAACGCGACATCTCGCATTCCTCGGTCGAGCGCATGATTGGGCCGGACGCGACCGTCACGCTCGACTTCGCGCTGATGCGCCTGACCGGCCTGATCGACCGGCTCGTCGTCTATCCCGAGAACATGAGGAAGAATCTCGACCGCCTCGGCGGCCTGATCCATTCGCAGCGCGTGCTGCTCGCGCTCACGCAGAAGGGTGCGTCACGCGAAGAGGCCTACACGCTGGTCCAGCGCAACGCGATGCCGGTCTGGCGCGGCGAGGGCGACTTCCTCACCTTTCTCAAGGCCGACAAGGACGTGAAGCGTTTCCTGACCGATGCCGAGATCGAAACGAATTTCGACCTCGCCTATCATTTCAAGCACGTCGATACGATCTTTGCCCGCGTCTTCGGCACAGCGTAAGGCCCAATATGAAGCCCGCCCCGGAGGTCATCCGAGGCGGGCTCAACGATCGTTGGCAAGGGAGAATTAGCGCCCAGGGACGCCGAACTGGCTCGCGTTTCCGCGCGCGCCGACGCCTGCGCCGCCTGGTGTGAAGCCCGTCGCCGCGTTGCCTTGGATCTGGACCCCGCCGCCGCCACCGCCACCTGGGCGGGCCGCCGGCGCCGGAGCGCCGCCGCCCGGACCGCGATCAGCACCACGCATTCCGGTCGGTGAGCTCACTTGCGGGCTCACGCTGCCGGGCTGAGCGGGGCCTGCGCCGGGGCGGCCCTGCCAGGTGCCGGTCCGGGTTCCGGTCCAGCCGCCGGGCCGGCCCTGCCAAGTCCCGGTGCGGGTCCCATCCCAGTGGTGACGACGATGATGGAACCGGGAACCTCCGTAGAAGCCGACGCCGACGCTTGGGCCGTAGGAGTAGCCGTAGTCGTAGGAATCGTCATAGGCGTAGTCGTCATAGACCGGCGCGACCGCAACGCCGACGCCCGGCCCGCCGCCCGCCATCGCCAGATAGCTGCGGTTCGCAAAACCGGAGCCGCCCGAGAAGCTCACCTGACACCAGCTTCCAGTGCAGCCGCCGACGTCGACGGTTTCGCCGGTCTGGATCGAGCCGACCACCGGATATTGCGCGCCCGGCCCGGAGCGAACGTTGAGATCGGCCCGTGCGGTTGCCGGGGCAGCGGCCGCCACGCTAGCGGACAGAAGCAGCGCGGCGCCACTTGCCAGCAGCGTCTTCTTGATTGCGTTGGTCATGAGTGAAACTCCTTTCAGCGAACTCACGTCGCCTGGATGGGCAACCGCCGCGTGCGCGGCGCGGTTCCAATCGATTGCGCAATTTCAATGTGTTCGATCTGCGGCTCTCGACCGCAGCAGGCCTACTCTGCGGCGACTGGCCGCGGCTGCGGGGCTGGCGGCGCCAGCAGCTTCATCAACGTAAATGTGATGGCGAGGGTCGCCACGTAGACGAGAAGCTGCATCGCAGTCGGCTGATCGGTGTAGCCGATCAGCGTGTGCAGCGCCTTGCCGAGAATGCTGCCGTCCGAGAGCAGCCACGAGGTGTCCCACACGGTCGTGCCGAGCGCCGTCAGCACGTCCGCCTGGGCCAGGAACAGCACGGCCTGTGAGGCCATGCCGGCTGCCAGAAATGCGATCATCAGGCTGGTGACGGCAAACAGATAGCGGCCCGGGATGTGCAGCAATCCGAAATAGGTGAGCGCGCACACCAGCGCGCCGAGCACGAGCCCGGCGACGCCGCCGGCGAAAACGCTTGCGGTCGACGTCCCTTCGCTGGCCAAGATGCCGTAAAGGAAGAGCACGACTTCCGAGCCCTCGCGCAGCACGGCGACGCCGACCACGATCGCAAGCGCCGCCAGCGAGCTGCGTCCGGCGACCACGGCTTCGCCGGCCGCCCGCATCTCGGCGGCGAGCTCACGTCCGTGCCGCGCCATCCAGACATTGTGCCAGGTCAGCATGACGACCGCGAGGCTGAGGATTGCGGCGTTGAACAGCTCCTGCCCCGCGCCCGCGAACGCCTGCGCCAGCACCTCGGCAAAGAGCGCGACCACACAGGCCCCGGCCAATCCGGCCGCGACCCCGCCGCTCACCCAAAAGCCGCGCAACGGCACCGATCGCGTCACCGCCATCACGATTCCGACGATGAGCCCGGCCTCGAAGACTTCGCGAAATACGATGATCAGTGCGGCAAGCACGGCGGCCTCACTCCACGATCAGGGTGCCGCGATTGGACAGATTGAAGTCATCGAAGAACTCATACTTGCCGGGCTTCAGCGGTCCGACACGCAGAATGCCTTCGCTGTTCGCGGCGATCACCTTCTCGACCTTCAGCGACTTGCTTTCGAACTCCATCGCGGCGCCGTCGCGGTTCACGACCCGGATCACGATCCGCTTGTCGGCCGGCGCCTTGATCTCGGCCGGGTCAAACTTCTTGTCCTTCACGACGATTTCGACCGAGGCGGCATATTGCTCGGCCTGCGCCGGCGCTGTGGCCAACGGCGCCAGCATGAGAAGCCCAAGACCAAGCACCAACAACGACTTCATCACTTTGTCTCCGCCTCCGCGCTTTGCGGGTTTCTATAGGCCGTTCTTGGTTTCTCGGGCACCCATCGCAGTTTGGAATAGTCCCAGAAAGGCTTTGGAAGTGCTCCGGAATTCGCAACCGACCGTCGCCCGGACACGATCTCTTAACTGTTCGCTTAAGCCTGTTGGCCACAATCGCGCCGGACAGGAACTCCATGATGTCGAAAACACGACCCCTTCCGGCAGGACGCATCCGTACCGCACGACTTCCAATGGTCGCGGCACCGCGCCTCGCGCCGGAGGCGGGTTACCGTGCGATGCTGCGTTCTGTTCTTGTGGGTCCAACCGTGACGCCTCGCCTCATGCTTTCTCCAAAGATCCTGGTGTTCGACTCCGGCGTCGGTGGGCTGACGGTGTTTCGCGAGATTGCGCGGGCGCGCCCCGACGCGCGCTACGTCTATGTCGGCGACGACGCTGTGTTTCCCTACGGCAAGATCCCCGAAGAGGCGCTGATCGCGCGCGTCGGGGCGCTGATGGATAACTTGATCGCGGCCCACCGGCCGGACCTCGTGGTGATTGCCTGTAATACCGCCTCGGTCCAAGTCTTGCCGGCACTGCGTTCGCGCTTTGATGTGCCGTTCGTCGGCACCGTCCCGGCGATCAAGCCGGCCTGCGCGGCGTCGCAGACCAAGCTGGTCTCCGTGCTCGGCACTGAGGCGACCGTCGCGCGCGAATACACCCACGCGCTGATCCGCAGCTTCGGTGAGGGGTGCGACATCAATCTGGTCGGCTCCGCGCGGCTTGCAGCGCTTGCCGAAGCGGCGCTTTCGGGCGAGCCGGTCGACGACGAAGCCGTACGCGCCGAAATCCAGCCCTGCTTCGTCGAGGATGGCGCGACGCGCACCGACACGATCGTGCTGGCCTGCACGCACTATCCCCTGCTGATCGAGAGCTTCGCGCGACTCGCGCCCTGGCCGGTACGCTGGCTCGACCCGGCGCCGGCCATCGCGCGGCGGGTGATCGAGCTGCTCGGTCCGGCGACGGACGCAATGCCGGCCGGCCTCGCGCCCGCGATCTTCACGTCGAACCGGCGCGTGAGCGCCCGCTTTGCAGCCACGCTGCAGGGCTTCGGTCTCGAAGCCGTGGAAGCCCCGGCCGCCGCGACCGTTTAGCCCACTCGATTTGACAGATTTGGGCTTTGCCCCTAGAAACCGCGCGCCGCGCCGGTCCTTTTGACCCGCGCGGCGTTTCGCGACCCGCGGTCCTTCGTCTCGCTTGGACGCAGGACCTGTCGGTTCCGGCAGGCCGGAACAGCAGGAGGGCGCGTTTCCTCGAAAACCGAACAAATCCAATGAGTTGAGGACGCGAATGACTAAGCGCGCTGAGGCGAAATACAAGATCGATCGCCGCATGGGCGAAAACATCTGGGGCCGCCCGAAGAGCCCCGTGAACCGCCGCGAATACGGCCCCGGCCAGCACGGCCAGCGCCGCAAGGGCAAGCTCTCGGACTTCGGCGTGCAGCTGAAGGCGAAGCAGAAGCTGCGCGGCTATTACGCCAATATCTCGGAGCGCCAGTTCCGTGGCATCTATGACGAAGCAATCCGCATGAAGGGCGACTCCGGCGCCAACATGGTGGGCCTGCTCGAGCGCCGGCTCGACGCGGTCGTCTATCGGGCGAAGTTCGTTCCTACCGTGTTCGCGGCGCGCCAGTTCATCAACCACGGCCATATCAAGGTGAACGGCCGGCGTGTGACCATTCCGAGCTATCGTCTCAAGGTCGGCGACCTCATTGAGGTGAAAGACTCCTCGAAGGAGCTCGCGCTGGTGCTCGAAGCCAAGGCGCTCGCCGAACGCGATGTGCCCGACTACATCGAGGTCGACCACTCCAAGAATACCGCGAAGCTCGCGCGCGTGCCGGCGCCGGCGGAAGTGCCCTACCCGGTGCAGATGGAGCCGCACCTCGTGGTCGAGTTCTACTCGCGCTGATCCTTGGCGCCGCCCACATAAAAAGGCCGCCCATCGGGCGGCCTTTTTTCTTGCGGATGTGAGCCGGCTTAGGCCGACGCGCCTTCCTTCACGGCGAGGCCCTTCTCCTTGAGAAGGCTCTGCAGCTCGCCCGCCTGAAACATCTCGCGCACGATATCGCAGCCGCCGACGAACTCGCCTTTCACGTAGAGCTGCGGAATGGTCGGCCAGTTCGAATAGCTCTTGATGCCGTTGCGCAAATCGTCGGACTCCAGAACGTTCAGGCCTTTGTACGGCACGCCGATATAGTCGAGGATCTGCACGACCTGGCCGGAAAAGCCGCACATCGGAAACTGCGGGGTGCCCTTCATGAACAGCACCACGTCGTTGCTCTTCACTTCATTGTCGATGAACTGCTCGATTGCCATGATCTCGATCTCGTCCTTGCTGGTCGCGCGCAGGCATCCCTGCGAGTCTTTCCGTTGCCCTATATGTAGCGCAGGTGACGGGGTGCCCCAAGAGGGCAGCCACGAAAGATGAAGACCTCTCCTCTCGAAGCCAAATGGGTGAAATCTGACCCACCGGGCTCAGAATCGGCGCAAAAAGGCCTACCCTTCCGGGGTGCCAGTCTGCAGCGCCAGCGCGTGCAGCTTGCCGCCCATCTCGCCGCGCAGCGCCTGGTAGACGAGCTGGTGCTGCTGCACCCGCGACTTGCCGCGGAACGAGGCCGCAATGACGGTTGCGGCGTAGTGGTCGCCATCGCCCGCAAGGTCGCGGATCGTCACTTCGGCATCGGGAATCCCAGCCTTGATCAGCTTTTCGATTTCGCTGGCGTCCATCGCCATGTGCGGAAGGTCCTCTGCGCCTGCAGGCTAGTTTGCGCCTCCGGCCATATAGGCCGGCAACCACCCCTCATGGCGCTCACGCAAGGCGTTTAGCAGAATCTCCCGTTCGCCGGGAAGCGTCAATGCATGGCCGTGGGTCATACCGATGCGGCGGATCGGCACGCCCGCCGCCTTGGCGCGCGCCGCGAGGTCGTCCGCCTGCTCGGGCTTGATGGTGACGACGTAGCGCGCCTGGTCCTCGCCGAACCAGAAGCCATGCTCGGTGAGAAACGCCGGCGGGCCATAGAGCTTTGCGCCGATATCGCCGGCGAGCGCCATTTCGGCGACTGCGACCAGCAGCCCGCCATCCGAGATGTCGTGCACGGCGCTCACGAACTGCTCCGCGATCAGGCCGCGCACGAAGTCGCCGGTGCGGCGCTCGGCGCTCAGATCGACCGGCGGCGGTGCACCCTCCTCGCGACCGCAAACGTCGCGCAGATAGAGCGACTGGCCGAGCCAGCCCTTGGTCTCGCCGAGCAGCACGATCATCTGGTCGGCCCCCTTGAACGCGATCGTGGCGGACTTGGCGAAATCCTCGATCAGTCCGACGCCGCCGATGGTCGGGGTTGGCAGGATCGCGCGGCCATTGGTCTCGTTGTAGAGCGACACGTTGCCGGACACGACCGGGAATTCGAGCGCCTTGCAGGCGGTCGCGATGCCCTGCACGCAGCCGACGAACTGCCCCATGATCTCGGGCCGCTCGGGATTGCCGAAGTTCAAATTGTCGGTGAGCGCCATCGGCTTTGCGCCGACGGCCGAGAGATTGCGCCAGGTCTCGGCGACGGCCTGCTTGCCGCCTTCGAACGGATCCGCCTCGCAATAGCGCGGCGTCACGTCGGTGGTGAGCGCGAGCCCCTTCGGCCCTTCCTGCACGCGAACCACGGCGGCATCGCCGCCCGGCCGCTGCACGGTGTTGCCAAGGATGACGTGATCATATTGCTCCCAGACCCAGCGCTTGGAGCAGAGATCCGGCGAGCCCATCAGCTTTTCCAGCGCATCCGCATGCGGCATCGGCGGCTCGATGCTGGCCGGATCAAGCGTCGGCAGCCGCGGCGACGCGCTGTGCGGCCGGTCATAGACCGGCGCCTCATCGCCGAGCTCCTTGATCGGCAGGTTCGCCATCTCGACGCCGCCATGGCGCACCACGAAGCGCTTGTCCGGTGTGGTCTCGCCGACGATCGCGAAGTCGAGGCCCCACTTGCGGAAGATGTCCTCCGCCTCTTGCTCCTTTTCGGGCTTGAGCACCATGAGCATGCGCTCCTGGCTTTCGGAGAGCATCATCTCATAGGCCGTCATGCCCGTTTCCCGTGTCGGGACCCGGTCGAGCTCGAGCCGCACGCCGAGATCGCCCTTCGCGCCCATCTCGACCGCCGAGCAGGTGAGCCCGGCCGCGCCCATGTCCTGGATCGCGATGACGCAATCCTTTGCCATGATCTCGAGGCAGGCTTCGAGCAGCAGCTTTTCGGAGAACGGATCACCGACCTGCACCGTCGGCCGCTTCGATTCGGAATCCTCGCCGAACTCGGCCGAAGCCATGCTGGCGCCGTGAATGCCGTCGCGCCCGGTCTTGGAGCCGAGATAGACGATCGGCATGCCGACGCCGGAAGCGGCCGCATAGAAGATCTTGTCCTTCTCGGCGAGGCCGACCGCCATCGCGTTGACCAGATTGTTGCCGTCATAGCGCGAGTGGAAACGCACCGAGCCGCCGACCGTCGGTACGCCGAAGGAGTTGCCATAGCCGCCGACGCCCGCGACCACGCCCGAGACCAGATGGCGGGTCTTCGGATGCGCCGGGTCGCCGAACGAGAGGGCGTTGAGGCACGCGATCGGGCGGGCGCCCATGGTGAAGACGTCGCGCAGGATGCCGCCAACTCCGGTCGCGGCGCCCTGGTAGGGCTCGATATAGCTCGGGTGGTTATGGCTCTCCATCTTGAACACGACGGCGAGCCCATCGCCGATGTCGATCACGCCGGCGTTTTCGCCCGGCCCCTGGATCACCTGCGGACCCGCGGTCGGCAGTGTCCGCAAATGAATCTTCGAGGATTTGTACGAGCAGTGCTCGTTCCACATCGCCGAGAAGATGCCGAGCTCGGTGAGCGTCGGCTCGCGGCCGATCAGCTGGAGAATCCGCTCATATTCGTCGGGCTTGAGGCCGTGCTCGGCAACCAGCTCCGGAGTGATTTTCGGCTCGTTCGGGATCATGTCGCTGAAAAGACGTCTTATCACTCCTGTTTAGGGGAGATAGACGTCCGGCGAAACGTTTTTGTAGCGCTGCCCCCAGCCTGAGATCACATATGAGCCGCGTGGCGCAAGCTCAAGCCCGCACGACCTTTTCGGCACGCGCAATCCACTCCGCCTGCGCCTTCTGGACATGTGCCGGCGAGCGCCGGAACTGGCGCACCACTTCGGTGAGCCACGCCCTCGCCTCGGCCTCGCGGCCGAGCCGCTCGAGCAACAGCCCGTAACGCACGCGCGCCTCGGCGCCGACATAGTATTCCGACAGCGCGCGGTACTCCTCGAGCGCTTCCTCGTTGCGGCCGCACATTTCCAGCGCGCGGGCATAAACGAGATGCGCCTCGGCCGACTGATAGTCCGGAAAGCGCGCCCTGAGGTCATCGAGAATCGCAACCGTGTCCCCTGCCTGCCCGAGCCCGAACTGCGCCCGCGCGCGACCGAACATATAGAGCGGCTCGTCGCCGAGCGGGCGCGACAGGATCACTTCGAAATGGCGCTTCGCCTCCTCGAAGCGGCCGAGCTCCATGCATTCCTCGGCGAGCGCGGCGCGATTCGCGATCGTGTCGGCGATCTCGACCGCGTCGGAAAGGGCGCGATAGCGCTTCTCCGGATTGAGCGACTTGGCGACACGCTGCTGCGTGCGCACGCCTTGCGGACTTCCGAACCAGTCCGGAATGATCACCGCCACGACGTACGCGATCGCGCCGATCAGCGGCGCAAACAGGATGATGAACGCCCAGGGTGACGCGCGGCCGGTCTTGACCGCATGAATGATCAGCATGATTTCGAGGATCAAGAGCACAAGGACGAGCGGCATCGTGGCTCCCGTAATGACGCAGGCGCGCAGGCGCGCTTGTGAACGGCAAACCGCCGCGCAGCCGAGCAGGCTCACGCGACGGGCTGATGACCTTTGGTCGGTGGAGTGTGCCGCCGGGTTCACGCCGGCGCAACTGGCGCGCGCAGCTGCCTCAACGGAAAGCCTCAGGCTGCTTGTTGTTTAGGCAGGTTCTTCGTGAAGCATGATCTTTCCGAAAACCGGTATCCACCCCGCATCAAGTGCGGGGGCAGGCTTTTCGGGATCATGCTTTAGGCCGCCTGGACGAAATGCGCGACCAGCCCGGCGAAGAGGCCGCGCCCATCGGTGCAGCCGATGACGCTTTCCACGTGATTCTCGGGATGCGGCATCAGCCCGAGCACGTTCAGCTTCTCGTTCAGCACGCCGGCGATCGCGTTGGTCGCGCCGTTCACGTTCGCTTTCGGATCGCGCTTGCCATCCGCGTCGGTGTAGCGGAACAGAACGCGGCCCTCGGCCTCGAGGCGTGCGATCGTGCCTTCGCTGGCGAAGTAATTCCCCTCGCCGTGCGCGCATGGCACGCGGATCACCTGGCCCGCATTGTAGCCGCGCGTGAACGGTGTATCCGAGCGCTCGACCTTCAGGTGCACATCACGGCAGATGAATTTGACGCTCGCATTGCGCTGCAGGATGCCCGGCAGCAGCTCGGCTTCGCAGAGAATCTGAAAGCCGTTGCACACGCCCATCACCAAGCCGCCCTTGCGCGCGTGCTCACGCACCGCGCCCATGATCGTTGCGCGCGCCGCGATGGCGCCGCAACGCAGATAGTCGCCGTAGGAAAATCCGCCGGGCAGCACCACGAGATCGGTCCCGGCGGGCAATTCGCTCTCGGCGTGCCACACCATCGCGGGCTCACGTCCCGACACGAGCTTCAACGCGCGCGCCATGTCGCGCTCGCGATTTGATCCGGGGAAGACGACGACGGCGGCTTTCATGGTGTTGCAGGCGCGGCTTGCGGCGCCGTGATCTCGACTTTGAAGTTTTCGATCACCGTATTCGCGAGCAGCTTCTCGGCAGCTTCCTTCAGGGTCTGCTCGGCCTTCACGGGATCGCCGCCTTCGAACTCGATGTCGAACACCTTGCCCTGGCGCACGCTCGCGACGCCCGCGACCCCAAGCGACTTCAGCGCGCCTTCGATCGCCTTGCCTTGCGGATCGAGCACGCCGGTTTTGAGTGTGACGGTGACGCGAGCTTTCATAAGATTTTCAATCGCCTTCAATGCCAGCTTCGATCTGCGACGCTCAGCGCAGCCCGGTATTCCGATAGACCTCGGCGAGCGGCAGCGAAATGACCAGGTTTGCGAACTTCAA
>Ga0081539_10005720_pt1 | contig 12437 bp, 12 predicted proteins | sample TabmetS4T2R2_FD_71023 | JGI IMG/M metagenome (GOLD analysis project Ga0081539, IMG submission 71023) | Tabebuia heterophylla rhizosphere microbial communities from the University of Puerto Rico - S4T2R2 | ecosystem: Host-associated > Plants > Roots > Rhizosphere ...
GGGGGGGACGGGCACCCCCCCTGCCCCTACAGCAACTTAGACTTTTATGAACGGCGGGCAGGGACAAGCCCTGCCCCTACAGTCGTTCATAGCACGCAACTTAGACTTTTATGAACGGCGGGCAGGGACAAGCCCTGCCCCTACAGTTTTGTTCGATGCTCCTGATCGCGCCACGCCCTTCTCTACTGTCCCGAATCCTTCTTCGATTTGAGCGCGTCTTGAACGTCCTGCGGAAGTTCCGAGAGGAAGCGGTAGCCCGTCTTCTGCTCAAGGTCGCGCACGGTGGTTGCGTACTTGGCCCAAGGGTCGTGCGCGATGCTCTGCGTGTTCGGCATGTCAACGGCGATGACGCGCGTCGTCTTGTCGGCCTGCGACAAGTCTCTGCCGCGCGGGAGCACGACGACAATCTTCCAGCAGTTCGTAGGCACGTTGACCTTGTTCGTCCTTCCAATCGTCTTGGCCGAGCCGTAACCGCCCGCGATGATGTAGAGGTCGTAGCCCTGCTGCGCGAGCGTGCGCGAGTAAGACTCCAAAGACTCCCAGACCTGCCGGTTGAGGTCGGGCGTTTGCGGGAGCATGTTCGCCATGCTGAAGGTTTCCGAGTTGTCGGCTTCGGTTGCGGTTCGGTCTTTGGAGTTGCAGACGTGGCCTCGGTCGAAGCCCGTGCCGGTGTAGTCGTCGGGCGTGACGCGGCGGAAGCCCGCGGGCAGAGACTGTTCGGGGTGGAAGTTGTTCTGCCGCTCGACCGTGCCGATGTCGGAAGCCTGCAAGCGCCAACTCACCCAGTTCGGCTCGCCCTTCTCGTCGTTGTAAGAGAGCGTGTACTGCGGCTTGACGAGCAGGTAGTTATTTTTAACTGACGCGTCCGAGCGCGCGTCGCTCGGGTTTCCGAGCGCGGCGTTCGGATTGACTGGCGCGCGTCGCGTCGTCGTGGTCGTGCCCGTACCGGCGTTCGCGTTCGTCGCCGCGCGCCGCCCGACGTAGCGCAACACGACGACGCTCAAGATTATGAAGAGACAAATTGCCGCGACCGCGGCGACCAGAACGAGGCGGTTTCTGTTCATCTATTAACCTTCAAGACTTCGGATTCTTCAAGTAGCGGCGTCAACTCGCGACGCCTACCGGCGACTGAAACGTCGCGTCGAGGCTCAACGCGCGGTCGAAGCCCGACACACGTTAGCCCTGTCTGTACTATTCTTCAACCGAAGAAATGTCTGAACGGGTCTTCGACCGGCCACGCCGGAGTGCGTTTGGCGGGATTAAAGTGAAAACTTGAGGATTTCCGGCGGAAAAGCGAGGTTTTCAGTCTCGGAGTGGAGATTTAAGGCTCAGGTTGCGCGTAACTTCGACCCGGTTGCGTGTTACCGAGCCTAGGGCAGTTTGCGGAAGGGTCTATCAAGAAAGGATTAACACAGAGGACACAGAGAGCACAGAGTTCACCGTAGTTAATTCGCAGCGAACTCTGTGCTCTCTGTGTCCTCTGTGTCGAAAATCTCTTTCGGTTAAATCAATCGAAATCCGCGCTAGAGGAGACGGAGGTCGCGCCCGGTCATCTCCGTGGGCTGGTCGAGGCCGAGCATTCCCAGAATCGTGGGCGCAACGTCTTCGAGCGCGCCGTCGTCGCGCAGAGAGAGGCCGAGCGAGTCGTCGTCAACGAGATGGAAGGGGACGGGGTTGGTGGTGTGGGCGGTGTGGGGCTGGCCCGTGCGCGGGTCTATCATGAGTTCGCAGTTGCCGTGGTCTGCCGTGATGAGACAGCGCCCCTTGGCCGACTTCAAAGACTTCGTTATCCAGCCCAAGCAAGTGTCAACGTATTGGACGGCCTCTATGGTCTTCTGAAGGTTTCCCGTGTGGCCGACCATGTCGGGGTTTGCGAAGTTGACGATGAAGACGTCGGTGTCGCCTTCGTCAATGGCGCGAAGGATTTTGTCCGTCACCTTGAAGGCCGACATCTCAGGCATCAAATCATAAGTGGCGACCTTCGGCGACGGCACGAGCAGGCGGCGCTCGTGCTCGAACGCCGTCTCAGTGCCGCCGTTGAAGAAGTATGTGACGTGCGCGTACTTCTCGGTCTCGGCGAGGCGATAGTTGCGAACGCCCACGGCGGCGAAGACTTCGGCGAGAATGTTTCTGTGGCGTAGCTGCGGGAAGGCTACGGGCAGGTTGAACGTCTGGTCGTAGAGCGTGAAGCAGACGAAGTCAATGGTTGGACGTTCGCCCGTGTCGAACTCGTCGAAGCCCGCGACGGCGAGCGCGCGCGTGAGTTGGCGCGCGCGGTCTGCGCGGAAGTTGAAGAAGACGCACGAGTCGCCGTCCTCAATCTTTGCCACGGGCGAGCCGTCCTCGCGCGCTAGACAGACGGGTTCGACGAACTCGTCCGTCACGCCGCGCTCGTAGGAGCGACGCAGAGCCGCGAGCGCGTCGCGTTCACGCGCGCCCTCTGCGTTGACGAGAAGATCGTAGGCGCGGCGCGTGCGCTCCCAACGCTTGTCTCTGTCCATCGCGTAGTAGCGCCCGCAAAGAGTCGCAATCTCGCCCGCGCCGATTTCGGTAATCTTCGATTGAAGCGCGCGGACGTAAGTTTCAGCCGACGCGGGCGGCGTGTCGCGCCCGTCGAGGAAAGCGTGGACGTATGCGCGCGCGAGACCGCGCTCCTTAGCCATGCGTAGGAGCGCGTAGAGATGCTCTTGCGAAGAGTGGACTAACCCATCCGACAATAAGCCCATCAAGTGGAGCGCGCCGCCTCGCCGCTTCGCCGCGTCGAAGGCTTTGACGAGCGCCTCGTTCGAGTAGAACTCGCCCGTCTCAATCGAGTAGTCAATGCGGCGCACGTCGGTCATAATCACGCGCCCCGAACCCATGTTGAGATGGCCGACCTCGGAGTTTCCCATCACGCTCGCGGGCAATCCGACGCAAGTCCCCGAAGCTTCGATGAGCGTGTGCGGGTAACGTTCGCGTATCTCGTCGTAGAAAGGCATCTCGGCGAGCGCGACGGCGTTTCCCTCGCGCGCGGGGCTGTGGCCGAAGCCGTCGAGGATGATGAGCGCGAGCGGCCCGCGTTGGTTGAGCAAAACTCTTCTCTCCGATCTGTGTCAGTAGCCCGACCGTCAGGGAGGGCGTGGCTAAAATGATGAGTGATGAATGCGGAATGATGAATGAAAGACAGCGTCGCCTTTGTCTTTAATTCATCACTCATCATTCCGCATTCCGCATTCGCTTTACGCCCTCCCTGACGGTCGGGCTACTGCCGTTTCTTCGCGCCTCGCTTCACGGCGGCGCGCGGCGTTGATTGTCGTTGCCTGTCGAGTTGGTAAAGGGCGGAGAGGCCGGGGAAGCGCGCGGCGTCGCGGAGGTCTTCCTCAATGCGCAGGAGTTGGTTGTACTTCGCTATGCGGTCGGTGCGCGAAAGACTTCCGGTCTTAATCTGCCCGGCGTTGGTTGCGACGGCGAGGTCTGCGATAAACGTGTCTTCGGTCTCACCCGAACGGTGCGAGATGACGGCGGTGCGCCCTGCGGTTCGCGCAAGTTCGATGCAGTCGAGCGTTTCGGTGAGCGTGCCGATTTGGTTGACCTTGATGAGAATCGAGTTTGCGACGCCGAGTTCTATGCCGCGCTTGAGAAACTCCGTGTTCGTTACGAACAGGTCGTCGCCGACGAGTTGGACGCGCTGGCCCAACTCATCCGTCAAAAGCTTCCAACCCTCCCAGTCGCCTTCGGCCATGCCGTCTTCAATCGAGATAATCGGATACTGCTCGGCCCAACTCTTCCAGTAGGCGACCATCTCCGCGCTCGAAAGCCTGCGCCCGTCCGATTTTTTGAAGACGTACGAGTCGCCGTCGTAAAACTCACTCGCCGCCGGGTCGAGGGCGAGCAAAACGTTCACGCCCGCGTTGTAACCGGCGGCTGTCACGGCTTCGAGTATGGTTTCGACGGCCTCCTCGTTCGACTTCAAATCGGGCGCGAACCCGCCCTCGTCGCCGACGCCCGTCGCGTAGCCGCGCTTCTTCAAGACGCTCTTGAGCGAGTGGAAAATCTCAGCGCCCATCCTCAAGGCTTCCTTGAAACTGTGCGCGCCGACGGGCATCACCATGAACTCTTGGAAGTCAACGTTATTGTCGGCGTGCGCGCCGCCGTTCAAGATGTTCATCATCGGGAGCGGAAGCGTGCGCGCGTTTGGGCCGCCGAGGTACCGGTAGAGTGGGATTTCGAGGTAGGCGGCGGCGGCGCGCGCCGTTGCGAGCGAGACGGCGAGTATTGCGTTCGCGCCGAGTTTCGACTTCGTGGGCGTCGCGTCGAGCGCGACGAGCGCACTGTCAACTTCCGCTTGGTCGAGCGCGTCCAAGCCTTCGACCTCGCGCGCGATAACATTGTTGACGTTCTCGACGGCCTTCAAGACGCCCTTGCCGGCGTAGCGTCGCTTGTCTCGGTCGCGCAGTTCGACTGCTTCGTGCTCGCCCGTGGAAGCGCCCGAAGGGACGGCGGCGCGTCCAACCTCGCCGCCTATCAGGAAGACTTCGGCCTCGACCGTAGGGTTTCCGCGCGAGTCCAAAATCTCGCGCGCGTGCACGGAATCAATCAGGCTCATTCCTAGGAGCGCTCCTCTGAAGTGTTTGATTCACCAGAGAATCTATCAACCGGCGGCCACACAGTCAAAAGGCAGAGGTCAGAGGTCAGAAGTCGCTCCGCGTTGTTGACGCCGAAGGTTGTAAGAACCGAACCCTGAAAGAAAATGTTTTAACTGACCACCGACCACTGAGAGCCTGTTTGAAAACACTTGCGCTCGTGCAGGCTGTAGGGGCAGGGCTTGTCGCTGCCCGCTCGCGTGCCGAAGCAGATGAATCACGGGCAGGGACAAGCCCTGCCCCTACAGATGAATCACGGGCAGGGACAAGCACTGCCCCTACAGTTTTCAAACAGGCTCTGACCACTGACCACCGACCACTGACCGCCTTTTGACGTGACGCGCCGCTCTGTTATAGCCTCAACGCGCTCGTGCGCCAGAGGTTTCACGGATGATCATCGCACTCGGCTCGGCACGCGCCGCAAAAATCATGGCGCTCCGCGCGGCCTGCGCGCGCATCGCCACGGCGGACGCGCGTTGGAAGCGCGCCGAATTAGTCTCGCGCGCCGTGGAGATAAGCATCCCGCGCATGCCGCTCAACGACACGCAGTTGATGCGCGGCGCGCGCGAACGCGCCGAGACGGTGCGCGAACTTCTCTCGACGGAAGGCGAGCGCGCGGATTTCTACGTCGGACTCGAAGGCGGCTTCCACTCGATAACGCTCGACGAGCGACGCCACACGTTCCTCCACGGCTGGGCTTACGTCTCGGACGGCTCGCGCGGCTACTTCGGACACGCGCCCGCCGTCGCAGTCCCCGCCGCGATTGTCGCGCGCGTCGAAGGAACGGGGCGCGAACTTGGCGACGTGATTGACGAGGTCGCGGGCGAGCGCGACGTGCGCAGCCGGCAGGGCGCTTGGGGCGTTCTGTCGCGCGGGTTGCTCACGCGCGCGATGAGTTTCGAGACCGCGCTCGTCGCGGCCTTCGCGCCGTTCTACAACGCGCCGGTTTACGAGTGAGGTCGCCGTCAGTACAGTACCGCGAGCGGTAGCGAGCGGGTGCATCGTAGAAGGCAAAGTCTGCCCTGCAAATAGACCCGCTCGCTACCGCTCGCGGTACTGATGGCGCGTGTCGTTCGCGTCATCGGTTATTAGCAATCGAAAGGTAAGACAGAGAGAATGGAAAGACTCACAGCCGACGGCAACGACGAGCACCTCGCACGGGTCGGCCACGCGCAGACGGGCTGGATCGAAGTCATCGCGGGTTCGATGTTTTCGGGCAAGTCCGAGGAGTTGATACGACGCCTGCGTCGTGCGAAGATTGCGCGCCTCAAGGTTCAGGTCTTCAAGCCCGAAATTGACGTGCGCTACTCGCGCGACCACATCGTTTCACACTCCGAGATGCGCCACGAGTCGCGCACCGCCTCGACCGCCGCCGAGATACTCGCGCAGGTAGAGCCTGACACGCAGGTCGTCGGCATTGACGAGGGCCAGTTCTTCGATAACGACTTGGTCAACGTCGTCAACACGCTCGCGCACCGCGGCGTCCGAGTCATCATCGCCGGACTCGACCAAGACTACACGGGCAAGCCCTTCGAGCCTATGCCCCAACTCCTCGCCGTCGCCGAATACATCACCAAGACCCACGCAATCTGCGTCCGCTGCGGCCAGCCCGCCAACTACTCGCAGCGCATCGTCGAGGTCGAAGGCCAAGTAGTCGTCGGCGCAGCCGACACCTACGAAGCACGCTGCCGACGCTGCTTCATCCCCCACGCCGACGCCCCCACGCGCCACCTTGAAGATTAAACTTTCCGTGCTTGAAATTTTTAGACGATTATTTACTTGACCGCAGCCATGCACTGACACTGTCCAGATTGTGTTGACAACACCGGTATTCGGATATTATCCGTGCGGAGGCTGCGGTTGAAGAATAGTTAGGCTTTGGTAATCCTGCCGCTCCGACAGATAATCGAGTCATGCCGGGGTATATGTACACCGCTTATTTTGAGAATGAAGTCTTGCGTAAGCGTCCGTACATCAAGCGTGAGTGGTGCATCAAAGTTATTGAGAATCCGATGCGTGTCGAAGTTCAAGGAGATGCCAGAGTTCGCTTTTGGGGAGAGGTCGCGGAATTCGGCAATCGTGTCTTCAGGGTTGTAACCTTGGCGGATAGGGTTACAATACATAACGCGTTCCCCGACAGCGGGTTCAAGTCATGAGAATAAATTATTACGCCGAAACAGATTCGCTCTACATAGACCTTTCATCCAAGCCGAGCGTGGATAGTCGTGAAGTCTCGGAAGGGATAGTCCTTGATTATGACGCCGACGGCAATCTCGTCGGCATTGACATAGATCAGGCGAGCACTAAGCTTGAGATAAAAGAATTGGTTCTGAGCAAATTGCCCGCCGAAGTAAAGCAAGTTGCGTGACCTCACCAGAGCCTAACAACGATATGCACCCGACCGCAGGCACGACGGCCCTCATGTTCCAATAAAGATGCCGGGCGTTGGAATCCCAACCGTAGCCAAGTAAATAATTGATGGTTTTTAACTCTCCGGCGTGTCGAGTTCTTCGGCGAGGCGCGTCCAGACTTCGGCGAATTTTTCAACGTCGGCGCGCGTGCGCTCCATCACGCGCCGGCTGTCGAGGTATGCGGCCCAGTGGGGCGTGTTGACCAAAGCGCGCTGCGTGTCTTCGTCAATGGTCTGCGCCATGAGCGCCACGAGGTCTTGCGTCACGCGCGCGTGTTCGAGAAGCGCCTGAATTATCGTGTAGGCCAGACGCGCCTGCTCGTAAGGAAGGTTCTCCGGCGAGCGCGGCGTCGCCTCTTCGATGGAAGGCTTCTCGCGCGCATCTTCGATGGGAGGCTTCTCTTCCTCGTCGCTCACTGTTCCAACTCCGCCTCCGCGTGCCAACCGCCGCGCACCATCGGCAACTCCGCGACGTGCGCCGCGCAAAGCTCCGCGTCGCCGTCGAAGATTTCGACTTTCGTGCCCGCCGCGAGATGGTCGTACTTGATTAAGGCGAGCGCGATTTGACGCCGTAGACGCGGCGAGAAGACCGACGACGTGATGCGCCCGACTTCGCGCCCGACGTCCGCGCAACTGCGCACGCGCGCGCCCGCCGGTGTTTCGACCTCGCGGTCGAAGATGAGTCCCGCGAGCCGCTTCGCTACGTGGCCGCGCCAGTGTATGCGCGCGATTATCTCTTGGCCGACGTAGCAGCCCTTCGTGTAGCTCACCGCCTCTTCTTCATTGACGACTTCCAAAACGACGTTCGCATCGCTCGCGTCCACGCCGTACCGCGCTATTCCAGCCTCCACGCGCAAAACTTCGAGCGCGTCTGACCCAGCCGGGCGCGCGCCCGACGCCTTGAGCGCGTTCCACAAACTCCCGGCTTCAGGCGCGGGCACAAACACGTCGAAGCCGTCTTCGGACGTGTGCGTCGCGCGGACGACGGCGACCTTCTCGACCTGAAACCGCGCGACCGTGAAACGCCCGCGCGCCGTCGTCGCCGCCGCTTCGCCGAGCACCGCGCGGACTATCTCGCGCGCACGCGCGCCCTGCACGGAGACGGTCGCGGTCTCGCGCGTCAGGTCGCGCACGCGGAAGTCGCCCGCGAGCGTGAAGCGTTCGAGCGACTTGAGCACGGGCGCGTAAGTCGCGGCTTCGGTGTCGAAGATGAAGCCTTCGGGCGTGCGGAAGACGCGCGCCGTGGCGATGAGACGCCCCTGCGGGTTCGGGAAGGCCGCGCGCATCCACTCGCCCTCTTTGAGCGCGGCCACGTCGTTCGTCAGCATCCCGTTCAGAAACGGCACGGCCTCCGCGCCCGAAACCTCCACGCGCCCGCGCGTGGAGAGATCGAACAGACCCGCGCACGCCCCACCGCGCACGGCTTCGTACTCCGCGCGCCAGTCGCCGTAGTTCGCAGCGACGATGCAGCCGTCGCGCTCGACTAGACTCGCGCCCGCGCGACGTTGCGCCTCTTCGAGCGGCGAATGTCGCAAGGACGACTCTGCGGCCTTTTGAGTTTCGACGGCTTCGGTCATGGCGGTAGCATTTCCGTTAAGCTTCTACGCGGGGCGAGAAAAGATAACCACAGAGGCACTGAGGGCACGGAGGGGGCACAGAGTATTTCAAATCTCAAATCTGAAATTCTTCTCTGTGCCCTCCGTGTACTCTGTGCCTCTGTGGTTAATCCCCACACACGACGCGCGCGCCTTTGTGTACGACACATCTCCGAACTATTTCAGCTTCTCAAGCTCCGCGCGTAGAGCATCGTAGTCCTTCTTGTCGCCCGCTTTGAAGGCGAGGTTGACGTAGCGAACGACGCCGTCCTTGTCAATCAGGTAAACGGTGCGCTTGTTGAAGCCGACGCCTTCCATGTAGCTGTCGTACATCTTTGCGACGTGGTGGTCGTGGTCTGAAAGCAAAGGGAACTGTAGGTTGTGGTGCTTGGCCCACTCCTGATGCGAGAAGACGTAGTCGCCACTGATTGCCAACACCGTCGCGTTCAACTTCGACAACTCCGCGAACGTGTCGCGCAGCGTGCAGACTTCGGTCGTGCAGCCGCCCGACCAATCGGCGGGGTAGAAGGCGAGTATGACGTTTTTGCCGCGCTGCGACGAGAGAGACATCTGCTCGTCGGGCTTCATGAAATACTTCTCCTGCGTCGCGTACGGCAACTTGAAGTCGGGCGCGGCCTCTCCGACCTTGGGCGCGACCGTCGCGGCGACGGTCGCCGTCGTCGTCGTCTTCGATGCGGACGAGCCGTAGTGTGCGTCGTCAGTTTTCGGTTTGGCTGTCGCGGCGGGCTGCTGCGCGGAGGCCGCGACGGCGAGCAAGACGAGCGCGAGCGCCGACGCGGCGAGCGCCGCGGTGACGACGATGCGCGCGAAAGGCTTCGAAGGCTTCACGACCGCGCGTCTGTCAGTTCTTTTGAGCATGGCTTTCTTAAGACCTCTTAGCTTCCTTGTCGGCGCGCGCGGCGTGCGGCGAGGGTGATGGCGCGCGCGACGGATTTGTAGTCTTCGAGTTGCTCGGCCTCGCGCCTGTGCGACGCGAGCACTTGCGGACTCGGATGGTAAAGCGGCACGAGCAGACGCCCGCGCCAACTGTGTACCTGCCCCACGTTCGCTTTGAGAGAGAGGCGATGATACTCGACCGACGCTAACGCGGCAAGCGACACCGCGCCGAGCGTCACGACCACCGAAGGGTCAACAATCTCTATCTGCCTGCGCAAAAACTCCGAGCAGTTCTCAACTTCCGCCTTCGTAGGCTTTCGGTTCGCGCCCGTCTCGCTTCGAGGGTTACACAGCGCCGCGTTCGTTATGAAAATCTCCTCGCGCGCGAGGTTAATCGAAGCGAGGTAGCGCGTGAAGTTTCGCCCCGACTGGTCGCCCGAAAAAGGCACGCGCGTCCTATCGCCGCCCTGACGACCGGGCGCTTCCCCGACGAACAGAACGCGCGCCCCCACGCGCCCGTTCCTCGCGCTCAAAACGGCGCTCCGCCCGCACATCGCCTCACACCTTCGGCAGACGGCAGCCTCCGCGACGAGCGCGTCGAACATCTCCTGCCTGACGCTCAGAATCTCTTTAGTTGATTCCCCGAACATGTTCTTGGGCAACGAATAATTAACATGGATGGACAGGATTTACAGGATAAAGAAAAGAAATCGGAAGCACAAACGGAGAGATAAGAGGGTTCAGTTACAAATGCGGACGAACGACACGATAGCTTTCACCCATTGCCTTTCCTTCATCCTGTCGATCCTGTCTGCCCATGTTAACTTCTCTTATTATTCTTGGGCGGCGAGACGGATTTGAGGAACGGTGACGATGCGGAACTCCTTCGAGGGTTCTTCGACGGCGCGCAGGAGCGCGGCGTTCATCTGTTCGTGCGTGACGAAGCCCAAGCGGCGCGCGGTCTCGCGCGTCTGTGGCAGGAGTTCGCAGAGCCGGTAGAAGGGCATGAGCGCGTAGGGCCAGCGGTGTCCGGGGCCTAAAACGTACCAAGGCCGAAGCACCGTCGCGGGCACGCCCGACTCGCGCAACGCCGCTTCTACCTCCGCGCGCACCTCTTGATACGCGCGCATCACGGGCGCGGGCTGCGCGACGCTCACATAGACGAAGTGCTCGACGCCCGCCGCGCGCGCCGCCGCGACGGACGCGCGCCCCGAAACCAAATCAATCTCCCTAAACTCCCTAGCCTTCGCGGGCGTTGGCCGCGCCACGCCGACAAGCTGCACGAACGTCTCCGACGGCGCGACGCGCGACGCGAAACTGCCCTCGTCCAAAGCGTCGCCCACAACGGCCTCCGCGCCCGCGGGCAAACGCCGCTCAGACCCTTCGCGCACGAGCGCGCGCACCTCATGGCCGCGCGCCAAAAGATTCTCGATTAGCGAGCGACCCATGTAACCCGTCCCGCCAGTTATGAAAACTCTACGCCTCGACATTCACGCACGCGCCCTTTCGCCTTCGCGCCCTTTTCGCCGGCTTCTCACGTCTAAACTTCATTACGGGCCGCGCGCGCCGCGTGGATTTTGGGCGGACGACGACAAACTCGCTTTGGTGAATAGGCAGTAGCCCGACCATCAGGGAAGGCGCAGAAAACGCAGAAGTCAGAACGCTGAACGCTGAACTGATGACAACTAAGCATGGCTTGTCTTTCAGTTCAGCGTTCAGCGTTCTGACTTCTGACTTCTGACTTCCGCTTCAGACTATAGAACCGCTTCGCCCCAGTTGATGATGTGGACGCGCGAGGGTTTGACGCGGACGCGCGGGATGGTGACGGCGCGCGGCGCGACGGGCGGGCGCGGCACTACGACGCGCACGCTAGGCGCGAGTGGCGCGCGCGGCGTTGCGAAGACGCGCGGGAGCGTGACGGTTGTGACTGGCGCGTTCAACACGAACGCGCCGGGCGTGAGCCGGCGGCCCTGCCCCCGTCTTCGTTCGGGCGTGACGCGAACCGTGCGCTGCTTCCTGTCGCGCATGACGGTCAGCGTCACATCGCCCTCGTCTTTGCCGCCGAGCGCGGCGACTAAATCGCCGACGTCTTCAATCTTCTTGCCGTCGGCTTCCATGATTATGTCGCCCGCTTTGAGTCCGGCCTTGTCGGCAGGGCTTCCCGCTTCGACCGAGTTGACGAGGACGCCGTTCGAGACGCCGAAGTAGTCTGCGAGTTGGCGCGAGAGAGTGCTTGTCGAGACGCCGATGCGCCGCGAAGAACCCAAGACGAACACGCCGCCCGGATTCGCGCGCTGTAACTCTTCGAGGCGTTTGCGCATCTCATCGCCCTTGAGTTGCCACTCGCCCGCGCGCTCGCGCATCTCCTCGCCCATGCGCCGCAAGCTTTCGGCGTCGAAGCCCGGAATCCAATCGCCCTCGCCCGCCGTCGAGAAGCGTTCGCGCTCGGCCAGCGTTGCCGACAATTCCTGCTCCGAGCCGTTGCGCAGAACCACGACGCGCGCCACGTGTTCCGGCGCCGACTCTTCAATCAGCCGCGTAAGCTTGCGAACGCTCGTCACGGCCTCGCCGTCGAAGCGCGTGATTACATCGCCCGCACGGACTCCGGCCTTGTCGGCGGGGCTGCCCTTGACGACTTCCTTGACGCCGACGCCGCGAGGCTCGCCCGAAATCTGATAGCGCGAGGCGTTCTCGCGCGTCAGGTCTTCGACGCGGACGCCGAGGAAGTTGTCGCCGTCGAAGAACAACGCACCGAAGGGCGCGCGCGGCGCGACCGACGCGGAAGGAGCGGAGGGCGTGGAAGGAGCGGAAGGAGCTTGCGCCGCGGTCTGCGCGCTCGCGCCGACGCCAAGAGAGAGGAGTGCGAAAGCGGTCAGGCTCAGCAAACTTTTGCGTTTCATGGACACGAATACC
>Ga0081539_10005721_pt1 | contig 12435 bp, 11 predicted proteins | sample TabmetS4T2R2_FD_71023 | JGI IMG/M metagenome (GOLD analysis project Ga0081539, IMG submission 71023) | Tabebuia heterophylla rhizosphere microbial communities from the University of Puerto Rico - S4T2R2 | ecosystem: Host-associated > Plants > Roots > Rhizosphere ...
TTCCTCGGACTCGCCTTCATCGTCGAGTGGGGGTGGGACGAACGTCGGGTGCTTCCTCCGATCGAGTACGCCGTGGTCGTGGTGATCCTCGCGGCGTTCGTCGTGTGGGGGCTCGTGACGGGCGTGGCGCTCGGACTGGTCCTGGCCGTCGTCCTCCTCGCCGTGCGCTACGGCCAGCTCGAGCTGGTGCAGGAGGTGCCGTTCGGAGAGACGTATCGCAGCAACGTCGACCGACCGGAGCGGGAGCGCGCCGAGCTCCGGTCGCTGGGCGGGAGGGTTCAGATCCTCCGGGTGGGCGGGTACGTCTTCTTCGGTTCGACGAACCGGTTGTTGGAACGGGTCCGGCAGCGCGTCGAGGCCTCCCCGCCGCGGTTCCTGGTGATCGATCTCCGACGGGTGACCGGTGTGGACTCCTCGGCCGTCGTCTCGTTCGTGAAGGTGATGCGGCTGGCGGAGGTGTCCGGCTTCGAGGGCGTATTCACGGCCGCATCGGATCCGGTTCGTGCGCAGCTCGAGCGCGGCGGCGTGGTTCCCGTCGAGGGGATCGTGTCGTTCGAGCCGGATCTGGACCGGGGGCTGCAGCGCTGCGAGGACGCGCTCCTGAGCCCGCCCGGGATGGACGAGGCGCGAGCGGAGCACCCCTCCGCCCGCGGGCCCGACGGTCTGCCGCCGGGGCTCGCGGTCCACACCGAGCGCGTGTCGGTCCCAGCGGGCACCGTCCTGATCCACCAGGACGATCCACCGGGAGACGTGTACGTCCTGGAGTCGGGCCAGCTGGGCGTCGAGACCACGACGCGCGACGGGACCCGGATGCGCCTCCGGATGCTCCGGCCCGGCGTCGTGGTCGGCGAGATCGCCCTCTATACGGGCGTGCCGCGAACGGCCGACGTCGTGGCGGACGTTCCCAGCGTCGTCCTCCGGATGCGTCGCGACTCGATCGAACGCCTGGAGCGGGACGACCCCGCGCTCGCCGCGGGGCTGCATCGCTGGTTCGCCGAAGCGCTCGCGGAACGGCTGGCGGACACGCAGCGATCGTTCGACGCGCTGCTGGACCGATGAGCGCAGGTCCGTCGGCCGAGCGACGCAGCGGCGCCTGGCTCTCCGTCGCCGCCGCCGGCCTGATCGTCGGCGCGGTCGAGGCGGTCCTCGCCGTTGCGTTCGCCGCGCTCGTGTTCGGCGGGCGGCTCGTCAGCAGCCTCGCGGATGGGATCGGCCTCTACCTCGGAGCGGCCGTCCTCACGCTCGCGTTCCTGGCCTGGCGGGCGGGCTCGCGCGGCGTGGTCGGCAGCGTGCAGGACGCGGCCGCGGCCGTGCTGGCGCTCGTCGCCGAGACGGCGGCGACCAAGGCCATCGCCCTCGCGCAGATCGCGCAGCAGTCCGGCCTGCGTGACTACGACGCTCCCGATGTCTTCCTGACCGTCATCGCGGCCACGCTCGTCGTGACGCTCCTGTGCGGGATCGTGTTCTGGGTCGTCGGGACGCGCCGGCTGGGGAACCTCGTCCGGTTCGTGCCGTACCCGGTGGTCGGCGGGTTCCTCGCCGGCACCGGATGGCTCCTCTTCAAGGGCGGCATCTACGTCTCCTCCGGCGTCTCGCTGCACCTGCGCACGGTGCTGGTGCTGATCCGGGAGTTCCAGCTGGTCCACTGGGTGCCGGCGCTCGCGTTCGGCGCGATCCTGCTGATCGCCGTCCGGACGATCGATCGCCCGCTCGTGATCCCGGCGGTGATCGCGGCCGGGCTGGCGGTGTTCGTGCTCGGGATGGTGGTGACGGGCTCCTCGATCGGCGAGGTCCGGGACGGCGGTTGGCTGCTCGGACCCTTCGAGACCGCGCGTCTGTGGCAGCCGTGGACCCTCCGAGCGCTGGGCGGCGCCGACTGGCTCTCGGTGCTCCGATCCTGGGCCGGCATCGTCACCGCGGTCTTCGTGGCCACGGTCGCCGTTCTGTTCAACATCTCCGGCACCGAGCTCGTCCTGGACCGAGATCTCGACACGAACCGCGAGATGCGCGACGCCGGCATCCTGAACGTCGTGTCCGGGGCGCTGGGGGGGATCCCCGGCTACCACGCGCTCAGCCTCACCGCGTTGACCGAGCGCATGAAGGTGGACGCTCGCGCCGCGGGTCTCATCGCGGCGCTGGTGCCGCTCGCCGCGGTGGTGTTCGGCGCGTCGGTCGTGGGGCTGATCCCGCGGATGATCGTCGGGGGCATCCTCGTGTTCCTGGGCCTCGCCTTCATCGTCGAATGGGCGTGGGACAAGCGGACGGTGCTCCCGCGGCTCGAGTACGGCATCGTGCTCGTGATCCTCGCGGCCGTGATCGTGTGGGGGTTCCTGCTGGGGGTCGTGATCGGCCTGGTGCTCGCGATCCTGCTCTTCGCGATCAGCTACGGCCGGGTCGAGCTGGTGCGGGAGGTCGCGTTCGGCGAGACCTACCGCAGCAACGTCGATCGTCCCGTGGACGAGCGGATCCAGCTCCAGGCGCGCTCGGATCGGGTCCAGATCCTTCGCCTGAGCGGGTTCGTCTTCTTCGGATCGATCGAACGGCTGTTGGAGCGGATCCGGCACCGCCTCGAGTCGATGCCACCGCGGTTCCTGGTCTTGGACCTTCGGCGCGTCACGGGCGTGGATGCATCGGCGGTCGTCTCGTTCGCGAAGGTGGTGCGGATGGCCCACATCGGCGGGACCGAGGTCGTCGTCACGGCCGCCTCCGAACCGGTGCGTCACCAGCTGGAGCGCGGAGGCGTCGTTGGGACCGAGGGGCTCGTCTTCGAGCCGGACCTCGACCGTGGTCTGCAGAGGTGCGAGGAAGCCCTGCTCGAGGACGCGGAGAGGAACGAGGCGGTGCCCCTGGTCCTCGACGGCGTGCCGCCGGCGCTCTCCCGGTACTTCGAACGATCCTCGCTGCCGGAAGGGGCCACGCTGATCAAACAAGGGGATCCTCCCGGTGACGTCTTCGTGCTCGAGTCCGGCCGGTTGCGTGTCGAGCGGGTGACCGACGAGGGCACCCGGACGCGTCTGCGAACGATGCGCCCCGGCGTGATCGTCGGGGAGATCGGGCTCTACACCGGTTCGACGCGGACCGCCGACGTGATCGCGGACGCGCCGAGCGTCGTCCTCCGTCTCCCCGGCGCGTCGATCGAGCGGATCGCGGCCGAGGATCCGGCGCTCGCCGCGGCGCTCCACCGCTGGTTCGCGGAGACGCTGGCCGAGCGCATGGCCGACCGGCTGCGCGCGCTCGAGCCGCTGCTGGACTGACGTCGGGAAGCTCCCGCCCGGGCCGCTCGTACCATCGAGCCCATGCCGAGACCGATCGAGGCCGTCGTGTTCGACATGGACGGGGTGCTCCTCGACTCGGAGCCGGTCTGGCGCGCGGTCGAGCGCGAGACGTTCGGGCGGCTCGGGATCGAGGTGACCGAGGAGGATCTGATGCGGACGATGGGCGTTCGGATCGCGGACGTCGTCGGACTGTGGCACGCACGCCATCCCTGGACCGGCCGCACGGTCGGCGAGGTCGCCGCCGAGATCGTGGAAGGCGTCGCGTCGGCGATCGAGCGCGACGGCGCCCTCCACGAAGGCGCCGTCGCGGCGATCGACCGATTCCGGGCCCTCGGACTCCGACTCGCCCTGGCCTCGTCCTCGCCGATGCGACTGATCGAGGCGGTGCTGAAGCTCGGCTCCCTCGAGGATCGCTTCGACGTCGTCGTCACGGGCGAGGACGAGGAGCGGGGGAAACCCGACCCGGCGGTCTACCTGACGGCCGCCCGGGCGTTGGGTGTCGAGGCGGCGCGATGCCTCGCGATCGAGGACTCGATCGCGGGCATCCGCGCCGCCAAAGCCGCGGGCATGGTCTGCGTCGCGATCCCCGAGCGCCCCGCGGAGGAGGCCCGGGACGCGGGCGCCGATCTCGTCCTGGCCTCCCCGGAGGAGCTCGACGAGCGGGTCTGGCCGGGGACCGGAACCGCGCCGGTCGGGTCGTCGGGATCGCCCTAGGCCGGCACCTCGATCGTCTCGCACCCGCGGGTCCGGTCGCCGTCGTCGATCACGCACGTGTCGTTCCCGCGTCCACCGACCGCGCGGTCGTTCCCGGAGACGCCGTCGGCGGTGACGACGGTGTCCGCGCCCGATCCACCGAGCAGCACGTCCGCTCCGTCGTTCCCCTCGATCCGGTCGTCACCGGGGCCGCCCCGGACCGTGTCCGCCCCGAGGCCGGCCTCCACGGTGTCGTTCCCGCCCTTGGGACAGATCACGTTGTCGCCACCCGTGTCGACGATCGGATCGTCGGCGGAGGTGCCCTTGATCGTGCATCGGTGCTGGCGCGTGTGGTGACGCCGCGCCGCCGACGTCGGGCCGGCTTGCAGCAGCGTCGTCAGCAGGAGCGCCGTCGCCACGATCGGAGCGACGCGTCGCACAGCCTTCATCATGCCTTCCTCCTTCGCGGCCCGGTGGGGCCTACCCGATCGACGGTAGGAACGGACGGCGTTCCGCACCATCGGGCGCGCAACGGATTCCGGTGGGGGGACCGACGAGGCCGTCGCGTGACGAGGTCGGACCGGTCACCGGCGCGTCTCCGGGATGGGCCGCCACCGTCGCGGCTCATGGACCTCCGGCCGGGTCCGATCGGCGCCCGTCGGGGAAGTTCCCGTGCGCTCGTACACTCGCGCGGCGATGCCGTCGCGGACGGAGGACCCGCCTTCGCCGCTCTCGCCGGACCTCGACCTGGAGGAGGCGCTCGCCGCGTGCGCGGGGGCGGGCCACGCACGGATCGAGGATGCGATCGCGCCCGCGTATCTCGGGCCGCTCCGCGACGAGCTCGACGCGGGCACGTTCCGGCCCTTCGCGGAGTCCTTCGGCGAGGTCCGTCAGCAGATCGACGGCTACGACGTGCCGTTGCCGTCGGCGTCCTTCCCTTTCCTCGATCGGCTCTGCGACGAGATCGGTGCCGGGGTGCGCTCGCAGGGCAGCGGGATCCGTGGGCTGGCCACGTGGCGCCCCAACGAGGTCGGGATCACGCACTACGTCCCCGGCTCGATCGGGATCACCCCGCACCTCGACGGCCGGTGGTATCGACGGCTCGTCGTGGTGGCCACCGTCTACGGACGGGCGTCGTTCGCGATCTGCCGATCGCGAGATCCCGAGGACATCGCGGAGCGGTGGATCTCCGAGCCCGGCGACCTCGTGATGATGCGCGGTCCCGGCCTCGCCGGCCGCCGCGACGGGCGTCCGTTCCACCTCGTCGAGGGGCCGAGGCGCGGCGAACGACTGTCGATCGGGATCCGGATGGCCGTGCGACCGCCCTCTCGCTGAACTCTCATCCGCTCCTCATCGAACTGCGGCATCCTTGGCGTCGAGATGCGTGCGCTCGTGGTCGAGGACGAGTCGAAGATGGCCGCGCTGCTCCGTCGCGGGCTGCAGGAGGAGGGCTACGCGGTCGACGTCGCGTCCACCGGCGAGGACGGCGCCTGGCTCGGCAGCGAGAACGACTACGACGTGATCCTCCTGGACGTGATGCTGCCCGACGCCGACGGCTTCGAGGTCTGCCGGCGGCTCCGCGCGGCCGGACGGTGGTCGCCGATCCTGATGCTCACGGCCCGCGACGGCGTCCGGGATCGCGTCGCCGGCCTGGACGCCGGCGCGGACGACTACCTCACGAAGCCGTTCTCGTTCGACGAGCTCTTCGCGCGGGTGCGGGCGCTCCTCCGGCGAGGGCCGTCCGAGCGCCCGGCGATCCTCGCCGCCGGCGACCTCGAGCTCGACCCGGCGACGCGACGCGTGCGCCGGGGGGACGTCGACATCGACCTGACCCCGAAGGAGTTCGCGTTGCTCGAGCTGTTCCTCCGGCACGCCAACGAGGCGCTCTCGCGCACGCGGATCCTCGAGCACGTCTGGGACTTCGCGTACGACGGCGACTCGAACGTCGTCGACGTGTACGTGCGGTACCTCCGAGAGAAGGTCGACCGGCCGTTCGGCCGGCGATCGATCGAGACCGTGCGCGGTGTGGGATATCGCCTGCGAGGAGAGGCGTGATGCGGATGCCGATCCGGACGCGACTCACGCTGGTGTTCGCCGGACTGACCTTCGCGCTGGTGGTGATCGCCGGCGTCGTGCTGTTGCTCGCGTTCCGGGCCCAGCTCCTGGCGACGGTCGAGGAGGGCTTGATCGACCGGGCCGGTCGGATCGGCGCGGCCGCGGATCCCGCAGCGGCCGTCGAGCAGGTCGGTCGGGCCGACGAGACCTTCGCCCAGCTCCTCGATCGGGACGGCGCCGTGATCGCGTCCAGCCTCGGCATGGGCGAGCAGCCGCTGCCGACCCCGTCCGGCGTCCGCGCCGGGACCCCCGGCTTCGCGGACGCGCGCGTGAGCACCACGGAGGAGCCGGTCTCGGCGCGGCTCTACGGGGTGCGGCTCGGCGAGACGATCCTCGTGATCGGGCAAGACACCGAGGACCAGCGCGACGCCGTCGCCCGGCTCGGGTCGTTGATCGCGATCGGCGCGCCGCTCGTGGTGGCGGCGTTCGCGTTCCTCGGCTGGGTGCTCGCGGGCGGGGCGCTCCGACCGGTCGAACGGCTCCGGGCCGAGGCCGCCGCGACCTCGACCCTCGAGCCGTCGCGGCGCCTCGCCGTGCCGGACACCGGCGACGAGCTCCAGCGGCTCGCCGTGACGCTCAACGCGATGCTCGACCGGTTGCACGAGGCCCTCGAACGCGAGCGGCGGTTCGTCGACGAGGCGAGCCACGAGCTCCGGACACCGCTCGGCGTTCTGCGGGGTGAGGTGGAGCTGGCCTTGAAGCAACCACGGAGCCACGCAGAGCTCGAAGGAGCGCTGCGGAGCGTCCAGCAGGAGGCGGATCGCCTCACCCGGCTCACGCAGGACCTCCTGGTGCTGGCCCGGACGGACCGGGGCCGGCTGGCGGTCCACCGCAGCGAGACCGACGTTGGCGAGCTGCTGGCGCGGGTGGTGTCGGGGTTCTCCGCCCGGGCCGAGGCGGCCGGGATCCGCATCACGACCGATGCCGACGGCGTCCGCGCGCGGATCGACGCCGACCGGATCCGTCAGGCGCTCGAGAACCTCCTCGACAACGCGCTGCGGCACGTGCCGCCCGGAGGAGAGATCCGGATCCAGGCGAGCCGCGGGGGCGACGGGGTGCGTCTCGCGGTTCGCGACACGGGGCCGGGGTTCTCAGGGACGCTGCTGCCCAGGGCGTTCGAACGGTTCGCCCGCGACGACGGCAACCGCGACGGCGAGGGCACGGGGCTTGGCCTCGCGATCGTGCGGGCGATCGCCGAGGCGCATGGAGGGCGCGCCACGGCCGAGAACCCGTCCGAGGGCGGCGCGGCGGTCACGATCGACCTCCCGGCGTAGCTCATCGCCGTCTCACGGTTCCCTCAGAGCCCGCGCGCCATCCTGGGAGGAGCAGGACGTGGGGAAGGGAAGGAAGAGGAGGAGTCGGATGAATGGGAAGCGTTGGGTAGCTGGCGGCGCGATCGCCCTCGGGATCATCGGCGCGGGGACCGGTTTCGCCATCGCCACCGGCGGAGACGACCGGCCGCTGTCGGGACCGGACCTCGAGCACGCGACGTCGGCGGCCCTCGCCTTCACCGGAGGCGGGACGGTGATCGAGACCGAGGTCGGGGACGACGGCGCGGCCTACGGGGTCGAGATCCGCCGCTCCGACGGGAGCGTCGTCGAGGTCGCGCTCGACCAGAGGTTCCACGTGATCGGACAGGAGATCGACGACGACTCCGGCGGCGGGGACGACGACGGGACGGAGATCGAGGGCGATGGCGCGGAGGACTGACCCTCGCAGGGCTCCGACGTCCGGCACCGCCATCGGACTCTGTTTGGCCGTCGCGCTCGCGGCGTGCGCGTCGTCCGGCAGCGACGCCGGCTCGTCCGCGGGGACGTCACCGACGGAGACGAGCACCCCGAGCCCGAGCGTCTCGACCTCCCCGTCCGCTTCTATCCAGGACACGATCGAGATCCCACCCGTCGACGGGCCCTTCGACTGGACGATCGACCCTGCGAACTTCGTGCGGGGCGTCGACAACCGATACCTCCCGCTGGTGCCGGGGACGACCAACGTGTACGAGGGCGAGGCCGACGGCGATCACGAGGTCAACCGGGTCGAGGTCCTTCGGAAGACGAAGGAGATCCTCGGCGTGCCCTGCGTCGTCGTGCGGGACACGGTGGAGACGAACGGGGAGCTGACCGAATCCACGCTGGACTGGTACGCGCAGGACGTCGATGGGAACGTCTGGTACTTCGGTGAGCGAACCGCCGAGTACGAGCACGGCATGGTGGCCAGCCGCGAGGGCTCGTGGGAAGCCGGAGTCGACGGCGCCCTGCCCGGGGTGATCATGCCGGGGGATCCTCGCGTCGGCCTCGCCTACACCCAGGAGCACTACGCGGGGAAGGCCGAGGACAAGGGCAAGATCTTCGACACGGGCCGCCACATCACGGTGCCGAACGGGTCGTACGACGACGTGCTCGTGACCGAGGACTGGACGCCGCTCGAGAAGAACGTCCTCGAGCGGAAGTTCTACGCGCCGGGCGTCGGGGTCGTGTACGAGACGATCGTGAAGGGAGGCGACGAGGTGATCCGGCTCGTCGACGTGAAGCGGGCCTGACGCTTCACGACACCTCCACCGAGATCTCGTGGTACCCGGTCGCGCCGTCCGGGAACGGGGCGGCGCGATCGTCCGTCTGGAGCCGCCCGTCGCCGTCGGTCGCGCGGACGGCGAGGACGTGCCGCCCCGGCGTCGCGTCCCAGCGGTAGAGCCACTGCCGCCACGTGTCGATCGATCCGCGGAGCCCGAGCGTCGCCTCCCGCCACGGTCCGCCGTCCACCCGGACCTCGACCCGATAGATCCCTCGGTGCTGCGCCCACGCGACCCCCGCCACGGGGACGGATCCGGCGTCGACGCGGGCGCCGGGCCGAGGGGTATCGATCCGCGACTGGGTCTTGACCGGAGCCTCCTTCGCCCATCCGCGCGCGATCCAGTACGCGTCGTACGCCTCCAGCGTCGTGAGCTCGAGGTCCACGAGCCACTTCGTGGCCGACACGTAGCCGTAGAGACCGGGGATCACGATGCGAACGGGGAACCCGTGCTCGAGCGGGAGCGGCTCGCCGTTCATGCCGACCGCGAGCATCGCGTCGCGACCGTCCATCACGATCGCCGTCGGCGTGCCGATCGTGAACCCGTCGACCGAGCGTGACACCAGCTGCGTGGCGTCGGGGTGGACGCCGGCCTCGTCCAGCAGGTCCGCCAGGCGCGTCCCGACCCACGTCGCGTTGCCGACGTACGGCCCGCCGATCTGGTTCGAGACGCACGCGAGCGTGACGTCCCGCTCGATCATGGGTCGAGCCAGCACGTCCGCGTACTCCAGCCGGAGCTCGCGTTCGACCATCCCGTGGACCCGCAGCGACCACGCGGCCGCGTCGACCGACGGCACGAAGAGCGAGGTGTCGACGCGATAGAAGTCCGCGTTCGGCGTCCGGTAGGGCGAGACACCGGGGACGTCGAACGAGGGGTCGGGCGGCGGAGACGGTGTGGGTTCGATCGGCGGCGGGATCCGCGCGGCGGCGCGCGAGTCGGCCGCGCCGGCTCGGCTCGCCAACATCCGGCCGATGCCGCCGGCGGCGACGGCGATCCCGGCGGCGGTCGCTCCCGCCCGCAGGAAGCGGCGCCGATCGTACGCGGGGATCGTCGGTGGCCCGGGGCCCGCGTCCAGACCAGCCGCGTCGCGGAGACGGACGTACGCGAGGAGCCCGGCCGCAGTGGCCGCGAGCGACGAGAGGATCGACGCGATCCCGTTGCCGGGGCGCGAAGCGGCGGCGGCCGCGCCGACCGCGCCGAGGACCAGGAGCGCGCCGATCGCCAGGCGCGGCCGCCGCCGCGAGGCGATCCCCACCGCGACCGACAGCCCCAGCAGGACGGCGACGATCCCGATCACGAGCGCCGGCTTGTCGAGCGTCCCCAGCGTCCGGATCGCGAACGACTTCAGCCACTCGGGCGAGGCATCCACCATCACGCCGCCGACCGCCAGGACCGGCGAGGTGTCCGGTCCCGTGAACGCGGCGACGAGCTCGCCGACGCCCAGGGCGATCGCGGCGGTCAGGACCCCGACGACCGCCGGACCGGCCAGGCGACCTCGTCCCGAGGCGGAGGGATGGATCACGTCCACGCGGCTCAGTCTCGCCGAACCCCGCCAGCGTGACGCCGCCGGCGCCGCGCCTGAGGGCCGGTGCCGCGCTACGGTTGGGCCGACGTGTCTCCCCTCCTGATCGTGATCCTGGTGTTCGTCGGCCTCGTGGTCGCGGTCTACCTCTTCGGGCTCGGCCCCGACCCCTCGCGGGGACGGCGTCAGCCGGGGCTCCTGAAGCGCCGTTCGAAGGTGCGTCGGTGGCTGCCGGTCCTGCCGCTGCTCGGGGCGATCGGGTGCCTCGCGCTCGCGCTGAGCGGCTTCCGGTTCAGCCTGTCCGAGACCGCCCCGATCACCGTGCTCGTCCTGGACGTGTCCGACTCGATGAACCAGACCGACGTGGAGCCGAACCGGCTCTCGGCCGCCGAGAACGCCGCCACCGAGCTGATCGACCAGCTGCCGCCGAACTTCCTGGTCGGCATCACGACATTCGCGAACACCGTCGAGACCGTCGTCGACCCAACCGACGACCGCTCCGCGGTGGTGGACGCGCTCGGGTCACTGGAGACCGAAGAGAAGACCCACATCGGGGATGGGCTCGACGAGGCCCTCAACGCGATCGACACGGCGAGGGACGACGGTGAGGCGCCGGCCGCCGCGGTCCTCCTGTCCGACGGGAAGGACACGGGGAGCGTCAAGTCGCCCCCTGCCGCGGCCCAGCGAGCCGCAGAGATGGGCGTGCCGGTGTACACCGTGGTCCTGGGCCAGGAGGAGACGGGCGCCGATCCCGCGACGCTCGAGGACGTCGCTCGGATCAGCGGCGGGGATGCATTCACGGCCGATACCCGCGACGAGCTGGCGAGCCGGTTCGCGACGATCGGGTCGCAGCTGTCGGTGGATCTGCACGTTCGCGAGAGCGCGACGCCGCTGGTGATCGGCGCGATCGCGCTGGTGATCGTCGCGGGGATCCTGCTGGTGCTCGGCCCCCGCTGACCAGCAACCGGTTCCCGACGGAGACCGCGGACGATGTCGGGAACCGGTTGCGCCTGACGCCGTTTCCCCCGTGCGGCCTGCGGGAAATCAGCTGATGAGGGCCGGCGCACGCGATCCACGCTCCCGCGCCGGCCGAGGAGGGAGCGAGATGGTGCAGAAGGTTCGAGACGTGATGACGGCCGACCCGGTCACGGTCGCCAAGGACGCGCCGATCGTCGAGGCCGCGCGACTGATGCGCGACCGCGGGATCGGCGACGTGATCGTGACCGACGGCGATTCGGTCCAGGGCATCGTGACGGACCGGGACATCGTGATCCGAGGCGTCGCCGACGGGGGCGACCCGAACCGGATGCGCGTCGACGAGGTCGTCAGCGGTGAGGTCGCCTCGATCTCGCCCGACGATCCCGTGGACCGGGCGGTCCATGTGATGCGCGACCGTGCGGTGCGCCGGTTGCCGGTGGTCGAATCGGGGAAGCCGGTCGGGGTGGTCTCGCTCGGCGACCTGGCGATGGAGCGCGATCCCGACTCGGCGCTCGCCGACATCAGCGAGGAGCCGCCGACCCGCTAGGCGGCAGGCGGTCCGCTCACCGTCACGGCCGCGCGCCGGGCCCTTCGGGCCCGCCGCGCGGCCGCGTGTGGAATGTCGTGCTCTCGGGTAGGAGCTTCCTCGCCACCGGAGGGGACATGGACATCGAAGCGGTCCGCAAGGAGCTCCATCCCCAGGAGCAGCCGGCCGTCGACCATCTCTTGTCGATCCTCGACGAGACCGTCGCGGTGTTGGGGGAGGCCGGCGTCCCGTTCCTCCTGATGGGCGGTCTCGCCACGTCCGCCCTCGGGCGCGGGCGTCGGGTCACGGACATCGACGTGTTCGTCCGCGACCGGGACGTGCAGCCGACGCTCACGGCGCTGGCCGCCGCCGGGTTCGAGACGCTCGTGGTCTCCCCACACTGGCTGGCGAAGGCGATCAAGGACGGGGTCCTCGTGGACGTGATCTCCCGGTCGACCCACGACATCTCGTTCACCGACGAGATCGACGAGCACGCCGTCGAGGTCCAGATCGAGGGCCGCCGGCTCCGCAGCGTCTCGCCAGAGGACCTGATCGTGATGAAGGCCGTCGCGACCGACGAGGACACCTCCCGGTACTGGTACGACGCGCTCAGCCTGCTGGGCCGCGAGGACCTCGATTGGTCGTACCTCGCGTCGCGCGCCCGCAAGCACGGCGCCCGCCGCGTCCTGTCGCTGCTGTTCTTCGCGCAGTCGATCGACCTCTTGGTCCCGCCGGAGATCGTGGCGGAGCTCCTCGA
>Ga0081539_10005722_pt1 | contig 12434 bp, 11 predicted proteins | sample TabmetS4T2R2_FD_71023 | JGI IMG/M metagenome (GOLD analysis project Ga0081539, IMG submission 71023) | Tabebuia heterophylla rhizosphere microbial communities from the University of Puerto Rico - S4T2R2 | ecosystem: Host-associated > Plants > Roots > Rhizosphere ...
GCGAAGTTGTCAAGCGAGACGGCTTCGTGAAACCTTCCGTCTCATACACCTCGCGTGCTCCGCGTCTCGGAGAAGTAGATGGTGTTCACTATCATTTTGTGACCAGCCATGAATTCGAGCGCATGATTGACAATGGAGATTTTCTGGAGTGGGCCGAAGTGCACGGCAACCTTTACGGGACCTCGCGCCGGCAGGTCGAAGCGCTGTTGATGGCCGGTTTTGATGTGGTGTTGACGATCGATGTGCAAGGGGCTGAACAAGTGCGAAGACTTTTTCCGGCTGCCATCGGCGTCTTCATTATGCCACCTTCGTATGGGGCTTTGATTGAGAGGTTGGATGCCCGAGGCTCGAACATTCCTGATGATTTTCACTTGAGAATGCGCAACGCGCTTGACGAACTGGCTCAGTATCAGCGGTTCGATTATATCGTGATTAACGAGGACCTGGATCGAGCGGCCGATGAATTATCCGCGATTATGATCGCTGAGCGTTGCCGACTCGAGCGGAGGATCCAGATGGTCGATCATATCAGGCAAACATTTATTGAAAAAAAGGAACTGAATGGTTATGAAGAATCAAGAGAATAACAAACTGAAATTATCGATCGATAGTAAGTATCGCAAGATTCTGATTGCTGCCAAACGCAGCAAACAAATTCAAAGAGGTGCGCTCCCACGCGTCACGACCAACAATGCCAAGCCGACACGGATTGCCCTGGAGGAGGTCGAGCGTGGGCTGGTGAATTTTGAAGTTACTCTAGGTCTCGAAAAGTAGATCGGATGTATAATCAGGAGTTATGAAAGTCCTACTCGGTGTCACTGGTTGTATCGGGGCATACAAAGCAGCTGAAGTTCTGCGCGGATTGCAGAAGGCCGGTGCGCAAGTACGGGTCGTGATGACAAAGCACGCGACAGAGTTTGTGCAACCCCTCACTTTCGAGGCGCTGTCGGGACAGCCGGTCATCGTCGGAATGTTCGACCGCCCTCATTATGCCACGATTGAACATATTGCGGTGGCGCGAGAGGCGAATTTGTTATTGGTAGCTCCGGCGACGGCCAATATCATGGCGAAGTTTGCACATGGCATTGGAGACGATTTTCTCTCGACGGTCTATCTTTCCAATACGAACCCGGTGTTGCTGGCGCCCGCGATGAATGTTGAAATGTGGAACCATGAGGCGACGCAGACGAACATCGGGATTTTACGCAAACGCGGTGTTCGCTTTGTCGATCCGGGTGTCGGATATCAAGCGTGTGGCGAGGTCGGAATGGGGCGATTGGCCGAGCCGGCAGAGATTGTCCGGAGCGCTCTGGCGATCATCGATGCCGCGGTCAATCAGCGATCAAAAGATCTCGCCGGTGATCTTGCCGGTGAACAGGTCCTGATTACTGCCGGGCCGACAGTCGAAGACCTCGATCCTGTCCGCTTCATCACGAATCGTTCATCGGGCAGAATGGGTTATGCAATGGCCGAAGCTGCCCGCGACCGAGGCGCTCGCGTGACTCTGGTCTCGGGACCGGTAAAATTGGAGTCTCCAGCGGCCGTCGAAACGGTCAGAGTCCGCTCGACGCGCGAAATGTCGGAAGCAGTGATGAGCCGCGTCAATGATGCGACGGTATTTATCGGTTGTGCCGCAGTCGCGGATTTTCGCCCAGTCAGACGCTCCGATCAAAAGATCAAAAAACAGAATCGCCAAAAAATCACCATTGAACTTGAAGAGACCGAAGACATCATCGGCGCCGTTGCGGCAGGTCACAAGCGGAGCGACCTGATCGTCGTCGGCTTTGCGGCGGAATCCCAATCGCTGCTTGAGAATGCCCGTGCGAAACTGCATGAAAAAAAGATGGATTTGATCGTGGCCAACGACATTATGCGGAATGATGCCGGGTTCGACGTCGAAACAAACAAAGCGACGATCATTAAACGTGACGGCTCAATGGTCGATTTGCCACTCCAAAGCAAACGCGAACTGGCCGAGCGAGTGCTTGATGAGGTGGCGAGATCGCGGCAGACATTGGTCAAGTAATCGATTTTAAGCTTATGGATCCCCAGGAAGAGCTCAGCGAATTAATCAGGCAAGCAAAAGCGCATCTGCTCTACTACCGCGAGCTTGGTCTCACTCATCTTGGTGAGGAGATCAAACCGCCGGCGGCCGATTCGTCCGTCACAACATCGCCAAGAGCATCTGTCAATCCGATTGCTGCCCTTGCTGATCAATCGCGGGCTGCTGAATCAATCACACCGAGCATTGCCTCTGAAGCCGAAGAAGAAATTCCGGCGTCATTGCCGCCTCTCCAGTCCGTCCTTAACCATTCAACAAGTATGCCCACAAAGAAGAAAGATGACATCGCAGTTGTGCCATCGCTTTTCGGGGAGGTCGATTCGTCACCATCCGAAGAGCTGTATGCAGGTGAAACGCTCGAAGATATTCGCCGTGATCTGGGTGATTGCCGGCGCTGTAAATTATGGTCGACGCGCACCAAGCTTGTCTTTGGCGAAGGCTATCCGCAGGCCCGGCTGATGTTCGTCGGTGAGGGGCCGGGTGCTGACGAAGATGCGAGTGGAAGGCCGTTTGTCGGACGAGCGGGGCAACTGTTGACGAAGATGATCGAGGCCATTGGGATGAAGCGTGAAGACGTATATATCGCCAATGTCGTCAAATCGCGTCCGCCCGGAAATCGCGCGCCCGAGAAAGATGAAGTTCAGGCGTGCATTCCGTTCCTCTACCGCCAAATTGCCGCGATCCGTCCGAAGTTGATCGTCGCGCTTGGCAATCCTGCGATGCAGGCGTTGCTTGATACCAAAATGGGAATTACGCGGATGCGCGGCGAACTCCAGGACTATCCGCGAATTCCGGAGATCAAGGTCCTCCCCACTTTTCATCCTGCTTACCTGCTGCGTTCGCCTGATAAGAAACGAGAGGCATGGGATGATTTGAAGAAGGTCAGAGCTTTTCTTGAGGGATGAGAGAGCAGATGATCTTTTAAAGAGACAAGATTGAAGCTCCGGGCAGATCTTCGCCTGAGTCTCGCTCCCTCCATTTCATCCACTAAGTCATCATGTCAAGACGCCGGTTGATTCGAGAGAATATTTTGCTTGCGCCGTATACAACCTTGCGGATTGGCGGGCCTGCGCGTTATTTTGTTGAAATTCACACTGAAGACGAATTAATGATTGCGCTTGCCTTTGCCCAGCAGCACCAGTTATCCGTCTTCATGCTTGGCGGCGGCAGCAATGTGTTGATATCTGATGAGGGATTTCCGGGGCTTGTCCTCCGCTTATCCATGAAAGGGATAGAACGCCGTGACGAGGGTGAACAGACTCTGGTGACGGCTAGGGCAGGCGAAGATTGGGATAATTTTGTAGGTCAGTGTGTCGAGGACGATCTGGCGGGAATTGAATGTCTAAGCGGTATTCCCGGCTCTGTCGGCGGAACGCCGGTGCAGAATGTGGGAGCATACGGGCAAGAGGTGAGCGAGACGATTGTTTCTGTCCGCGCCTACAATCGGCAGACGCAAAGCATCTCCGAGTTGAATAACGATGAATGCCGATTTGGCTATCGCTCGAGCCTCTTCAATACTATTTCAATCGATCATTACATTGTGCTCGCGGTGACATATGCCCTGAGGCCGAACGGTAGACCGGCAATTCGTTATCCTGATCTTAAAAGCTTTTTTCCGGATGGTTCGCTTGCTCCTTCATTGAAAGAGGTGCGCGAAACGGTCCGAATGATTCGCGCGCGCAAATCTATGTTGATTGTGTCCGGTGATCCGGATTGTTGCAGCGTCGGGTCGTTCTTTAAAAATCCAATGATGACGCCTGCGGAGTTTGAACGAGTTGAAGAGGCGGCAAAGTCCGGTGGACTGATCTTCCCTGACGAGAGGGTGCCGAATTTTGCCGTTGCTGACAATAAGGTGAAAGTGCCCGCCGCCTGGCTCATCGAACAGGCAGGCTTTCAGAAGGGATACCGGAAAGGCCGGGTCGGGATCTCTTCAAAACACTCACTTGCAATCATCAATCGCGGAGGAGCGACGGCGCATGAAGTTTTAGAACTGGCGCGAGAGATAGAGCAGGGAGTGCAAGAGAAGTTTGGGATTCATCTTCGGCAAGAACCTGTATTAGTAGGATTTCAAGACCGGCAGCGCTGAGAGCCGGCGTCTCTAACATTTATCTCCAGCAAAATTCAGTATCGTCAGAAGATTTTCGATTCGAAAGGCGAATAACGTGAGACGGACTTTATTCTTTCTGGCAATCATCATCGCTCTCTCCGGGTTTACCTGGAAGAGCGGAGCGGTCTATCACCAGGTCAATCAAGATTCTCAGAAAAGCCCTGAGGCTGGGAAAGGATATGTTCTGGAGCGAGACGCCGAGGTCGCAAAGACCGGGCCGGCGCCGCATAAGGGACCGGGGAGTTCAACCGGGTACAGCTTCTTTGAAAAGGCCCCTGATTTCAAGCTTGCTTTCCGCAAACGCGTACTACATGCAGGGGCGGCAATCGGTTATCACCCCCAAAAAGAGGATGAAGTTTACTATATTCTGAGCGGCACCGGGGTCATGCAGATGAACGGCGGTGAGTTCCCGGTTAAGTCAGGTGATGCGATTCTTACCAGGCCGGGCAGTTCACACGGCCTCAAGCAGACCGGCAAAGACGATCTGGTTTTAATCATCACTTACGAAAAATAACCAGTGTCGCTGCTTATCAGTCATGTTAAGCAGCGGAGATAAGTTGACCTTTTGAATGTCATATGGAATTACCGGACGAAAACGCTGATTGTGGGACAGAGAGCGCTGAAATGGAGCAGCCCTCGTCTGAGCCAGGCGCTACCATGAACGACATGCTCAGACAATTGCGTGCGCGGCGCTATCAACAAGGGGGAGAACTTGCCGATTCGCTTGCGGAGAGCGAAGGAGAAGACCCCAGCCGCGCGGCGCCGTCGAACGACGCCCGCTCCGGCGATGCCGGCTCCGTCGCAGCGGGAACCGTCGCAGCATCCAATCTTAAAGAGAGTGGGGGGGAAGGCAGCAATCTCGCCGGTTTTGATGAGATGGGACAAGAGATCCGGAGGATGGGACGTGAGTTGTTCAAGACCAATCGTGTGGCAGAGCGCAATCAGGATCTCTTCACTGAAGCGCTCGACGAGATTCGCCAGCTGTCCTCGGTCATCGCGCAAATTCCCGCACAAAACAGCGAATCTTTAAAAGAGGCGAGGTTCGAAGCAAAGGCTGAGATCTGCCGCGAGCTATTGCGCATGGCTGACACCATTCAGGCCAGCTTGGCGGCAGCCGATGACCTGCTCGAACGCCTTGAGCAAAAGGCTTCGCAGGAGGCGCATGGCATGATCTCTCTTTTTGCTTCCGCCAGACAGTTGCGCGAGTCGTTGCGCGAATCGGTATCTGCGCTGCGCCAATGGCGCAACGGCCAGCAGTTACTGACGGAGCGCCTGAGCGCAATTTTACAAACTGCCGGCGTGCGCGCAATCGCCTCTGAAGGGAGCGCCTTTGATCCCGCGCAACATCGCGCCGTTTCCACCGAACGTCGCAGCGATGTTGCTTCAGGCATAATTGTTGCTGAGGAATTGAAGGGATATATACTCGATGGAAAAATATTAAGATATGCGGAGGTGGTAGTCGCAAAAAATGAGTAGAACAGTCGGTATCGATTTAGGCACTACTAACTCGCTCGTCGCTGTTGTTGAGGATGGCCGTCCGCGAGTCCTGGCGCGCGGAGATGAGCGCCTGGTTCCTTCCGTCGTCGGTCTTTCGGATGACGGACGCATCGTGGTCGGTCAAACAGCGCTCAACCAGTACGTCCTGGCGCCCGAGCGCACGGTCCGCTCGATTAAACGCAAGATGGGGACTGACGAGCGCATCAAGCTGGGCGATCGTGAATACTCTCCACAAGATATTTCGGCCTTCATTCTGCGCTATTTGAAAACAATGGCAGAGGAAGTCCTGAACGAAACAGTAGATCGAGCGGTGATCACTGTTCCCGCTCATTTCAACGACGCCCAACGGCAAGCGACCAAGCGGGCGGGAGAGCTTGCCGGTCTGGAAGTTTTGCGCATCATCAATGAGCCGACTGCGGCGGCGCTCGCCTATGGGATCGAGCAACAGGCTGATCAATTCCTCATGGTTTATGATTTAGGCGGGGGCACGTTCGATGTTTCGATTATCGAGCAGCAGGGCGAGGTCCTGGAGGTTCGCGCCAGTCATGGCAATGTCTATCTCGGCGGCGATGATTTCGATGAACGCATGCTGCAACATCTGCTCGCCCATCTTTCAGGAGAACATCGGTACAATTTCAAGGAGGATCGCCGCGCCATGGCGCGACTGATGCGTGCGTCCGAAGCGGCGAAGATCAAACTCTCCGATGCGCCCTATGTGCGTGCGGCTGAAGAGTTCCTGGCGCGTTACGACGGTCAGATCGCGCATTTGAATTTGGAAGTCGGGCGCGATGAATTCGAAAAGATGATTGAGGACCTGCTCAGTTCCACATTGGATTCGATCGATCAGGCGATCAAAGACGCTCAGGTCAGCCCCAATCAGATCAATCGCGTGCTCCTCGTCGGAGGCTCGTCGCGCATCCCACGAGTGAGCGAAAAGATAGAAGAGCGGCTCGGTCTGCAACCTTCGATGGAGATCAATCCTGATGAAGCCGTCGCACTCGGCGCTGCCGTCCAGGCCGCGATTATCAATGGCGAAGACGTCAGCGCGATGTTGATCGATGTCACTCCGCACAGTCTGGGCGTTGCCGTCGCGGAGTTTGTCTTTGGCGATCTGGTGCCGGGCGGTTTTCGTCCGATCATTCGCCGCAACACCACTATTCCCACGACAAAGGCCGAACGCTTTCATACCGTTACTCCCGATCAAGACACCGTCGAGGTCGAGGTCTATCAGGGCGAGAGCCCAATCGCTGCCGAAAACACGCCGCTCGGAAAATTTCTGTTGGCGGGGATTCCGCCGGCGGAAGATCGGCATGCCATGCGCGAGGTGATCGTCGAATTCAGCTACAATCTCAATGGAATCGTCGAGGTTGTCGCGCGCGACCGCCGCGGAGAGCGGCGCGAAATGATGACGGTCAGTACGACTGCGGGCCGGCGGTCTGCGTCGGAGCCGGAAGTCAAAAAACATTTCGATCCGGCAGTCGAGCGTGATGTTGCGCGCGCTCTCGAATCCGCCGCAAAGCTGGAATTGCAGCTTGAGGCCGATGGACGCAAAACGGATGTCGAGCGGCTGCGAAAAGCGCGCCACGAACTGGAAGAGGCGCACCAGGGAGAAAATGAAAGGCGGGTGATCGATCAGATCAACGAGCTTGAAGATGTGCTCTACGATCTGGAGTGATCCTCGAAACTTTCACCTCCGATCTTTGTTATTCATTGATCGAGTCGCGTGCCCCGCGACTAATGTGCAGATAGCCCCGTTTGCTGATTTTCATCGTGGCGCAATTTAATTGCCGATGTTTCAGCAAACTCTTTTCCCGGCGAAAAGAGAATGGCGACTAAAAAGAGTAAGCATAAAATAGCACAGCAAATTACCGTTACTGATCTGCTTAAAAGAGCCGAAGATCAGTTGAGGTCCGGCCAGGCTGCTCAGGCCATCGAGACTTTGACACAGGCCGAGGCGCAATTGAGAAAGTACCGGCCTTCAGGTTCCGCCAAAAAGATTTCGATTCCGCCGCACATTGTCGCCGCGCAGATCGCGTTTACTCCTTTGCTTGCTCGCGCTCTGTTCGAGTATTCGTTCACGATCGTGGATCCAAAGAACAGGAGCGCCAAGATCGATGAAGCGGCGAAGTTGATGCCTGGTGATGCTCGATACGGGTTAGCTCGCGCTGCGTGCCGCGTCCTTCTGGGTGAATTGGAGATGGCTCAATCCGATTTCCGGCAGGCGATTGAGAGATGGCCCGAGAATGCATTGGCGTCCAGAGCCTCTGTCTTTCTAGCAACATCGGCGCAGGCAGAGTTTGCAGCAGCCGGTTCGTCCCTTGGAGGGCGTTTTTCTCCTTCATTGTCTGCAGGATTGAAGCAGTTGGCGGCCGGCGAGAGAGAAGCTGCTCGCGAACACTTAAATAATCTTCCTCAGCTCGACCATAATCCGACGCGCGCCGAGGCTGCATCTCTGGCGACACAACTTTTTTACAGCGGCGTTCTGCAGTTCAACGCGAGAAACTTCAAAGAGGCGGTATCCGATTTCAAGGGAGCCTTGCACCTGGTTCGGGGCCACGCCATGCATCTGCCGTGGTGTGAACGACTGCAGCCTTATTACCATCAGATCGCTGAGAATATTTTTGAGAATGATCTATTACTGGCCATCGAATGTTGGCAAGAAGCGCTCTTGCTGGTACCGAATGATAAGGTTGCCGCAGGCAATCTCGCAATGGCCAAACAGGCGCAAGCCCGGGGAGCCTGGCGGGCGGGGGATATCGAACAGGCCGCTGCTTTGTGGCAAGAGACTCTTTCGTTCAGACGTGATGATGATCGATTGGTGCGCTCGCTCGCCGTCGCGTACGACAACCTCGGTCGCAAAAATGAAGCGCTCGTCCAGTGGCGCGCCCTGGCGCGGTTATGGCGTGAACAGGCGAAAGCCCGGAATGGCGATGCCGGCTTCAAAGATCGCATGCACAAGCTCGAACAGCATATTGTCAAATTGATGTTAGAAACCGGGAGTGACGGGCATGAGATCGTGAACGAACTGGAGACCGCGCTCAAATTCGACCCGGACAATCACGAATTGCGGCAACAAGCGGCTGAGCAGTTGATGGAAATCGGCCAGCCGAAGCAGGCGCTTAAACACTTTGAGATCATTGAAAAACAACAAGGGCTTTCCATCGACTTGCTGGTGCGACAGGCTGAGGCGTTAGACCTGATGAATCGTCACCATGACGCCCGCAAGATGTTTGAGCGCGCCCTGGAGCTTGATCCGGCCAACCCGACTGCGCGACGCGGCTACGTGATCTTTCTCGGTCAAGAAGCGGTCCGCGCCGATGATGATGATGATTTTGATCGAGCCATTGAGATTTGTGAGCGGCAACTCTCGATCGACCCGAATTTTAAACCCGCGATGACCCACCTCATCGCGCTTTACATGGAGATGGGGCGGAAGGGCGAGGCTAAAGTATTGATTGACCGCTTGCTGGCTGACGATCCGCAAAGCGCGCAAAAACATGTTCTCGTCGGCGAGATCTACCTCACAGCTGAGATGAAGAGAGAAGCAGGGAAATACTTTAAAAAAGCCATCGAACTCGATCCGAGCGCTGAGTGCTATTACCACATCGGCGTGAGTTATTGGGAGAACGGTTATAAGAAAGACGCGTTCAAGCATTTCGGACGTGCGGCTGAAACAGCCAATATTGACATGTTACTCGAAATTGCGACCAATCTTGTTGATCAGGGAGAGAAGAAAGAGGCCGAAGGCTTTATCAAGAAAGCGATGATCGTTGATCCGACTCATCCGATTCCGCACATGATTCAGGGCCTCCTGCTGCTAGGCGGGCAGTTTTTGTCATTTCCTTCTCCGAAGGATATTGAGCGAGCGGCTCAGGAATTCGCTGAAGCTGAACGGCTCATGAGCGGACGTGATGAATATCAGGACCTTCTATCTGAAGTGAGGAAGATCAAGAAGATGTTCCAAACAGGCCAGGTGCCCATCTCGGACCCATTCTTTGATCCTGCGGACACTTTTCCTTTCGAGGAAGATTTATTCTTTGAGAGCCCGCCCAAACCGACGAAAAAGAAGAGGCGCAAATAGTATTGTTGACGCCGAAAGAATGACAGATGATCAATTTATTACAGACCGACAATCCTTACAAAGTGCTCGGAGTCGAGCGCAATGCCGCTCCGGACGAGATTAAACGCGCCTACTTTGCGCTCGTCCGCGAGCATCCTCCGGAACGTGATCCGGATGGGTTCAAACGGATCCGGGCGGCTTATGACAAGCTGAAAGGCGCCGAACGCACCCAGACCGACCTCTTTCTCATTGAAGACAGAGAATCGCCCGTTGCAATGGCGATTCAAAGATATTCCGCCGAACCACAGCCGCTGACGCCGGAGATCATCCGCGCCGATTTGCTTGCGGTCGAGGCCGAGTTTCTCCTCGAAGAGTTAAGGAAGCTGCCTGTTAATTAACGAGCTGACGAAGCTCGGATGGCCGATACAGTATCATTCCTTCTTGAAACGTATCATTCTATGAAAACAGCTCTAATTGTTGTGAATCGAAATCTGATTGATCGGAAATGATAATTTCACCCGTCTGTAAAATGTGATCGACTCTGAAATTGCGGGATACGAGGGTGCGTGTGATCAGCCAGTATCGATGGCATTTTCGAAAATCAGCCTCGGCACACATCAAGCAAACTTTATGCGATTGGCACAGATCGATTACTTGCTCAATTCCTTCCAGATAGAGATCCGACGCGGCAAGTTTTTGATAATCGATGCGGCCGTCTTCGTGATAAAAATCCTTACTCGTCGGTTTTCCTCCGATACGATCGCCGAGAAACAGGTAATTGATGCCGGAATCTTCGAGCGCACGTTTCAACGGCTCGCGGCTGAAATGTGGATTGTAGCCGCTGTAGGGCCGGCTGCGCGCATCGACGAGCACTGAAATTTGGTGATGCCGGAGCAATGCGAGAAAAGCATCGATGCTGACATTGCTGTGGCCAATTGTATAAACGGTCATTGATTGATAGATTCAACTTCGATCCGGACAGGACTTGAAAAATTGATAGTTTATTTCCAATATAGCTAAAGAACGGTTGCCGTCACAGGACCGTAGTGATAAGTATATCGCACCGCCAAGAGACGACGCTCTCTTGATCAACCAAGGTCAGTTCGATCTTTCTATTGACTATGAGTAAAACTGAACTACCAGTATTGCCATCCACATTGACGACTATCGAAGTCAGCAAAAAGAAGATCTTGCCAGTGCTTTACCAGTGCTCACAATGCCCTGGCTACTGCTGCTCATATGACTGGATAGTTGTAACGAAACGTGACATCCAAAGGTTAGCCAAGAGATTCGGGCTGAGTTTCGAGGGGGCCGAAAAGCGATTTACAAAATTTGTCAAAGACTACGGCCATCGCGTGTTGCGCCATCGAGAAGATCATATCTTCAAAAGCACTTGTCAGTTCCTTCATCCAACCGAACGGCGCTGCACAATTTATGAACATCGTCCCAGCATCTGCCGCGAATATCCTGATTCGCGCCGCTGCCGCTACTTCGATTTTCTCAAGTGGGAGCGCGATCACCAGGACGATAAGAGCTTTATTCCACTTCAGAAATGAATAGGTAATAATGAGAATCGACGGCTATTGAACTCTCCCGCTCCCGCTCTAGCTTTCACACTTCATCCGCTCATCCGCTTTAACTGTGCGCCGGTCATTCTGACCAGGGCAGCGCTCAAATCCCGTTGTAAAGCCCGGCACAGATGGCTGAGGTCGATCATCGGCGTGCCGTCAAAGAGATAGCGGTAAAAAGTAATGGCGCCGAGAGCGCTGCCATCTTCATCGGTCAGAGGTACTCGCAGAGTCCAAAATTGATCGGAAGTCAGAATTTCGTCCAGCTCGGTGTCGCCGCGTTCCCAAATCCAGACGGTATTGCCGGAACTCTGATTGGCCCGTTCATTTCGATAACGCATCGAATAGGATGCAAAGATCGGCGGGATTTCATTCAATGCGAGCACCACGCAATCGAACTCGTTTGTTGAGAGCATCTCATCAAGCGCCGCGAAAAATTGATCGGGCGTTCTCGCGTTGCTCAAATCATCGCTCGTGCGTCTGACACGAACGTTGACGGCCAGGGCCCGGCGCCGCCGTGAAACTTCTTGTTTAATTTGACTGCCCAATTCGCTGAATTCGGCGTAACGCAGGTGCTGAACGCCGAAGATGGTGACCAGACCAAGCATGAAGAAGATCAGCCCTCCGATGTCTCGCCGCGGATTGAGGAGCATCAATCCAAAGAGCGAAAACAGGGCGCACACGGCGTAGAGCAAAATCACCGCCTGGCGCTGTGTCAATCCGCGCTGGAGCAGCCGGTGGTGGATATGCCCGCGGTCTCCGGCGAGCAATGGCTGACCGCTTAGAAATCTTCGCACCAGCGAGAGCCCGGCTTCTGTCACCGGCAATCCAAAGGACACCAGCGGAATAGCGATCGCGACGATAGTCGAACCCTTCTGCGATCCAGCGAGTGAGAGAACCGCCGCCATAAATCCTAAAAAGAGGCTGCCCGAATCGCCAAGAAAGATCGTCGCCGGATTAAAGTTGTAACGCAAAAAGCCGCTGACCGCGCCGACCAACACGACCGAGATCAGGCTGATCTCCGGATTTGCTTGCGCGATTGAAAAGACCAGGATCGAAAGCAGCGCAAAGACCGACGCGCCCGCCGCCAGTCCGTCAATCCCATCAATCAAATTGAACGCGTTCGTGATGAGCACGATC
>Ga0081539_10005723_pt1 | contig 12433 bp, 14 predicted proteins | sample TabmetS4T2R2_FD_71023 | JGI IMG/M metagenome (GOLD analysis project Ga0081539, IMG submission 71023) | Tabebuia heterophylla rhizosphere microbial communities from the University of Puerto Rico - S4T2R2 | ecosystem: Host-associated > Plants > Roots > Rhizosphere ...
GGAGGGTATGGGGGGGGGGGAGCCGCTGGGCGAGATCCAGACGGACAAGACGACCGTCGAGATCCCGTCTCCCGCTGCCGGCGTCGTTTCGAAGATCCTCGCGGCGGAGGGCGAGGTCGTCCCGGTGGGACAGGTGATCGTCGTCATCGGCGGCGACGGCGCCGCCCCGGCCGGCGGCGCCGAGGCCCGCCCAGAGCCCGCGCGGGGTCCCGGGCCGGGTGCTAGTGGCTTTCAGCCACAAAGTCCCGGAGGCAAGGTGCGCGCGACGCCGCTCGTGCGGCGCGTCGCGCAGGAGCTCGGTGTCGATCTCGAGTCGGTTCGCGGGACGGGTCCGCAAGGGCGGGTGACCGAAGACGACGTGCGCGCCGCGGCCACGTCCCAGGGACAGTCCCTGGGACAGGTCCAGGAGCGCCAAGAGGGACGGCGCGAGCCACTCCGCGGCGTGCGGCGGCTGATCGCCGAGCACATGGCGCGCGCGCACCGCGAGGTTCCGTCCGTGACGTGGGTCGAGGAGTGCGACTTCTCGCGTGTCGACCTCAAGCACCTCGTCCCACTCGTCCTGCAGGCGTGCGCGGCAGCCCTCGCCGAGTTCCCCGAGCTGAACGCGAGGCTCGAAGGCGATTCGATCGTCTACCTCGACCGCTACGACCTCGGCGTCGCCGTCCAGACAGAGCAGGGGCTCGTGGTCCCGGTCGTACGAGACTGCGGCGCCCGCTCGCTCGACGAGCTGCGCGCGGAGGTCGAACGGCTTGCGGAGGCAGCACGGGCGGGAACGCTGAAGCCGGAGGAGCTGCGCGGCTCGACCTTCACCGTGACCAGCGCCGGCAAGCTCGCAGGCCTCTTCCAGACGCCGATCGTGAACCATCCGGAGGTCGCGATCCTCTCCGTCGGCCGCGTGGCCGAGCGGCCCGTCGTTCGCGACGGGCAGGTGGCGACGGCGCCGATGGGGCAGATCGCGGTCACCTTCGACCACCGCGTCGTCGACGGCGCGCGGGCCGCGGCCTTCGGGCTCGCGGTCATCGAGCGACTCGAAAATCCGATCGGCTCCTGATTTCGTAGTGCCGCGCGGATAGGGAAACCGGGGGGAAGAAAGGGGAGCCGGATGAAGAAGCTGATCGTGTTCGGCATCGCGGCGGCGTGGGCCGTCTTCGCGGCCGCCACCGCAGTCGGCGATCTCCGCGACAACTTCGGAACGCACCTGAAGGGGCGCTACGAGGTGCCCGTTCGCGATACGGACGCACAGGGACAGGCGATCTTCCGCGTCGCCGACGACGGCCGGTCGGTCGACTACAAGCTGATCGCTGCGAACATCGAGAACGCGTTCATGGCGCACATCCACATGGGGCCGGCCACCGGAACCGGGCCGATCGTCGTGTGGCTGTACCCGAGCACGGCGCCCGTGCCCGGCCCGCTCGGCCAGGGACGGATCGACGGGGTGATCGCGGAAGGCACGTTCACCGCGGCCAACTTCGTCGGACTGCTCGCCGGCCATCCGATGTCCGATCTGCTCGCGGCGATCGAAGCGGGGAACGCGTACGTCAACATCCACACGAACGACGGTGTCGACGGCGTCAACACCGGCCCGGGCGACTTCCCGGGCGGCGAAGTCCGCGGCCAGCTGGGCGACTAACGAAGCACGAGTTCGGGGCGGCGCGGCTCAGCCGCGCCGCTCACGAACGTTCGCGATCCCCGAGCTCGTCCCGAACGCCTACCAATTCGCGCGCCGGAGGCGCGCCCCGAGCGTGAGCGAAGCGAAGTGAGGGAGCAGATTCGAGCGGCAAATGCCGCTCGAGGAGCCTCTCGATCTGAGGCATGCTCGCGCGGCCGTCGATGCGGTCGACCACGACCTTGCCCTTGACGAGCACGATCGTCGGGATCTTCTCCACGCAGAACTTGCGGACGAGGCGCGGATGCGCGTCGGCGTTGACGCGCTTCACCTTCAGCCGGCCGCGCTCCTTGCGCGCGACGTGCGCGATCAAGCTCTCCATCCTGCGCGCGGGGCCGGAGCGCTCGTCGTAGAAGAACACGAGCATCGGCACGTCGCGCACGACCGTGTTTTTCCCGGGCGCCGCCGCAGCCAAACGGCAGGCCACTACACTGGCCGCGCGATGTGGGAGGCGTACCGGATCGGCCTCTGCGCCGGCGGCGGCGCGGCGCTGGGGATCGCGGTGGCCGGCGCGTTGCGGCGACCCCTCCTCGCCGCGGCGGCGGCCGCTGCGGTCGGCGCGGCGGTGGCGGGTCTGATCCTCGGCTGGATCGGCGAGTCGATCGGCGCCGGGGTCGGCGGACTGCTGGGCGGCTCCTCGGCTGCGGCGGTTGCAGCCGGCTCGCTGCGTCGCGGCGGCACCGCCGGCGGCACGGCGACGCTGTTCCTCGTGGCCGCTGTGGGCGCGCTGGCGCTCGCGTTCGTGCCGCTCGTCGGCTACCTCGAGCCGCTCGCACTCGCCGCGTTCGCCGGCAGGTCGCGACGGCGCGCGGGCGAGAAGTACGCGGGCCTGCGCTCTCTTGCCAAGTAACGGTCGACGCGCGGCGATCCTGATCGTCATCGACGGCCTGACGCCGTCGGTCTTCGAGGCTGCGGTCGGCGACGCGCGCGTGCCCACCCTGACGAGGCTCGCCGAGGCCGGCGACTACCGCCGAGCGACGACGACGTTCCCCTCGCTGACGCCCGTCTGCCTGACGTCCCTGGTGACCGGGACGCACCCGGACGCGCACCACATTCCGCACCTCGTCTGGTGGCACCGCGGCGAGCGCAGGATCGTCGAGTACGGGTCGTCGTTCGCCGCCATTCGCGCGGCAGGCACGCGACGCTCGATTCGGGACACGATCATCGGCATGAACCAGGAGCACCTCTCGCGCGACGTCTCGACCGTCTACGAGGACGCGGAGGATGCGGGGCTCGTCGCGGCGGCGGTCAACATCACCTGCTACCGCGGGCGGACGCGACACGCGCCGACGGTACCCGGGCTCGCCACGCCGGCGTTCGGGCCGCAGCGGTTCTTCTACTACAACCTCTTCGAGTCGGACCCGACGGGAGCACCGCTGTCGGTGCGGAACCGCGCGGCCGGCACGGTCGACGAGTACGCGGCCGCCGTCGGGCGCTGGCTCGTGACGCGCGACGGATTCGACCTGCTCGTCTACTACCTCTCCGACCTCGACTTCGCGTCGCACGTGCACGGCCCTGAGGGGACGGCGGACGCGCTGCGGACCGCCGACAGGCACGTGCAGGCCCTCGTCGACGCCGCGGGCGGGCCGGAAGCGTTCCTCGAACGCTACGGCATGATCCTCTGCTCCGACCACGGTCAGACGAGCGTTCGAAGCGTCAAGCCGTTGCAGGCGTCCGGCACCGTCACGGCCTCCAACCGCGCCGGGATGGTCTATACGGACTCTCCCCGCGAGGTCGCGGAGAGCCTGGACGGCGACGAGTCGGTCGACGTCGTGCTCTTCCTCGAGGACGGCGCGGTCGTCGCTCGGCGGAACGGTGACGAGGACCCCGCGTTGCTCGACGACTATCCGGACGGACGCGAGCGCGCGGAGGCGGCGCTCCGGAACCCGAACGCCGGCGAGGTGATCGTCTCCGCCGCGGATGCCTGGGAGTTCATGGACCTCGCCGGTGCGCACCACCGCGGCGGTGGTAGCCACGGTGCGCTTGCGGCGGGGGATTCGCTCGTACCGATGCTCAGCGTCGGGCTCGGCCCGCCGCCACGGCGAACGGTGGACGTCAAGAATGCTCTGCTCTCGGGTCTCGGCGTGGAGCGTGCCGTCGTTGCCTGACGCGGCCGAGCGACGCCGGTGGATGGTCGAGCGCCAGTTACGCGGACGCAACGTGCGTGACGAGCGCGTGCTCGAGGCGATGGCGCGCGTCCCGCGCGAACGGTTCGTGCCCGGCGAGTTGAGCAGGCACGCATACGAGGACGAGGCCCTGCCGATCGGCGAGGGGCAGACGATCTCGCAGCCGTACATGGTTGCGCGTATCTGCGAGGCGCTCGCGCTCGGCGGGAGAGAGCGCGTGCTCGACGTCGGCACGGGCTCGGGCTACCAGGCGGCAGTGCTCGCCGAGCTCGCGGCCGACGTGCACACGATCGAGCGCATCCCCGAGCTCGCGGCCCGCGCGCGCGACAACCTGCACGCCGCCGGCTACGGGAACGTCCACGTGCACGTCGGCGACGGAACGCTCGGCGATCCCCAGCACGCGCCGTTCGACGCGATCGCCGTCGCCGCGGCCGCGCCGGAGCGGCCGCCGTCGCTGTACGAGCAGCTGCGCCCGAACGGGAGGCTCGTGATCCCCGTCGGATCGCGGCGCGGTCAGGAGCTGCAGGTCGTCGTCCGCTCGCCGGAAGGCCCGGCCGTCGTTTCGACGGTTCCGTGCCGATTCGTCCCGCTGGTCGGCGAGGAAGGGTTCGAGAGCTGAAGCGCGTGCGCGTGATCGTCAGCGGACGCGTGCAGGGCGTCGGCTTCCGGTACGCGACGCGCGACCGCGCACGGTCGCGGGGTGTTGCCGGTCACGTCCGCAATCTTCCGGACGGAACGGTCGAGGCGGTGTTCGAGGGCTCGCCGGACGCGGTCGACGCCCTGGTAGCGTGGTGCGAGCGCGGGCCGACCGGCGCGCGGGTGGACGACGTGAAGGTCGAGCTCGAGACACCAACCGGGGAGACGGGTTTTCGCGCCGCCTGAGTGCGGGAGAAGACCGCCGCTGTGAGCCGCTCCGCCGAAGCCCTCCTCCGCCTGCCCGTGCGCGTGCGCGGCATCGCGGTCGGCCGCGCCGTCGACGTCATCCTCGACATCGAAGGGCGGCGCGTCGTCGGGCTGGACGTTCTCTGCAAGGACGAGACGCATCGCTTCCTTCCGTTGTCGGCAGCGTCGTTGAGCCCCGACGAGATCGCCGTCGCGTCCGCGTTGACGCTTCTCTCCGCTGACGAGCTCGCCTTCTACCGCCGTCAGGCGCAGTCGCTCCGCGCGCTGCGCGGCGGTCGCGTTCGCCGCGCCGCCCGCGACGTCGGCCGTCTCCAGGACGTGGTGCTCGCGCCGGACGGCGAGATCACCCGACTCGTCATCGACGGCGGCCGCGACGTCCTCGTCGAGCCGGGAGTCGCGGTCACGGTGGATCCGGCTCGCGTCGACGCGGCGTGACCGACGTCCAGCGTCTCCGCGACACGCGCGCCGGGCGCGCGCTGCGTGCGCCGCACAACTGGATGCAGCTCGCGAAGTTCTGCGTCGTCGGCGGCAGCGGCTACATCATCAACCTCGTGGTCTACGCGCTCCTGCTGGGGCTCGGCGCACACGTCGCAGCGGTCATCTCCTTCGTCGTCTCGGCGGCGAACAACTACTGGTGGAACCGGCACTGGACGTTCCGCGGTCAGCGTGGCCACTTCGCGCTCCAGGGCGCGCGCTTCTTCGCCGTCTCGACCGCGGCGCTGCTCGTCAACCAGCTGTGGCTGCTCGTCTTCCTCGACTGGCTGGGATGGGGCGACCGCTCCGATACCTGGAAGATCGCCGCGCAGGCGATCGCGATCATCCTCGTCACACCACTGAACTTCGTCGGCAACAAGCTCTGGAGCTTCCGCCGCTAGCCTGACCGCGATGCGTCGCGTCCTCGTCGCCGTCGCTGCGATTCTCGTCCTCGCCCCTGGTTCCGGCCGCGCGGCCGGCGCGGCGACGACCGTCACCGCGCCCGTCTACGACTCGCGCGGACGGATCATCGAGACACCGTTCGCGCCCGCGGAAGAGCCGGTGCGGCTGACCGAGGAACGCGCGACGCGGATCTTTCTCGCGGAGCCGAAGGTTCGCCACTGGCTCGCGCGCTACCCGCGGACGAACCGCGTCACCGAGGGGACGTACTCGAAGACCTACCGCAACTGGACGGTCAAGGTCTGGAGGGGCAAGGCCGGCGAGATCGCCACCGGCCGGGTGGACGACCAGAGCAGCGTGGTGACCGAGGCCTGGACCGGCCCGCAGGTGGCATGGAAGATGGCGCGCGGCTATACGGGGGCGTTCGGCGGCAAGAAGATGAACTCGTACCGCGTCTGGCTCGCCTTCTGCGCGGTCTTCCTGCTCGGGCTCGTCGACTGGCGGCGACTCCGGTCGCTCCGCAACCTCGACCTGCTCGTCCTGCTCTCCTTCTCCGTCTCGCTCTGGTTCTTCAACCGCGGCGACGTCCTCACGAGCGTCCCGCTCGCGTATCCGCCGCTGCTCTATTTGATCGGCCGCGGCCTCTGGGTGGGATTCAGCGGCCGGGCGACGAGCGGCCGGACCGTCTGGCCCGTGTGGCTGCTCGTCGGCGCGACGGTCTTCGTCGCCGGCTTCCGCGTCGGGCTGAACGTCCGTGCGTCGAACGTGATCGACGTCGGCTACTCCGGGGTGATCGGCGGGGAGCGGATCGTGCACGGGCAGATGCCGTACGGTCACATGCCGATCGAGGACGACCTCAAGGCCTGCGGGCCGAAGGATCAGGACGGCGAGATCCGCGACCGCGTGCAGACGAACGGGCGTTGCGAGTCCGCGAACGAGCGGGGTGACACCTACGGGCCGGTCGCGTACCTCGCGTACGTCCCGGCGTACCTCGCGCTCGGCTGGACCGGGAAGTGGGACGACCTCCCCGCGGCGCACGCGACCTCGATCGCGTTCGACCTGATCTGCATCGTCGGCATGGCCCTGATCGGGCTTCGATTCGGCGGCCCGCGTCTCGGTGCCACCCTCGCGTTCGCGTGGGCCGCCTACCCGTTCACGCAGTACGCGTCGAACTCGAACACGAACGATGCGATCCTCCCCGCATTCCTGATCTGGGGATTCCTGCTCGTGACGTCGTCGGTCGCGCGCGGCGCCTTCTGCGCGCTCGCGTCGTGGACGAAGTTCGCGGCGCTGCTGGTCGCGCCGCTCTGGTGGACGTACCCGGACCGGCGGCCGCGTCCGCTGTTCCTCCTCGGCTTCGCGGTCGCGACGGCGGTGTCGTTCGGCGTCCTCCTGCTCGAGCCCGACGTGCTGCACGCGGCCCGCGTGTTCTGGGACCGCACCGTCTCGTGGCAGCTCGGGCGCGAGTCACCGTTCTCGATCTGGGACTGGCGGCAGTACCACGCCGGACTGCCCGACCTGCACCTCCTCCAGCGCGTGCTCGAGGTCCTCGTGGTGCTGGCGGCGGTCGCGTTCGCGTTCGTGCCGCGCACGAAGAGCCCGCTGCAGCTCGCGGCGCTCACCGGCGTGCTGCTGCTCGGCTTCCAGCTCGTGCTGACGCACTGGTTCTATCTGTACATCCCGTGGTTCTTCCCGTTCGCGGCGTACGCGGTGCTCGGCCCGGGGCCCGTTCGGAAGGCGGAGCCGGTCGCTGAGCGAGATGTCGAGCCCGTCCCGGAGCTCGTCACCGCCTAGCGCGGCGGCCGCGGCCGCCGTCGGCCTGGCGGTCTTCATCTGCGCGTGGGCCGTGCTCCATCACGGCTGGTTCGCGCGCGGCCAGATCATCGACACTCCCGTCTACGAGTCGTACGGCTGGGCGGTCGCACGCGGCGAGGTTCCCTACCGCGACTTCTCGATCGAGTACCCGCCCGGGGCGCTGCCGGCGTTCGTCGTCCCCGCGCTCGGCACGAGTGGGGACGACGCCGCCTTCCGGCAGCGCTTCGAGACGCTGATGTTCATGTGCGGCGCGGCCGTCGTCCTGGCCGCGGCGTTCGCGCTGGTCGCGCTGCGCGCGCCGCCGCGCAGGGCGTATGGCTCGGTGGCGCTCGTCGGCTTGGCGCCGCTGCTGCTCGGCTCGGTCGTCCTGACGCGGTTCGACTACTGGCCGGCCGCGCTTGCGGCGGGCGCGCTCGCGCTCGTCGTCTCCGGGCGGCTGCGCACCGGGCACGCGCTGCTCGGGGTCGCCGTCGCCGCGAAGGTCTGGCCGGGCGTGCTCGTTCCGCTCTTCGTCGCGTACGTCTGGCGGTCGCGCGGCCGCCGCGAGGCCCTCGTCTGCGCGGTGCTGCTCGTGGCTGCCGCCGCGGTCGTGGTCGTTCCCTTCCTCGCGCTCTCGCCGGGCGGCGTCTGGGACAGCGTCGTCCGGCAGAGCACGCGCCCGCTTCAGGTCGAGTCGCTCGGCGCGGCGCTGCTGATCGTCTCGCACCACCTCTTCGGGACGGGCGCGCACATGGTCTCGTCGCACGGCTCGCAGAATCTGGGCGGCAGCGGGGCGAACGCGGTCGGCGCCGTGCAGACGATCGTTCAGGTCGGCGCGGTCGCGGGGATCTGGACGTGGTTTGCGCGCGCGCATCGCGACCGGGCCGAGCTCGTGCGAGCGAGCGCCGCCGTCACTGTCGCGTTCGTCGCGCTGGGAAAGGTGGTCTCGCCGCAGTTCCTGATCTGGCTGATCCCGTTCGTGCCGCTCGTGCGCGGGAGGCGCGGTTTGCGCGCCGCCGTGCCGTTCGCGGCAGCGCTCGTGCTGACGCAGTCGTGGTTCCCGCAGCACTACTGGAGCTACGCACTGGACTTCTCGACGCCGGTGTCGTTCCTCGTGCTGGCGCGAGACGCCGTGTTGCTCGTGCTGCTGGGCGTCCTCGTCGCCCCGCAGCGGCGAACCTGGGACGACCGGCCGGTCGCGCGCGAGAAGCCGTATGGGGCGACGGTGGTCGTCCGTCGCGGCGACGCGGTGCTCCTCCTGCACCGCGCGCACGAGGGCCCGGGCTACGAGGGCGACTGGGCGTGGACGCCGCCCTCCGGCGCACGCCTTCCCGGCGAGTCGGTCGAGGAGTGCGCACGGCGCGAGCTCCGCGAGGAGGCGGGTCTCGACCTCGAGCTGCGGCCGGTGGCGTCGCGGCACGACGACTGGACGCTCTGGATCGCCGACGCGCCCGACGACGCGGAGATCCGCCTCGACGACGAGCACGACGCGTACCGCTGGCTGGCGATCGAGGAGGCCGCCGCGTTGTGCAAGCCCGAGCGTGTCGCGGAGGGTCTACTCGACGCGTACGCGCACGGTCTCGATCGTGCGCGCACGACCTGACTCGTCGCACTCGACCACCGCGCCCTCGATCCGGACATCGCCGGCGGCCGTCTCGAAACGGACCGGAATCCCCGTGCGCATCCGCCTGATCGCGAGGTCCGCCTGGACACCGATCACGGAGTCGTGCGGGCCCGTCATCCCTGCGTCGGACAGCGCAGCCGTCCCACCGGGCAGCACTCGCGCGTCGTTCGTCTGCACGTGGGTGTGCGTGCCGATCACCGCCGTCACCTTCCCGTCGAGCCACGCGGCCATCGCGACCTTCTCGCTCGTCGCCTCCGCGTGCATGTCGACGACGATCACGTTCGTCTCGCGCCGCGCTTCCTCGACGAGCTCGTCGACCACGTCCCATGGGCTGCGCGGCACCTCGATGAACAGCTCGCCCAGCAGGTTGATCACCGCGACCGCCGACCCGTCGGAGGACGGCACGACGCGCAGCCCGCGCCCGGGCGCAGTCGACATCAGGTTCGCGGGGCGGACGACGCGCTCCGCGTTGCCGAGGTAGGGGACGATCTCCTGCCGCCGCCAGACGTGGTTGCCGAGCGTGATCGCGTCGGCGCCGGCCGCGAGCATGCGCTCCGCGAGCTTCGGCGTGATGCCCACGCCGTCCGCGAGGTTCTCGCCGTTGAGCACGCAAAAGTCGACGTCCAGCTCGTCCCGCAGCTCTGCGAGCCGCGACTCGACGGCGCGCCGGCCGGGCGCGCCGACCACATCGGCGACGAAGAGGATTCTCAGGAGAGCGCGAGGTTTGCGGCGGGATGGACTTCCAGCGCGACGTGGTTGCCGGCGTCGTTCGTGTAGCGCGCGAGCGCCTGACGCTCGACACGGCTGAAGTCGATCAGCGTCCCGATGCGCGTCACTGACGCCGTCACGGTGTCGCCGACGTTGAGTCCCGGCACTGCGCGGACGTGCATGAGCGAGACGACGACGGACGGCGCCGTCGCCGGCTGCACGTCGATGCGCGAGCCGAAGACCTGGTTGTCGATGATCAGCGGCGTGAGCCCGACGACGGTCCCGTCGACGGGTGCGTAGACGTCGGTGCCGGACGCGGCTCCGACGTCGAGCCCGCTCGTGGGCGCGCCGCCGCCGCCCCCGAGGCTGTACCAGACCGGCCCGCTGCCGCCGCCGCCGAAGATGCGGTGGACGGCGCGGCCGAGCCAGCCCTGGTTGCCCCGGCGGCCGACGGGCTCGAGGGCGAGCGCGCCGTCGCCCGCGCCCTGGTACCCGATTGCGGTGACGCGCTCCGCCGCCACCGGGAGCTGGAGCCGCAGCCCGTTGAGCTTCGCGATCACGAACGGCTCGGGCCGGCCGGCGGGCAGGAGCCGCACGGGCGAGACGGGCGTCAGCGCCGCCGTCCGCTCGGTCCGGCCGTTGTCGAACGCGGTCAGCGCGGCCGTCACGACGGAGACCGCTGCGATCAGCGTGAGGAGGGCGAAGCGGCGGAGGCGGTGGTCGTTCCGACGCTGCCGCCGGCGCGCGCGGCGGCGCGCCTGCGCAGGGGCTCGGCGCGGCATCCGCGGGAGAGTAGCGGCCTCCTGATCCACGTTCAAGGAACCTGCTTGTAACAGGTGGAGGCGGCTCGGTGCGGCGGAATCCGCCCAGAGTTCGTGACGGGCGAGCGCGAGCGCCCCATCGACCTCGAAGGACCAGTCCCAATCGGGCGGCCGTAACGCCCGAACCGTGGGAGTACGATCGTCGCGATGGCGCAGAAGATGGTCGTTCCGCGCTGGATCCAGCTGATCGGCCTGCCGCTGCTGCTCGTCGGCCTGTGGGTCGTGGCTGGCGCCGTCCGTCACGTCGTCTTCCTCTTCCTGGTCGCGGCGCTGATCGCGCTGCTCCTCAACCCGCTCGTGCACGCTCTGGGTCGGGTGTGGATCCCCCGCGGGTTCGCGGTGGCGATCGTGTACCTCACCTTCGCAGCTGCTGTTGCCTTGGTGGGCATCGCCTTGGCGACGGTCGTCGTCAACCAGACGAAGTCGGCGTCCGACCGCGTCGACACCTACTTTACGGAGGAGCACGGACAGCCCCTGCGCACGGATGCGGAGCGTGACGTCGACCGGTTGCAGGTGTGGCTGGACGGTCACGGCTTCGAGCGCGTGAAGATCCGCAAGCAGGCGCACGACTTCCTCGACAACATCGGGTCGAAGGACGTGCAGAAGTACACGTCCAAGGCGATCGACTGGGCGGAGGGCGCGGGGTTGGCGGTCGTCGAGCTGCTGTTTTCGACGGTGCTGATCATCGTGATCAGCGTCTACATGCTGCTCGACATGCCGAAGCTCGCGCGCAGCGTCGACAAGCGCTTCCCGCCGCGTCCCGGGACGTTGCCGCTGCTGCCGCGGATCGAGAATGCGCTCGCGTCGTACGTGAAAGGGCAGCTGCTGCTCTCGGCGATCATCGGCACGAGTGCCGGGCTCGGTCTCTGGCTGCTCGGGCTCGTCGGGTGGCTGCCGAACGGCGACAAGTACGCATTCCTGTTCGGGCTCTGGGTCGCGTTCACCGAGTTGATCCCGTATCTCGGTCCGTGGCTCGGCGCGCTGCCGCCGTTCTTCTACGCGCTGGCCGTGCATCCGCTCGCCGCGATCTGGGTGGCCCTGCTCTTCCTGTTCATCCACCAGGTCGAGGGGCACGTCGTGGTGCCGAACGTGATGGGCTCGGCGCTGCGGCTGCACCCGCTGCTGGTGATCTTCGGGCTGCTCGCGGGGGGCGAGATCTACGGTCTGCCGGGCGTGTTCGTGGCGCTGCCGCTGCTCGCCGCCGGGCGTGCGATCTGGGAGTTCTTCGCCGAGCGCGTCGAGCTGGAGCCGTGGCAGCCGGGCGAGGTGCCCGTCGAGGTGGAAGTCGAGCCGCCGTCGCGGCCGCGGGCGGTTGCCGGCGACTGAGCTGATCGCGGGGCGGGGGATCTCGCGCCGCTTCGGGAGTCGTGTCGCGCTTCGGCCCACCGACTTCGCGCTTCGTGCGGGGGAGACGGTTGCGCTGATCGGGCCGAACGGCGCCGGCAAGTCGACGCTGCTCGCGATCCTCGCCGGCGCCCTCGAGCCGACGAGCGGAACCGTGAGCGCGAACGTCCGCACGGGCTGGGTGCCGCAGCGCGCCGCGCTGTACCGTCGACTCACGGTGCGGGAGAACCTCGAGCTCTTCCGCAGGCTCGAGGGAAGCGGCGACGTCGATGCGCTGCTGGACGAGTTCTCGCTCCCGGGCGATGTCGTGGCGTCTGAGCTTTCCGTCGGCAACCGGCAGCGGCTGAACGTGGCGATCTCGCTGCTCGGCTCGCCCGAGGCGCTGCTGCTGGACGAGCCGACTGCGTCGCTCGATCCCGAGCAGCGCTCCCGGCTCTGGGCCGACCTCGAGTCGCTGCCGGCGCGCGGCGGCGCCATCTGCTTCGTCACGCAGCACGACGACGAGCTCACGCGTGCCGACCGCGTGCTCGAGCTGCGAGACGGGAGCCTCGTCGCATGAGGCGCGTATGGCTGA
>Ga0081539_10005724_pt1 | contig 12432 bp, 11 predicted proteins | sample TabmetS4T2R2_FD_71023 | JGI IMG/M metagenome (GOLD analysis project Ga0081539, IMG submission 71023) | Tabebuia heterophylla rhizosphere microbial communities from the University of Puerto Rico - S4T2R2 | ecosystem: Host-associated > Plants > Roots > Rhizosphere ...
CAGTGGCGTTTCGACAGCGTTCGCGCGAACCGGACCGGATGGCGTGCCGCCGCACCGAGGAATCGGATCGGCCGGGGCACGCGCCCGCCGCCGTCCACCAGCAGCGTCGCGAGCAGGCCCATGGCATTGCTACCGGCTCCATACCGCACGGGCTCGATATGGGTGTCCGGATCAGGATGGAAACTGGAGGTTATGGCCACCCCGCGAGAAAAGGGCGTTTCCGGCACGCGGGGGAGTTGGGCGCCCAGCAATGCCTCGGAATTGGTCCGGGTGAGCATGCCGAGCCGTGCCGACACCCGGGGGAGTACGCCGGTGTCGCGCATGGCGTGCAGCAGCCGCTGCGTCCCGAGCGTGCCCGCGGCCAGCACGACCTGCCGCGCGGTGAACGTGCCCCGCGTTGTTGTTACCCGCCAGCCGTCGGGCACCGGCCGGAGCGCGGTCACGCTCGTCTCGGGGTGGATCACCGCGCCGGCCCGCTCCGCCAGGTACAGGTAGTTCAGGTCGAGCCGGTTCTTCGCGCCGTACCGGCACCCGATCATGCACTCGCCGCATTCCAGGCAGCCCGTGCGGTCCGGCCCGGCACCGCCGAAGTACGGGTCGGGTACGCGGTGGCCGGGCGTACCGAAGAAGACCCCGACGGGCGTACGGCGGAACGTGTCGCCCGCGCCCATCTCCCGCGCGACCCGCTGCATCACGACGTCTGACGGGGTCATCGACGGCTGCTCGGTCACGCCGAGCATCCGCGACGCCTGGTCGTAATGCCGGTCGAGCTCGTCCGCCCAATCGGTGATGCCGGCCCACGCCGGATCGGCGAAGAAGACCGGCGGCGGGCGGTACAGCGTGTTCGCGTACACCAGGGAACCGCCGCCGACGCCCGCCGCGGACAGCACCATCACGTCCTTGAGCAACGTGATCCGCTGGATGCCCCGCAGACCCAGCCGCGGCGCCCAGAGGAAGTTCCGCAGGTCCCACGACGTGGTGGGCAGGGTCTCCGGGGTGAAGCGGCGGCCGGCCTCGAGGACGCCGACCCGGTAACCCTTCTCGGCCAGCCGCAGCGCGCTCACGCTGCCCCCGAAGCCGCTGCCCACCACGATGACGTCGTAGCCGGTCATGGTGCCAGCAGCACCTTGATGTGCCGGCCGCTCTCCGCGTCCCGGAAGGCCGCCGCCGCGTCAGCCAGCGGGTGCACCGCGGTGACGAAGTCGTCCGCCGCGATCACGCCGGCGCGCAGCAGCTCGATCGCATCCGCGTAGTCCTCCGGCAGGTAGGTGGCGCTGCCCTGGATCCGCAGCTGGCTGTCCTGGATCGTCGGCAGCGGTACGACCACCGGGGCCGCGGGCACGCCCACCACCACGACGGTCCCGTTCTTGTTGGCGATCACCAGCGCGTCGTCAATCGTGGACTGCTCGGCCACGCAGTCGAACACCACGTCCGCGCTCTCGCCCAGCGCCGCCCGTACCCCGTCCGCCGAGGGACCGACCGCGGCGTCCGCGCCGAACGCCAGTGCCCGGTCCCGGTTGGCCGCCGACCGCGCGGTCAGCACCACCCGCCGGGCACCCTGCGCCTGCGCCACCCGAAGCAGCAGCAGGCCGATCGTGCCCGCGCCGAGGATCGCCACAGCGCGGTCCCGGACGCCGCCGGCCAGCCGGATCGCGTGCACCGGGGTGGACAGCGGCTCGATCAGCGCGGCGGTACGCCAGTCCAGCTCGTCCGGGATCACGTGCAGCCGGCGCTTGTCGATCGTGAAGAACTCGGCCATGCCGCCCTGGTCGTGCGCGCAGCCGAAGAACCGCAGCCGCTCGCAGACGTTCGGGCGGCCGGCGCGGCACTGCTTGCAGTCCCAGCACGGGAGCGGCGGTTCCACGGTCACCCGGGTGCCGGGCGGCAGCGCGCCACCGGCCACCACGCCGGCCACCTCGTGCCCCGGCGCATAGGGCAGCGTGATGAACGGATGGCGCCCGTGCCGGGCGTGCGTGTCCGAGCCGCAGACGCCGGCGACCACCGTGCGCACCAACACCTCGCCCGGTCCCGGTGCGGGCGTGGGCGCCTGGACGACCTCGACGCCGTCCGCGCCGACCACGACCCGGCGCATCGACGCCGGTACCTCATTCATGTGCCGACCTTACGTTGGTTTTCTGCGGGTGCTCCGCGCCGTCCGGAGGACCAGGCGCCGGTAGCCGGCATTGTTGCGAGGACGGGAGGCCGGCGTCATGCTGCGGGAATGCTGTCGTATGCGTCCGGAACCTCCGACATGCCCCTGCTCGGCGAGACGATCGGCGAGAACCTGGAACGGACCGTGGCCCGTTTCGGCGACCGGGAGGTGCTGGTCGACGTCGCCGCTGGAACCCGGTGGACGTACGCGGAATTCGACGCCGCGGTGAACCGGGTCGCGCTCGGGCTCATCGCCCGCGGCATCGAGAAGGGGGACCGGGTCGGGATCTGGGCGCCGAACTGCGCCGAATGGGTCATCGTGCAGTACGCCACCGCCAAGATCGGCGCGATCCTGGTCAACGTCAACCCGGCCTACCGCACGCACGAGCTGGAGTACGTGGTCCAGCAGTCGGGCATGCGGCTGCTGTTCAGCGCGGTCTCGTTCAAGACCAGCGACTACCGCGGGATGGTCACCTCGGTCGGCTTCTCCGACGTGATCTACCTCGGCGAGCGGGAGTGGTCCGAGCTCGCCGCGTTCTCCGGCGACCTGGCCGATCTGCGAGAACGCGCCGCCACGCTGTCCTTCGACGATCCGATCAACATCCAGTACACCTCGGGCACCACCGGCTTCCCGAAGGGCGCGACGCTATCGCACCACAACATCCTCAACAACGGGTTCTTCGTCGGTGAGCTGATCGACTACACCGAGCAGGACCGGGTCTGCCTGCCGGTGCCGCTGTACCACTGCTTCGGCATGGTGATGGGCAACCTGGGGGCGACCTCGCACGGTGCCTGCATCGTGCTGCCGGCGCCGGGATTCGACCCGGCCGAAACGCTGCGGGCGGTCGCCGAGGAGAAGGTCACCTCGCTGTACGGGGTGCCCACCATGTTCATCGCCGAGCTGGGGCTCCCCGGCTTCCCGGCGTACGACCTGTCGTCGTTGCGGACCGGGATCATGGCCGGCTCGCCCTGCCCGGTCGAGGTGATGAAGCGGGTGGTCGCCGAGATGAACATGACCGAGGTGGCGATCTGCTACGGGATGACCGAGACGTCGCCGGTGTCGACCATGACGCGTACGGACGACTCGCTGGCCCGGCGCACCGAGACGGTCGGGCGGGTCATGCCTCACCTGGAGTCCAAGGTGGTCGATCCGGTGACCGGGTTGGCGGTGCGGCGGGGCGAACCGGGCGAGCTGTGCACCCGCGGGTACTCGGTGATGCTCGGCTACTGGAACCAGCCGGAGCACACCGCGGAAGCGATCGACGCGGCCCGCTGGATGCACACCGGGGACCTGGCGACGATGGACACCGACGGTTACCTCAACATCGTCGGGCGGATCAAAGACCTGGTCATCCGCGGCGGCGAGAACATCTACCCGCGCGAGATCGAGGAGTTCCTGTACGGTCACCCGGACATCGCCGACGTGCAGGTGATCGGCGTGCCCGACGCCAAGTACGGCGAGGAGCTCATGGCCTGGGTCGTGCTGCGCCCGGGCGCCGAACCGCTGACCGCGGAGGCGGTGCGCGAGTTCTGCACCGGACAGCTCGCGCACTACAAGATCCCGCGGTACGTGCACGTCGTGGAGAGCTTCCCGATGACCGTGACCGGGAAGGTGCGCAAGGTCGAGATGCGTGAGCAGGCCGCGGACATCCTCGGGCTGCCCGGAGAGAGCTGACTAACGGTCGCGGAACTCGCCCGGCGGGTTCGCGTCCGGGGCCGCGTGCTTGTCCCGCTCCGCGTCCCGCAGCTGCACCCGGCGGATCTTGCCGGAGATCGTCTTGGGCAGCTCGGCGAACTCGATCCGGCGGATCCGCGCGTACGGCGAGAGGTGCTCCCGGCAGTGCGCGAAGATGGCCCGCGCGGTCTCCTCGGTCGGCGCCCAGCCCTCGGCCAGCACCACGTACGCCTTCGGCACGGCCAGGCGCAGCTCGTCGGGCGACGGCACGACCGCGGCCTCCACCACCGCCTCGTGCTCGATGAGCACGCTCTCCAGCTCGAACGGCGAGATCCGGTAGTCGGACGCCTTGAATACGTCGTCGGTCCGCCCGACGTAGGTGATGTAGCCGTCCGCGTCCCGGGAGCCGATGTCCCCGGTGTGGTAGTAGCCGCCGGCCATCCGCTCCGCGGTGAGCTCCTCGTCGCCGTGGTAGCCGACCATCAGCCCGAGCGGCCGGGGATCCAGGTCGACGCAGATCTCGCCCTCCTCGGCGTTCTCGCCGGTGACGGGATCGATAAGCGCGACCTGGTATCCGGGCACCGGACGGCCCGTCGACCCGGCCCGGACCTGCTGGCCCGGGGTGTTGGCGATCATGACGGTGGTCTCGGTCTGGCCGAACCCGTCGCGGATGGTCACCCCCCACGCCTGCCGCACCCGCTCGATGACCTCGGGGTTGAGGGGCTCGCCGGCACCGACCGCGAGCCGGGGCGGGTCCTTCAACACGGTCAGGTCCGACTGGATGATCATCCGCCAGACCGTCGGCGGGGCGCAGAAGCTGGTCACGCCGCAGCGCTGCATCTCCGCGAGGAGCCGAGGCGCGTCGAAGCGCGTGTAGTTGTGGATGAACACGCAGGCAGCCGCGTTCCACGGCGCGAACACGTTGCTCCAGGCGTGCTTCGCCCAGCCGGGCGAGGAGATGTTGAGGTGGACGTCGCCCGGCTGCAGCCCGATCCAGTACATCGTGGACAGATGGCCGGCCGGGTAGGACGCGTGCGTGTGTTCCACCAGCTTGGGCCGGGCGGTGGTGCCGGACGTGAAGTAGAGCAGCAGGGTGTCGCTCGCCCGGGTCACGCCGTCGGGGGTGAACGCGGCCGGCTCGCGGTACGCCTCGGCGTACGTGTGCCAGCCGTCCACCGGGTCGCCGATCGCGATCCGGTTGACGTCGACGTCCGCGAACTTGTCGGCGGTCGCGGCGGTGGCGATCACGTGCTTGGCGGCGCCCCGGATCACCCGGTCGCGGGTGTCCGCCCGGCCGAGCAGCGGGGTGGCCGGGATGAGGATCGCGCCCAGCTTGATCACCGCGAGGATGGTCTCCCACAGCTCGACCTGGTTGCCGAGCATGACCACGAGCCGGTCGCCCCGGCGTACGCCCCGGTTGCGCAGCCAGTTCGCGACCTGGTTCGACCGGCGGGACATCTCCGCGAACGAGACGCGGACCTCGGAGCCGTCCTCCTCCACGATCCACAGCGCCGGGCCGTCGTTGCCCTCGGCGATGACGTCGAACCAGTCCAGCGCCCAGTTGAATTCCGCCAGCTGCGGCCAGCGGAACTGGGCCTGCGCCTCGGCGTAGTCCGCACGGTGCGCCAGCAGGAAATCGCGGGCCGCCCGGAACGCCGCGGTGCCCTGGGTCTCAGCCATGTGTCCTCCTCGGTCGCGGATCTTTCACAGACTGCGCCCGCGCGGTCGAGTACGCCAGACTTTCGCCGGTTCCGCCACCGCACACCGGAGCCGGAGACGGCGAGGGTGGCTTCCCCGCCGTCTCCGGCTCCGGCTGCGGCGGTCAGACGTCGAGGTCCGACTCGATCTGCCTCAGGCGGTGCCGTGCCATCGCCAGGTTGGCCCGATCTCGCCGCAGGGCCAGGTAAAGGAACAGCCCCTTGCCCGATCTGCTCGTCAGCGGGCGGATCATGTGGTACTGCGTGTCCAGGCTGATCAGGATGTCCTCGATCTTCTCCGTGAGGTTGAGCATCTCCATCGCGCGCATCTTGGCCCGGACCACGTCCGTGTTGCCCGCGGCGGCAACCGTCAGGTCGAGCTCCTTTCCGCCGCCGACGGTGCCCAGCGCCATGCCGCTCGTGTGATCCACGAGCGCGACGCCGATGGCGCCGTCGATTTCCATGATTTCCTTCAGTGCGGTGTCCATGTCGGCCATGGATGACTTCCTCCATCGTGCTCGGGATGGCTGACCGCCCATCGGGACGGAGCCAGGATTGTCAAAGGTCACCCGGCGGTCTACCGCCGGCGCATGCCGGTGGGCAGGGTGGCCATCGGGGTACGCCGCTCCAGCGGCGCGGACGCGTCCGGCTGGACCGGGACGCCCGGCCGGACCACCGGTAGCTCGACGGTGAGCAGGTTCATCAGGCGGCGTACGCATCGCCGCGCCTCGTGGTGCACCATCGCCAGGTTGGCGTCCCCGGAGGTGACCAGGGTGAGCAGGGCGTTCGGTCCCGCGGCGTAGGTGGTGATGTAGCCGGCGTCGCATTCGACGACACATTCGCGCAGGTCACCGTGGTCGACGGCGTGCGCGAACCGGCGGGCCAGCGCGAGGTGGGCGGCGGCGAGGGCGGCCAGGCTGTCCGGCTCGATGGCCCGCGTGTCCTGCGCCACCACCAGCCCGTCGGCGGTGGCGAGCACGCTCGCCGAGAGCTCGGGCAGCCGGGACCGGAGGTTGCCGAGCTCTGCGATTACCGCGGGATCCACCGTCATCCTCGGTTCTCCTTTCTCTCGGGCCGTGGCCGAACCTGCGCTACCGCCGCGGACGAAGCGGGCGACGGATCGGGGGAGCGCGCGTCACCGCAACGCCCGTAGCGCCGTGCGGATGCGTTTGAGCAGCACCTCGTCCGCACCGGGAGGAGGCGGACCCTCCGGCGGCAGGTCCTTCGGCAGCTTCGCGCCGGGCTTACGCCGGGTCAGCCGCGGCGGCCGGTAGATGGTGCCGTTCGCGTTCGAGCCGTCCGAGTCGGGGCCGGCCGCGGGCGGATCGGCCGGGACCGGGGCAGAGCGGGTGGTTGCGCCCGCGACCGGCACGAGCGGCCCGTCGTCCAATGACACCACCGGCCGGCGTACGTCCACCGCGGTCCCGGGCGGCCCGGGCAGGCGTACGAACGCCGGGGTCTCGTTCTGGTGATCCCGGGCCTCGGGCAGCTCGAGCAGCCCGAGCGCGGCCAGCCGGCGCAGTTCCTGGATGGTCGCGTAGCCGGCGCGCCCGAGCAGCTGGGCCAGGTCCGCCGGGGTGCGTTGCCCATCCGCGCTGACCAGCAGCTCCCACTGGGCGGCGGTCAGCGTGACGCGCTCCACCGGCGGGCGGGGAACGGGGATGACGGGCGCGGCGTCGAGGCGGCCGTCGGGGAAGATCGCGTCGAGCATCCGCCCCCGGCGGCGGGCCTCCCGGGTGACCCCGGACACGTCCACCCGGACGACCGGGCCCAGCCAGTGCGTCGCGCCGTCCACGAACTCGGCCGGCGCGGACGCCGGAGCCAGCGCGAAGTACGCCGCGTCGTAGATCGCTCCCAGCACGCAGAGTTCCAACTCGCCCTGGGTGAGGTGGCCCTGCGTGACGAGCAGCTCGCCGACCCGGGCCGCGGCGGCGCCGGCGTCCAGCGCCGCCTGCCAGGTACGCCCGGCGAGCCGCCCGGACGCGGTGAGCAGCTCGCCCACGCCCGGCGCGGCGGCCGACTCGGCGTGCGTGACCTTGCCCTCGATGAGGTAGACCGTGCCGCCCGGGTGGCCACCGACCACCAGGGCACCGGTCTGCCGCTCGCCGGCCGCCTGTGTCAGCAGGCGCCCGGGCGCAGCGGTCTTCGAGGGGCTCACCGGTACTCCTTCGGCAACGAACCAGCGACTAGGACGCGACGAGATCGTCGGCCAGCGCCTGCATGCGCCGCCGGGCCACGGCGAGGTTGCCGCGCACCCGGTCCAGCCACACGTAGAGCACCAGCCGGCTGTCGAAATCGGTTCGGACGAGCCGCAGGAGGTGGTAGCCCGCGGCGGTCGTGATGATCAGGTCTTCCAAAAGGTCGTGCGGCATGGCGGAGACGAACAGCGATCGGCTGTTCGCGGCCTGGATGACGTCGGCGGTGCCGGCCGCGGCGGCCTCGTGGTCGGAGTTGGGGGCCGCCCCGGTCGACGCGACCGGGAAGCCCGTCGTGTAGTCGACGATGCTGGCGCCGACCGCGCCCGGAATCGCCATGGCCTGCTGTAGACAGTGCTCCACCCCAGGCACATCTCTCCGATCCCCCTCGCCTGCCGTCACCGTGGGCCATCCTGTGGGCACGGCATGCCTCGATGTCGCACGTCGTGTGCGTCATGATGAATCGAGCTCAAAATCGCCGGCTTCGCCGAGTTCGCGGACACCGGCCACGGACTATTCAACGGCCGGTTGCGCGTAGCATGATCGCCGTTTCGATGCCTGACGTAGGGGAGGCGCTCGATGGCGAGCCGCTGGGAACAGATCGTGGTGGACGCGGAGGATCCGGCGCGACTGGCCCGGTGGTGGGCCGAGGCACTCGGCTACCAGGTGGTGCACGAAGCGCCCGACGAGGTGGAGATCCGGCGTACCCCGGACGAGATGCCCGGCCTGCTGTTCACCCCGGTGCCGGAGACTAAGACGGTGAAGAACCGCTTGCACATCGACCTGCGCCCGGACGACCAGGAGGCGGAGGTGGAACGGCTGGTCGACATGGGCGCCCGGCCCGCGGACATCGGCCAGCACGACGTGAGCTGGGTGGTCCTCGCCGACCCGGAGGGCAACGAGTTCTGCGTGCTGAGTTCCGGCAAGCCGGCATAGCTAGTGTTGGCCTGTGAGATCGGCCGACGAGGACGCGCGGCGCTGGGTGGGTGAGCCGGCCAAGGACAGCGGCGACGGGCGTACGCCGTACCAGCGTGACCGGGCCCGGGTCCTGCACTCCGCGGGCTTCCGCCGGCTGGCCGCCAAGACCCAGGTGCACACCGCCGGCTCGGACGACTTCCCGCGTACCCGGCTCACCCACTCTCTCGAGGTCGCCCAGATCGCCCGGGAGATGGGTACCCGCCTCGGCTGCGACCCGGATGTCGTGGACGTCGCCGGCCTCGCCCACGACATCGGGCACCCGCCGTTCGGGCACAACGGCGAGGCCGCGCTCGACGCGGTGGCCCAGCCGTGCGGCGGCTTCGAGGGCAACGCGCAGACGCTGCGCGTGCTCACCCGCCTGGAGGCCAAGGTGGAGGGCGCCGGGCTCAATCTCACCCGCGCCTCGCTCGACGCCACCTGCAAGTACCCGTGGCCGCGCCGCCGGGGGCACCGCAAGTTCGGCGTGTACGCCGACGACGCCGAGGTCTTCCGGTGGCTCCGCGGGACCTCCCCGCCGGCGCGCCGCTGCCTCGAGGCGCAGGTCATGGACTGGGCGGACGACGTCGCGTACTCCGCACACGACATCGAGGACGGCATTCACGGCGGCTACCTCTCGCTGCGCCCGCTGCTCGACGACCCGGACGAACGCGCCGCGCTCTGCGCCGACGTCGCCGAGATGTACTCCGACGAGCCGTCCGGCCTGCTCCTGGGCACCCTGGAGGAGCTGCTCGCCGAGCCGGTCGTCGCGGACCTGGCCGGCTACGACGGCTCGTACGCCGCCCAGATCGCCCTCAAGCGCCTGACCAGCGTGTTGATCGGCCGCTTCGTCGCCTCGGCGGTGCGCGCCACGCACGCGGAGCACGGCGTCCGGCCGATGCGCCGGTACGACGCCGACCTCGTCGTCCCGCGCGCCGTCCGGGTCCAGTGCGCGCTGCTCAAGGGCATGGCGCTGCGGTACGTCATGCGTGCCCGCGCCGCCGAGGACTGGTACGAACGCCAGCGCACGATCCTCACCGAGCTGGTCGACGAGCTCAGCCGGCGCGCGCCCGACCACCTCGACCCGGTGTTCGCGCCCCGCTGGAAGGCCGCCGCCGACGACCAGGCCCGGCTGCGCGTAGTGATCGACCAGGTGGCGTCGCTGACCGACCACGCCGCCGTGGCGTGGCACGGCACCCTCGTGGCGGCCCGGCGATAGGGCGAGGCAGGATGTACCGGTGGCCAGGGTCCGAGACGAAGACATCGCGCTGGTCCGCGACCGTACGTCCATCGTCGATGTGATCAGCGAGACGGTGACCCTCCGCTCGGCGGGCGGTGGCAACCTGAAGGGCCTGTGCCCGTTCCACGACGAGAAGACTCCGTCGTTCACCGTATCCCCCGCGCGGAACGTCTACTTCTGCCACGGCTGCGGGGTGGGCGGCGACGCGATCAAGTTCCTGATGGACGCCGAGCACCTCACGTTCGTCGAGTCGGTGGAGCGCCTCGCCGCGAAGGCCGGCATCCAGTTGCGCTACGACGAGTCCGGCCGGGAGGTCCACCAGCGCCAGCAGCCCGGCCAGAAGCAACGGCTGATCGCCGCGCACGCCGCCGCCGCCGCGTTCTACTCCGATCAGCTGGCCACGCCGGGCGCGCGCAAGGCCCGCGAGTTCCTGGCACAGCGGGGGTTCGGGCGCGACGTCGCCGCGGCGTACGGCTGCGGCTTCGCACCGGAGGGCTGGGATCAGCTGGTCAAGCACCTGCGGTTGACGGGTTTCACCGCCGAGGAGCTGACCACCGCCGGGCTGGCCAAGCCCGCCCGCTCGGGCTCGCTGATCGACCGGTTCCGGCGCCGGCTGATCTGGCCGATCAAGGACCTGGCCGGGGACGTCATCGGGTTCGGCGCGCGCAAGCTGTTCGACGACGACGACGGCCCGAAGTACCTGAACACCCCGGAGACGCCGCTTTACAAGAAGTCGCACGTGCTCTACGGGCTCGACGTCGCGAAGCGGGAGATCGCCAAGCAGGGCCGCGCGGTCATCGTGGAGGGCTACACCGACGTGATGGCCTGTCACGAGGCGGGCGTGCCGACCGCGGTGGCAACCTGCGGGACCTCGTTCGGCGCCGACCACATCGGGGTGCTGCGGCGGCTGCTGATGGACTCGGACAGTTTCGCCGGGGAGATCATCTTCACCTTCGACGGGGACGCGGCCGGCCAGAAGGCGGCGCTGCGCGCGTTCGAGGAGGACCAGCGGTTCGTCGGGCGCACGTTCATCGCGGTCAGCCCGGACAACATGGACCCGTGCGAGCTGCGGCTGGCCAAGGGCGACCTCGCAGTTCGTGACCTGGTGGCGCGCCGGGAGCCGCTTGTCGACTTCGCGCTGCGGCAGGTGCTGTCCCGTTTCGACCTGGACACGGTCGAGGGGCGGGTCGAGGCGATGCGGCGTGCGGCGCCGCTGGTGGCCAAGATCAAAGACCGGGAGAAGCGCCCGGAGTACGCCCGGAAGCTGGCCGGCGACCTCGGCATGGAGCTCGAACCGGTGCTGCGCGCGGTGGCCGCGGCACCGTCGCCGGAGACGCTCGCCGCGGCGCCCCGCAAGCCGGTGGACAGCCCGCAGCGGCAGGTCGAGCGGGAGGCGCTGAAACTTGCGCTGCAGTACCCGGTGCTGGCCGGGCCGATGTTCGACGCGCTGGGCCCGGACACCTACGGCGATCCGGTCTACCGGGCCATCCGGTCCGCCATCGCCGCGGCCGGTGGCACCACCTCGGCGGCCGGCGGGGTGGTGTGGATCGAGGCGGTCCGCGATGCCTGCGACGACCTCGGCGGCAAGGCGGTGGTCGGTGAGCTCAGCGTGGAGCCGCCACGGCTGGACGGGGAGGTCGACCTGCACTACGTCTCCACCCAGCTGGCCCGGCTTCAGGTCGGCTCGGTGACCACCCGGATCCGGGATCTGAAGTCGAAGGTGCAGCGCATCAACCCGGTGGCGCACAAGGACGAATACCTGGCGCTGGCCGGGGAGCTTTTCTCCCTCGAACAGCACGCGCGAGCACTGCGTGAGCAGGCGGCGGGTGGACTGTGAGTTTCCTTCGCCGGCGCCCCAAGCTGCCCGCCGACCGGCGGCCGGCGCTGGAGCCGGGCGAACGGGTGCTGGCCTGGGCCGCGACGGGTGAGACGCCGGCCGGGCCGGTGATCGTCGCGACCAACCGCGGGTTGTGGCTGCCCGACACCGGACGGCTGGGCTGGCACGAGATCCACAAGGCCGCCTGGTCGGGACACGAGCTGCGCGTCACGCCGGCCGAGGTGGTACGGGAGCGGGCCGGGTACACCGTGCTGGCGGACGCCCCGATCCGCACGTTCCTCCTGCTGGCGCCCGGTGACCTGCCGGAGCAGGTGCGCACCCGGGTCACCCGCTCGGTGGGGTACACCTCGCACCACACCCTGCCGGACGGCGGCGTCCGGGTGGTCGGCCGCCGGGTGAGCGGTACGGACGGGCTGAGCTGGGCGGTCCGCTACGACGCGGGTACCCCGGTGGACGCCGAGCCGGTCGTCGCGGTGACCGACGAGCTGGTCGGGGCGGCCCGGCTGGCGACCGCGCCGCCCGCATAATCCGGCGGAGATTGTCGTACCCCTTCACTAGGGTCGGTCCCGTGCCTGACGAACCCCTCATCCGAGCGCGTGGACTGGTCAAGCGATTCGGTGCGTTTACCGCGGTCGACGGCATCGACGTCGACGTGCGCCGCGGTGAGGCGTTCGGCTTCCTCG
>Ga0081539_10005725_pt1 | contig 12431 bp, 13 predicted proteins | sample TabmetS4T2R2_FD_71023 | JGI IMG/M metagenome (GOLD analysis project Ga0081539, IMG submission 71023) | Tabebuia heterophylla rhizosphere microbial communities from the University of Puerto Rico - S4T2R2 | ecosystem: Host-associated > Plants > Roots > Rhizosphere ...
GGGCGTGGCCGGGGATGGAACGCGCGCGCGAGCGCGGCTTCGCGCGCTCCATCGGCGTCTCGAACTTCAGCCTCGCCGAGCTCGGCCAGCTGCTCCCGGACGTCACGACGCCACCGGTCATCAACCAGGTCCAGTTCAGCCCATTCGAGTTCCGCCGGCGCCTGCTCGAGGGGTGCGAGGAGCGCAGCGTGGCGCTCGAGGCCTACAGCCCGCTGGGCACCGGTCGCCACCTCCGCGACCGGCGCGTCCGCCAGGTCGCCGAGCGTGTCGATCGCACTCCGGCCCAGGTCCTCCTGCGCTGGTCGCTGCAGCGCAACCTGATCGTCCTGCCCAAGTCCACCCACCGCGAGCGCATCGTCGAGAACGCCAGCGTCTTCGACTTCACGCTCTCCGCCGAGGACATGGCCGCGCTCGACGCCCTCGACAAGACCGGTGGCACCGACCGCGCCCTCGAGCACACCTGGTGGTGACCACGCACGCTACCGCTGGCATCCCGGTCCCAGCGGACGCTCACCCGTCGCAACCGAGGGGAGCGTGATGGCCGAGGAGTTCGAAGATCGCGATCTCAGCGATGCGGCGTTCTGGGGCGTCGACCTCAGGCGCGCGACCTTCCGCGACGTGAACCTCAGCGGCGCGTCCATCTCGCATTCGCTGCTCGACGGCGTCGCCATCGACGCGAAGATCGACCGCCTGGTGATCAACGGCGTCGACGTCACCGACTACGTCAATGAACGCGACCGCTGGTACCCGCTGCGGGCGATGGTCCAGGCAGCCGACCCCGAGGGCGCCCGGGCGGCGGGGCCGCCCTGGGGCAGACATGGGGCGCGACCATCGCCCGCGCCGACCGCCTCACCGACGCGCAACGCCGCGAACGGGTCGACGGCGAGTGGTCGTTCGTCGAGACGCTCCGCCACCTCCTGTTCGCCATGGACAAGTGGTTCACGGCGCCAATCCTCGGCGAGGGCTTCCACCCGATCGGCATGCCCAACACGGGATCGGTCGACTTCCCGTGGCCCGATCTCGACCGCGACGCGGCGCCGTCGTACGACGAGGTGCTCGCGGCGCGTGCCCAGCGCGCCGACCGCTTCCGTGCCTGGCTCGACGAACTGGACGCGGCCGACCTCACCCGCGAGGTCGAGGTGCTCGAGAACGGCACCGTGACCGTGCACGAGTGCGTGTTCACGGTGCTGGAGGAGGAGTTCGAGCATGACCGCTACGCGGACCGCGACCTCACAGTGCTCGAGTCACGCGCCGGGCGGTGACCGCCCGTAGCTCCGTATGCCTGGTCGGGCGCTACTGCTTCGGCACGAGCCTCAGCGCCGCCGATCGCGCCCGGGGCGTGAGGGTGCTGCCGACGATGTTCTCGGCGTACCGCCGGTACTTCTGCCGGTACGCCTCGTCGATCCGAGCCTCGAGGCCGCCGTCGGCCGCGTCGAACATCACGTCCTTCTCAATGCCGCCCGCTCGGATGCGGCCTTCGTGGCGTCGCTGGGTGCCGCGGAACCAGTCGGACGTGCGCCCGTTCACCGACCGGACATAGAGGTCGTCGTCGATCCTCACCACCCAGATCGTCCGCTCGCTTCCCAGCGTCCCGTCGGATCGGAGCGACGCGATCTCCAGCTCGTCCGCAGTCTCGATCTGCTCGAGCTCGTCGGCCGTCCACCCGGTCATCGGTCCGCCTCCTTCCAGATCGTGGCTCGGTTCAGGGTAGGCGCACGCCGGTCAGCCGGACGAGCTCGTCAAGGAGCGCAGCTTGAAGCGCTCGTCGACTGCGGCCGGAGCGGGCGATTGGCGGCGCTGGTGGTACCAGTAGCCGCCACCGGCTCCGGTCGCCTCGGGCTGATCGCTCACGGCCGGCCATGTCTGGGTGAGGTAGCCCAGCTCGAGGTCGTCAGGCGCACCCGGGCCGCCCATTCTGGTCGGCACCCATCCCGGATCCACCGCGTTGGCGCGGAGATCGGGCCATCGCCGCGTCACCGCGAGGGTGAGCGCCGTGATGAAGAGCTTGCTGTCGCAGTACGCCTGGACGCCGTTCCAGCTCCGCGCCGTCCAGTCGATGTCCCGCAGCGAAGCGTCCCCCGTCGTTGTGCATACCGCTGCTCATGTACACCAGCCTGGAAGGACGGTTGATCCAGGCCGTCAACAGGTAGGGCGCCAGGACGTTCACCGCAAGCGTGCGAGCGTGCCCTTCAGGGGTTGCGACCCGCCGGGGGTCGACATAGACCGCCGCATTGTGGATCACGGCATCGATTCCGCCGATGGCGTTCGCCACCCGCGCCATGGGTCCCCCAAGGTGGTCGCAACAGCCAGGGCCACAGGACGCCCCGGACCATCCCAGAATCTAGCAAGCGCGTGGCTTTCCAGCGGATCCAGGCACCTGTTGATCGACGCCGGTCGCTTCACCTGGGAGGATGGCGCCGATCAGGGTGCGGAGATCGTCACCCAGCTGGTGGAGGGGAGGCCGCGCGGGAGCATGAAAGCGATCACCTACATGAGCCTCGGCGATCCGTCAGTGCTCGAGCTCGTGGACAAGCCGACGCCCGAGCCCGGAGACGGCGAGGTGCGGATTCGGGTGCTCGTGTCGGGCGTGAATCCGACCGACTGGAAGTCGCGCAGCGGCGCGTTCGGCGGCGAGCTGACGGAGCCGGCGGTCCCCAACCATGACGGCGCCGGCGTGGTCGATGCGGTCGGCGCGGGTGTCAATGGCTTCAGGGTGGGCGATCGCGTCTGGGTCACCCTTGCCGGCGACGGCCGTCCGGCGGGAGGCACCGCCCAGGAATTCACCGTCGTCCCCGCCGAACGCGTCTTCGCGCTCCCGGCGGCCTCGGAGTTCGAGCTCGGCGCCAGCATCGGCATCCCGGCCGTGACGGCGCACCGGGCGTTGACGGTTGCCGAGGACGGCCCAGCGCGGCTGCAGCCGGACGCGCTGGCCGGCAGGACGGTGCTGGTCACCGGTGGCGCCGGCGCCGTGGGCAACGCGGCGATCCAGCTCGCCCGTTGGGCGGGCGCGGAGGTGATCGCCACCGTCAGCGGGGAGGCGAAGGCTCGGCTCGCGACGGCGGCCGGCGCCCACCACGTCGTCAACTACAAGGAGGCGGGCGCGGCCGAGGCGATCAGCGGCGTCGCCCCCGACGGCGTCGACCTGGTGGTCGAGGTCGCGGCGGGCGCCAACGCGGAGCTCGATCTGGCCGTTCTCCGTACCCGGGGGACGATCTCGATCTACGCGAACGACGGCGGCGCCCCGTTCAACCTGGACGTGCGGCGGAACATGGGCCTCAACGCCCGTTATCAGTTCGTCCTGCTGTATACGGTCGGCTGGGACCGGATCGTGGCCGCGGCCGCGGCCATCAACCAGGCGATCGAGGGCGGCGCCTTCCGTGTCGGCGAGCAAGCCGGCCTCCCATTGCACCGCTATCGCCTGGAGGATGCGGCGGCCGCGCATGCTGCCGTCGAGAGCGGGGCGGTCGGCAAGGTGCTGATCACGGTCGGGACGGGCTGAAGCTGGGTCGCCGCTCGTCCCCTGCTGACGCTAGGCAACACCAACGCCGGACAACGGCCCCGCGGCCGAGGTGGTGCTGTGGCCGCGCCGGTCAGGTGTCGCCTGCCGTTCCCATCTGGGCGTCCAGGTGTCCACATAGCGTCGCAGCACGCAGGAACGGGACTGGCAGGCCGGGGGACTGGGCCGTGTGGAACCACAGCCGGTCGTCTTCGACCAGGAACCACATCGTCGCCAACGCCGGCCGCCCTCGGCCGCTGACCGTCGCGACACTGGCCGGGCGCCCCGGCTCGTGCAGGAAGCCGAGCACGTCGAAGATGGGTCGTTCCATGCCGACGATCGTGCAGCCATAGCCCTGGCCAGGGTCAAGTGGGTGTCTGCTCGCTGTCCAGCATGGCCATCTGGCGCTCGTCGTAGCGTTGGCCGGCCGCGGCGTCGGGTGGCGCGGCGCGCTCGATGGCGGCGAGGTCGTCATCGGTCAGTTCCAGGTCGACCGCGCCGATCGCCTCGGCCAGCCGGTCCCGTCGGGTCGTGCCCACCAGCGGGACGATGTCCTCGCCACGGGACAGCACCCATGCGACCGCGAGCTGGGCGACGGTGGCGCCCTTGTCCCCGGCGATCGGGCGGAGGGCATCGACGAGGGCGAGGTTGTGCTCGAGGTTCTCCGGGCGGAAGCGAGGCATGCGGGCGCGCATGTCGGTGGGGGAGGCGCTGCCCCGCGTCGACCACGTGCCGCCGAGCAGCCCACGCGCGAGCACGCCGTAGGCGGTCACGCCCACGCCCAGCTCCCGGCAGGTCGGCAGGATCTCCGACTCGATCCCGCGAGACAGCAGCGAGTACTCGATCTGGAGGTCGGCCACGGGGTGGGTGGCGTGCGCGCGCCGAATCGTCTCCGGTCCTGCCTCTGACAGGCCGACGTGGCGCACCCAGCCGGCGTCGATCATCTCCGCGATCGCCCCGACCGTGTCCTCGATCGGGACGGCCGGGTCGACGCGACCAAGGCGGTAGATGTCGACATGATCGGTGCCCAATCGCTGCAGCGTGTAGGCCAGGAAGTTCTGTACCGCCAGCGGCCGCCCGTCGATGCCGACGAAGGTGTTGTCAGGGGCGCGCAGCGCGCCGAACTTGACACTGAGCAGCACACCGTCGCGGTCCCGGCCCTGCAGCGCCTGTCGGATCAGCAGCTCGTTGTGGCCCATGCCGTAGTAGTCGCCGGTATCGAGCAGGTTGATTCCGGCGTCCAGCGCCGCGCCGATGGTGGCGACACTCTCCGCTTCGTCGGCGGGACCGTAGGTGCCGGACATCCCCATGCAGCCCAGACCGATCGCGGACACCTGCGGACCGGTCGAGCCAAGCCGTCGTCTGCGCAACCGCACGCTCCTCGCGTCGTCGAGCTCCAGCCAAGCTAGCGTCGAGCTTGAGGATGCACCACCTGCCCTTGACATGATTGCCGGGCAGCGTGCTGGCCCCCAGGAGGTCCGTATGAAGATTGCACCGGGCATTCACCGCATCGGTGACCAGAGCGTCGTCAACGCCTACCTGCTCGAGGACGCCGGCGAGGTGACGATCATCGACGCCGGCGTCCCCGGCTACTACCGGGAGATCCCCGGGGAGCTGGCGGCGATGGGGCGGACGGTCGCCGACGTCCGTGCCCTGCTCCTCACCCATGGGCACACCGACCACATCGGCTTTGCGGAGCGGCTCCGTCGCGACCACGACATCCCGGTGTCGGTGCATGCGGCCGATGCTGCCCTGGCCCGCGGCGAGGTGCCCAACCCGGCCAAGGGGTTCGGCCCGATCAAGCTCGGCCCGCTGCTCGGGTTCCTGTGGTTCACGCTCCGGCGGGGTGGGCTGCGGGTCCCGAAGCTGCACGAGGTCGCCACGTTCGGCGATGGAGCGACGCTTGACGTGCCGGGCAGTCCGCGGGTCATCCTGACCCCCGGCCACACGCCGGGGAGCGCCGTGCTCCAGGTCGCCTCGCGCAATGTCCTGTTTGTCGGCGATGCGCTGGCGACCTACGCGGTCACAACCGGTGCCCGCGGCCCGCAGGTGGCGCCGTTCACCGCCGATGCCGCCCAGGCGGTGGCCTCCCTGGCCCGGATCGAAGACCTCACCGCCGAGCTCGTGCTCCCTGGGCATGGCGATCCGTGGACGGGCGGCGTTCAGGCGGCGATCCGGCAGGTACGCCAGGGTGCCGCACCCCGTGCCTGACTCCCAAGGGCCCCGCCGCAGGCCGTTCCATCGACAACCCCTTCTGGCGCTGCTACCGCCTGTCGGGCTGAGCGGCGGCCAGGGCGGTGTGGATGGCGGCGGCCAGGGCTCGGGCGGAGACCTCGTCGAGCTCGACCGCGACCCTGGCCGACGGGCCCTTGGCGGGGTTGAGGAAGTCGATGTTGAGGGTGTGGTCGGCGGCGGCGTGCTGGGGGTGGTCGAAGTAGACGGTGGCCAGGCGGACCGGGAACCAGCCGGCCGGACCCTTGGCGCTGCCGGCGACCGCGACCCGTTCGGTGTGATAGGTGCACATCGTCGATCTCCCGTCAGGCGGCCAGGTGGCGGCCGAACCAGTCCCAGATCCGCCGCCAGCCCTCGGCGGCCGCCTCGGGCCGGTAGCTGGGCCGGTCGGCGGCGAAGAAGCCGTGGCCGGCGTCCGGGTAGGTGTGGAACTCGAAGGCCTTGCCGAGGCGGGTCAGCTCCTGCTCGAGCCGGGCCGTCTCGGCCGGGGAGGGGTGGGTGTCCTCGGCGCCGAACAGGCCGAGCAGGGGACAGGACAGGTGTCCGGCAAGCCCCACGACCGGTCCGGCCTTGAGCGGGAAGCCGCCCGGCGGCGGGTCCATGACGAAGCCGCCGTAGCAGTCGACGGCCGCGTCCAGGGGCAGGCGGCAGGCGGCCAGGAACGCCTGACGGCCGCCCGAGCAGTAGCCGATGACGCCGACCTTGCCGTTGGCCAAGGGCAGTGAGCGCAGGTACCGGGCGGCCCCGTCGACGTCGCCGACCAGGCGCTCGTCGGGCACGCCGCCGGCGGCCCGGGTGGCCGCGGCGGCGTCGTCGGGGCTGGCGCCGGGCGCGTCCCGCCAGTGGAGGTTGGGCATGATGGCGGTGTAGCCGTTGGCGGCGAAGGTCCGGGTGATCTGCTTGGTCGCCTCGTCGAAGCCGGGCATGTGGTGGAGCACGACCACGCCGGCGAAGGGACCGGGCCCGGGTGGGTGGGCCAGGTAGGCCGGGATCTCGTCGCCCTCGTGGCCCCTGATCCGCACCGTCTCGGTGGCGACGTCGCCACCGATGGTCCTGTCGGTCATCGTCCGTCCTCCTCGTCGGCCCACACGATCGGCCACAGCTTGTCCGATCCCAATGCGATACTGCGCTATGCCTGTCCGCACCGTCGTCGAACGCGGCCCCAAGGGGAAGCGGTCGGTCGCCTTTGGCATCGACTGGCCTGGGTGGAGTCGTGGCGCCAAGAGCGCCGAGCTCGCCGTGGAGACCCTCGAGTCGTATCGGGAACGCTACCGGCCGGTCGCCGGTCTCGCCGGGATGGCGGATGCGTTCGACGCCGCCGGGCCCTTGGAGATCGTCGAGGACAGGGTCGGAACCGGGTCGACCGACTTCTGGGGCATCTCCTTCTCGCCCTCGTCGACCGAGCAGGACCCGATGGGCGAGGCCGAGCTCGAGCGCGGGGTCACGCTCTTACGGGCCTGCTGGGCGTTCTTCGACGGGGTCGCGGCGCGGGTCTCGCCGGAGATGCGCAGGGGCCCGCGTGGGGGAGGACGCGACCGCAACAAGATCATCCGCCACACCGTCCGCACCGAGAGCGAGGACTTCGCCAAGAAGGTCGGGGTGCGGATCCCGGAGGGCGCGGCGCTTTCCCCGGAGGGGTTGCGCCAGCATCGGGAGGCCTACATCGCCGCGATGCGCGCCTACAACGCCGGGGAGGTCACGCGGCGCATGCGGTCGTGGACGCTCGCATTCCTCATCCGACACTCCGCCTACCACACCCTCGACCATGCCTGGGAGATGGAGGACAAGGACCTCTCCGCCGAGGACGGGGCCTGACCTGGCGATCCGCCCTCCCGGCCGGCTGGCCGGGAGGGCGAGCCAGGTCGGCGGGTCGGTTAGTAGCGCCAGCCCGCGCCGGAGGCCACGATCAGTGCAGCCAACCAGCCGAACGAGACGGCGATCCGCTTCATTCGGTTCCGCATGCTACCACCCCCCTTCGGCAGCGTCGGTCCAACTCTCGCCTCCTTCGATCGAGCGTTCCGCGGTTGCCAACAGGGTTCGTTCGGGCCATTTCCCAAGCCATTCGGGATAGCCCGAACGGGCTATCGACGGCCGGCGGCCGGCGGGATTCGGGGCCGGGCCGGCCGGACCCTCAACAACCGGGTCGGCCGACCGATGGATGGATGAAGGGAGGGTGACGGCGAAGGGAGTTCGATGCGGCTGATGCTCCTGGTGATCGCCCTTGCGGTGATCACCGGCAAGCTGGCCGGAGGCCGGCTCGACCGGCTCCCGCATGCCGGGGTCCGGTGGACGCTGCTCGCCCTGGTCGGCCTCGCGCTCCAGCTGGCACCTCTGCCCGGGGCGGCGGCGATGGCGCTGCTCTACCTGTCGTTCGCGCTCCTGCTGGCCTTCGCCGCCGCCAACCTGCGCCAGCCCGGGTTCCCCCTGATCCTCATCGGGATCGTGCTCAACCTGGCGGTGATCGGGGCCAACGCCGGCATGCCGGTCGCCCGCTCGGCGATCGTCGCCTCCGGCCAGCAGGACACGCTGGGCGAGCTGGCCGAGGACGGGGACGGCGTCAAGCACCATCTCGCCGGCCACTCGACCCGGCTGCTCCCACTCGGCGACGTGCTCGCCGTGCCCCCGCCGGTCAAGCAGGTCATCAGCGTCGGCGACATCGCCGTCGACGCCGGCATCTTCTGGTTCGTCGTGGGCGCGATGGGCCCGCGCCGGCGACGCCTGCTCCGGCGGCGGCGGGAACCGGGGACGGTCGCGCGTGGATGAGGCGCCCGCCGGAACGGGCGAGAAGGCGCTCCAGCTCGCGGTCGCCGTGCCGGCGACCGCCTGGATCGTGCTCGAGCTGGCCCGCGCCCCGGACGCGCTGCGGCCGGAGATCCTGCTGCTGATCCTGCTGATCGCCGCCGTTGACCTCCTGCCGGTGCCGACCACCGCCGGGCTGGACTTCACCGTCAGCTTCCCGCTCATGCTGGCCTCGGCGATCCTGTTCCCCCCGGCCGTCGCCGGCCTGATCGCCCTGCTCGGCTCCTTCGACGTCCGGGAGCTGCGAGGACAGGTGCCGCCGGTGCGCGCCTGGTTCAATCGGGCGCAGATGGCACTGGCCGTCATGCTGGCCGGCATCTGGTTCCACGCGGTGGCCACGGCCCAGTCGTCGCTGTGGCTGCAGGTCCCGGCGATGGTGGTCGGGTCGGCCATCGCCTACTCGGTCAACACCGGGATGGTCGCGACGATGGTCGCCGTGGCCAGCCGCCAGACCTGGCTGGCGGTGCTGCGGCGCATGCACGGCCAGGCGCCATGGGAGTTCGTGGCCAGCTACCTCGGGCTCGGGCTGCTGAGCCTGGTGATCTCCCACTTCGCCCAGCAGGGCGGGATCTGGTCGGTGGTCATCCTGGTGGGCTTCGTGGTGACCGCCCGCCAGCTGTACTTCCGCGGCCGCGCCCTGGCCGACCGTCTGGCCGAGCAGAACGCCACCCTGACCGCGCAGGCCGGCCAGCTGGAGCGCCTGCTGGACGAGGTGCGCGGCAACGAGGAACGCTTCCGGGCGCTCGTCCAGAACGCCTCGGACGTCATCCTCGTCGTCGGTCCCGATCTCACCGTGACGTACCAGACGCCCTCGGTCGAGCGGGTGCTCGGCTACGCGCCAGGCAAGCTGCTCGGCACCCGCCTGGTGGACCTGGTGCACCCGGACGAGCACGAACCGGCGCTCAAGTTCATCGTCGGGGCCACGACAACCCGTGGGATCTCCACGCCGGTCGAGTGGCGGCTGCGCCACCGCGACGGCACCTGGTTGTCCGTGGAGGCGATCGGCAACAACCTGCTCGACGCCCCCCGGGTTGCCGGTGTGGTCTTCACCATCCGCAGCATCATGGAGCGCCGGCAACTGCACGAGCAGCTGCGCCGGCTGGCCTTCTCCGACTCGCTCACCGGCCTGGCCAACCGGGCCCTGTTCCGGGACCGGGTCGAGCACGCGCTGTCCCGGCGCCCGACAGGCGAGAGCTCGGTCGCGGTGCTGTTCCTCGACCTCGACGACTTCAAGGTGATCAACGACTCGCTGGGACACAAGGCGGGCGATCACCTGCTGATCGCGGTCGCTCAGCGCCTGCAGGCATGCCTCCGGCCTGCCGACACCGCCGCCCGCCTCGGCGGCGACGAATTCGCGGTGCTGCTGGAGGACACCGAGGGCCAGCGGGGCGCCGTCGAGGTGGCCGAGCGGATCCTGGACCTCCTCCGCCTGCCGATCCTGCTTGACGCGGTCGACCAGGCACAGGGCGAGCGCGTGCTGGATCGCGAGCTGTTCGCCCACGCCAGCATCGGCATCGCCGTCAGCTCGCCCGCCATCGAGTCCGAGGAGTTGCTACGCAACGCCGACCTCGCCATGTACGCGGCCAAGACCAAGGGCAAGGGGCACTACGAGCTCTACAGGCCGAGCTTGCACGCGGCCACACTGGAGCGGTTGAAGATCAAGGCCGACCTCCAGCAGGCCATCGAGCACGGCCAGTTCAACCTGCAGTACCAGCCGATCATGAGCCTCGAGGGCGACAGGGTGGTCGGGTTCGAGGCGCTGCTGCGCTGGCATCACCCCGAGCGGGGACTGGTGTACCCGGGCGGCTTCGTCGGTCTGGCCGAGGAGACCGGGCTGATCGTCCCCATCGGACACTGGGTGCTGCGACGGGCCTGCGAGCAGGCCCGGACCTGGCAGGAGGTCTTCACCGACCACCCGCTGAGCATCAGCGTCAACCTCTCCGCCCGCCAGTTCCAGCAGCCGGACCTGATCGAGCTGATCCGCGAGGTGCTGGCCGAGACCGACCTGGACCCGGGCCGCCTGGTCCTGGAGCTGACCGAGAGCCTGCTCATGCAGGACACCGAGGCCACCATCGCCAAGCTCGAGGACCTCAAGGGGCTCGGTGTCCACCTGGCGATCGACGATTTCGGCACGGGCTACTCCTCGCTCAGCTACCTGCGCCGGTTCCCGGTCGACATCCTCAAGATCGACCGGTCGTTCGTGGAGGGGCTGGGCACCGGAGCGGAGGAATCCGCCCTCGCCCGGGCGATCGTCAAGCTCGGGCACACCTTGCGGCTCAAGACGGTGGCTGAGGGCATCGAGGCGTCCGCCCAGCTCGAAGCCCTCCGGGCGCTGGAGTGCAACTTCGGCCAGGGCTTCTATCTGGCCCATCCACTGGACGCGGCCGCGGCCACCGGCATCCTGGAGTCCGAGCGGCTGCGCAGGCAGGAGCTCCACTCCCCGCGGAGCTGATCCAGCGAGCCTGCCGGTCAGGCCCGCCTGGCCGCATACCGGATGCCGACCGGCTGGATCCGGCCGGCGTCGATCGCGGCCTGCTCCTCGGCCTCGCTGGTGCCGGCCAGGTCGGCGAAGAAGTAGGGGCCAACGGCATGGAACCGGCGCTGGAACCGCGCATCCAACCCCCGGACGATCGCACCGCCAGGATGCAGCCCCTCCCGTTCGGCCCAGGCCCGAAGGTAGGCGTCCCAGGGCTGCCCGGAGGCTGCCCACTGCTCCTGGTGCTTGTGGAGCCAGCTGGGTTCAGCGCCTGGGGCCGGTGGGGCCAGCCGGGCAAAGCACCAGCGGGCGGTGGCCTCGTCGAACCGCTCCCGGGCCAGCTCCACCACCACCAGCACCCCACCAGGCGCCAGCAGCGCCTGCAAGCGGTCCAGCGCCGCAGCCAGGTCAGCCACATGGTGCAACGACAGCGACGCCACCACCGCCGCAACCGGCTGCGGCGGCTCGTACCGTTCGACCTCGATCTGCTGGTAGCTGGGCCCTTCGGGCGCGTCGGGGTCCACCCCGACCGCCTGGTAGCCCGCATCCAGCAGCGCCGGCACGAAGCCGCCCAACGTCCCGCAACCTACCTCCAGCACGCTCGCCGGCGGCGGCGGGAGCTGGTCACGGACAAATGGCCACACCGCGGCCAGCCACGGATCCTCGAGCATCATGGGCCGATCCTACCGGTGGCCCGCGCATGCCGGCCTTAGTAGGTGAAGTGGCCGACGAGCTGGCGCAGGTCGGCGGCCATTCTCGCCAGCTGACCGGCGGCCTGCTGGGTGTCGGCGACCCCGCTGCTGGTCTGCGCCGACACCCGGGCGAGGCCGGTGATGCTGTCGGCGATCCCGGCCGAGCCGGTGGCCACCTCGGCGACACTGCGGCTGATCTCCACGGTGGTCGCGGTCTGCTCCTCGACCGCCGCGGCGATCCCGGTCTGGGTCTCGTTGATCTGGGCGATGATCCCGCTGATCTGGGTGATGGCGGCCACGGCCGCCTGGGTGTCGGCCTGGATCGCCTCGATGCGCGTGGTGATCCCGGCGGTGGCGGTGGCGGTCTCCTTGGCCAGCTCCTTGACCTCGCCCGCGACGACGGCGAAGCCCTTGCCGGCCTCGCCCGCCCTGGCCGCCTCGATGGTGGCGTTGAGGGCAAGCAGGTTGGTCTGCTCGGCGATCGAGGTGATGACCTTCACGACCTCGCCGATCTCCGCCGAGGAGGCGCCCAGCTTCACGATGGTGGCCTGGGTGTCCTCGGCGACGCGGACCGCGGAGGCGGCAACCTCGGCGGCGTCGTTGGCGCCGCGGGCGATCGTGCTGATCGCCACACCCATTTCCTCGGCGCCCGCCGCCACCGTGCCGACGGTGGCGGAGACCTGACCGGCGGTGGTCGACACCTGCCCGGCCTGGTCGGGCGCCGTCTGGGCGGCCA
>Ga0081539_10005726_pt1 | contig 12427 bp, 10 predicted proteins | sample TabmetS4T2R2_FD_71023 | JGI IMG/M metagenome (GOLD analysis project Ga0081539, IMG submission 71023) | Tabebuia heterophylla rhizosphere microbial communities from the University of Puerto Rico - S4T2R2 | ecosystem: Host-associated > Plants > Roots > Rhizosphere ...
ACTCACTGGTGTAGAAGTCATTGCGAACGGTGTGAAATCTTTTCGAGAGCCACGTGTACACAATGCCTTAGTCACAATGATCTGGATGTCTACCATTCTGGCTGTGCTCTTTCTTGGTATCGTTTTTCTGCTTAACGTCATCGGGGCTGTCCCTTCTGAGTTTGAAACAGTGATCTCACAATTAGCCCGCACGGTCTTTGGGAATCGAGGGTTGTTTTATCTGGGCACGATTACAGCCACAACGATCATTCTGATTCTGGCAACGAATACTGCCTTTGCCGGTTTCCCGGCCCTCAGCGCGATTATCGCCCAAGATGGATATCTGCCGCGTCAATTAACATTTCGCGGTAGTAGGCTCGTCTTCTCGCGCGGCATTCTTAGCCTGACCGCGATTGCATCCTTCTTGATTATTATCTTTAATGCTAGCGTGACCGCACTTATTCCACTCTGGGCCGTGGGTGTCTTTCTCTCCTTCACACTTTCACAGGCTGGGATGGCACGTCACTGGTGGATTAACCGTCATCTAGTCTCCCCGCAAGTTTCTGGGAAAAAAGGAGTGCAACGTTCCTTGCCGAGTTGGCAATGGAAGCTAGGTTTTAATGGCCTTGGTTCTCTCACCACCGCGATCGTTACGTTGATTTTCGCGATCACCAAGTTTAGTGATGGCGCATGGATCATCGTCTTACTTCTTCCCATTATGGTAATAAGTTTCTATGCCATACATCATCATTATTCGTCGTTAGCTCGTGATCTTTCCCTGGAGCATTATGGCGAGCCTCCCCCATCCAAGCGCCACCGGGTGATCATACCGATTTCTGGAGTTCATCAGGGTACTATTGAGGCGTTGGATTATGCCTTATCCCTCACGGATGATGTGACTGCAGTGCATGTTTCGATTGATCCGGATCAGACTGAAAAGCTGCAGCAGAAGTGGAGTTGGTGGGGCAAGGGGGCGCGGCTAGTCGTCATTGATTCCCCTTTCCGGACTTTTCTCGAACCTTTCTTGGAATATGTGAATGAACTCTGCGCGATCCTGCAACCGAATGAACGACTGACTATTGTCGTGCCACAATTCGTTCCCAAACATTGGTGGCACAATTTATTGCATACACAAACGGCCTTTTGGTTGCGCTTTATGCTCTTAAACAAAAGAGGGATTGTAATTACTGAGGTCCCCTATCAGGTGCATTGACAAAATACTGACTGGGCAATGTCACGCTGAGCCCTTCGACACGGTTATGCCAGTCAGGATAAACTCCGCGAAGCATCTCTACAAGAGACTGCGAGACTCTCACCTGCACTCTCTACAGCTTTTCTACAACCCAAAAATGCGATAGCCCAAATATCTTTAATGGTGTCTTTTCTAAAAACTGTAAAATCCTACGTAATACTCTTCCCAATAATCCAAATCTTGCGATGATGTTATCGTACGCGCCGAAGATGATCGTGCGTTCCATGAATTGAACTGGCAGACCGTGAAATAATGTCTCTAGATCATGCTTTGAATAAGCTCGTACATGCGGCGCAAGCTTATTTCGCCAGGTTCGTGGCAGATAGTTCACAAATAATTTATTACCAAAAAGATATTTTCCCTTCCAATAAATCCCATGGGTTTCGAACGGATAGCCGCGATTTGGAACAAAAAGCACAATGCGTCCGCCGATTTTGAGAGCACGGATCATTTCGCAGATCGCGGCGCGGTCATCACGGACGTGTTCGAGCACTTCGTGGCTGAGGATCAAGTTGAAGGTCTCTGAAGGAAGCGGAAGAGATTCGCTTTCGGCATTGACAATATGTGAGCCATGAGTCCGTGCTTGGGTAGCGCGCTCGAAGTCATATTCCAAACCTATGATTTTCCCTCCGAGAGGAGAGAGGTGCTCAATATACATTCCTACCCCACAGCCATCTTCAAGAATATCCCCTTTGATTCTTTCCCCAGCGGCATGGACGATCATATCCAGCCGACGCTGTTGTCCTGCTCGCCAAACATACGAAGGTTCGCCACGTAAGGCAGCTTTCTCCAGGCTGCGTTGTTCCATAAGTTTAACATTATCAGCAGATCACGAAACGATCAAGAGAAGCCCGAAAACAGGGGTGCGAGCCCTACGGCGCCCGCACCCCTGTTTTCGGGGAATCTTTTAGTCTTCGTGGAACATTGATTATACCTTTGGGGCGCAGAGCCGATTGAATTGCATTCACGGCACGTGCGTCCGGGGCAGGTAGGCGCCAGGTGCAAGTTTTGGCGTATACTGTTGTCACAATTACAGGATTGATGGAGAACAAAATGTCACCTGGAAAAAAGATTCGAAAAGTAGCCTCACGGCAAACAAGGAACGTGATGACTGTCAAGAAGCGAGGCAATAATGGAACAATCCCAGCAGCTCGTGGAGTGAAAGCGGTCAGTTCTCAGGCCGCGACGATTTCACAATTAAAAAAGTGGCGCAAAGATATGGAGGAATGGATCGATGCGCAAAAAGATTTAATGCCCGCCGCTAAGACTGAGTTAAAGGACAATGTTGCCAAGGTTGCTGATGAAGTTTCAAAAGGCAAGCAGGCAGATTCTGGCCGCCTGGAACGTGTGTTGAACGTGATTCTCAGCATAGCTCCGGATGTATTCGACGTGGCGATCGCTACCCTAGCAAATCCATTAGCTGGACTCGGTTTGGTAGCAAAGAAAATTGGCGAAAGAGCAAAAGTAGAATGGCAAACGGCCTCTTGAGGAACGCAGTACTACTTAAAACAAAATCTTCACTTGCATCTTTTAATCCCCTATGCTAAAATATCTTTGTACGAAACGATTACCGAACGCACCGAGAAGTGGGCAACCCCCACTTTTCTGCTTGTAAGAGGAGTAAACGGAGCAGCTAGCATGTCAAAGAACGAGTTCGCCCTGGCTTTCAACGAAGTGCTGGAAGAAAAACAACTCTCTAAGGATGTCATCCTCGGAGCCATTGAGTCCGCCATGGTTTCGGCTTATCGGCGGGCTGTCAACGCGTCCACGGCACAACATGTAGAAGCCAAAATTGACCCGGATACCGGCAAGGTCATGGTCTTCGCCGAGAAGGAAGTGGTCGAGGATGTGCAAGAGCCGAAGACCGAAGTTTTGCTGGAAGAGGCACGCAAAGTGAACCCCGAGGCGCAGCTTGGAGATATGGTCGTTGTTGAGACCACGCCAGCAGACTTTGGGCGTGTTGCCGCGCAAACTGCGCGCCAGGTGATTCAACAAAGAATTCGTGAAGCAGAACGCTCGAATCAAATGCAATACTTCGAGCGCCAGGTGGGCGAGATTGTAAGTGGTATCGTTCAGGCGACGAACGCGCAGGCAACGACCATTGGTCTGGATATGAAGGCCGAAGGCGTATTGCCTGCCAATCAAAGAATTCCTGGTGAACGTTTCAAAGTTCATGACCGCGTCCGTGCGGTGGTATTGGAAGTGAAAGACGGCTCGCGCGGCCCGCAAATTGTCCTCTCGCGTGCTCATCGCAACTTTTTGCGCCGTTTGCTCGAGAATGAAGTCCCTGAAATTTATCATGGCGTCGTGGAAATTCGCGCGATTGCGCGTGAGCCTGGCGCCCGTGCCAAGGTCGCGGTGATGGCGACGCAAGCAGGTGTGGATCCAGTCGGTGCCTGTGTAGGCATCAAAGGTGTCCGTATTCAAGCGATCGTCAAGGAATTGCATGATGAAAAAATCGATATTATTCAATGGGATCAAGACCCTGTTGTTTATATTTCCAAAGCGATCAGCCCTGCCCGGGTGAGTGGCGTTTATCTCTCTGAAGCGGAAGGCAATCGCACGGCGACGGTAGTCGTTAATGAAGATCAGCTTAGCCTGGCAATCGGTCGTGATGGACAGAATGCTCGCCTCGCTGCCAAGCTGACTGGTTGGCGCATCGACATCAAGTCGTTGGCTGAGGCCGCGAGCGACGCGGTTCATAAATTGCAGAGCGATCCTTCCCTGGCTGGGTTGCTGCCAAATGCTGTCGAATCGATTCCGTCAGTAGAGGAAGTGCTCGCGAAGAAAGCTGAGAATCGTCCGGTCACGCCCGAAGAGTTCACGATGTTATCTCAGTTCGTGGACCGCGTCGAACGCCGCACGATCCAAATCAAGGAAGACGCAGCGCGTGCTGAGGAAGAGAAAGTGACAACCGCCCGCTCCGAAGTGCCCACTGCTGCCTTTGGCATGCCACTCGAAGAACTTGGCTTGAAAGAACACGTTTTCAATATTCTGGTTGAGGCAGGAATTGACACGATCGGCGCGTTGATGATGTCCATGAAAATGGACTCGAACAGGGTGTTAGGGTTACCCGGGATTGGTCCAAAAGCGATTACAAATATCGAAGAGCAACTGGCTGCGATGCAGTTCCCAGAACCAACTCCCGCCGAGCCTGCGGCGGAGCTCACAGCTGAACCGGTTGTCGAGGTTGAGCCTCAACCTGAAGTGCCTGTGGCTGTTGCTGAAGCTGCTCCAGTACCTGAAGCGCCAGTTGTCGAGCAGCAAACTCCGGCGAAGAGAGAGCCGAGGAAACCTGTCGAGGAACCAGAAGACGACGAGCATAAAGATGGCGTCTCCTTGGATGAACTCTTCTCCATGAAGCCGGAAATCTTCCAGACCGCCGGTGGCGAAGAGGAAGAGTCTGCTGACAAGAAGAAAGGTAAGAAGGGCAAGAAGAAGAGCGTCGAATTAGAATTTGACGAAGAACGTGGCGAAGTTGTCGGACGCAAGAAACACAAGCGTGGCGACGAAGATTTCGGCGATGATTGGTAGTATCGTGATAGTGTCATTGCTGGTTGATGTGGTCAACGTGCAGTGACTTGAGATGAAGGTGTCTAAGAAACCTACTCAGCGTGTAAAACATGTGCCTCAGCGGACATGTGTGGGCTGCCGTGAAGTGTTGCCCAAACGGAAAATGGTTCGTGTTGTGAGGACTGCTGATGGAGTGCAGATAGACCCAACCGGTAAATTGCCTGGGAGGGGAGCCTATTTGCACGACAGGCGTGAATGTTGGGAGCGTGGCTTGAAAGGTGCGCTCGGTCATGCGTTGAAAACATCTCTGTCAGCAGATGACCGGGCTCGACTAGAAGAATTTATGAATACTCTGCCTGTTGACACAGCGGCAGAGATGGTGGGGGCTGGTGAGTAACTGTATGTGATGGACTGAATCGCTCACAGGACTCACCAGCAATGAGCTTGCTTCTGTGTATGGCTCATTTGAAGTTTGTGTTTATGGAGGTGGTCCTATGAGTAACAATGGAAACAAGATTGAATTGCCTGCCAGCATCGTGATCCGTGATCTGGCGCAGAAAATCGAAAAAAGTCCCATAGACCTCATAAAAAAATTGATGTCTAACGGCGTGATGGCAACCATTAATCAAGCTGTAGACTTTGATACCGCCGCGATTGTCGTGGCGGAATATGGTTTTGAAGCCATCCCTGAGGTTGTGGAAGAAGCTGTCGTTGAAACCGGTGAAGTGCCTCTCTGGCGTCGCATGATCGCCGGGGAGGATCAAGCCAAACTAACGAACCGTCCGCCTGTTGTCACGATTTTAGGCCATGTCGATCATGGCAAGACGAGCCTTTTAGATGCGATCCGTCAGACCGATGTGGCGGCGGGAGAAGCGGGTGGAATTACGCAACACATCGGCGCGTATCAGGTGGAGCATAACGGCAGAACCGTTACCTTCCTTGATACGCCGGGTCATGCCGCGTTTACGCAGATGCGGGCGCGTGGCGCACAAGGCGCAGACATCGTGGTGTTGGTCGTCGCGGCAGATGATGGCGTAATGCCTCAGACCAGAGAAGCGATTGCACATGCGAAAGCAGCGCGTGTGCCAATCATTGTTGCACTGAACAAGATCGACAAAGCCAACGCCAACCCGGAGCGTGTGAAGCAGCAACTGGCCGAGCAGGAGCTTGTCCCGGATGAATGGGGTGGGAACACAATGGTTATCCCTGTCTCTGCGAAACAGAAGCAAGGCATTGAGGATTTGCTCGAAGGGATTCTGCTGGTTGCCGATAATACTTCTATCAAAGCGAATCCGAGCGGTAAAGTAATTGGCACCGTCATTGAGGCTGAATTAGATAAATCCAAAGGCGCGATGGCGACTTTGCTTATTCAAAATGGAACACTCGAAGCCGGTAACATCGTTGTCGCTGGGACAGCACATGGCAGATTACGTGCTCTCTCTGATTTCAGAGGAAAGCCAGTGCGAAAAGTAGGTCCTTCTACTCCAGTGGCAGTGATGGGTCTGAACGATGTTCCTTCTGCAGGTGATCTGTTCGAGGTTGTTGATTCTGAAAAAGAAGCACGCCTCATCGTTGCAGAACGACAAGCGTTAGCAAAATCTCAAGCGCAGGCGAGAAAGAAAGTATCTCTAGAAGATCTGTTTGCCAACGTTCAATCTGGTGAAGCCAGGGAACTCAACTTGATAGTCAAGGCGGATGTGCAAGGTTCACTCGACCCAATTGTCAGTGAGTTAAATAAACTCGGAGAAGGTGAGATTGGTATCAAAATCCTCTATGCGGAAACGGGCAATATTGGCGAGAACGATGTGATGCTTGCTTCTGCATCCAATGCGATCATCATTGGCTTCAACGTCCAGGCAGATATCTCCGCTCGCCGTATGGCTGAGAAAGAAGGCGTCGATATTCGCCTCTATGAGATCATTTATCGGATGACGGAAGATATCGAAAAAGCTTTGAGCGGTATGCTCGAACCGGAGTTGAAGGAAAAGGTGATTGGTCGCGCCCAGGTGCTTGCTGTATTTTCTGCCTCTAAATTTGGCAGGGTCGCTGGCTGCCGGGTGACCGAAGGCGAGCTGCGTCGCAATGCAAAGGTACGTCTATATCGCGGCAGTGATCTTGTTTTTGAGGGTGACATGGGTTCCTTACGCCATGAGAAGGACGATGTGAAAGAGGTCAGGCAGGGCTATGAGTGTGGCGTCGGCTTCAAGAATTTCAGTGATATTCAGGTTGGCGATCAACTGGTTTGTTATATTGTTGAAAAATCATAAATCGAAAATCGTCAATCCTAAATCGTAAATCGAGTTATGCCTTCAGGAATTCGCCTTCAACGGATAGCCGATAGAATCCGCCAGGAACTCTCGGAAATTTTGATTCGTGAAATCAGCGATCCGCGACTGCAACAAATCTATCTGACGGATGTCAAAATCGATAAAGAACTGGCGTATGCTGATATCTTTGTTTCGGCGGTGGAGGGAGTAACGCGCTCTGCCGATGTTCTCGCGGGATTAGAATCTGCTTCCGGTTTCCTGAGGCGGACTCTTGCCTCGCGCATTGAACTGCGCACCTTCCCGCGTTTGCGTTTCCATTGGGACGTTACCCCCGAAAACGCCGACCGCATAGAGAAGATACTTGCGGATTTACGCAAAAAGAAATAAACTTTGTAGCTTGTTGGAAACAAACGAAACTCAGGAGGAACTTACTTAACATGACTGAAGCGACCGGGGCGATAAAAGAGCGGTTGGATAGATCAAAGAATATCGTCGTTGCATCGCACGTCAGACCTGATGGGGATGCAATTGGCTCTCTTCTTGGTTTGGGGTTAGCTCTCCAGGATGCTGGCAAGTCTGTGCAGATGGTTCTGGTAGATGGTGTTTCTTCCTCATTCAAACATCTAGAGGGAAGCGAACAGATTGTCAAAGAACCCACTGGAGAACACGATACATTTATTAGTGTAGATTGTGCTGATTTCAAGCGTTTGGGAAAGGCATTTGAAAACTTCAGTCAACCAGATATTAATATTGACCATCATAAAACCAATGAAAGATTTGGAAAACTGAACCTCATCGAACCGGATGAAGTTGCTACTGCTGCAATCCTTACTAATCATTTACCCGAATGGGGCTACAAGATCACCAAGCCGATTGCCGCTGCCTTATTAACTGGCATTGTCACTGATACGCTGGGATTCCGTACGCCGAACACGAATCCCTCCGCGTTGCGTCTTTGTGCCATGTTGATGGAAACTGGTGTGGATATGGCAGACCTATACATGAAATCTCTCGTGAGAAAATCCTTTCCGGCAGCTCGTTATTGGGGTGCGGGCCTTTCCAGCTTGGAACAAAGGAATGGAATCGTATGGGCAACACTCACTACGGATGACCGTAAAAAAGCTGGTTATGGCGGGAATGATGATGCCGATCTGATCAACATGATTTCGGCGATCGAAGGGAATAAGGTGGGTATGATTTTTGTCGAACAAAACGACCATCATGTGAAGATTTCGTGGCGTGCGTTGGAGCCAGGGATTGATGTATCAAAAGTAGCAAAACATTTTAACGGTGGTGGCCATGCGGCGGCGGCCGGCGCTGATATCCCTGGCACATTGAGAGAAATTCAGCCAATTGTTCTCAGCACGACCAAAGAGCTACTTAATCTCTAATATGACATTTAGACAATTTTGGATAAATGTGTCATAATTAAAATGACCTAGAATTTTAAGGAGGAGTGAAAGTGAATAGTCAAGATGTTAAGAATGCGATCTCCGGGGTCTTGGTAGTCGATAAACCCGTAGGTATGACTTCTCATGATGTGGTGCAAGTGATTCGCAACGGAACAAACTTGCGCCGTGCAGGACACACTGGTACGCTTGACCCGCGTGCCTCGGGTGTGCTTGTCATTTTAGTGGGTCCTGCTGTGCGGTTAAGCGAATATGTTTCTGCTTCAGATAAATGATATCAGGCAATTATTCGTTTAGGCGGCAGGACGGATACCTTCGATGCCGATGGAAAGGTCACGCAGGCGAGTCAGCCAGTCAATGTGACGGAACAGCAATTCGAAGAAGTGTTAAAGACGTTCGTAGGTGAGATCGAACAAACGCCGCCTCCCTATTCTGCCGTCAAAGTGCAGGGACGCAAAGCTTATGAAATGGCGCGCAAAGGCGAGGATGTAGAATTAGAACCGCGCAAGATCACCGTTCACCATCTTGAAGTTCTTGAATGGGCGCCGCCTGAGGTGGTGATTGATGTGCATTGTTCATCGGGAACCTATGTCCGTTCTTTGGCGAATGATCTTGGTGAAAAACTAGGTTGCGGTGCCTATCTAGTTGGATTGCGTCGCACCAAGAGTGGACGCTTTTCTCTGCGAGACGCAGTGCCTCTACGCAAACTGCAGGAGGCCTTCCACGCGGGAAACTGGTATCAGTATTTGATTCCTGCTGCAGAAGCATTGGGCGATTGGCCCGCGATTGAACTCAGCCCAGATGATGTGGAAGGTGTCCGTCACGGGCATCGCGTCAAAGCGGCGGAAGATACCGAGCTTGGCAAGCGTGTACGCGGCGTGAGTACACAAGGTGAATTGGTTGCGCTAATGGAAGCTGTGCAGGGGGAAGATGACAAGCCTGCCTGGCAGCCAAAGAAAGTATTCTTCACTTCAGAGTAAATTTGTAGTAGCGACTTCGCGACACTTACACGAGTACGGAAGCCATTACTACATTTATGCAACATTACCACTCTCTCGAAGAAGTTAACCTGCAAAATTCCTGGTTGACGGTTGGCGTCTTTGATGGCGTCCATCGGGGTCACCAGCAGATCATCCAGAAACTTACAGCAGACGCCCATGCCAATGAGGCGCCTGCTGTTGTTTTAACCTTCGACCCTCATCCTGCCTCGGTCCTAAGCGGACAGGAAATCAAGTGTTTGACACTACCCGATGAACGTGCGGACCTACTCGGGCAACTTGCTGTGGACGTGGTGATTACTCAACGTTTTACAAGGGAATTATCTGCTCTTACTGCATACGATTTTATGTCTCGCCTGAAACATCATCTGGGCCTTCAGCACATGTTGGTTGGTTATGATTTTGCACTTGGAAAAGGACGTGAAGGCAACGCAACTCGCTTAACAGAAATCGGCTCTGAACTGGGATATACCGTCGAAGTAATGCCCGTCCTGAGCGACGAAAGCGGTGTAATTTCCTCCAGCGCGATTCGCAAATTGGTCGAGGTCGGGAACGTGGCTGAGGCGGCGCGTCTGATCGGGCGTCCATACAGCTTGCATGGACCCGTAATCCACGGCGAGGGGCGAGGGAAAACGATCAATGTGCCGACAGCGAATATCGCTTACTCACCGAAGAAAATGATTCCTGCCAAAGGGATTTATGCGTGCTGGGCTCATTTGGATGGCAAAAAATATCGTGCTGCGATCAATATCGGAACCAACCCGACGTTCACACCTGATAAACAGATTCCAAACGTAGAAGCACATGTGCTAGATTTGCATCACGACATTTATGGGGAAGATCTACTGCTTGAGTTTGTTGCTCGGCTACGAGATGAGTTAAAATTTGACTCTGTGGATGTGCTCGTGGAACAGATTTGGAAAGATGTCGAAGATACCAAAAGGATTTTAAAAAGCGTCGCCTAATCAGCAATATTGAGATTTGAATTCAACGTCTAAAGGAGCCTTTGATCGTTTCAATTGTATATAAATTGACGGCAAATCGTGCTTAAAGAGCGGCCTAGCAGCCGCTCTTGCTTTATAATCTGCCAGACCTTTGTAAGGCGGAATGTCATTCCGCCTCCACATATTAACCACTAAGGAGATTTCCCATGCCCGAACGTGAAATTTACCTGCTCTCGCCGCGTTCTCTCAGTCCGGAGACCATCGCGGTTGCATTTGCCAAGACCTCGCGGTCGCCGGAATCATTCCGTGCGATTGCCGCAGAGTTGAGTGATGAAAAATCAGCGCAGTTTCATGAAAAATGGGTGGTGGGATATGGTCACGCATCGGTGGCGGAACATGCGGTCTTGCATATTGCTTTTGAGAATGTTTCGCGGCTTGCGATTGAGAGTATTGAAGGGAATCGACTTGCCTCTTACACCGAAAAGTCAACGCGTTATCAGAAGTGGGGATTGGATGATTTTATTGTTCCACCCGAATTAGAAGGACATCCGCTTTGCGGTGAATATGTAGACACGACCCGCTTCCTTTTCAGGACGTACGCTGAGTCATTAGACCCTGTGCGGAATCTCATCTTTGAGCGTTTTCCCCGCCGTGAAAATGAAAAAGAGGAAGCCTGGGATCGCCGCGTCCGCTCGAAGTATGTGGATGTCTGTCGATTCATCCTCCCAGCGGCATCCTTGGCGAACGTGGGGATGACAGCGAATGCGCGCGTGCTGGAGAATATGATTCGCAAAATGCTTTCGCATGAACTGGAAGAAGTGCGGCAGATCGGTGCGAGGGTCAAAGAGGTGGCATTGGGCGAAACACCCACATTGGTCAAGTATGCTGATGCGGTGCCATATTTGGTCGAGACGTTCAGAGAGATTGGAGAACTAGAGATTGGTAGTCGGAAACCAGTCAATGAAAGCCGAGAATGGTGTACATTGACTGATTATGATCAAGATGGAGAGAACAAGGTCCTTGCGGCGGCGTTGTACCGATTTGGTGAAATGAGTTACGTAGAGGCATTGGCTCATGTGGAATCGTTAAGCCAAGATCAAAAAGATACGCTGGCTGCTTCTCTTTTGCGAAGGCTTGATAAATTCGACATTCCTTTGCGCGAGTTGGAATATTGCACGTACACCTTTGACTTTGTTATGGATCAAGGAGCATATGCCGAGTTCAAGCGCCACCGCATGATGACGCAAACCCCGCAGAAGTTGACTACGCGGCTCGGATATACAACCCCTCGTCTCATCACGGAAGCAGGTTTTGCGTCACAGTATGAGGAAGCGATGGAAGCTGCGGCGAACCTGTACGAGAAGTTGTACCGTGACAATCCCAATGTGGCGCAGTATGTTGTCCCCAATGGATTTAACCGCCGTGTTCTGGCTCAATTCAATCTGCGCGAGGCCTTTGCGTTCTGCCAATTGCGGTCGGCAGCAAATGCACATTTTTCGATCCGCCGTGTCGCCCAACGGATGTATGAAAAGATGGCGCGCGTCCATCCGCTGCTGACGAAATATATGAAATTGCATGATGAGACCTGGCAAAGCGTAGAAGAGGGGTCTTTTACAAAGGTATGAAGAATTGACGGCTAATACCCTCAGCCGTCATTTCTTCCTTGTTATCCCTTTATCAACACAATTTCTCTTTGTGGTTCACCAATATATTCCGCACCTTGGTCGGTCATCACTACATCTTCTTCAAGGCTAACGTGCCCGTAGTTTGGTACAGACAGACTAGGTTCTATTGTAAAGACTTGCCCTACTTCCAATTTGAGATTCGGATCGTCACCATATTTTTCCCACAATGGTCCGAGTAATGCACCACCATCGTGTGCAACCCGTCCAAGCTGGTGACCGAGCGCATGGCGATATTCAGGATAGCCTGAATCAGTCACAATTTCACGGGCGATGACGTCGATGGAATTGCCCGTGACATCTGGCTTCATCGCTTCGCGGGATTTTTCGATCGCGGTGCGAATGGTAATAAATCCGCGCTGGACCTCGGGGGGTGCTTCCGT
>Ga0081539_10005727_pt1 | contig 12427 bp, 11 predicted proteins | sample TabmetS4T2R2_FD_71023 | JGI IMG/M metagenome (GOLD analysis project Ga0081539, IMG submission 71023) | Tabebuia heterophylla rhizosphere microbial communities from the University of Puerto Rico - S4T2R2 | ecosystem: Host-associated > Plants > Roots > Rhizosphere ...
AAACTGGGAAAATAGTACCCTTCCCAGCCTTCCCCCATATTCTTAGAAAATGGGGGAAGGTGTCCGACAGGACGGATGGGGGTTAATTACAGACTTTCCGCCATTTCCTTGAATCGTTGCATATCTCTCTGGGTACGGGTGACAAAGTTCTTTTTCATTATAGGTCCGATGATTTTCATGAGCAGAGTTTTGAATGCAAACTCCGTTTCCATGACCCAAAGCGTTTGATCTTTCCCTTGTTCAATGAACTTATTCCAAATAATGTTATCTGCAAAGTTATTCTCGTAGACGCCATCGAAACTGGCGGGTTCATCATGGTGAGTTATCTTTTCGATCAGAGCAAACTCGCGTCCGCCTTCGTTGTAAGTAAGTTTTGACACCGCTCCAGGTTGACCTGGAGTTCCACTCAACGGTTCAAACGAAACCAGAGACGGCTGCCACTTCTTCATGTTTTCGACATTGTCGAAGGCCCTCCACACTTCAGCGCGGGGTTTGTTGATGGGGAGTTCCAGTTTGAATTTCATCCGTTCCTCTTTATGAGACTTCGGAAGTCTGTCAGACTTCCGAAGTCTTTAGCTCTTCTTTTTGAAATCGGGCGTAGCTTTTCTCGGTAAGGTCTGCAAGTTCTTTAAATAGTTCTGGTTCGACCTTTTTAAAATTGAAACAGGATTTGCCCTGCATATGTTTCTGGAGTTCAGGACTAATATCGTTCAACAGATCAGGATACATGTATACCGGCATCAGATAGAAGGAAACATAATTCTTCTTGACTTGTGCAGAGCCGAAGAAGAGTTCCTTTTTCCATTTTTCGCTGTAAGGTCCATCCAGAGAATAAACACTCAATGTGTCTCCTGTGACAGTGAGATTGGGTGCAAAAGGCTCCAAAATATTCTTGAGGTGTTCGAAAACGATGGGGAAATCTTCTGGTGTGGACATCCATTCTCCGATTCCGTTCACCCCGCAGTACAACTGTGGGGTGAACAAACAACTTTTATGGTGGGACGGCAATAATTCTGATAAATATCGGGTCACCAAAGGCAGTTCCGGCCGGATCGAATGCCTGCCATGCACTTTCATATTCTCCGTCCGTGAATGGTGCAGTGAAGAGTATTTGAATTGTGGCTTGTGTCCCTGCGCGGGCGGGATATAAGGCAATCTCTTCAGGAGCATCAAGACTGGCTCCGCCGATATGCTTCATTCGATACTCGGAATTCCAGTGACAGGTACCGCTGTTTTCGACGATCCATTGCTTGTCAATTGTGGAGCCATATGCGATCGACGTGTTATCCGGAATCGTCAGGTCACTCAGGAATGTAAGATTGTTGGAACATTCCTGAGGATTGATTGTTGGAATAATTGTCGGAAGGGGAGTTGATTCAACGATAACAATTGGTTGTGTCGGGTTAATGATGAACGTCGGTTCGATCAGCGGGGCGGGTGCTGTTGGCGGAATGAACAGTGTCGGTGTGGGAGCGGGTGAACAAGTCGATGTCAACCACAGATAAACGCAACTACACAGAATCAATTGTCGGCTGGAAGAGAAGCGGATGATCATATCCTTAATTAAACCACTAAGACACGGAGAGCACAGAGCATTATTAAACTCCGTGATTCCGTGTCTTATCATACCCACCGGGTACGGTGGTTAAGTCTGAAAGTTATTCTTCTTCGTCTGAACTGCCGTTTGATTCGACGCCCATATCCAAGGGGAGAGCGATTTCTCCGCTGAGAGCCTTCTGGCGAATAACTACATCGATCTCGTTCATCAGATCAGGATTCTGACGGAGATAATCCTTGGCGTTCTCACGTCCCTGACCAATACGGATATCTCCGTAGGAGAAGAAGGCGCCGCGCTTTTGAACGACTTCGAATTTTGTAGCAAGGTCGAGCACATCGCCAGACTTGGAAATGCCCTCATTAAACATGATATCGAACTCGGCAGTGCGGAAGGGAGGCGCGACTTTGTTCTTGACGACCTTGACGCGGGTGCGATTACCAATGACCTCATCACCGACTTTGATCGCCTGAATGCGACGCACATCGAGACGAACGGACGCGTAGAACTTGAGGGCTTGCCCACCTGTGGTCGTCTCGGGGTTTCCGAACATCACGCCGATCTTTTGGCGCAGTTGATTTGTAAAAATGACAGCAGTCTTGGTTTGATTGATCGCCCCTGAAAGTTTTCGCAAGGCCTGAGACATCAAACGAGCCTGCACACCCATGGAAGGATCACCCATGTCACCTTCGATCTCTGCACGTGGAACGAGCGCGGCGACCGAGTCAATCACGATCACGTCGATTCCCCCCGAGCGGACGAGAGTCTCAGTGATCTCTAGTGCCTGTTCGCCTGTGTCTGGTTGTGAGACGAGCAGGTTGTCGATATCCACGCCGACGCGCGCGGCATAGACAGGATCGAGTGCGTGCTCCATATCGACGAACGCGGCGACGCCACCCATCTTTTGCGCTTCTGCCACAATGTGTTGACAGATGGTGGTCTTGCCAGAGGACTCGGGTCCATAGATTTCGGTGATGCGCCCACGCGGAATGCCACCGACTCCGAGCGCGATATCCAGCGATAATGATCCGGTGGGGAAGGCTTCTGTCACCATGCCATGGGCTTCGCCCAGTCGCATGATAGAGCCATCGCCGTAGCGTTTGAGGATATCGCCAACAGCTTTATCGAGCACAGCTTGTTTTGCACCATCTACGTTTCGGGCAGGTGCCTGTTCTTCAACAACAGCAGATTTTCTTCGAGGGGACATAGGTTACTCTCCAAAATACAAATGTAAAGGTCGAATGGTGTGTAAGCAAGAAGTATAGCACAGATGTTCTGGGCGTCAAGGGACTTTACGGTACGCTTATTGTGATTTCAAACTCTGGCCTAGCCATAAAATTCCAAAGAAGTAATTTGAAAACGAGTTCTTTCCTCCCGTGGATTTGACGGTTGATCAGTAATGAGCCACTCGTTTTCAATACGATAAGTTAATTTCAGTAAATCACGAATTCCATTCCAAACTCTTTCTAATCCGTCATTGCGAAGCAATCTCATGAAATATGCTTTGTTTTGAGCCGCCTATGAGATTGCTTCGTCGAGAAAGGCACTCTCCTCGCAATGACGGTCAGAATCTGTGATTTACTGAATTTAGAATATTCATCTTTTGCTTCTGACATTATTTTTTGTAAGTTATTTTAACCCCAACACCTCAAATACTTCCAATGGGGCGGTCTTGCCTTTCGCGGTGACTGGCGCAATAGGCTTTACTTCGATTTCATCTTTCACACGTGTATAGGCCTCGCGGCTAATAACGATCTGGTTCCTGGCGGAGTTTTCTTGCAAGCGCTTGGCAGTGTTGACACTATCGCTGATGGCGGTGTATTCCAAACGCTTTTCTGTGCCAATTAAGCCCAAAACCGCGTCACCGTAATGGATACCGGCGCCAAATGCCAGGTGTGAGTCTTGCGGCAACTCCTTATAAAGAGCTTCAACGGAATCTCGAATTGCCAGCGCAGCCTTGACTGCGCGCAAGGTGTGATCCTTTTGAGGAATGGGGGCATTGAACCATGCCATGATCGCATCCCCCATGAACTTATCAATTGTGCCTTCCTGCGCGAGTACTGCTTCTGCCATCGCGGCAAGATAGCGGTTCAAAATCGAAACAAGTTTTTCTGGCGCGACAGTTTCACTAAAAGATGTAAAGCCACGCACATCCGCAAACAGCACGCTAATATCCGTTCGTTTGCCGCCGAGTTGTAAACTGTTTGGGTCTAGTTGTTCGATCACAGCCGGTGAGACCATACGCTCAAAAAGTCTGCGCTGGGCTTCGAGTCTCTTCCGCTCGGTGAGATCATCGAGCACGATCGCAACACCTTGCGTTTTCTGATCTGCATCTTTCAACGGGGAGAGGTTTAGTCGCCAATCCACGTTGCCGCGCTGAGGCAAACTCTGGCTCAGTTCAAGCCCAACAATAGGCTGTTCGCTTTCGCGCACTGCATTCATATGCGGCTGGATTTCACTGACGAAGGTCGGGATGATCTCCTCCAGTTTTCGTCCGACGATCTCAACGGAGGCCTGCCCCAAAATGGATGCGGCGGCTCGATTGCACAGGGTGATCTGATCCTGAACATCCGCTGTGAGCACGCCTGAGACGATGGATGCGAACACATCGTCCATGAGGTTCTTGAGCTCAGTCACTTCCTCGAGAGTACGTTTGAGAGACGAGAACAGGCGTGCATTCTCAATGGCAACCGCTGCCTGGTTCGCAAAAGCGATCAACAGGTCGCGTTCAGATTCTGAAAAGATACCTGAACGGATACGGTTATCCGTGTATATCACGCCGATAATGTCGTTCTTTATGATCAACGGAACACACAGGATCGAACGCAGGTTGAACGCGATGATGCTTTCCTGCCCGCCGAAGCGTGGATCCTCGCGGGCGTTGGTGGTGAGAATGGCTTCACCACTGTTTGTCACCCGTTCCACAATGGAGCGGCTGATGGCAAATTCACTCTGGTTGATCGATTCCTGTTCCCAGTTACGGGCAATGCGTGAGACCATTTCTCCGCGTTCATCCCGCAGCATGAGGAATCCGCGCTCTGCCTCCGTGAGACGGACAATGGTATCCATCACGATCTGCAGCACCTCGTCGATTTCCAGTGTGGAGTTAACGACCTGTCCAATCCCTGCCAGGGCTTGCAAATGGCTGTAACGCTGTTCAAATGGGATCAGGATTTCGCTAATACGTTCCAGTGAGTTCTCGAGGTTTTTTAATCCCTCTATGGCTTCGGGAGATCGATTGGGATCAAGTGAGTTGCGCAGTTTTGCGCCTTGCTGTGTAACCGCAATCAGCTGTTCATTGATCGAGATCGGCTTTGTTTTAGCGGTAGTCTTGGCTGTTGCCATGATTGTTCCTCTCTCCCCTGGTGGGAAAGAATGTACTATGATTTTGTTAAATAAGTGCCAGTCCAGAATTGGCGAATTATAGAGACGATGACCTGCTTTCTAATCTGAAACGCGGCCCGTTGTGCCTGGACAGCGTCTGCAACCCTAGAAGTATAAAGGGATGTTTGGTGTTCGTCCAGAAGTACTTTTATCGGATTCTTCAAGTGTGGCAGGATCATGGCTAACTTGTCGGCGCGCTCAACCGGCGTGGCATGGACCGGCGCAGGCTGTTTCAGAGAACGCAGACCAAAATTGATGCTTTCGAACGCCTTTTCAATCGGAGAAAGCGAAACCCAACGTTCCCAATTAAGTACCCAGTTCGGAGCCTGTCCTCCGCTTCGCTCGATGCTTGCCCGCAGAAAGACCGGAATGCGCGCTTGAATGGAGTAGCGACGGCCAAAGTAAAATGCTAGGGCCGCGAAGGCAATAAATAATGGTATCAGGTAAAGCAGAGGAGAGATCGGTGTATCCGTCTGGGCAGCGTCTGACCCCAGTTCGGATTGATCCGGTGATGGAATGTTTGGACCTTCACCCAGTGGAAGATTGTTGAGGGGGTTGAAGTTGTTTCCATTTGAGTCTTGCGGTGCGACTGGCCGCGTGAGAGGGTCTTGATTCCCGGTTGGTTCAAATTCCACCCAGCCAAGGCCGGGAAAATAAACCTCAGGCCAGGCATGCGCGTTTTTCTTGCGCACCGTATAAATGCCTGGAGTAAGCCCTTCTTCAGGTGAAAGATCATCTCGAACAGTAATACCCTCGCCCTGTGCAAAGCCAACCGCCATACGAGCTGGAATGCCGAGCGAACGCAGCATGAGAATTTCAGAGGTAGCATAATAGACACAATAACCTTGTTTGTGTTCGAATAGTATCCATTCAAGCGTATCTGTATTGCGCGGGGCTGGCGGAACGGTTGGTGTATATTCGATATTATCGCGCAGGTAACGCGTGATCGCTCCTGCTTTGTCGTATGGCGTTTCGGCATCAGCTGTGATCTCTGCTGCCAGTTCCCTGATGCGCGGAGAAAAATCTTCAGGCAGTTGCAAATATTTATCTGTGACCCAGGCAGGATAATCTGTGCCCGCATCACGCAGTTGTGTGATAGTGGGGTTGCTCAATACGGAGTCAACCTGATACGTCTCGCCTGGCAAAAGAGTCGGAGATGCGCTCCACGAGAAGATGTCTTTATTATTTGTATTTTCTCCTGCAGGAGCTGCCAAGTAACTTCCGCCGCGGCTGACCCAGACGAGTTGTTGTGGTGCATAAAGTAACGAGAACCTCGATTCACCGGCCCCAAAGACAAAACGCGACAGCGTGCCTTCTGGATTCTCCACGACGGAGGGACCCGGGTTCAATGGAGAATATTCATGTCGGCTTGTACCGGTTGTATACCACTGGTCCTTTGTAAAATAATCATAGACACGGCCGCGCCAGTAATAGCGCGGAGGTTTTTGTTCGAAGTTCAGATCCGGCACTTGTACCTGAAACATGACTGTATCCGAAAGTGGAAATCCCTCACCCAGTTCAAGTTCGGTTCCATAAAATTCGCCTGGCCTTCCACTGTTGGGTGATTCGAGCGCGCTGACAGCGTTCTCCATCCTCTTTGTGAACTCATTCCAGGGTTTGGTAATACGGTTCCAGGCCTGCCTTGCAGAATCGATCCTTGTTACAGAAATGGGTACTGTCCATGCCATGAGAATAATCAGACCCGCAGCAATTGCCATTCCACTGGTAAGATCTACGCTATTTTCAGGGGATAGAAAGACGCGCCGTTCCCGCCAGTGCTTTTGATCTTTCAGGAAATTCAACCGCCCCAAAAGGAACAGGGTAATGAAAACAAAGAATGCTAAAAACCAAAGGCGCCCACCTGCAACGTTGTCATAGTTCTGGATGATAAGCATCCCAATTGCAGATGGCAAAACAATTCGCAGAAAATTCTGATAACGTAGGAGACTGAATCCGGCGGAGGCGCTGATGATCCAGAACGTAATGGACATACAGGCAATGAAGAATAATGGATCTTCTACAGGTCGGCGTGAGAAAAATTCAGAGATGGAGTAAAGAAGGCGGCCGCCTACACTGGCCAGTTGCTCCTCCAGAGAAGTCTCCTGGTCGATCACCAAGGTCCATTGCAAAGGCAGCATGATGATCATATAGGAAAAACTGATCCAACGCGCAGTTCTGCGCGAGAAGTGGCTATATCCCAATGCTAGCCCGATGGCAAATCCCATTGTCGTGAACAGTTGTATTAGAGGCAGGTTTGGTACCCAATCTGTAGCAACCAGGCGCGCGGCGACGGTCTGCAAAAGCGCGAAAAGCAAAATGACAGCGGGCCAATCCCACCAGCGGGATTGCTCGGAGGTCTTTTCCATAGTACTGAGTCTACAATTAAGGGGGAGGTTCGTCAAATACTGGGGAGGGGTTTTTATTAATGTTTGTTAAAAGAATAAATCTCTTATGTTAAGTAGTTATCAAAAACTACTTTAAAAAAGGTCGCGCTTGGCGGCGTCCCCGCCGCCGAGGACGGCGACGGGAGCGCACTTTGATATTAAGCGGCTTTCCGTCAACTACTTATCTGTATTTTTCCCTCAACTCTTGAGCAGCTGTGTTCAACTCATCAGTATTTTTTTGGATTTTCTTGATCGCCTCGACTGCGTCATCCACACCTTTTGGTCCGGCGCGGAACATCGCTTCATCCAGCCAGACTGCTTCATGCTCGCAGGCGCGGGTGGCTTCGGGTAAATTCATTTCCTCAAATTTGAAATATTCAGGGAAAGCGCTTGGCACAGCCAGCGTCGATTTCTGCGGCTGGAACAATTCATAGTTGTGCATGGCTTCGTAGCCTGTCCAACATTCAATTCCTTCTGCATCTAAAGCAGCGCATAAAACATCGTGTTCCACCCCATATTGCTGTGGATCAATAGCGAATATATAGCGATAGAACGAACGCGTCGTATGGCGCGGATCGCGTTTCATCACGCGCAAACCCGGAATCTCGCTGAGAGACTCATCCATATAGGCCGCCATTTCCTCACGCTGTTTTGCCTGTTCCGGGAATCGTTCAATACCAACTAAAGCCAGCGCGGCTTGCAATTCACTCAAGCGATAGTTTGCGCCCATCACTGAAAGACCGTTTGAGTCTTCGGGTCCGCCACCGAGGGCATGTGGGCGTCCACAGTCGATAATACTGGCAGCTTTTGCAGCAAGCTCCGGTGTTTTGCACAATAAGATTCCGCCCTCGCCTGAAGTGAGAGTCTTTGAAGATTGTAAAGAGAACGAGCCGAAGTGACCGATCGTTCCCACACCCTGACCATTCCATTTGGCGCCATGAGCGTGCGCGCAATCTTCGATCACGATCAGATTGTGCTTTTCAGAAAGTTCCATGATCGCGTCCATATCTGCCATGTTCGAACCAAGATGAACCGGGATGATCGCTTTTGTTTTCGGTGTGATCGTCTTCGCCGCGGCATTCGCGTCGAGACAATACGTGTTCGGATCCACATCCACAATGACGGGAATCGCTCCCGCGGCCATCGGGGCGGACGCAGTTGCCTGAAAGGTATACGCAGGGACAATGACCTCGTCACCCCAGCCAACGCCCGCCGCGCGCAAAGCAACCTCCATTGTGACCGTTCCGTTGATCATCGGCACTGCATAACCACCGCCTTGTAACTCCACAAATTTTTTTGCCAGTTCCGCAGTTTTTGGTCCCGGATACGGATACCCACCCCAACGTCCCGATTTTATGACTTCAGTCACTGCGTCGATATCGCGCTGATCCCACACAGGCCACTGCGGGTAAGGTTCAGTTCGCGTTTTAGGTCCTCCAAGAATGGCTAGTTCAGACATTGAAGCCTCCATATATATTCAGGCAATCATTATTTAACAATTTCCTTCGCGCTTCGCACTATGTTGTCACGTACTGCATATCCATCGAAGTTAACTTGCTCCATTCCGAGGATGACCGCTCCGACAACTGGCGGGCCATCAAGCCGAACTAGTTTTGCCCTCGGGCAATGCTTGAGAACCAGATCCCGCATTGGTTTCATAATAAGTTCGCCCGCCTCAAAGACACTGCCTGATTGAATGATCTCCACTTCATCATTTTCCATTTCGATCTGGCGTGCAACAGAAATAGCCAGCCAGCCAAGCTCTTCGCCGGCCCATTGAAGGACGCCAAGTGCGGCATGATCGCCATTGCACGCAGCGTCGATCACTTGAATCGCAAGATATGGAGATAAATGATATCTTTGATTTGAAAGTCCTTCCATCAAATCCATTTCGTCTTTTGCACCAGCAGCCTCGATGTAAATCCTCGTAAGCGAGGTGGGCGGGATACGTTTGATCCATGCATAATTCACCATTTGGAGCCCTCTTTCCATAATCTCGAGCGCGCCTCCGTATTCACCAAATGGTGGTCCATTCCCGACAATCCGACCCTCCTGACCGTTTCTTCCACGCCCGCGGCAATTATTGGAGGAACCGGCTGTGACGTTGACTCCGATCCCGCGCGTGGCGCCTGCCAGCAGACCATTCATGCCATCGTTAACTACTTCGACCGGACCGGATAATCCCAGAGCGGCAATGGCTTGTAAATGTGGATCTTTATCAGATGGAAAGTCGCATCCAGCGATGCCAAAGCCAGCTCCCACTATTTCAGCGGCATTCACCCCGGACATTACATGTGCCTGCTCAAAGGATTCCAGCAGCACATTTTTCAACCCATTATAACCAACACCTTGATGATTACCGCCTGCTGACTTGCCAAAACCAATACAGGTTCCTGTGTCATCGACGATCAACGCGTGTGTTTTCGAGGAGCCAACGTCGATACCGAGAAAATATTTCATCCATTCCTCATCGCGTTACGGATTTGACGGTATCCGATTGGCTTGATATCTTCACCTTCAATAAACCTCTTCAACTCATCGCTCATGAACGTGTTGTAATTTGCAACCCGGCTTTCCCAATCAGGAGCAATAGAACGCAATTCAGCCGTATCAATCGAAGGATGCAAAACAAAATGTGTGATGCCCACAGGTAGATTGCCCAGCAATTTTTTTGCCGTTTCCATCTGTCCATTAGGCTCATCAAGCGGCATCGCAAGAAGCCCTTCCAGCATGGGTACTCCTATGCTGATCAGTTGCTGTATGATTGGCTCGTAAGCCTGCATTTCATTCGCACTCATTGCAAAGACCTCAATCCCCCTTGCATCGATGCGCGGCAGCATATTTGGTAGAAGCCGGCTTGCTGCAGCCTGGATATAGGATTGAATGAACAGCGGACTCATGATCGTCCCCATGTGCGAATCGACATGTGTAACATCGATCCCGGCTGCCACGGCGCGTTCGATCTGCACATTGACCTCCATCTCAACCGCCTCTGGCTTCGCATTCTTATAAACAGCTGGCTGCCACTGATGGAAATAACCATTCGCATCTAACAAACCCGAAGTCTGATCCCGTGTCGAAATTGGACTCCATCTGTATGCCTCCCACTCTGCATTCAATGTTGCATGGACACCCATATCGATGCTGGGATTTTCGCGGCACATTTGTGCAACAGCAGGGAACCACGGGCAAGGTACCATTACCGCGCCCGATGTAATCGTGCCAAACTCCCACAAATCTTTGAATGCCTGCACCGACGCGTGACACATGCCAATGTCATCCGTGTGAAGGATGACTGCTCTATCATTATCGGAAAAGCCTAACTTTTTTAGATACGGGTTGGGTGTCATTCCTTATCCTTTTGAGTGACGCGTAACCATAGATGTCACTTTGTCTGTTTGCTTTCAATTGTATTAATTGTGGTAGTCAGGCCATCAATGATTTTGTCCAGAACAACTACGCGTTTATTGATTGTTTCAACAGCTAGAAGAAACTTCATTCGGCGATAACGACCCTTGCTTTCACGTGCCTCGCCACGTGCAATTTTGAGATGTTGTGACATTTCCTTGTTGAATCCACGGCCATAACCTTCTTCAATGTTGGCACAAACTGAATCTAAGCTTCGAGTTTGTTGCCTCACTAACTCTCGTCCACGATAGTCTTTTCCAACGGTCTCAAAATCCACCCAGAATTCCTCAAATAATTGACAGGCAAGTTTATAAATGCCAAAGGATTCCAACCTATCATCGCTCATAGTGCCTCCAGATTTTCGCAGTTCAAACACCGACACGTCACCCGGCACTCGTCACTCGTTTCTGACGCTCTATAATCTTATCTTCCCAATCCAATGTATCACTGTTAGGTATTCTTCCTTCGCGCTCCATTACCTCGAGGACTTGAGTCATGCCTTGCTCAAGGGAGATTTTCGGGTGGAATTCAGGCACATCTCGAAACAACTTTTCTGAGGAGTAATAGGCGTTATACGCAAATTCATCTTCGAGAATCCGGGAGTTTGGAACGTTGAGCTTTTTTAGATCCTCAAACGGCACACCGACCAGTTCGACTTCTTTGCCAAGAATTTTTCCGGCAAGGCGATGATATTCGGCCCAAGTCACATAACCTCGGTTGACAGCGTTGTAGGTCTGCCCGATCGTGTTTTCCTTGCCGATCACACCCGCAAATGCTTGAGCAATATCATCGACATGCATATGTTGGTGAAGAGCAAATCCATCACCACAGACGACAATCGGTTTACCCTTCTTGACGCGGTCGATCCAGGAGAAGTCCCAGCAGATTTGCCGCAACATGCCTTGCACAGGACCATAGGTCGTGGATGGCTTGATGATAATGGCGGGAAATTTCTCGCGGTGATAGGCTTCGAGATAGACATCATCCGCCGCGACTTTGTTTCGTCCATACTCTGTGGTAGGGCGCAGGGGATGAGTCTCGTCGCTAGGGAAGTAGTCGTATTGGATTCCATACGTGCAGACTGTAGACGTTTGCACGAACCAGCCAACCCCGCGAAATGCACGCACGCTAGACGCGGCATCTTCTGCATTGAAGCAAATCATATCAATAGCCGCGTCGAACTTCTCAGCTTGCATTTTTTGTTCAAAATCAGCGCGATTATGTCGATCACCTCGGATGAGACGTACCCCGTTCGGTACATTTTCTGTCTTGCCGCGATTGAAGCATACGACTTCATGTCCCTGCTCGAGCAAGAGCCGGACGATTGACTGGCTGATATTTCCTGTTCCACCTACGATACAAATTTTCATCTCTTTGCCTTCAATCGAATAGCCATAATCTGAATAACGTTATTTTGGATGTCGTGTCCGTATTTGCAATCGTTCAATAGACTGACACCGTCACCACCTTCACTCAAATCCACCCATTTGTGGGCACAGGTCTCGAAGCGAGCCCAGTCCCAACTGGACTCAATCATCTTGATTGACCTAGCTAGATCAGACAGCCACAGCTTGTCATCGTAGAAGATATCTATCTCCCACGCGCCCCAAGACTTTGGACGGTCTTCGTGAGTGGCAACTCCACAACGCAAAGAACGTTGGGATGGGGCAAAATGGAGATACTTATCTTTACAATA
>Ga0081539_10005728_pt1 | contig 12425 bp, 7 predicted proteins | sample TabmetS4T2R2_FD_71023 | JGI IMG/M metagenome (GOLD analysis project Ga0081539, IMG submission 71023) | Tabebuia heterophylla rhizosphere microbial communities from the University of Puerto Rico - S4T2R2 | ecosystem: Host-associated > Plants > Roots > Rhizosphere ...
AACCCGGAAGACGACCGCACAATCAACATCTGGGACTGTCCGGAGCTCGCCCGCGGTGAGATGCCCGATGAAGAAACGATCACCTTGATCCTGATGGATACGATGCTCTTGGCCGGTGTGAAAGACGCTGATGAGCGCTCGCCGGTCGTGCTCACAAAAGCCATCAAATCAGTGCTCAAGAATTTCGTTCCGCGGAATGGCCCAGGGCTTCCCAAAAAAGAGCCGACGCTCAAGCACCTGGTTGAAAAGTTGCGCGCCTATCAGTTCGATAATGAGCGTGATAGGGTTTGCGCGGAAGATCTCGCATCGAAATTGGACAATTACGTCGGCAATCCCTGGCTCGATGCACCGACTCATCCGGATTTCGATCTGTGGTCGCCCTTCGATGTCTACGAGTTGGGCAGCCTTGAGAAATTCCCGCCGCTCGTCCGCCAGACGCTCGCTGGCCGCATTGCAACGCGGGTCATCCGCAGCATCGGCAAGAAGAATGAAGATGGAGAGTTCACTCCTACCCTGCTCATCTTTGATGAGGCTCACAGGTATCCACAGGAATTTCCCGGAATGATGCGCGTCATCGGCAGGGGCGCGCGCCAAGGACGCAAGGCCAACGTCGTGACATGTGTTTTGACACACACGTATGAAGACTTCACCGGGATCCACGACATTACAGCGACTGCCGGCGTCAAGATTATCGGCCTTCAGACCGGCGACATCTCCAGGCTGATTCGTGATGCAAACCTCTCGGAGCGCGCGGTTGCGGCAATCAATGCGATCCGCAACCACGATGGAGTACATGCGCAATTCGTCTTGGTCATGGGATCGGGGACGGCTCAGCACATCGAGATGATCCAGGTCTCGCTCTCTTCGGTGCGGCTCTGGATCCACACGACCAACCCTCATGAGCACAACACGCGCGCCCGGGTAATGCGGCTGACAGGGTGTTCCATGCTCGAAGCGGCGGCTTGGCTGGCCGAACGCTACCCGCGGGGCCTCGCGGCTGAAGGACTGCTCGAGATCGAAGAGGATGCGCTTAAGCAGTTACTCAAAGCGGGACAATAGATTGGAGAGGAGGCCAACATTTAGTTATTCGCTTGTATCTCCTTCAAGTATCAGCGGTTATGCGGAGTTTATGGAAAAGTGACCGGTGGGGGCGTAAACTGTGAATGCCGTTCTTTCCAATAGAATTCACAGTCTACTAATCGAAAGGAGAATTTTGTCATGAGGTGTATGTTGGTACTCGTATGCGCATTGTTGTCGGTTTCCTTTGCCGTTGGCGGTCCGTTTGTGTGGTCGCAACAGAACGATCAAGTGGAGGTAAAAACAGATCGCTTCAGTGAGGCAACGACTATCAAGCTTAAGCCCCAGACAATCCTCGATACTCCGGATCAAATTATCACAATGTCATTGGAGGCGAAATTCGGTGATAAGAAAATCAGGGATGAGGTGGACCGGACGTCAGAGATATTAGGAGAGCAGGCATTTGTGAGGCTTGAATCTCAGTCTAAAGGTTCAGTCGATTTTGGTGACAAGCAACTTCACTTCATTGTTGATGGTAAACGAATAAAGGTTGGCGAGAGTGTAGGGACCTTGCTGAAATTTCCTGGAAAAGATCCTGATCTCAAGCCCGGGTTCAAAAACCGTGAGGTATTCACAAACGGCCTGAATCTGGAGCAAATGAAACAAATTGCCAATGGCAATCGCGTTGAGATGAGGTTTGGCAAATACGAATCCGTGCTTAGTACGACGTTGCTTGGAAACTTACGTGAATTCGTCCGTGCGTTCACCAAGTATGCACCGTCCGGCAAGTTAAAGGAGAGACGGCTATGACGGCAAAGAAAATGTTACGTCATTTCGTAGTTGGCTTGATTATCGGCATCCTGATCATTCCATCGCAGCCTGTTCATGCTCAGTGGACAGTCTTTGATCCTTCGCAGTATGCGCTCCAGGTGAAAAAGCGGCTCGAAGAACTGAACCGTTGGGTGGAGACTGCCAGGCATTATCAGGATATGTATACAAAGGCGGTCGAAAATCTCACGACCGTACGCGGAGTATTGAAAACGGTCGATAAACAGCTCTTCAAAAATCAACAGGCTGCATTGCTTGCCAATGATATAGGAAAGATCATCAATAATTCTCAGAGGCTCCGCCGCCGCCTCGAAAGCATGGTCAAGTATCAAGTCAGATCTCTGAAATCTATCGATGATAGATTATCGCAGGGAGTATTTGATCCTGACGCAGATCTGAGGGATTTACAGAACTATCTTCTATACACCATGGGCCGTGATGCGCGTCAGACGGTTGATCGAATGATGAGAACCGCCAGAGCCGATGCCCAGCTCGCTGCCTGGAATGACCAAAAAAGCGCCTTAAAAGTCGAAAAAGCCGCCCTCTCGACAAAGCTGGAAGAACTGTCTACGAAGCTTAAGAATGAAGACGCAAACGATCTTGAGGCCCAACGCAACATTCAGCATTTGAATGAAATGATTGCGCAGACCGAAAGGCAAATCGGTGAGCTTGAGAAGCAGATCAGAGAGCTGACTGAGAAGATCAACCAACGTATTAGAGAACACGGCCTGCGCCTTCAAGATATGGAAAACTTTGCTTACCAAGTGGACTCGACCAATGAGATGTGGAAGGAGTTTCAGAAGACCAAAGTCGATCTCCAGAGAACAATGGACAGTTTGATCCTCGGCACTACTCCACCGACTGCGGAATAACCATTTAACAACGCACTGCTCCCTTCCCGCCCGGCTCTGCTCTGCCGGGATCGAGGGATAGTGTTGCCAACAACCGGAAGAAGGAGTGTATATGCGCAAAATAGAATCATTGCTTACTGCCCTCATGCTGCTGATTGTCATCAGTGCATTTGCGCCCACAATCCGCGCTCAGGAACCGTGGGAGGGTCCCGAATCCGGCAATGAACAGATCGACCGCAGAACAGGGCAGCTTAAAGCAAAGTCCAGCCCGGCCCTGCCGGAACAGATCCAAATTATGGGTCGCGTGATGACAGGCTTGATGGAATTCCTGCAATCTGAGGTGGTCGCCTACATGAGCACTTGGGCAATGTATATGGCGCAACTCCTATCAGGCTTGATTTTGCTCTTCAGTTTTCTCCGGGTCTGGCGCGAGAACAGCGGCAAGGGAGAGAATTTGTACTGGTGGTTTGCTCGTCTTGGCATCTGCTTGGGATTACTCACGTCAAGTATCTTCCTGATCAACGAAATGGTAGGAGTAGGCAAAGACATCGCCGTGGGCTCCTCCACGAATTCGGTGGTCTATCGTTTCTACGACCGCATGCAATCGAATTTCACTGAGAGCTACGCGAAGATCGCGCAGAACACTTTCAAAGTCAGGATCCCCGGAGAGCAGGAACCGTTTGCCGTTAAGCCTATCGACAGCACCGAGCAGTTCCTGGGTGTCATCTTCGATCAGCAGGGCACGGTGCGCGATTTCAATAATCATTTGAAGGATTCGACCTGGCTGATGCCGAAACTATTTGCCTGGCTTGGGGCTTGTCGGGGCATCCTCGAATTTGGCGATTTATGGCTGATGACTCTCTCCGGCATCGTGCTCCTAGGTATCAAGGTCTTCGCGCCCATTGCGGTGGCACTCGCTATCGATCAGAAGCTTGCGCAGCGTATCTCCTACCAGTTCCTTTGGGGGACCATTGTGTTGACCATTATCTGGCCGACTGTCTCTTATTTCATTCGCGGCTTGGCTTATATGTTCGGCAATGTAGCGATGTCGCTCGGCGACTCCGCACCGGTCTATGTTTGGAATGAGGCGACCTTTCAGGCTTTCAGAAACGTGCAATCCCAGCCTGTGTACACAGTCTTATTCGCGTGCTTCACCATGACGATTGCCGCGCTCTGCCTCTGGCTCTCGCCGATGATCGCTTACCAGCTCAGCACAGGAAGAATCTATGAAGGCATCTCCAATGCTGCCTCGACCTTCGCCGGCGCTCTCGTCGGCACAGCCATTGAGTTATACAGTTCGATCTCGGCAGCAAAGTATGGGCAGGAAGCTTCCCAAATTCAGGCTAACGCCGGGTATGAGTCGGACACGAAACGTGCCGGCGGCGAACGCCGGGCCGCCGATATTGCTGCCGGAGCAACTCGGGAACTATCGGTCAGCCAGGTCAAGGCTAATCAGATCGCGCAGCTCGCTTCGACCTATGCAAACCTGGGCTTTCAGAAAAAGAGCATCGAGTCAGATCGTAGTTTCCAAATAGTCGGGAATCTGGCGCAGGCTCGGCTCACAAACAGAAACATTGAAGCGGGTCTGACGAAAGATAAGGAAGAGAACAGGATCTCAACAGGACAGCAGATCCGGAACAGCGGTGGTGATGCGGTGGGGGGTGCTTACAGTATTGGTGGTGGAGCGCTAGGCAGCATTCTTGGTGGACCTGGAGGTGCGGTCCCGCTTGGCTCGGCGGTTAGCAGTTATATTCAGTTGAGGGGCAATGAGAAGCGCATGGATATGCATCAGGATGCCTCACTGGAAGCTCAAAAGCTGCGGAACACTAATCTCGAAACAGGTGCCGGCGCCCAGCAACTTAACCAGGACAGGTTCGCAATTGAGATGAACGCCGGCACCGATCGAAGAGCGGATGCCCTGGTCGGTGCGGCTCAACTATCGGCTCAGCAGACCGCGGGTGGAATCAATCGCTCGACGGCAGTCCAACTCGGCGGAATAGATCGCAGCACCGAGATGCACTTGCAAGCCAATCTAGTGCGATATGACGCGCAAGTCGAGGCCGCGGGCATTACGCGCGGCGCGGCAATCGAGGCGGCGCGATTGCACGCGATAGAATCGGTGATAAGAAGCGGCGGCAGTAAAATCGCTCGCGACATCGAGAATGGAATGGTTCTGAGGTATTGATTTGCGAACGCTCTCGAGTGCACCATCACATATTAAGCTTACGGGATTGTTGATTCGTACGAAATCGCTTGCCAGTAGATTTCTACGTGGAGAAGCGTAGCATCGCCAAACTCTGCGGTGCATCTCACCATCCTTCCAAATGAGCTTCGTAAATTTCCTTCGTTTGTTTTTAGAGAGTCATCTACCTGTATCAGCTGCTACTAACGTTCGGCAATATTCTACTTCCAGTAGTAACCATTCTCCTTCAGCCACCTTCTTGCGTCCTCGTCCCCTAGTTTGGCTGCCTGAATCCAGTCGGCGATCACACCCTCCTTGTCTCCGAGTGCGTCCTTAATGATCCCACGGTTGTAATAAGCATCAGCATTCTTCGGGTCGAGGTCGATGGCTTTATCGTAGTCAGCCAGCGCACCTTGTTTGTCTCCGAGACTGCTCTTGACGAACCCACGACATATATAAGCGACTGTATTCCTTGAGTCGAGTTCGATGGCTTTACTATGGTCGGCGATCGCTCCCTGCCTATTGCCCAGATCGTCCTTGACATTCCCGCGACTAATATAAGCATCAGCGTTCTTCGGGTCGAGTTCAATGGCTTTATCGTAGTCAGCCAGCGCACCTTGCTTATCTCCGAGATCGGTTTTAACCAGACCACGACCGGTATAAGCAATAGCGTTCTTCGGGTCGAGGTCGATGGCTTTCTTGTAGTCGGCCAGCGCACCTTGTTTGTCTCCGAGACTGCTCTTGACGAATCCACGATTAATATAAGCAATAGCGTTCTTCGGGTCGAGGTCGATGGCTTTCTTGTGGTCGGCCAGCGCACCTTGTTTGTCTCCGAGACTGTCCTTGACGAGCCCACGATAAATATACGCATTTTGATACTGTGGATTGAGCTCGATCGCCTTTGTGAAGTATGTGAGGGCTTCATTATAGCTCTTGCTCTCGTACGCCCTCTTTCCGCTCTCATACCAGTCTCCAAGGTTGAATACTGCCAGCGGGAACTTTGGGTTGAATTTCTGAGAGACCTGCGCCGTCTGCTCTCTCCCGAACTTCTTTAGCGTGTACTCTGATATACTCTCTAGCAAGTAGAGGTGGAGTTCGCCTGCCGTCACCACACCGTTTTTGTCGCGGTCTGCTTCTCCTTTCATTCCTTTAATCAGGAACCAGGTGAAGACTCCGTGCTTGAGATCATTGTCCTCCCACGATCTCTGGTTGGCGCTCGTGGCGAAGAACGCCATATTCATCGCCTCCTGATCCTTGATGATCTCCCTCCAGTTCGCGTTTAAGCTCGCGCCGGCGTCTGTGCCCTCCCTTGCTGTCCCGTCAACAGTCGCAGCCGCAGCGGCATGGCAGGCGTCGATGAACACGATCAGATGCCTCGGGTCAATCTTCGATTTCAGATATTGCAGGAATGTGTTGGAAGGAATTCCCATTGCATCCGGAGCGCCCTTTCTGCCATCGTAAGGCATGAAATAGACGAGATGATCGTCCGGATCTTCGAGGCCATGACCGGCGAAGAAGAGATAGACTAGATCGTCCCTGTGAACTCGCTCCCTAAGCCAGTTCAGGCCCTTTTCGTAGATATCATCTCTTTTGCCATTTTCGTTGAGCAGAAGGCGAATGTTCTTCTCTTGAAAAGAGCCTCCTTCCGGAGTCTTGATGAAGTTCTTGAACAGTAGGGCGTCGGCGTCGGCATATTTGAGCCGCTCTGCTTCAGGAAATCCGGGATAGCCCTGGATGCCGATGATGAGGGCGTATTTTTCGCCCGGCCCTTCGGTGGTTTGCGCAAGGACGGAGGGAAAGAGCAGGAGGGCAATGATCAGACTGAGAAAGCTTTTGATCATACGGCTTACACCGATTATTTGTTATTCGCGTCTTTTGCCTCAGGCTGAGAGGCATTGGCAAAATAAAAACCTATTGCGGGGGCGACGAGCCATGAGAGCAGAGAACTGATGTTTCCTACCTGTTCCACAGATTCTTCGATTGTCCCAAAGCCGATCGCGAGTCTCACAATAAATGCCGAGATTATGAGATTCCAGATCAACGAACCTAGCATAGCAATCATGAGAGAAGCCTTTTCTCGAGAGCGTTTCACAAGATGCTTGGCAGGTGCGGTTAAATAAAACGTGACGATCACACCGAGGTACGTCACATAAGAGGTGTTCAATTGCAAGACCGCAGACTTGAAGTTATCCTTCTCGATCCAATCTCCCAAGTATAGATACAAAATAACACCCATATTTAGACAAAAGAACACAAACCAGATTGCTGCCAATCTGACTCTTGCCGTGCTAAATAGCGATTGAAACGGCATAAGTTATCTCTCCTCAATTCCGCGCTTAGTTTTGCGCGTTTTCTCCGTACTACTTTGGAAGGCCGTCGATCTTTTTCTTTAGGTTCTCAGATTCAGGCCGGTAAAATTCCTCATTTCTTTCATCTCGCCAGGTACTCTCCCGTGCCTTTCTATACTTAACCAGTGCCTTAATTGTGAGCGCGCATTCCCCGGTAGAGTTAGTGACGCGATCCACCTCGACCAGGTGCGAAATCTTCCTCTCCGCAATGGTCTTTTCGTCGGACTTTACCAATTCGCGTTTATGCTTGAAATTGGTGACAAATGTGATGTTTCCTGAAAGAGAGGGTAAAGGGCCGTAAACGCTGAACTCCATATCGTCCTGGAGCACTTGACGAATTTGCTCCAGGACGTCCACAACCGAAGCGCCTTTACGTTTGGTGATGAGCGGGTATTTGTACTTACTGAAGTCTGTCGGCGGGGTATCATCATTAGGGTCATTTCCGCGAGATCCCTCAACCTCTATAGTCGCTGTTCTATAGAGCACTCCGAATTTCCCTTCCGCAATCAAGGTATAGGTAGTTGTCCTATCAGGAGTCAGCTCTTTCGTCCCGTCGGAAGTAGTTTTTCCAACTTCGGAAACAAAAGCCTTGTCAGCCTTTCCGATGCTCCACTTCAACTTTACGGATTGCCCCATCTGAACTTTGGCCAAGTCTAAAGATAGCTGCACCTCCTGCCCATAAGCAACGACAATGGTGCTAAGGACCATTACCGCAACAATGACTAAACGTATCATGATGCCCTGTCCTCCTGAATTTTGGCCACTACCAGGAATAGCCATTCTCCTTCAGCCACTTTCTCGCGTCCTCATCTCTTAGTCTGGCTGCCTGAATCCAGTCGGCGATTGCACCTTGCTTGTCCCCAAGGGCGTTCTTGACGATCCCGCGGTTGTAGTATGCCCTGGCGAACTTCGGATCAAGCTCGATCGCTTCACTGTAGTCAGCTAAGGCTCCCTGCTTGTCTCCGTGGTCGCGTTTGACGGTCCCACGGTCGTTATAAGCAAGGGCAAGTTCGATCGCTTTGCTGTTGTTGGTCGCTCCCTTTCTATATCCGAAGGCGTTCCTGAAGAGATCTAACATGTTATAAGCGGCGAACATCGGATCGAGTTCGATTGCTTTGCTGTTGTCGTCCACCATTCCCTCACTATCTCCGAGTTCGCGCTTGACGTTGCTACGATTGTTATAAGCATCAGCGAACTTCGGGTTGAGATCGATAGCCTTATTGTAGTCGGCTAGCGCTCCCCACCTATCTCCGAGTTGGTGCTTGACGGTACCACGGTTGTTATAAGCATCAGCGAACTTCGGGTTGAAATCGATAGCCTTATTGTAGTCGGCCAGCGCTCCCTTCCTATCTCCGAGTTCGTCCTTGACGAACCCACGATAAAAATATGCGTTCTGATACCGGGGATTGAGTTCGATCGCCTTTGTGAAGAAGCTAAGCGCCTCGCCATAGTTCTCACTCTGGAAAGCCTTTACTCCTTTTTCATACCAGTCCCCAATATTGAACACTGCCAACGGAAACTCCGAGTCGAACTTCGGGGAGGACAGGGGAGTCTGCCCTCTCCTGAACTTATTCGAAGTGTGCTTCGGCACGTTCTCCAGCAGATACAGGTGCAGCTCGCCAGCTGTCACCATCCCATCCTGATTACTGTCGGCCTCTCCCTTCATCCCTTTGATCAGGAACCAGGTGAAGACCCCATGCCTGAGATCATTGTCCTCCCAAGATCTCTGGTTGGCGCTCGTGGCGAAGAACGCCATATTCATCGCTTCCTGCCCTTTGATGACATCTATCCAACTCGCGCTTATTCTCGCGCTAGCGTCGGTCCCTTCTCTCGCCGTCCCGTCAAGGGTCGCGGCCGCGGCCGCATGGCAGGCATCGATGAACACTATCAGATACCTAGGGTCGATCTTTGACGCCAGGTCCTGCAGAAACCTGCTGGAGAGAATCCCCATCACATCGGGGTCGCTCTTTTTACTATCGTAGGGCATGAAATAGGCGCGATTGTCATAGGGGTCCGCAATCCCGTGGCCGGCGAAGAAGACATAAACCAGATCATCTCGGTGAACCCTCTCTCTTAACCAGTTCATCCCGTGCTCATAAATATCCTCGCGCTTGGCGTTTTCATTGAGTAAGAGGCGAATGTTCCTCTCCTTAAATAAACCGCCTTCGGGGGTCTGGATAAAGCTCTTGAACAGTAAGGCATCAGCGTCAGCGTACTTGAGCTGCTCTGCCTCAGGAAATCCGGGATAGCCCTTGATACCGATGATGAGGGCGTACTTTTCGCCCGGCCCTTCGGTGGTTTGTGCGAGGATGGAGGGAAACAGCAGGAGGACGATGATCATAATGAGAAAGCTTTTGATCATACTGAAACTTCCCTTTGTGACTTACCGCCAGAGCTATGACGGTTAATGTGCCGCTGAAGATATAAAACGTTAGAGCAATAAGGGATCGGTCGAGCAGGCCTGTGATGCCCAATTATATCGATGCTGCGTAGCGGCTTATGCGCATGCCATCTTCATCCAAGATCGGCGGTTTGCCTCTCTATGTAACTATAACGAGGGCCTCGGATGGCTGCGGTCGGATTATAGATCACATTTTGGCCGGTTACTAGTCAATTAAACATCAAGATCGCGGTCATCTACTGATTGACAGTCTGGGTTCTACGTTCCTGCATTAGTTTTTCAATCCGGGCTGCGACTCGCACAGGTATGATGCCGTTCAAGCTCAGATTCTGAAACGGACACTAGTCTAGGAACTGATATGCGATGGACAGAGTTATTATACTTCTACATGACAGATTTTGGAGTTCTGGCGGGAAGTGAGCGAAGGGGTTGGCGATGATGAGAACGCTTAGGTTGCCCCCAGCAGCAATCACGATATCTTCTCTGACCTCTCACACTACCTCGGAGATTCACTGATGAACCCGTGGATTTTTGGCGAGAAGTCTTCCCTGCCCCACCACGTCAATATATGAATTCCTTCTAGCCGGAAGATCAGTACGATGTGCGGCCAGCTAAGCGTAATATTAAGCTCGCATATAGTTGGACTGCTCATCGGTCCAAGGAACCGCACTATAAAGTGACCCCTTCCCTGCCTCGCATGTTGGAGCGCCGGCGCTTTTTCTTTTTGCCTTTGCGCTTCTGCGCCGTGGCCTTCTCAATATCTGCTTTCGCGCGCGCAATGGCCTTTAGAATTATAATGCTCGGTTCTTCGGACAACATTACATGTCCGCTTAGCGAAAGGTAATACAGTGTGAGTGCCGCCTTGTTCACCTCGGTATATCTGTAGCAGAATTGTATTCCGTTCGATGCTCCAAGACCTACATTAAAACGTGCCCCCAAAACAAAGAAGATATAGAAAGGCAACAGCTAAGGGGCTGACACCTCTTACTGATTAGCGTCCTTGCTGCGAAAGTAAGCGATTTCTGCACCGACTTATGTCTTGCCCTTCAAGGTGCGATGTCGCAAGATAAAAAGGCAATGATCATTCGCCGGCGAAAGCTGATCTTGACCGGCAGAGCGAAAAGTGGAAAAAGCTCCTTGTTCCCGAGATGAAGGCAGCACCTTATCTTATGCCCCTATGATCTAATTCAATCGCCTTCTTTGCTGGCTCCACCGGCTGCGACGGGACGATCTTCTCTCGCTCGTCGAATTTTAGAGCCAGCCTGTTCATCCAGTCTTTCAGTAATTCTTTGGGATTGCCAGCAATTGGGGCCACGTCGGTCATGTCGAAGCTTAACGTTTCAATCTTGATCAAATCTCCGGCGGGAAGCGACGCGATACGCAGACGCGAACCATCTTTCGAGTCAAAATGGAGCGATTGATTGAAAAATAAGCCAGAGCCAAGCACGTGGCGGCTAGCTCGATGAATTAATCCGCCTTCGGTCACGCTCAAATAATGAATCCAATTGAGGGTCCTCACCGCGGCGCTCCTACCGTCAGGGCTGAAGGCAACGGCGATGACAAGTGAGTCGTGACGAAGAGTCGAGATCAGCTCTCCACTATCAACTCGCCATAACCTCGCCTCACCATTACGGGGCCCGGAGTCACTGCTGGCCCCGGTCAGGACGAGCTTCCCATCGGGACTGAAGGCAACGGCGATGACAAATGGGTTGTGACGAAGAGTCGAGATCAGCTCCCCGGTATCAATTCGCCACAGCTTCGCCGCCGCTGAACCGCCGTCGCTCCCGGTCAGGACAAGCTTCCCATCAGGACTGAAGGCAACGGCAATGATAGGTGCGTCGTGACGAAGAGTCGAGATCAGCTCTCCACTATCAACTCGCCATAACCTCGCCTCACCATTGCGGGGCTCAGAGTCACTGCTGGCCCCAGTCAGGACGAACTTCCCATCGGGACTGAAGGCAACGGCGCTGACAAATGAGTTGTGACGAAGAGTCAAGATCAGCTCTCCACTATCAACTCGCCATAACTTCGCCTCACCACCGTGAGCGCTGAAGTCTTGTCCCTCGCCCGGAATCAAGAATCTGAGATCACCACCCCCGGTCAGGATGAACTTCCCATCGGGACTGAAGGCAACGGCAATAACAGGCGCGTCGTGACGAAGAGTCGAGATCAACTCTCCGGTATCAACTCGCCATAACCTCGCCTCACCACCGTGGAGCCCCAGGAAGCCACCGGCCCCGGTCAGGACGAGCTTCCCATCGGGACTGAAGGCGACAGCATTGACAGATGAGTCGTGATGAAGAGTCGAGATCAGCTCTCCGGTATCAACTCGCCACAACCTCGCTGCGCTGCTACCGTCCCCGGTCAGGACAAGCTTCCCATCGGGACTGAAGGCAACGGCGCTGACAGGTGAGTTATGATGAAGAGTCGAGGTCAGCACTCCAGTATCAACTCGCCATAACCTCGCTGCGCTGCTATCGTTCCCGGTCAGGACGAGCTTCCCATCGGGGCTGAAAGCGGCGGCGATGACAGGTGAGTCGTGACGAAGAGTCGAGATCAGCTCTCCGGTATCAACTCGCCATAACCTCGCCTCACCATTGCGGCGCCCAGAGTCACCGCCACCCCCAGTCAGGACGAGCTTGCTGTCAGAGCTGAAGGCGACGGCATTGATCTGCGAGTCGTGATGAAGAGTCGAGATCAGCTCTCCGGTATCAACTCGCCACAACCTCGCTGCGCTGCTACCGTCCCCGGTCAGGACAAGCTTCCCATCGGGACTGAAGGCAACGGCGCTGACAGGT
>Ga0081539_10005729_pt1 | contig 12423 bp, 8 predicted proteins | sample TabmetS4T2R2_FD_71023 | JGI IMG/M metagenome (GOLD analysis project Ga0081539, IMG submission 71023) | Tabebuia heterophylla rhizosphere microbial communities from the University of Puerto Rico - S4T2R2 | ecosystem: Host-associated > Plants > Roots > Rhizosphere ...
GCGACCCCCGGACCGAGATGGGTACGGCCCCCATGGTTCTCGAAACCGGTCAGCGGTGGCAACCCCAGCCGCGGATCGATGTCGCCGCGCACCTCGCCGACCGCCCGGGTCTCGCCCCGGTCGGACATGAGGTCCAGCAGACCAAGCCCGGCGCAGCGTGCGCCCTTGGCGAAGAACGACGAACCGAACAACTGGTACCCGGCGCACACCGCCAGCACCGCCGCGCCCTGGTTGACGGCCCGGTGCAGGCCGCCGTCGGCGTTCAGGCGCTGGGCGGCGAGCGCCTGTGGGCCGTCCTCGCCGCCGCCGATGAGATAGATGTCCGCGCTGGACGGCATGGCCTGGTCGGAGCGCACCTCGTAGGTCTCGACCGGGATGCGCCGCAGCGCCGCCCGGCGGGCGAGGATCAGCAGGTTGCCCCGGTCCCCGTAGGTGGACAGCAGATCCGGGTAGATCCACACGATCCGCAGCGTGCTCTCACTCATGATGTGCCCTCAGTTGACACGGTCCAGCTCCGCCCGGATGTCCTGGAACGCGGTGTAGTTGGCGATCACTTCGAGGCGCCCGGGCGGGGTGGCCAGGAGCGCCTCGTCGAACGACGTCATGTGCCGGAACCCGACACCGTTGACCTCCAGCCGGACCGCGAGGTCGAACGCCCGGTCCCCGGTGATCAGCACGGGCCGGCCGCGCAGCGGGGAGAAGTCCACGTCGTAGAGCCAGGACGTGTCGTGTCCGTCGGGGTCGCGGGCGTTCACGGAGAGCAGCGTTGGCGCGAACTCCGCCATGTCGAACGCCTCCAGCCAGCTTGCCGGATTCTTGGCGAGCAGCAGCCGGACCAGGCGTCCGTCGCGCTCGACCTGCGCGTACCGGCCGGCGACCGAGGCCACCGCGGCGAGCCGGGGTACCGCTTCGATCGGGCGGACCCCGAATTCGGCCGCCACCGCCAGCGCGGCCGCCGCGTTGCCCAGGTTGACCTGACCCGGCAGCTGGAGTTTGACCAGATGCCAGTCGCCGCGCGGATCGACGACGCCGTCGTCCTCGACCACCCAGTGCGGCCGCGGCCGGCGCAGGTAGCAGCCGGTGCACCACCACTCGCCGTCGGCACGCTCGATCGCCGACCCGCATTCGGGGCAGACCCAGGAGTCGTCCAGCCAGCGCTGCCCGGCGCTGAACCAGACGGTGTGCGCGGCCCGGGCCGCGGCCCAGACCACCATGGGATCGTCCGCGTTGGCGACCACGTGCAGGTCGGGATGGGCGGCGAGGGTGGTACGCCACAGCTGCGCCATCATCGCCACCTCCTTCGCCCGGTCGAGCTGGTCGCGGCTGAGGTTGAGCAGCGCGACCACCCGCGGCGTGGTCTCCTCGATGACCCGGGCCAGGTAGTGCTCGTCGACCTCGAGCACGGCGAACGGCGTGGCACCGGCCTTGGCCAGCGCCGACGTGTGGCCGGTGGGCATGTTGGCGCCGAACGAGTTGGTGGCGACCGGCCCGAGGACGCCGAGCGCGGCGGCGCCCAGCCGGGTGGTGGTGGTCTTGCCGTTGGTGCCCGACACGAGCGCGATCGCGCGGCCGGCGGCCAGGTGGGCCAGCAGGTCGGGGTCGATCTTCAGGCCGATCCAGCCGCCGATCACCGAACCGTCACCGCGTCCGGCCGCCCGGGACAGCGCGGCCGCGGTGCGCGACACGGAACTCGCGACCTTGGCGCGTAGGGGCATCTTCGCGTCTGTCACGCTGGCGAGGGTACCGGAGAGGACGGCTCGGCTCGGTTGCCGCGTACGCCGTCCCGTCTGACGCGGCGGCCGCGCGCCCGTTCTGCCCTCCACTTCCCTCCACGGGCCTTGTCCGACGCCCGTGGATTCGGGCATCCGAGGGTCGCCGATGGCTTGTCGGATAGCGGACGGGGCCCGGGGCGGCGCCCAACCCTCCACCCCGGCTCCACCCGTTTGACGTGCTGTTTCGTCTGCGAGTCCGGCTCACTGCACGGCTCAATCCGGTTGCGGGTGGAGGGAAGTGGAGTAGAGTGGAGGGCAGTGGCAGGGGGACCTGCCGGCCCACGGAATCAGGCGGACCGCGAACCGCCACGGGCGCAGGGGGGTTCGGCCGTGTTCCTCGGCACACACACCCCCCGCCTGGATGACAAGGGTCGGTTGATCCTCCCGGCGAAGTTCCGTGACGAGCTGGCGGGAGGTGTCGTGATCACCAAAGGGCAGGAGCGTTGCCTCTACGTCTTCCCGATGCCCGAGTTCCAGCGGATCGCGGGACAGCTACGGGAGACGCCGGTCACCAACAAGGCCGCCCGGGCGTACAGCCGGGTGTTCTTCGCCAGCGCGCACGACGAGGTCCCGGACAAGCAGGGCCGCGTCACCATCCCGGGCCACCTGCGGGAGTACGCGGCACTCGACCGCGAGCTCGTGGTGATCGGGGCGAGCACGCGGGTGGAGATCTGGGACAAGCAGTCCTGGGAGGCGTACCTCTCGGCGAGCGAGGACGAGTTCGCCGACATCGAGGAGGGGGTGCTGCCCGGCGGACTGTAGGGCGCCACACCGGTCGGGCCGCCACGGCGACCCGGACGTCACTGCCGCCGTACTGCGAGATCTCCAGCCGCTCCCGCTCCTGACGCCTCTTCCCCGGCGCCAGGCGCGTGTCCGGCTCGGGCGCGCCCGACGGCAACGGGCATGAGCGGATGGGGATCTGGCGGTACGGATCGACGACCGGGTGACCGGGTGAGCGCGAAGTGGGCAGGGGCAATGGGGGTCCGACATGGGGGAGCCACGCGGCACGCACGTGCCGGTGTTGCTCGAGCGATGCCTCGAGCTGCTCACCCCCGCGCTGGATCGCCCGGACGCCGTGTATGTCGACTTCACGCTCGGGCTGGGCGGGCATGCCGAGGCGGTGCTGGAACGGTTCCCGGCGATCGTGCTGGTCGGGCTCGACCGGGACCCGGAGGCGCTGGCGCACGCCGGTCAGCGGCTGGCGCGGTTCGCCTCCCGTACGCATCTCGTGCACGCGGTCTACGACCAGCTGCCGGCCGTCCTCGCCGACCTGGACCGGTCGGTGTTCCACGGTGGACTGTTCGATCTGGGCGTCTCCTCGTTGCAGCTGGACGAGGCGGACCGGGGATTCGCGTACGCCCAGGACGCGCCGCTGGACATGCGGATGGATCAGTCGGCCGGGATCACCGCGGAGACGGTCGTCAACGACTACCAGCCCGGCGACCTGGTCCGGGTGCTGCGGGAGTACGGCGAAGAACGGTTCGCGCCGCGGATCGTGTCGGCGATCGTCCGGGAGCGGGCGAAGGCCCGGATCGTGTCCACGGCGCGGCTGGCGGAGCTGGTCCGGGACGCCATCCCGGCCGCCGCGCGGCGAACGGGTGGAAATCCAGCAAAAAGAACGTTTCAGGCGTTACGCATTGAGGTAAATGGCGAACTCGCCGCCCTCGAGTCGGCCCTACCGGCCGCTCTGGACGCGCTGGCGCCGAAGGGGCGCCTGGTGGCGATGAGCTACCAGTCGCTGGAGGACCGGATCGTCAAACGCGCCTTCGCCGCGAGGGCGCACCGCACCGGGCCGATCGACCTGCCGGTCGACCTGCCCGGTACCGGGCCGAGCGTGCGGCTCCTGACCCGGGGGTCGGAGCCGCCGACCGCGGCGGAGGTGTCGGCGAACCCGCGTGCCGCCTCGGTGCGGCTGCGCGCGGTGGAGCGCCTGGAACAGAACGGCCAGGCATCGGGGGCCGCCCGCGAACGGCCCCGGATGCGGGCACCGGGGGGACGAGGGCGGAGACGCCCGGGGATACGCCAGGAGGGGGAGGGCAGAACATGAGCGAGCGTACGTATGCACCGCGGTCGGGGGGCCGGATCGCGGAGCAGCGAGGCGACGAGCAGCCGAGCGCGGCCGGGCGGCGCGGTCGGTACCGGGACGGCCGCGCCGTGGACGCGCCGACGCAAGGAACGTCGGCGCTGCAGCCGGCCGACGCCCCGGCCCGGGACACCGGGTCGACGCCGCGGCTGCGCGTCGCGCCGCCCGTCCCGATCCAGGCGCCGCGCGCGCCGTTCATCGTGCTCGTGCTCGTGCTGGTGGTGGCCGGGGTGTTCGGCATCCTGCTGATCAACACCAAGACGAACGAGAACACGTTCAAGCTCAGCAAGCTGCAGGACCAGCAGAACACGCTGGACAACCAGCAGCAGAGCCTGGAGAACCAGATCGCCGGGTACGAGAGCACCGGCAACCTGGACGCGGCGGCGCGCCGGCTGGGCCTGGTCAAGGCGGACACCCCGGCCTACATCCGGCTGCCCGACGGCAAGATCATCGGCGTGCCCAAGCCGGGCGAGGGCCGGCCGGCCGTGACCGCCGAGGACCCCGCCGCGGCCAAGCAGACCGCGACCGGCGCGAGTGGATCCGGCGCTCCGAAAACCGCCGCTTCGTCCCCGACCGGCACCGGCACCATCACGCAGAACGCCGGGTAGGCGGGCATGCCGCCGCGCGCCGACGAGCCACCGCGCCGGGGCCCCGGGCCCCGGCGCGGCGTGTCGCGCGATCTTCCGGTCGAGGAGCGGGACGAGGACGGCCGCCGGGGGTTCGGCGGTATCGGGGAGGCCCGTGCCTACACGCCGCGCGGGCGCTCGGTGGCCGAACGGGACCAGCGCACCCGCTCGCCCCGAGCGGCCCGCAGCGCCGACCCGTTCCGGCCGGCGCTGCAAGTGCTCGATGGCGGCCAGGCGGGCGGCCGGAGTCGTGGGCGGGCCGCGGACGAGACAGCGGGCGGCCACCCGGCTTCGCCGGGGCGGAGGGAGCCGGGGACCGGGCGTCGGCGCGGCACGGGGCGCGAGCGGCCGCCGGCTTCCCCGGAGGCCGGCGCGGACTGGGACGACGAGGACGACCGGGAGAGCACGCGGCGCGGGAACACCCGGCGGGCGAGCGTGCCCCGGGACCGCAGCCAGGCACGCGGCGCGCGGAAGACCGGGGACGGGCGGCGGGTCGTCGCGGATGGGCGGGACCGTGCCGTCCGGGAGCGCACGGTCGCCACCCCACCCGGACCACGACGGGCGGCCGGGGGACGGCCGGCCGGCGCGGGGCGCCCCACCAAGCGCGCCCAGAAGGCCGCGCCCGCGCGCCAAGTCCGGCCGGTCAAGAGCCCGCCGCCGGAACCACCGAAGCTCGCCAACAGCACCCGGCGGCTGCGGCTGGGTACCGTGCTGGCGCTGACGCTGTTCGTGACCATCGGCATCCGGCTGGTCGTGCTGCAGGTGGTGGAGTCACCGGCGCAGGCGAAGACCCTGCTGGAGCAGCGGCAGAGCCGGCTGACCGAGGTCGTGCTGCCGGCCGCGCGGGGCAGCATCCTGGACCGCTCCGGCGCGGTGCTCGCGCACAGCGTGGAGGCGCGCTACATCTACGCCGACCCGGAGCTGGTCCGCGACCCGGCCGGTGAGGCGGCCAAGCTGTCCCCGCTGCTGGGCATCGCGCCGTCGGCGCTCACCCAGCTGATGGCCAAGAAGAAACGCCCGGGCGGGGGGTGGTCGAGGTTCGAGTACCTGGCCCGCGGCGTGGACGTGCAGGCGGCGGACACGATCGCCTCGATGAACCTGCCGGGCATCGGGGAGGGCCGCGACGAGCGGCGGGACGTGCCGGGCGCGGACCTGGCCGCCAACCTCATCGGGTTCACCGGCAAGGACCACACCGGGCTGGAGGGCCTGGAGGCCCGCTACGACGACCTGCTGCGCGGTACCGACGGCGAGCGCGTCTTCGAGACCGGCAACCCGAACGTCGAGGGCGGCAAGCTGGCCAAGGAGATACCGGGCGGCTACCACCGCGAGACGCCGGCCCAGCCGGGTACGTCGCTCGAGCTGACCATCGACCGTGACCTGCAGTTCGAGGTGCAGCGGTACCTCAGCGACGACATGAGCCGGGTGAAGGCCGCGATCGGCGCCGCGGTGGTGCTGGACGTGCAGACCGGTGAGGTGCTGGCGCAGGCGAGCTACCCGGCGTACAACGCGGCGAAGCCGTTCGACGCCAAGCCGGTGGACCGGGAAGACGTGGCCAGCAGCGTGGTGTTCGACCCGGGTTCCAGCCACAAGCCGTTCGTGCTGGCCGCGGCGCTGCAGGAGGGCATGATCACGCCACAGTCCACGATCACCGTGGGTCCGGCGCTGATCCGGGGCGGATACCGGTTCCAGGACACCCATCCGCAGCCCAAGGGCACGAAGCTGACCATTCCCGGCGTCCTGGCCTATTCGTCCAACGTGGGCACCATCCTGATCGGCGACAAGCTCGGCCCGAAGCGGATCTACGAGTACCAGCAGAAGTTCGGGCTGGGCCACGCCAGCGGCGAGGGGATGCCGGGCGAGGCGACGGGGCGGCTGCTCGCGCCGGACCAGTGGAGCGGCTCGGCGTCCGGCTCGATCCCGATCGGCATGAGCGTGGACGCGACGCTGCTCCAGATGGCCGCCGGGTACGCGACGATCGCCAACAACGGCACGTACGTCCAGCCGCACCTGATCAAGTCGACCATCGCACCGGACGGCCGGGTCACGCCCGCACCAGCCCCGGAGTCGCACCCGGTGCTCAGCCCGGACGTGGCGACCGGACTGCGGACCATGATGGAAGCCGTGGTCGACGTCAAGGAAGCGACCGGCACCCACGCGGCGGTGCCCGGCTACCGGGTGGCCGGCAAGACGGGTACCGGTAAGCGCCTGATCGACGGCCGGTACACCAGCTACAACGCGGGGTCGTTCATCGGCATGGCGCCGGCGGACAACCCCCGGTTCGTCATCGCGGTGTTCGCCGACGTGCCGGGCGGCACGGGTGGCACGGTGGCGGCGCCGGCGTTCCGCAAGATGATGTCGTTTGCGCTGGCCCACTACCGTGTGCCGCCGTCCGGTTCGAAGCCGCCGACGTTCAAGATCTATCCGTAGGGTTGTGGCATCGGTGATCCACTTCGGGACACCAGGTAGGGTCTGACGCCGTGTCCGGAATTCCCCGACCCCAGACCGTCGCGCCGCAGTGGCTGAGCACCCTCGCGGGGCGGCTCCCGGCCGCTTTCGCCGGGGCCTCCGGGGACGTCCAGGTCACCGGCGTGACCCATGCCAGCTCCGAGGTGCGGCCGGGTGATCTCTACGCCGCGCTCCCGGGTGCCCGGCGGCACGGCGCCGAGTTCATCCCGGCCGCCCGGGCCGCCGGGGCCGTCGCGGTGCTCACTGATCCGGCCGGCCGCGATCGGGCCGTGGCCGCCGGGCTGGGCGTGCTGGTCGCGGACGACCCGCGGGCGGTGCTCGGCACGGCGGCGTCGGCGGTGTACGGCGACCCGACCGCCCGGCTCACCATGATCGGCATCACCGGTACGGCCGGGAAGACGTCGACCGCGTACCTGATCGAATCCGGGCTCTGCGCGGCCGGGCTGACCGCGGGCCTGATCGGCACCGTGGAGACCCGGCTCGGCGGTCTCGTGGTGGACAGCGTGCGGACCACGCCGGAGGCCACCGACCTGCACGCGATGCTCGCGGTCGCCCGGGAACGCGGGGTCGAGGCGGTGGTCATGGAGGTGTCCAGCCACGCCCTGGCCATGGGCCGCGTCGGCGGGGTGCGCTTCGAGGTCGGCGGGTACACCAACTTCGGCCTGGACCACCTGGACTTCCACCGCGACGCCGAGGACTACTTCGCGGCCAAGGCGAAGCTGTTCGACGGCCGGTGCCGGTACGAGGTGCTCAACCTCGACGACCGGGCGCTCACCCCGCTGTTCAAGCCGGCCACGATCAGCTACTCGGCGAGCGGGAACCGGGACGCCACCTGGTGGGCGTCCGACGTACGGCCGTCCGCGTTCGGGCAGCGCTTCGTCGCACTCGGGCCGGGCGGCGTCGCGGTCGAGGCCGGCGTCTCGATGCCCGGCCGGCACAACGTGGCCAACGCGCTGCTCGCGCTGGCCTCGCTGGTGGCGGCCGGCGTGGACCCGGTGGTCGCGGCGCGTGGGATCGCGAGGTGCCGGGGCGTGCCGGGCCGGCTGGAGCAGGTGGACGCGCCGGGCGGGGTGCTCGGCGTGGTCGACTACGCGCACAAGCCGGACGCGATCGTGGCCGCGCTGGCCGCGCTGCGCGAACTGGCCACCGCGCGGGGCGGGGAGCTGCTGTGCGTGATCGGGGCGGGCGGCGACCGGGACCGGGGCAAGCGCCCGCTGATGGGCGCGGCGGCGGCCCGGGGTGCGGATGTGGTGATCGTGACCGACGACAATCCGCGTACCGAGGACCCGGCGGCGATCCGTTCCGCGGTGCGGGACGGCGCCGCGTCCGCGGGCGCCGCTGCCAAGATCATCGAGGTGGCCGGGCGGCGGGCGGCGATCGACGAGGCGGTGCGGCTGGCCGGACCGGGCGACGTGGTGGCGGTGCTGGGCAAGGGACACGAGCGCGGGCAGGACCTGGGCGGCGAGATCGTGCCGTTCGACGATCGGATCGAGCTGGCGGCGGCGTTGCGATCCGCGGCGGGAGGTGCCGCGTGATCCGGATGACGCTCGGCGAGATCGCGGCCGCCGTCGACGGCCGCCTGGTCGGCGCCGATCCCGCTACCGTGGTCACCGGCCCGGTCGAGTACGACTCCCGCAAGATCTTGCCCGGCGGGCTGTTCGTGGCGTTCGCCGGCGAGAACGTGGACGGCCACGACTTCGCCGGGGCAGCGGTCGCGGCAGGCGCCGCCGGGGTGCTGGGCACCCGGGACACCGGAGCGCCCGGGATCGTGGTCGCCGACCCGCTGACCGCGCTGGCCCGGCTGGCCCGGATCGTGGTGGACCGGCTGCCCGAGCTGACCATCGTCGGGCTGACCGGATCGTCCGGCAAGACCACCACCAAGGACTACATCGGGCAGCTGCTCGCCCGCCTGGGCCCGACGGTCGCCCCGCCCGGCTCACTGAACAACGAGCTCGGGCACCCGTACACGGTGCTGAAGGCCACGCCGGAGACCCGCTTCCTGGTGCTGGAGATGGGCGCCCGCGGAATCGGGCACATCCGGCACCTGGCCGCGGTGGCGCCGCCCCGGATCGGTGTGGTGCTGAACATCGGGTCCGCCCACATCGGCGAGTTCGGCTCGATGGAGGGCACCGCGAAGGCCAAGGGCGAGCTGGTCGAGGCGCTGCCGGCGGACGGCGTGGCGATCCTGAACGCGGACGATCCGCTGGTGGCCGCGATGGCGTCGCGCACCCGGGCCCGGGTCGTGACGTTCGGCGAATCGGCCGGGGCGGACGTCCGGGCCACCGGCGTCGAGCTGGACGGGCGCGGGCGGGCGTCGTACACGCTCGGCGGCTGTGCGGTGAAGCTCGCCGTCGCCGGGCGTCACCAGGTCGGCAACACCTTGGCCGCGGCGGCGGTCGCGCGGGAGGTGGGCCTGCCCCTGGCGGAGGTGGTGGCCGGGCTCGGCGAGATCGCGGTGGTGTCCAGCCGCCGGATGGACGTGTTCGAACGCGACGACGGGGTGACGGTCATCGACGACTCGTACAACGCCAACCCGTCGTCGGCCGCTGCGGCGTTGCGGGCGCTGGTCGCGATGGGACGCGGGCGGCGCACCACCGCGGTGCTCGGCTACATGGCCGAGCTAGGGGCGTACGAGCGGGCCGGGCACGCCGACACCGGCCGACTGGCCGCCCGGCTCGGCGTACACCGGCTGATCGTGGTCGGGGAGAACGCCGCGCCGATCCTGGACGGGGCGCTCGGCGTCGAGGAGTGGACCGGCGAGGCCGTCCTCGCCGCCGATCAGAGCGCGGCGATCACCGCGCTGAAGGCCGGCCTGAAGCCCCGGGACGTGGTCCTGGTCAAGGGGTCGCGGTATCGCACGTGGGAGGTCGCGGACTCGCTCCGGCCCGAGGGGGAACGCCGGTGAGGGCGGTCATCGTCGCGGCCGCGGTCGCTTTCATCATCTCGCTGTTCGGTACGCCGATCGCCATCCGGGTCTTCACCGCGCTCAAGGCCGGCCAGCCGATCCGGACCCTCGGCCCGTCCACCCACCAGGGCAAGAAGGGCACGCCGACGATGGGCGGCGTGGCGTTCATCGTGGCCACCGTGCTCGCCTACGTGGCCGGGCACGTCGCCCTCACCACCCTGCCGTCCGCGCAGATCGCCCAGGTCGGGCCCACCATGACCGCGCTGGTGCTGCTGGGTCTCTTCGTCTTCTGCGGCGCGGTCGGCTTCCTGGACGACTTCCTCAAGGTGCGCAAGCGCAACTCCAGCGGGCTGAGCGCCAAGGGCAAACTGCTCGGCCAACTGCTGGTCGGCGGCGGCCTCGGCGTCGCGGCGCTCTACGTGCCCAGCACCAACGGGCAGACCGTGGCCAGCGAGCACATCTCGTTCATCCGGGACATCAGCTTCCTGGACGTCGGCAAGGTCGGCTCGGTGCTGATCTTCGTGTTCGTGATCATGTCGATGTCCAACGGCGTGAACCTCACCGACGGCCTGGACGGGCTGGCCACCGGCGCGTCGATCCTGGTGCTCGGGGCGTACTCGGTGATCGGGTTCTGGCAGTACCGGCACTGGTGCGGTGACCTCGCGTACTCGGACAATGCCCGGTACTGCTACGAGGTGCGCGACCCGCTGGAGGTGGCGCTGATCGCGGCCGCCGCGGCCGGTGCCTGCGTGGGCTTCCTGTGGTGGAACACGTCGCCGGCCCGGATCTTCATGGGCGACACCGGGGCGCTCGGACTGGGCGGCCTGATCGGCGGCCTCGCCATGGCCACCCGCACGACGCTGCTGTCCATCATCATCGGCGGGCTGTTCGTGATCATCACGATGAGCGTGGTCATCCAGATCATCTCCTTCAAGACCACCGGTAAACGGGTGTTCCGGATGTCGCCGCTACAGCACCACTTCGAGCTGGCCGGCTGGAGCGAGGTCAACATCGTGGTCCGATTCTGGATCGTGGCCGGCATCGGCGTGGCCATCGGGCTGGGCCTGTTCTACAGCGACTTCCTCGCCGTGATGGGTTAAGAGGCACGCTGTGCCTGATGGCCTCGCGTCCCCCGGCGGGCTCGCCCCGGACGCAACTCATCGGCGGCGCTCGCGACACGCCTACCTTTTAGCCGGGGGTGGCGCCCGGCTGCCGCGATGATGTCCGAGTGGCCGAAGACCGGAGCCGACCCTCGCTGAGCCGGCAGCTGCTGCCCGCCGTGCACGGCATGCTGGCGCGCCCGCTGTCGTCGTACTACCTGCTGGTCGCGTGCTCCGGGATGCTGCTGCTGATCGGCCTGACCATGGTCTTCTCGGCGACCAGCGTCAAGGCGTACGCCGAGCACGGCAACGCGTTCCTGACCATCGGCAACCAGGCGGTTTACGCGCTGCTCGGACTGGTCGCCTTCTGGGCGTGCCAGCGGCTGCCCGCCGGCACGCTGCGAGCCCTGGGCAAATACGTGCTGGGCGTGGCGCTCGTCCTGCTCGGCCTGCTCGACCTGCTGATGGCGCTGCGGTCGGTCGGCGCGCTGACCTCCGCCAAGATCGGCCCGGTGCACGCCGACCTGCTCTGGCTCTACCTCGGCCCGGTCGGCATCCAGCCGTCCGAGCTGGCCAAGCTGGGCGTCGCGCTGTGGGCCGCCGACCTCGCGAGCCGCAAGGGGGCGGCGCTCGGGCACTGGCGGGAGCTGGCGATGCCGCTGTTTCCGGTGATCGGGCTGCTGTTCGTCCTGGTCGGCTACAACGACCTGGGCACCATGCTGGTGCTGCTCGCGCTGATCGTCGGCCTGCTGTGGGCGGCCGGGGTACGGCTGCGGGTGTTCGCGGCGCTCGGCGTGCTCGGCCTCTCCGGCATCGCCCTGCTCATCGCCGCCGCCTCCCGCGGCGCCGGGTCCGGGCAGGCCGGCGAGGACAACTACCGCCTGGCCCGGCTTACCGTCTTCCTCAAGCCGCCGGAGGACTGCAACCTCGGCCTGTGCTACCAGCTCATGCAGGCCCGGTCGGCGATCTACGAGGGCGGTTGGTTCGGGGTCGGGCTGGGCAAGAGCGCGCTCAAGTGGGACTGGCTGCCCAACCCGTCCAACGACTTCATCTTCGCGGTGGTCGCCGAGGAACTCGGGGTGGTCGGCTGCTCGGTGGTGCTGGCGCTGCTGTCCGTCCTGGCGTACACCGGGTTCCGGATCGCCCGGCGGGTCGACGACCCGTTCCGGCGGCTCGCGGCCAGCGCGATCACCACCTGGCTGGTCGCCCAGGCGGTGATCAACATCGGTGGTGTGGTGGGCCTGCTGCCGATCACCGGCCTGCCCCTGCCGTTCATCTCCGCGGGCGGCAGCGCGCTGGTCGTCACGCTCGCGGCGGTCGGCGTGCTCGCCTCGTTCGCCCGTGCCGAGCCCGATGCGGCCCGGGCCCTGAACGCCCGTCCGCCCGCGAAATGGGTACGGCTAGTGTGGGCCCCGCTGCCGCCGTTACCCCCGCCACGGCAGCCGCGCCCCGCGGCGAACCGGGCCCCCGC
>Ga0081539_10005730_pt1 | contig 12422 bp, 10 predicted proteins | sample TabmetS4T2R2_FD_71023 | JGI IMG/M metagenome (GOLD analysis project Ga0081539, IMG submission 71023) | Tabebuia heterophylla rhizosphere microbial communities from the University of Puerto Rico - S4T2R2 | ecosystem: Host-associated > Plants > Roots > Rhizosphere ...
TCTTCGCGTGCGCGCCATATGCGGTCTTGATCGCCCGCGTCTCGGTCACGTCGTTCAACGGCGTCGCGGTTCCGTGGGCGACGATGTAGTCGATCTCGTCGGGAGCGACCCCGGCGTTCCGGAGCGCGTTCGTCATCGCCCGGCTCTGGCCGCGGCCGGTGGGCTCCGGCGCCGAGATGTGGAACGCGTCCGCGGTCAGCGCGCCGCCGATGACCTCGGCGATCGGCGCCGCCCCGCGGGCCTGCGCGTGCGCGAGCGACTCCAGGACGACGACGCCCGCGCCCTCGCCGAGGACGAACCCATCGCGCGTCCCATCGAACGGCCGCGACGCGGTCTCCGGCGAGTCGTTCCGCTTCGAGAGCGCGCCCATGTTGGCGAGGGCGGCGACGCCCATCGGCACGACCGGCGCCTCGGAGCCGCCGGCAAGGACGACGTCGCACTCGCCGGTGCGGATGAGCCGGAGTGCGTCGTGGAAGGCGATGACGGAGGTCGCGCACGCGGCCACCTGGGTCATCACCGGGCCGGTCAGGCCCCACTCCATGGACAGCATCGCGGCGCCCATCGAGCCCGACAGCGCGGGGATCGCGAAGGCGGATACGAACCGAGGACCCTTCGTGTCGTGGGTGTGCGTGCCGTCGATGATCGCCTCGATCCCGCCGCCGCCGGTGTTCACCACGACGCCGACCCGGTCGCGCTGGTCCTCGCTCATCGCCGCGAAGTCGATCCCGCTGTTCGCCACGGCCTCCTTGCCGGCCGCCATCGCGAGGTGGATGAAGCGGGTCATCCGGCGGGCCATCTTCGGGTCCATCGCCGCGGCCGGGTCGAAGTCGACGACCTCGGCCGCGATCTTCACCTCGAAGCCCGAGGCGTCGAAGCTCCGGATCAGGCGGGTGCCGGTGACGCCGGCAACGAGGTTCGACCAGTACGTTGGGAAATCGTTCCCGATCGGCATGACCGCCCCCACCCCGGTGACGACCGCCCGCCGCGCAGGATCCAGCTCAGGCACGGAGACTCACTCGGGGGTCATTGGGCACAGCCCCGATTGTACGGACGCGATTGCATTCGTCGCGCATGGGCGGCGCTGGCAAGGCGGCCGGGAGCACCGAAGCGAGCGGGCTTGAAGGCCCGTGAGCGAGGAGCGCAGCGGCCAACGCAGTCCAGCGTCGTTCAGGCGCGACAGCCCCTCAATCGCCGTCGTATCGCTTGAAGATGACCGCCCCGTTGTGGCCGCCGAGTCCGATGTTGTTGCTCAACGCGTACCGCACGGGCATCGCAGTCGCTTCCGTGACGACCCACAGGTCGCAGTCGGGATCCGGGTCCCGGTAGTTGATCGTCGGCGGGATGCACTTCTCGCTGACGGACATCACGGTCGCGAACGCCTCGAAGGCGCCGGCCGCGCCCATCATGTGGCCGGTCATCGACTTCGTCGCCGAGATCGCCAGCGAGTGGCGGTTCCCCGCCGCGCGATCCCCGAACACCGTCCAGATCGCCTCCGCCTCGCGCCGATCGCCGAGCGGCGTCGACGTCCCATGCGGATTGATCAGGTCGACCTCGTCGGCGGGCACGCCACGCCGCTCGAGGGCCATCTTCATCGCCCGCGCCGAGCCCGTGCCCCGCTCGATCGGCTGGATCATGTCCCAGCCATCGGCCGCCGACCCGTAGCCGACGACCTCCGCGTAGATCTTCGCCCCGCGAGCCTTGGCCAGCTCGAGGTCCTCCAGGAACAGACCCCCGGCGCCCTCGCCGAGGACGAACCCGTCGCGGGTCTTGTCGAACGGGCGCGAAACGGTCGCCAGTGGCTCGCCCGGACGGGGCATGCCCATCCCGCGCATGTTCGTGAAGCCGGCATGAGCGGTCTCGAGGAGCGGTGCCTCGGTGGAGCCGGAGATGACCGCGGTGCAGTCGCCGCGCCGGATCGCCTCGGCCGCCTCGGCGACGCTGTGCGTGCCGGTCGCGCACGCGGAGACGATGCACACGTTGTGGCCGATCGCGCCGGTCTCGATCGCGATCATCCCGGACGTCGAGTCGACGAGGGCGTTCGCGATGAACGTCGGCGGGACGCTCCGCGGACCCTTCTCATGGAGGGCGATCCAGGCGTCGATCATCAGCGCCTGGCCGCCCGCCCCGGACCCGAACACGACGCCCACGTCCTCTCGGTTCTCGTCGGTGATCTCGAAGCCGGAGTCCTGGAGGGCCTGCTTGCCGGCGGCCACGCCGAACCACATCGCCGACTCGCTTCGGCGGACCGCCTTCGGGTCCATCCAGTCCGCGGCATTGAAGTCGCGGACCTCGCCGGCCGCCTTCGCCTCGTAGCGCGAGACGTCGAACTTCGTGATCTCACGGAGGCCGCTGCGCCCATGGACGAGGTTGCCCCAGGCGGTCTGCACATCGTTTCCGACGGGACTGACCACCCCGAGTCCGGTGACGACGACGCGGCGGTCGTAATCGGGTCTGCGCACGCTCGGTGGGTTCCTTTCTGGAGCTCTGGGGGTCAGGCTGGGGCAGCCGTCGGAACGAGCGTCGGGACGGCGAGACGATCCGGTGCGGACGAGTCGTCGAGCGCGATCGCCTCGGCGTCAGGGGCGATCCGCTTGATCAACCCGGTCAGGACTCGGCCCGGTCCGACCTCGACGAACGCCGTGACGCCGGCGGCCGACATCGTCTCGACGGCGGCAACCCAGTCGACGCCGGCGGTCAGATGCTCGATGAGCTCGGCACGAGCGCCGTCCGCCGTCGTGATCGGTCGGGCGTCGGCATTGGCGATGAGCGGGACGACCGGATCTCGGAACTCGACGTCGGCGAGCACGCGGCGCATCCCCTCGGCGGCATCGGCCATGAGCGGCGAGTGGGCCGCCACCGAGACCGGCAGGACGATCGCCTTGCGAGCGCCCAGGTCCTTGGCGATCTCCGCCGCAGCCTCGATCGCCGCGCGATCGCCCGAGACGACGACCTGGCCGGGCGCGTTCCGGTTGGCCACCCCGAACGTCCCGTGAGCCGATGCACGCTCCAGGAGCGCCGGCAACGCGGCGTCGTCGAGCCCGAGGATCGCGGCCATCGCGCCGTCGCGGCCGGCACCCGACGCCTGCATGAGCAGGCCGCGCTCCCGGACGAGGCGCACCGCGTCCGCGAGCGACAGGACCTGGGCGGCGACGAGCGCCGAGTACTGACCCATCGAGTGGCCGGCCGCGTACGCCGGGATCGGCGCGTCGACGCCGGCGCGGGCCCACCGCTCGCGGACGGCGGCCAGGTAGGCGATCGAGGTCGCGAGGAGGGCCGGCTGGGCGTTCTCGGTCCGGTCCAGGTCCTCGGCGGGACCCTCGAAGGCGAGTCGGGTCAGCGGCTCGGCCAGGGCGGCGTCGGCCTCGGCGAGGACGGCCGCCGCGGCCGGCGATGCCGCCGCGAGCGCCTGCCCCATGCCGACCGATTGCGAGCCCTGACCGGGGAAGACGAAGGCAGGCGCGGTCATCGTGGCCACCTTACGGCCGAAATCGTGCGCACGCGGCCCGGCGTGTGCGAGATTGCACGCACCGGCTCCGATCCCGATATCCTCCGGCGCGATGACCGTCGATACCCGTGCTCCCGCTCGCAGGCTTGGACCGCCGCCCCCGGCCCGCGCCATCGCGCGCCGCTTCGAGGCCGACCTGTCCGCAACGGTCCTCGCGGCCGGCTCGAAGATCACGAACGTCCGCCAGATCTCCGAGCGCGTGGCGATGGGTCGCGCGCTGTGGCGGGAGCTCGTCATCGGCTTCGCGTCGCAGCTCGGGGAGATGCGCCTGGGCTTCACCCAGCTCGCTGCGCTGTACGTCCTCGCGGACTCCGGGACGATGACGATCGGCGACCTGGCCGAGGTCATCAACCGCTCTCCGTCCGCGACCAGCCGGCTCGTTGACGGGCTCGTGAAGCGCCGGCTCGTCGAGCGCCGAGTCGAGGAGGAGGATCGCCGTCAGCGGACGCTCCAGCTCACGCCGCGCGGCGCGGCGCTTCTGCGGGTCGTGGACCGGGCCCGCGCCGACCAGTTCCTGAGCGCCGTCCGGCCGATGCCGACGGCCGAGCGGGCCCTGATCGCGATGGGCGTCGCGGCCCTCGCGACGCACGCGATCTCGCGCCGGGGCCGGCTGATCAAGACGCGGGCCGAGTAGGCCCGGGATCGAAGGAGACGCAGATCGTGGACAGCGTGCGAGCGTCGTCGCTCCTCCTCCGGGTCGAGCATCGCCACGGCGACGAGTGGGTTCGCCTCGAGCCGTCGCCCGAGCACGACTCGGCCGAGAGCGACCCGGAGCGGAGTTGGGGGTTGGGCCGGATCTTCGCCTGCCCGACCTGCGAGGAGCAGGTCCGGGTCGATCTCGACCGCGACGAGCGGACGGTCGGCTGACCCGAGCCTCCGGACTGCGGGATCAGCCGCAGAAGCGGCGGACGACGTCGTACAGCACCGGGAGGCCCCAGCGCAGGGCGTCCACACCGACCCGCTCGTCGACGCCGTGGAACCGCTCGAGGAACCGTTCCTCCGGGTCGAGACGGAGCGGCGAGAAGCCGTAGGTCGGCACGTCCAGGATCGCCGTGTGCTTCGCATCGGTCGCGAAGGGCACGATGACCGGGAGCGGGATCCCGTCGGGGTCGTGGTCGCGGACGGTCGTCTCGAGGAGCCGGTAGAGAGGCGCATCGACGGGTGCGGCGACCGCCGGCGCGTGGATGATCAGGTCGATCTCGACGTGCTCGGCGAGGTCTCCGAGGCGCCCCTCGATGATCTCGCGCATGTCCTCCTCGGTCGTTCCCGGCAGGACCCGGCAGTCGATGTCGAGGGTCGCCTCGCCCGGGATCACGTTGTACTTCACGCCGGCGTGGAGGATCGTCGGGCTGATCGTGTCGCGGAGGAGCGCGCGGACCACGCGGGCATACATCGGATCGCAGATCGCGTCGAGCGCCGCCTCGCCCGGTCGTGGATCGTCGCCCATCAGGGCTCGCAGGATCCGGGCCGGGTCGCCCTCCACCTCGCGGGCCGCGCCGTCGAGGAAGGCCCGCATGACGGGCGTGACCTGCGGCGCGGCCTGGCTCGCGAGACGCGTGACCGCGGTCGCCGCCCGGATGACCGCGTTGTCGTCGCGCGGCATCGAGCCGTGGCCCCAGGCGCCGCGAACGGTGAGGCGGTACACGGCGTAGCCCTTCTCGGCCACCCCGATCGGGTAGAAGCGCCGCCCCCCGAACGTCGTCGCGACCGCGCCGGACTCGTTGATCGCGGCGGCCGCCCGGACGAGCTCCGGCCGCTCCTGGACGATCCAGCCGATCCCGTTCAGGCCGCCAGCCTCCTCGTCGGCCGTGCTGAGGAACAGGATGTCGCGGGTCAGGCCGGGGACCGGATCCGCGGCCGGGTCGCGGCCGGCTGCTCGGGCCTCCGCGGCGAGCATCCGCACGACCGTCAGCTCCATCGCGAGCAGGTTCTTCATGTCCACGGCGCCGCGACCCCAGATCGACCCGTCGGCGACGTCGCCGTCGAACGGACCGTGCGTCCACAGCTCCGCCTGGGCCGGGACCACGTCGAGATGGCTCAGCAGGAGCAGTGGGTCGCCGCCCGTTCCGTCACCGCGGAGGCGGGCCGCGACGGAGCCGCGCCCGGGCACCAGCTCGAGGACCTCGGCGGCGAGGCCCGCGTCGTCGAGAGCAGCCGCGATCCAGCGGGCTGCCCGCGTCTCGCCGTCGGGGACATCGCTCGGCACGGGGTTCAGCGACGGGATCCGGATGAGCGACCGGAGCGTCTCGACGAGCTCGTCCGACGCCGTCGCGAGCGCGTCCGAGTCGAGCCGGGAGGAGGGGAGCGGCTCGGGCACGATCAGCCCGAGCCGCCGACGAGCGCGTCGATCCCGAGGACGGCCGCCAGGAAGCCGAATAGGAACCCGGCGGCGACGATCGCGACGACGAACAGGACGAGCAGCCGGACGTTGCGCCGGTCCTCGAGCTCGGCGGCTGCCGGATCCGGATCGCGGCCGCCCGGGATGTACGGGGTCGACAGGCCGCGCCGGCGGGCGGCCGCGCTCCGCTCGGTGTCGTACTGGGTGGGGTCGGGCGGCACCCGCGGGGCGGGCGGGACGACCGGCGGCTCGGGCTCGCTCATGCAGCCACCTCCCGGATCGGGACGAGGCAGTCGCGGACGACGTCGTCGAGACCGGCCGGCCCGAGGGCCGCGGGCATCCCGACGATGACGTGGCTCGCGCCCGCCCGGATCGACGCCTCGGCTGCCTGGACCGCCTCCCGTCGCGTCGCCGCTGTCGTTCCGGTCCCGACCTGGGCAACGACGTCGAACCCGGCCGGATCTCGACCGGCCTCCTCGAGCGCGGCCATGATCGCGTCGCGCTTCTCCGTGAAGTACGGGACGTTGCCGGCGTGCGTCCCCGGCTGGAGCCAGCCGGCCGCGGTCCGCGCCGCGAGCTCGATCCCGCGCGGGCCCTGGCCGCCGAGGTAGATCGGCGGTCCTCCCGGCGTGCGCGGGCCCGGCGCGTTGACCGCGCCGGCGAGCGGGTAGAACGGGTCGTCGCGGGTCACGCCTGGCGGCGCAGCGGCCGCCGCGGACCACAGCGCCTGGAGCGTGTCGACCGCGGCGACGAGGCGATCGATCCGGCGCCCGATCGGCGGGAGTTCGAGCCCGAACGGCTCGTGCTCGCCCTCGAACCAGCCGGCGCCGAGGCCCAGGACGAAGCGGCCGTCGGTCGCGTGGTCGAGGACGACCGCGGCCTTGGCGAGGACGACGGGCTCGCGGAACGTGTTCGACAGTACCGCGTGACCGACCAGCACGCCCGGAACGTGGTGGACGAGCGTCGCCAGGAGCGTCAGCGCCTCAAGCGACGCGCCCGGCACGTCCGGGTCCATGTTCGTGAGATGGTCGTTCAGCCAGCCGCTGTCGAAGCCGCCGCCCGCCGCAGGATCGGCCCGGAGCTCGCCGGCCCGACGCCAGGTCGCATCGACCGTCGCCCAGTCCACGTCCTGCGGCGAGGTCTTGAACCCGATCCGGACCGTCATCCGCCGCTGATCACCGTGTCCGCGAACGCCGTCGGCGCCGCCGGCCCGGTCGAGGCGTCGAGGGCGCTCGTCATCCGGCGGCCGGTCGTCACCGCGCCATCTGACGCCGACGAGACCAGGGCCGCGTACTTCGCCAGGACGCCGCCCGCGTAGCGCGGCGCCGGAGCGCTCCAGCCGCCACGCCGGCGCTCGAGCTCCGACGACGCCACCTCGAGGTCGAGCCGCCGGGCGTCGACGTCGATGACGATCTCATCACCCTCCTCGACGAGGCCGATCGGCCCGCCAAGCGCGGCCTCCGGCGCGATGTGGCCGATCATCAGGCCGTGCGTGCCTCCCGAGAAGCGGCCGTCCGTGATCAGCGCGACGCTGTCGCCGAGGCCCTCGCCGACGAGCGCCGCCGTCACGCTGAGCATCTCCTGCATGCCGGGTCCGCCGACCGGGCCCTCGTAGCGGATGACGACGACGTCGCCGGGAACGATCCGCCGGTCGCGGACGGCGGCGTAGCAGGCGGCCTCGGAGTCGAAGACCCGGGCCGGGCCGCGGTGGAGGCGGCGCTCGTGACCGGCGAGCTTCACGACACAGCCGTCCGGGGCGAGCGAGCCGCGCAGGATCGTCAACCCGCCGGCCGGCTTGATCGGATGATCGATCGGGACGACCACCTGCTGGCCCGCCGCGGCCTGCGCCGCAGCCGCGATGTCGGCCATCGTCCGCCCGTCGACGTTCGGGGTGTCGCCGTCGATCTTCCCGCCCGCCAGGAGCTCGCGGAAGACGAGCCCCAGCCCGCCAGCCTCGTAGAGGTGGGTTGCCGTGAACCGGCCGCCGGGCTGGAGGTCGGCGACGATCGGCGTGCTGTCCGCGATCGTGCCGAACTCGTCGATCCCGAGCCGGATGCCGAACTCGTGGGCGATCGCCAGGAGGTGGAGGACCGCGTTCGTGGAGCCGCCCGTCGCGGCGGTGGCGGCGATCGCGTTGTCGATCGATCGACGGGTGACGTAGTGCGACGGCCGGGTGTCCGCGCGGACGAGTCCCATGACGAGCTCGCCGGCCCGCCGGGCGGCCTCGTCCTTGGCCGGATCCTCGGCCGGGATCCCGTTGAGTCCGGCCGGCGACAGCCCGAGCGTCTCGATGACCATGCTCATCGTGTTCGCGGTGAACTGCCCACCGCAGGCCCCGGGCCCTGGGCAGGCGGCCGCTTCGACGTCGTACAGATCGTCGAGGCTGATCTTCCCGGCGCGATACGCGCCGATCGCCTCGAACACCGTGACGACGGTCATGTCGCGGGCGCCCGTCCCGTTGCCGCCCATCGCCGCGGTCCGGATCCCCGGATGGATCGTGCCGGAATACAGGGCAAGGGCTGGGATGTCGAGCCGGCCCATCGCCATCACCGCGCCGGGTCCGGTCTTGTCGCAGCCGAAGATGCAGACGAGTCCATCGAACAGATGCCCGCGCGCGACGAGCTCGATCGAGTCGGCGACGACCTCGCGACTGACGAGCGACGCCTTCATCCCCTCGGTCCCCATCGAGACGCCGTCGCTGACCGAGACCGTGTTGAACTCCATGGGCGTCCCGCCGGCCGAGCGGATGCCTGCCTTCACCGCCTCGGCCAGCCGGCGGTGGTTGTAGTTGCAGGGCATCGTCTCGATCCAGTTCGTCCCCACGCCGACGATCGGCTTCGCCAGGTCGTCGTCGGTGAAGCCGATCGCCTTGAGCATGCTCCGAGCCGCCGCTCGGTCCGGGCCGTCGGTCAGGGCGGACGAGTGGCGCTTGGCGGGGTCGGTCGGCCGGTCGTAGGGATGACGCTCAGGCATGGGTCGTCTCCGGGACGGACGCCGGGACGTGAAGTGGCGTCCGCGCCGCCCAGTGTAGGGCGGGTGCCTTCCGCAGCGGGCGGGCGGCCGCTATGCTGCCCGGACGCGAGCGGGGTCCACGCAGGTGGAGAGGGTGATGGCGACGCACACGGACGAGAAGCTCGAGCTGTTGCGAAAGAGCCCGTTCCTGGAGGGCCTGAGCCGCAAGGACCTGGAGGAGGTCGGCCGCCTCGCCGACGAGGTGGATCTGCCCGCCGGCCGGACCTTGATGCGAGAAGGGGATCTCGGCCGCGAGTTCTACGTGATCATCTCCGGCTCGGTCGACATCGAGCGCGGTGGCAAGCACATCCGGACGATGGGCCCCGGCGAGTTCTTCGGCGACATCTCGCTCGTGACCGAGCGCCGCCGGACCGCCACCGTGACCGTGAAGGAGGACGCGACGTTCCTCGTCCTCGGTCACCGCGAGTTCCACTCGCTCATGGACCAGTTCCCGTCGATCCGGCTCAGCGTGCTCGAGTCGATCGCGAACCGTCTCCGCGCCCTGGAGCCGGATCTCGTCCACTGACCCGCTGCCCGCCCGGCGCGGCGTCACCGTTTCGGTACCGAAGCGCGACCTCGGCCACGACATTCCCTCTTGCCGGATGAGAACGACGATTGCAGAATGGCGAGCGCGATGAGCACGCCGTCCGAGCTGACCGTGTCGATGTGCCACTGTCATGCCCTGCAGGGTGGACGGTGTCCGTAGGCGTGCGCTTCGACTGATTCGCCGCACGCCAGCACAGCACCGGACCCCTGCCGAGGCAGGGGTCTTTTCGTATCCGTCGCTCGAGACCAATCGAAGGGACACCCACGTGACCGACGTTCTCTCCCCCCCGGCAGCGTCCGGCTCAGCTTCACTGCATGGCTCCGGCATGATCTCGGCCGCCGAGCTCGCCCGGCGTCTGGGCGATCCGACCCTGACCGTCGTCGACGTCCGCCCACTCCGCGCCTACAACGGATGGCGCCAGCGGGGCGAGGCGCGCGGCGGACACCTCCCGGGCGCCGTCTCGTTCCCGGCGGAATGGCTCGCCAGCGTCGACCAGCCGGAGATCGCCCGGATCCTCGGCCGCAAGGCGATCGCCGCCGGTCGCGACGTCGTCGTGTACGGCGACTCGACCGACGCCGGCGCAGCGTTCGCCGCCGCGCTGGCCGAGCGCGGCATCCAGGGTGCGAATGCCCTCACGGATGGCTTTGCCGCCTGGATCGCCGATCCGGCTCGCCCGGTCGAGAAGCTGGCGCGCCACGATCGGCTCGTCCACATCGACTGGCTTGCCGAGGTCCTCGCCGGAGGGACGCCGGAGGCGGCGCCGACCGGTCCGTTCAAGCTCTTCCACGTGAACTTCGGCGTCGCCGAGGAGTACGCCGATGGGCACATCCCGGGCGCCTTCCACCTCGACACGAACTGGCTCGAGAACCCGGTCGACTGGAACCGGCGGACGCCCGAGGAGCTCGAGCTCGCGTTGCGCCAGCTGGGGATCAGCCGGGACACGACCGTGGTCGTCTACGGTCGCGACACGGTCGGCGCGGCGAACGAGAAGTGGCCCGGACGGCGGGCCGGCCAGATTGCCGCGACCCGCGCGCTGATGATCCTGCGCTACGCGGGCGTCGACGACGTGCGGCTCCTCGACGGCGGCTACGACTGGTGGGTGAACGCCGGCCATCCCGTCGAGACGACCCTTCGCGTCCCCGAGCCCGTCGGGGCGTTCGGCGCGACGATCCCGCTCCGCCCCGAGGTCATCGTCGACCTGCCCGAGGCGAAGCAGATCCTGGCCGATCGGGACGGGGCGGCGCTCGTCAGCGTGCGCACCTGGAAGGAGCACGTCGGCCGGGTCAGCGGCTACAACTACATCGGTCCGGCGGGCCGGATCGCGGGCGACGTCTGGGGCAACTGCGGCTCGGACGCCTACCACATGCAGCACTATCGGAACGTGGACAACACGATGCGGGCGTACCCGGAGATCGCGGCCAACTGGGCGGAGGCCGGGATCACGGCCGACAAGTGGGTCGCGTTCTACTGCGGCACGGGCTGGCGCGCGAGCGAGACCTGGTTCTACGCGTATCTCCAGGGCTGGGAGCGGATCGCCGTGTACGACGGCGGCTGGTTCGAGTGGAGCGCCGACCCGGTCAACAACCCGATCGAGGTCGGCGAACCCGACGCGACCGCGCCGCAGGACGAGTACGCGGCCTAGGGCCAGGCAGGGTCGCGCGTCGGACGGCTCGGCGCGCGACCGATGACTCCCATCAGCGGTCCGCGAGCCACGCCTCGACGAGCGTCCCGAGCGTTCCGAGCCCCACGGCCCCGGAGCCGAGCACGACGTCGTGGAACGCCCGGATGTCGAACCCCGGGCCGAGCCGTCTGCTCGCGGCGTCGCGCAGGCGCAGGATCTCGCGCTGGCCGAGCTTGTAGGCGAGCGCCTGGCCCGGGATCGCGAGATACCGATCGACTTCGTTCGTGATGTTGTTCTCGGCGAGTGCCGTGTGCTCCAGCATGAACGTGATCGCCCGGTCTCGGCTCCAGCCGAGCGCATGGAGGCCCGTGTCGACGACGAGGCGGCACGCCCGCCACGCGTCGAACGAGGCGACCCCGAACGCCGCCAGCGGCTCGGACAGGAGGCCCATCTCGACCGACAGCCGCTCGCTGTAGAGCGCCCAGCCCTCGATGAACGCGGTCGGCCCATGGAACCGCCGGAACGCGGGTAGGCCGTCCAGCTCCTGGGCGATCGCGAGCTGGAGATGGTGGCCCGGGACCGCTTCGTGGAAGGCCAGCGTCTCGGCCTCGTAGCGCGGACGGGTCTCCGGCGCGCTCGTGTTGATGTAGTAGCTCCCGGGCCTGCTGCCGTCCGCCGCGGGCTGGCGGTAGTAGGCGATCGTCGAGTGGACAGCCTCATGGTCCGGCATCTCGACGACGATGCAGGGCGCCTTCGGCAGCCGGCCGAACCAGCCGGCGATCGCGCCACTCGCCCGGTCCAGCGCGTCCTCGGCGACGGCTCGGACCTCCGCCGACGTGGCGAAGTGGAGGGCCGGATCAGCCCGGAGCCGAGCGAGGATCGTCGCCTGGTCCGCGGTTCCGAGGAGGCGGGCGCCGAGCGCGCGGAACTCGGCGTCGATCCGCTCGGTCTCGTCCAGGCCGATCCGGTGGATTTCGGTTGGTCCCAGATCCAGCGTCGTATGCGCTCGGACGAGCGCGGCGTACGCCTGGGCGCCTCCCGGCACGGACGACAGGCCCGGCTGGTCGTCGCCACGGGCGCGCGGGCCAAGCTCGTCCACGAGGAACGTCCGGTACCGCGCGAGCGCCGGGGCCGTCCCATCCGCGACGGCCGACCGGATCGCTTGGACGATCGCCTCGCGGCGTTCGCCGGACCAGTCCTCCGGGAGAGCGGACGCCGGTTCGAGCAGCGGCCAATCGTCGATCGGACGGGCGAACAGGTCGTCGAGCTCGGCGATGACGCTTCGAACGAGGGCTTGCGGCGAGGCGACCCCACTCGCCAGCGCAGCCCGCGACGTCGCGGTCAGGCGGTCCACCCATGGCCCCATCTCGCGCCAGCGAGCCACGAGGGCTTCGCCGTC
>Ga0081539_10005731_pt1 | contig 12421 bp, 14 predicted proteins | sample TabmetS4T2R2_FD_71023 | JGI IMG/M metagenome (GOLD analysis project Ga0081539, IMG submission 71023) | Tabebuia heterophylla rhizosphere microbial communities from the University of Puerto Rico - S4T2R2 | ecosystem: Host-associated > Plants > Roots > Rhizosphere ...
CAAGTTGCTCAAGCTCGTAGATGACCATCATGTGCGCGGCTGGGATGACCCGCGCATGCCCACGCTATCCGGGATGCGTCGGCGCGGCTTTACACCAGAAGCCATCCGCGATTTCTGCGACCGGATCGGCGTCGCCAAGAGCGAAAACATCATCGAGATCGGCCTGCTGGAAGCATGTGTGCGCCAGGATCTGAACGCCCATGCGCAGCGTGTAATGGCCGTGCTCAATCCGCTTAAGGTCGTCCTGACCAATTACCCGGAAGGCCAGACCGAAGCAATGACGGCTGTCAACAACCCGGAAGATGAGAGCATGGGTACTCGTCAGGTCCCCTTCTCACGCGTGCTGTATATCGAGCGGGACGACTTCATGGAGAACCCGCCCAAGAACTTCTACCGGCTGGCCCCCGGACGCGAAGTCCGGCTGCGTTATGCCTACTTTATCAAGTGTGAGGAAGTGGTCAAGGACGCCGATGGCAACATTGTCGAACTGCGCTGCACCTACGACCCAACCACGCACGGCGGTGACGCCCAGGATGGACGCAAGGTGAAGGCGACGCTGCATTGGGTGAGTGCCGCGCACGCGCTGGCAGCCGAAGTTCGGCTCTATGACCACCTGCTGACCGTTGCAGACGCAAGCGAGATGGACGACGACAAGGATTTCACCGACTATCTGAACCCGAATTCGATGGAAGTGATCGAGCGCGCCTTCATCGAGCCAAGCGCAAAAGGCGCAGCGCCCGGCACGCATTATCAGTTCGAGCGGCTCGGCTATTTCACTGTCGATCCCGACTCGACTGCGGAAAAGCTGGTCTTCAACCGCACTGTCACGCTTAAGGACGAGTGGGCGAAAGTCCAGCGCACAGCCACAAGATAAGCTGCTTCAGGAGGCGTAATGAAATTCCACACGACCATCTTGCAGGACGGGAACAACACCGGAATTGAAGTACCGCCAGAAATCGTTGAACGCCTCGGCGCGGGCAAGAAACCGCCTGTGCGCGTGACCTTGAAGGGTTATACCTACCGCAGTTCAATCGCCGTCGTGAGCGGCAGATTTATGGTCGGCGTCAGCGCGGATGTGCGTAAGAATGCTGGCGTCAGAGGCGGCGAAGAACTCGATGTTGAGATTGAACTCGACACCGAGAAGCGCGAAATCGTCGTACCACCTGACCTACAAGCCGCGCTGGATGCCGATCCCCCAGCCAAGAGCTTTTTCGAGAAGCTGTCCTACAGCAACAAGCGGCGGCATGTTGAGCCAATTGAAGCTGCCAAATCGCCCGAAACGCGCCAGCGCCGCATCGAGAAATCGGTGGCGCTGTTCCACGAAGGCAAGCTGTAGTCATAGCGAGCCAGTAAAGTAACCAAAAGCCGCGAATTGAATTCGCGGCTTTTAAATTGATCCTATTCTGAACAATAACCAATTCAGAAATGGACTCTTGACGCCTTTTTAGACGAGGCTAAAATTATGTTTAGTTTATCGGTTTAGTCTGACATAGAGAGCCACCTGTCGGCACATCCGCCGAGTCGCCCACTGGAGTATCGAAGTGAATAACCGCACAACGCCCGCGCCTGAAGCTCAAGAGGGTTGGCACACAGAGCGTGGTTTAGCCTCCCTGCCGGAAGTGCATAGGAGCATTCAGATTCCGAAGGATGCAGACTTCTGGAAAACCCTGTTCGCCTTCGCTGGTCCCGGTTTGATGGTAGCCGTCGGCTACATGGACCCCGGCAACTGGGCAACCGACCTGGCGGGCGGCGCGCAGTTCGGCTACCTGCTGCTTTCGGTGATTCTGATTTCAAACTTGATGGCGATTTTGTTGCAACACCTGTCGCTGAAGCTCGGCATTGTAACTGGGCGCGACCTCGCCCAAGCCTGCCGCGACCACTATTCGCGTCCGGTCACATTCATCTTGTGGATATTATGCGAAATCGCCATTGCCGCCTGTGACCTTGCCGAAGTGATCGGCTCAGCAATCGCTCTCCACCTACTGTTCGGCATTCCCGTCACGGTCGGCGTGATCATCACTGCCGCCGACGTGTTCATTGTCCTGTTCTTGCAGCATCGCGGCTTCCGCTACATTGAAGCGCTGATTGCGACGCTAATCTTCGTCATTGCCGCCTGCTTCGCCTACGAACTGCTCATCGCACAGCCGTCAATCAGCGCGATCCTCGGCGGGCTAGTTCCGTCAACCGAAATCGTCTTCAACCCCTCGGCGCTTTACATCGCTATCGGTATCCTCGGCGCGACGGTCATGCCGCACAACCTCTACCTCCATTCGAGTATTGTGCAGACGCGGGCAATTGAACCGACGGAAGAAGGCAAGCGGCAGGCGATCAAGTTCGCCACGATTGACTCCACCGCCTCGCTGCTGTTCGCCTTCCTGATTAACGCCGCGATCCTCATCCTCTCCGCCGCGACGTTTCACGGGACAGCTTACGAGAACGTTGCCGACATCAACGATGCTTACCAACTGCTGACGCCTGTGCTTGGAGCAACATTTGCCAGCACGTTTTTCGCAGTCGCGCTGCTGGCATCCGGGCAGAATTCGACGCTGACAGGGACACTCGCCGGGCAAATCGTGATGGAAGGCTTCCTGCGTATTCGGATGCGCCCCTGGCTGCGCCGCATCATCACGCGCATGATTGCGATTATCCCGGCGGTGATCGTCTCGACGCTGTATGGCGACCGAGGAACCGGCGAACTGCTGGTGCTCAGCCAGGTGATCCTTTCGCTGCAACTGAGCTTCGCCGTCGTCCCGCTGGTGCAGTTCACGAGCGAAAAAGCCAAGATGGGCGTGTTCGCCAATACCCGGCTGATGCAAATCGTCGCGTGGGCAGTGGCACTGCTGATTATGGGACTAAATATATACCTGCTCTACCAAACGTTTTTCGGCGCGTAAGCTGCCTTGAATTTACGCAGGCGCGGCTGCTAGCGTCCGCGTGATCTGCTCCCAGTGGTTGTCGCAGTGGTCAGAATAGGTGACCAGCAAATCATCCGGCGTCATATCGCCGTTTTCAGGGTGATAACCTTTGCGCGCCCATTGCTCGTCGGTCAAACTCTCGAACAAAATACACCATCGTTCGTGCAAGGCGCTCAGCAGCCGCAGCGAAACACTTACCGGCGTCTTTTCCACATCCGGCAGCAGCGCCCAAAGCTCCTGCGGGTATGGCTGAAGCGTCGGATAGTCCATCGTCAAAATCAGCTTGAGGCGGATGAAGCTGTTCATATGCGAATCCGGCAGGTGATGCACAATCTGCCGCACCGTCCATTCGCCAGGTATGTACTCAGTCGAAAGCTGCTCCTCGTTCAGGCTGTTGACCAGCGTTTCCAGCCGCGCCGGAAACTGCCGTATCACCTCAATCCGTTGTTGTCGTTCAGCAGGCGTCAGCATGACTGTCATTGTCCCTTTCAAACTTGTGCGAATACATTCTCTCGACAAAACTAAAGCGGTAGTGAATTAATACCCTGCCATAAGTCCCTCAAGCCGCTGCCGAACCTCTCCCCATTCATGATCGAGGATACGGAACCACGCCGTGTCGCGGTTACGCCCTTTGACGATCATATGCGCCTCCTGAATACCCTCAAACTGGAAGCCCATCCGCAGCGCCGCCCGCCGGGAACGCTCGTTGAGCGCGTTGCATTTCCATTCCAGGCGGCGGTAGCCCAAGTCAAAAGCGTGCCTGAGCATGAGATAAGTCGCTTCGGTGTTCGCGCCTGTGCGCTGAACAATCGGGCTGTACGAAATGCTCCCTAGCTCGATTTTGAGATCGGACGGCGAATTGTTGAGATAGCAGGCAACTCCGACTGGCTGTTTGGATACCTGATCGAAAACCGTCATGGCGAGTCCATTGGGCGCAGCAACCAGATTCGCTAAATAGCTGGCAAATTCGTCCAGCGTGGCGAAGGGTCCTGCGAACATATAGCGCCAAACCAGCATATCAGCATCGTAAGCATCATGGTGTCGTTCGCCCAGCCTAATCGGTCGCCCATTAGTCAACGAGTACAGCGTAGCAGCATCGCGCTCAACGTCGAGCGGCGCAAGCCAGATCAGCCGCCCTTCCAACATCACGTTTTCCGGCTTGAGAGGAAGCACAGTACGGCACGCAAGCATTTCGTCGGGCAATATCGGCGGTAGCTCAGCAAAGTGCATAGTCGCTCCTGTTACGTGGATGCTTTACAGAGTAACCAGCTTGCGGCGCTTGTAAACACACCAAACGATCCATCGCCGAACCACCTGCACATATCTTTCCATTCGGTTTATCGCTAAAATTGCCAGGTACACGGCGGAGGAACGATGACCAACACCCCCAACCCTATCAACCGAAACGCCCTGTCACGCGGGCTGATTGCAGGCGCAGTTCTTGCCGTGCTGGGCATCATCCTCTTTTTCGTGTTGTGGAATGCGCTCTCCGGTACGGAGCAGCTAGCGCGTCTGTTCATTGCGCTCTGTGTGCCGCCGGGGATTATCGGCGTGATCGTGGGCGTATACGCGCTTTTCTTCCGGCGCCCGCAAGTTTAGCGAGCTTCAGCTACCCATTTTGCGAAAACGGAAAACCAGCACAACTGGCACAGGAGATCGCTCTAGCGCGGGTTCGCGCATCGAGTCGATCATCAGTCCTGCGTTCGCCCCCACCTGCTGATAATCCGCATACAAATGTGCATAATGCTCCACCGCGTAGGTCTGCCCGCTGGAGGATTGAAATGTGCGCTGTGCTCCATTCAGCGCGATAAACGGATGCACGTCACTGACCAGCGCCCACCCTTGAGGCTTGAGCACGCGCCCAATTTCGTCCAGCGACGGTTGCAAGCGCGGTAGATGTCCTAAAGCCAAGCCGCACAGCACGACATCCACCGAGGCGCTCGCCAGCGGGATTGACTCGCTTGTCGCCTGCGCTCGATGTGGGAGCGTATTTGCCGTCGGCATCGCCGCTAGCATCGCCGCGCTGTTGTCGATGCCGACGACGCGACTTGCGCCTCGCTCCTGCGCCAGCAAGCCGTAGCGCCCCGTACCACACGCCAGGTCAAGCACAATTTTGCCGCTCACTTCAGGCATGAGTTCGAGCATCGCCGCTTGCTCCACTTGCATCAGCGCGTTGTGCGCTTGCGGTGGATAATTCGCTGCCCACAGCGCGTAAGCGTCGACGCTGCCCAGCACTCGCGGCGCAGGCGCAGGAAACAGGCGGCAGATCAGCTTCCGCACGATGCTCATCGACGCTCCGTCTTCTTTACGGCAGAGAACCCATACTAATTGATCCTGCCATTTACATTATGACCACGAAAATCCCACACATGATCAAAACAGGCAGCACAAACGCCAGTATTATCCACTTGCTTGTTTTCATGGATTCTTCTCGCTCACCCAAAACGCCCGTGCAAATCTGGGATGTAAGTTCTTTCTTCCCCCTTCGCTTCCTGGTCTTCCACCGTTTGTGTGACAGTCGCCAGGATCACATGATCCGCCCACACGAGAAAGTGGTGGTCGCTGCCGTTAAAATGCAGGCGTGCAGCACGCGGCAACGCCAGCCACATATAGGCGATATGCCGCCGTTCTTCTCGTGTCGTCCGTTCGCGCAGTTCGGCATACCAGCGCGGGTATGCGAGGAAAATCTGCGGATACGCTGACATAACCTCGGTATGTTCGCGCGCGAGGAAGGCTAAAGCCAGAAAGATGATGCCGAGGATCAGCGGCGGGTAGCGCGGTGCGATAGATTCGCTGAACAGAAAGCCTGCGGATGTTGCAAACAGTCCAAACCCCAGCAGTAGCGGGGGTAGCAGGTAGAACGAATCGTCGCGTTCGGCATAACGTTCAAAATGGCGCAGCACCGGGTCTTTGTATAGCCCGGCAGCGATCAGCAGAAGCACGCCAATGTAAATCGCCGTCGCTAAGGTGAGGAGCAGCGCCAGCAGCATGAGCTTACATCCTCGCCAAAGCCCGCGCGCCTTTGTACAGGGAGCAAACGCACGACTGACACTCCACCCGCTCCCCTTTCTTGTAGGCGCGTCGCAGGTCGAGCGCATCCGGCGTATTAATTGCCTCGTGGAGCGGCGTACCATTGAGCTTGCCCATCGTCGGGAGGAAGTAGCATGGGCGCAGCGTGCCATCCACTTCGATGATCGCCGAAAGATGGGGCGCATTACACTGCACCGGCGGAAAGTCGTTCTGACCGAGCACCCCACCGAAATAGCGCACCATCCGCCGCAGCTTCGCGGGCGATTCGGCAATCCGCCCGCTGGCGAAATCATCTGCAAACTGGATTTCAACCTCGTCCAGCACGCGCGCCAATTCCAGCAAATCTTCCGCCGTGAGAGCAGAAGCAGGCGGCTGGTGTTCCAGCGGCACAAAATTCGCCAGCAGCGCGCTGCGGCTGCCAAACGCGAACGGGTTGCTCACGTCCACCGTCAAAAAGCTGATCGAGTTCACGTCCACCGATTTTGCTGCGGCGATGATCTGCGGAATTTCGCGGTAGTTGGCGCGCTGAAGCGTGGTGCGGGTGGTGACGGGCAAGCCGCCTTCGCGCACCAGCCGCATTCCGTCGAGGATCAGGTTGAAACCATCCACGCCGCGAATCGCTTCGTAGGTTTCCGTCGTGCCCCCGTCGAGGCTGACGATCACATCATCGACGCTGGCGAGCACATCGTCAATCTGTTTTCGCAGCAGCAAGCCGTTGGTCAACAGCGAGACCCGCGTCCCTTCCGCGCGCAGGCGGCGGGCGATTTGCGCCCATTGTGGATGCTGCATTACTTCCCCGCCGCTGAGGACGACCCAGCGCACCGCCAGCGGTTTGATTTCGCTGGCAATCGCTTCAACCAGCTCCATTTTCATGTTGCGGCGCGGGTTGCGCCAGATGTCGCAGGTCACGCAGCGACTGTTGCAGCCGTCCGTCAGGTAGAGCACGAGGATCGGCAGCGTCCGCAGGTGGTCACTGACCAGGTTGAGCAGATGTTTTGCACTCATAATGCCAGTATAAACGCAAAAGAACGGGAAACAAACCCAGAACAATTGTTTTGCACTCTATCAGAGCGGCTTTTCATGCTAAAATAAATCCCTAATTCCAACGCGCAAAATTAAAAGACTATGTTAAATCCAGACTTTTTAAAGACAGGTCCCGGACCCCGGCTCAATTTTCTGGAAACGCCGGACGCCAAAGAGATTGCCGAAACACTGGTCGCCTTCGCCAATACGGAAGGCGGCACGCTGGTGGTCGGCTTGAAAGAAAGTGGCGAAGCCGCGCAAAAGGTCGAAAACGAGGCGCTGGCAAAGGCGCTGAAGGACGCCGACTCGCTGTGCAGCCCGTCAATCGTCACGGGCAACTGGGAGCCTGTCGAAATGGAAACCGGCAGCACTGTCTACGCCCTGCGCGTGCCCCGCAGCATTGAGCTGCACGCCCTCAGCGATGGGCGGGTGCTGATCCGCTCGGATATGAACAATCGCCCGCTCGGTGGGCAGGAAATCCTCAAGCTGGCAAGCGCCAAGAGCACGGGCGACTACGAATCTGAGCCTGTCTCCGGGGCGACCAAAGACGATTTCAGTCGCAAGATGATTGACGAGTACCTGGTCAAGCGTGCGGAACGCACCAAGCGCCCTTACAACGGCAAAGTCGAAGACCTGCTGCGCGAAATCGGCGCGCTGGACGCTGCCGACCGCCCCACCGTCAGCGGCATCCTGCTCTTCTGCGAATATCCGCAGCAGTGGCTGCCCCAAAGCGGCGTGGTCTTCGCCAAGTTCGTCGGCAAAACGCCACGTGGCGATAATGGGCTGGCAGGCTATTCGCGCCGCGAAGAATTGATCGGTCCTCTCCCTCGCCTGATCGAATCGGTCTGGAATTTGATCTGGAGCGAGATGGCGGTCAGCGCTGTCGTCAAGGGGCTGGAGCGCGAAGAAACCTACGAATATCCCCAGTTCGCCGTCCGGGAAGCCATCGTTAACGCAATTTGCCACCGCGACTACCGCATCAAGGGTCGCCGCATTGAAGTCCGCATGTATTCCGACCGCCTCGAAGTGATTTCCCCCGGTGGGCTTCCCGGCTTCATCACCGTCGAAAATATCGTCGATGAGCATTTCAGCCGCAACCCCCGCGTCGTCAACGGCTTGTTCCAGTGGGGCTACATTGAAGAACTGGGGTTGGGCATTGACCGCATGATGGAAGTGATGGAGCAAGCCGGTCACCTTCCGCCGAGCTTTGATGCACGTCCCTATAGCTTCGCCGTCACGCTGTACAATTCCCGCGAAAAGCAGGTCGTGCCGGACTGGGTGCGCAATACCAACCACCGCCAGGCGCGTGCGCTTCAGTACATCCGCGATCATGGGTCGATCACCAACCGTGAATATCGCTCGCTCTGCCAAGGCGTATCCGCTGAAACCCTCCGTCTTGACTTGGCAGATATGGTTGAACGCGGTATTCTGTTGAAAATTGGCTCGAAGAAAGGGACGTACTATATCCTCAAGTAGCGTCCGAGGATATGCGATGGGTTCACACCGCTCGCTGAACATCCGCACTGTGTTTAACTCACGGCTGTGGATGTTTTTGCTTCTGATCTTCACCGCAATCCTTGTCCTCTTCGCCTTAGCCATCGCCACACGCTGGCAAACACGAGCAATCCTGATCGTCTCTACCTTTGCGTTGGTCGCCGCCATTTATACGACGATACGCCACATGCGTCTCGTCGCGCACCTCCGCAAAATGAACGCAGATATGCAAAGCCTGAATCAGTCGCTGGCGAACACCAAAGAGCAGATGCAGCGGCTTGACACCATCAAGACCGATTTCATTACCATTGCCAGCCACGAGCTGCGAACGCCGCTGGCTCAGGTCATGGGCTACAGCGACATCCTCGACGCGATGAACGAACAGGGTGCGCTCGACCAGGAGCAAACCAGCATGATGGTTGGCAACCTGCGAAAAGCTTCCGAGCGGATGGACGAGCTGATCAGCGCCATGCTCGACGTGAGCCAGCTTGATGTGAATGCGATGGACTTGCGCTTCACCGAAGTGATGCTCGAAAACATCGTGCGGATGGCAATCGAGCCGCTGACCGATGCGATCAAGCAGCGCCGCATGATGGTTTCTGCGCGTGGGCTGCGAGGCTTGCCGCCGTTTCAGGCGGACTCACAACGTCTGGTGCAAGCCTTCCGCAACATCATCGTCAACGCCATCAAGTACACGCCGGATGGTGGGCGAATTGAAATCAAAGGCGTGCTTCAGCCAAGTGAAAACTCAACAGAGCCTGCCTACCTGCTCGTCAGTGTGAGCGACACTGGCGTTGGTATTGACCGTGAAAACCTGGAACTGGTCTTCAGGAAGTTTTACCGCGCCTCCGACCCCAGCTACCATTCGACCGGCGCGTACAAGTTCATGGGCGCGGGTCCCGGTCTCGGCTTGACCATTGCTCAGGGCGTCATTGAGGGGCACGGTGGCAAAATCTGGGCGGAAAGCAGCGGGCACAGCTTGGAAACGCTCCCCGGCACCACCTTTTACGTCCGCCTGCCCATCAAGCCGCCGGAAACCGCCCGCCGCGTGATGCCCTTCCAGACGCAGCAACCGCCTCCTGCCCCCGTGCCAAGGGGGGTGAAAAAAACCTCACCCCTGCCCGACAGCATCGACACACGCGCTCACGCCGATTAGCCTCACACAGCGAATCTTAGATTTTCATCGTTCCATCCAGCCACCATTCGAGATATTTCTCTAGGGATGGCGCGACCCATGTGCGGCTGTCGTTCTCATGACTCCACACGAACACATTCGAGGCACGTATCTCGTGCTCAACAAGGGGAAAAGCGAATAAGTCACCATTACCTGCTTCTGCAAAAAATAGCGGCGCGTGAAAAGGCATATAAGATTTACGATAAGTTTCGCTAATACGCATATCGAGGTTATGCTTTCGAATGCGCTCGACCGACCAAATGAGTCCCAGTTCGTAAGGCCCGTAAACGCCATCAGTCTCAAGCAGGAGCATTTTCAGACTGTTCGGTAAAGCAATGCCTAACGCCTGCTCCACTTCCTGAATTTGCTCAGTCGTGGCAGCAGGGAAAAATGTCGTGTCTGCTTCGAGAACTGCAATCATTTCGCGCCACATCATCAAGCTCCTCAAACAATCTTTTGTGTGACTCCAGCATCGACACCGATTAGCCGCGCTAACATATCCTTAAACCGCTCCGCCGAACCGCTGGTAAAGTAGCGGTTTTCGGCTTGCCACCTCTGTACTTGCGGCAGCACTCGCCCTGCCTGCCGCGCCACCGCCGGACCCGGATCGACCAGTGGAATGCTAATCATTTTCTCCAGGCTGGCTTTTAAAAACGGGAAGTGAGTACACGCTAGCACGATCTGATCCGCGCCAGCAGCCAGCAGCGGCTCGACGTAGCGCCGCAAAATCGTTTCGCCTTCCGCCGTATCCTGCATCCCCTGCTCAACCAGCGTCACCAATTCCGGCGCAACCTGTGTAATCACCCGCACATTCACCGCATAACGCTCGACTACGCCGCGATACAGTGCGCCATCGGCGGTTGCCTGCGTCGTCAACACCCCGATCACGCCGCTGCGGGTCGCTTCGGCGGCGGGCTTGACGGCAGGTTCGATGCCGACAATCGGAATTTCAGGGTAAATGGAACGCAAATCCCGCAAACTGGCGGCGCTGGCAGCATGGCACGCCAGTACGATCATCACTGCACCCTGCTCAATCAAAAAATCCGCAGCACACTGAACGTACTCGCGGATTTCTTCAGCCGGGCGCGGCCCGTAGGGCAAATGTGCCTGATCTGCATAATAAAGTGAGGGGATACTCGGAAGCTGGCGGTGGATTTCGCGCAGCACCGACAAGCCGCCGACCCCCGAGTCGAAGACACCAATCGGCCGATTCACACCCTCATTTTGCATCCTCACGGCCCGTAAGTCGCGCCTGCTGGAGCGCTGCCGCACCGAGCAGCCCACCCATGCCCATCGACTCGACAGCCGTGCTCGGCACCAGCATCAACGCGCCCTTCTCCTTCAGCCCTTCATACAACATGTTCATCGCACGCAAGTGGAGCGCGGTGGGATTGTCCTGATAGACGCGCGACGCGGTCTCGAAGGAACGGGCAATCTCCATCTCGGCTTCGCCGAGGATGATGCGGGCCTGCTTCTCGCGCGCCGCCTGCGCTTCGCGCGACATGGCTTCTTGCAGCTGGCTCGGAATGACGATGTCGCGCATCTCGACCGCCTGAACCGTGACCCCCCAAGGCGTCGAGCGTTCGTCGATCAGCACCTGCAGCTCGTGCTCGATCTTGTCGCGTCCACGCAGCAGGTCGGCCAGCGACGTGCGGCCGATGATGTCGCGCAGCGCCGTCTGCGCCGCCCAGCTGATGGCGACGGGGTAGTTCTGCACTTCGAGCGCGGCTTTCTCAGGATCGTGCACCACCCAGAACAGGACGGCGTCGACGTTGACCGGCACGGTGTCCGAGGTCAATGTCTGCTCAGCGGCGAAGCCGGTGGTGATCATGCGCTGATCGATCGAGCGCGTTACGGTGTCGATGAACGGGATGATCCAGAACAGCCCGGGGCCGCGGATGCCGATGAAGCGACCGAGGCGCAGGACAATCGCGCGCTCCCACTGCTGCGCGACGCGCGGCGACATCGCCGCAACGGCGCCAACGAGGAGGCCGGCGACGATCCACGGCACCGAGTTGGTGACGACGGCCAACAGCACGCCGGCGCCGGCAAACAGCGCGAAAACCACAATGGACACGACGTTCATGCTCACGACGATGCTCCTTTGGCAATCGACTGCAGTTCGCGGCGGAGGTCGGCGGCGGTGAAGCCGCGGCTCGAGGCTTCGGCGAGCGCGCGCGTGGCAATCGCACGCAGTTCGGCGTCGCGTGCCTGCTGATTGGACGCGTGATCGCGCGTGCCCTGCGGCGCATCGGCGATGAAGGTGCCGACGCCGCGGCGGGTCTCGAGCGCCCCGGAGCGTTCGAGGTGGCTGTAGACCTTGGCGACCGTGTTGGCGTTGATGCGAAGGGCAACGGCCAGCTGGCGCACCGTCGGCAGCTGATCGCCCACGCGCAGGCGCTGAGCGGCAATGGCCACGCGAATGCTTCGTTCGAGCTGGGCGTGCAGCGGCGTCGCGTCGCGGGGGTCGATGGCGTGGGCCCAATCGAAGTCGTTCGCCACAGCACCATTGTACTAATGCAATAGTTCAAGTCAAGCGTCTTCGCGGCGGGGCCGCTGCCGGGAGTGCATTGACGCTTCGCCGTCGATGCGACGAACATGTCGATGATGGAGCTGCGCACCGGGCTGGTTGCCATGGCGTGTGCCGCCGTGGTCTCAGCGGCGTCGATCGAGGCTGGCGCCGTCGCGCCATCGCAGGAGGCGCCGCGGCCGCGGCAGCCGGACGTCTATTTCGCGGCGACGCCGCACGCGCTCGCCGACGCGATGCTCGCGTTCGCCGGCGTCA